>WNFR01002808.1_pt1 | contig 28231 bp, 25 predicted proteins | sample 5400221 | NCBI WGS metagenome assembly WNFR01 (sample SAMN13153357, study PRJNA577476) | soil metagenome | isolation source: 40 cm soil under Madrone tree | place: USA:California | collected 2016-06-14
CAGACTTGTCCAGCATACTGGGCTCCCTCAAACGATGGCGTTTCGCGCAATGGCGCTGTTCCGGCGCTCTGTTATCGATCGCAAACCCAGACCGCGAAGCCGTCAGGCCGCACGCAGCAACTCGCCGAGGGCGGCACGGTCTCGCAGATTCTGTGGTGGCAGGAAGCGACTGCCGTAAAGCTGCGCCATGCGATCGCATTCGGCCACGAAGCGCGCGATCCCGATGGTATCGACCTGACTTACGACGCCACCGAGCGCCGCGGGAAATCCCCACCCAAGGATGGATCCCACGTCGGCATCGCGCGCGCCAACGATGTTTTCCGCTAGACAGCGCGAGGCCTCAATCGACTGGATATACATCAGGCGCTTCTGGACTTCATCGACCGATGGGTGATCTATGGCGCGCGGAAAGTGTCTGACGAGCTCGGGCCACAGGCGTTTGCTGCCATCGGCAGCATAGTCGTAGAATCCGCCACCACTCTTGCGACCGAGACGGTTGAGCTGTTCGACCATCTTTATCAAGACGGGGTCTTGCGGCGGCGCCTTATAGGCCGCGCCGAGATCAGCTTCGGTCTGCCGCATCACCTTGTGCATCAGCTCGAGCGACACTTCATCCATCAACGCCAGCGGTCCGACCGGCATGCCGGCGTTGGTGCCCGCCCGTTCGATCAGCGCCGGGTGCACGCCGTCATTCAGCAGCGCCATCCCCTCATAGACATAGGTTCCGAACACCCGGCTGGTGTAGAAGGCCCGGCCATCATTAACGACGATCGGCGTCTTGCGGATGCGCTTCACGAAATCCATCGCGCGCGCGATCGTTGCCTCGGAAGTTTGGTGGCCGCGGATGACCTCGACTAACGGCATTCGGTCGACCGGCGAGAAGAAGTGTAAGCCGACGAAATTCGCCGGGCGCTGCGACGCCTCGGCCAAGCCCGTGATCGGCAGCGTGGAGGTATTGCTGGCAAAAATCGCCGACGGCGGCAAAACGCTTTCGGCGGCGCGCGTCACCTGCCCCTTCACGGCGCGATCCTCGAACACGGCTTCGATAACGATATCGGCGTCCTTGAGCTTATCGTAGCCGGTCGTCGGCGTAATCGTGGCCAGAATGGCGTCGCGCTTGTCGGCGGTCAGCCGTCCCTGCTGCACCTGCTTTTCCAACAGCTTCGCGGAATAACTCTTGCCCTTCTCGGCGGCCTCGAGGGACTGGTCGATCAGAATGACATCCAGCCCGGCTTCGGCGGAGACATGCGCGATGCCCGCGCCCATCATGCCGGCACCGAGGACGCCGACCTTGCGATAAGCCTGCACAGGAACCGCGCCGGGTCGCCCGATCAGCTTATTGGCGTCGCCGATCGCGTAGAACAGCGTGCGGATCATGTTCTGCGCCTGCGGCGAAACCGCCAGACGCGCGAACTGCCGGTTCTCTATCTTCAACCCGGTATCGATGTCGACATGGCATCCATCATAGACGCTTTCCATGATCGCCGCGGGCGCCGGATAAAGGCCCGCAGTCTTGCCGCGTACGGCAGCGGCAGCGCCCATGAACAACTGCCATGACAGCGGGCTTTGTACGTTGCCGCCAGGAAGGCGAAAGCCCTTCTTATCCCACGGCTTTACGATGTTGGCGGCTCCGTCGGTCAGCAGCCATTGCCTCGCGCGCGCCATCAGGCCGTCGGCTGGCACTACCTCGTCGACCAGCCCCATTTCTTTGGCCTTGGCGACGCCGACCTTGCGACCTTCCATCAGCATCGGCAGTGCGTTCTTCAAACCGATCATCCGCGGCAGACGTTGCGTTCCGCCGGCGCCCGGGAGCAAACCGAGCGTCACTTCAGGCAATCCGATCTGGGTTTTTGGGTTGTCAGCGGTCAGCCGGTAATGGCAGGCGAGACAAATCTCGTAACCGCCGCCGAGCGCAGAGCCATTGATAGCCGCGACAAAAGGTTTGCCCGCCCTTTCGATCTCACGAAACAGGCTCGAAAGCCGTCCGGCGATTTTCATAGCTTGAGCGGGGTCACTCACGCCACGGAGCGTATCGAGATCCGCGCCGACCACGAATTCGGGCCGCGATGACGAGATGATAACGCCCTTCAGCGCCTGATCGGCGATAACCTTCCGCACCGCCGATTCAAACGCTGCGATCGATGCGTCGTTGAGAACATTCATGGGACGATCGGCAACGTTCCAGATGATCGTCGCGATGCCGTCGTCGATGCCAAGTTCAATCACTGGACACTCCTAAACCTTCAATCCAAACAAGACGGATCAGACGCGCTCGACGATCATCGCGGTGCCCATTCCGGCGCCGACGCATAACGTCACGACGCCTGTCGTCAGATCGCGCCGCTCCAGCTCATCAATCAGCGTCGCCAGTAGCATCGCACCGGATGCGCCGAGCGGATGCCCCATGGCGATTGCGCCGCCATTGACATTGACTTTGTCGTGACCGATGCCGAGTGCTTCCATGAAACGCAGCACCACCGCAGCGAATGCTTCATTGCATTCGAAGAGGTCGATATCGGCCGCGGTCATGCCGGCGCGCTTCAGCGCCTTCTCAACGGCAAAGGACGGCCCCGTCAGCATGATGGTGGGTTCGGATCCGATCGAGGCAAAGCCCTTGATGCGCGCGCGAGGCTTGCGATCGAGCATCACCGAGGCCTCGGAGCCGCCGATCAGAACCGCCGCGGCGCCATCCACAATGCCGGATGAATTACCGGCGTGGTGGACATGATCGATGCGCTCGACCTGCGCATAACGCTGCAGCGCGACGTTATCGAAGCCAAACTTCTCGCCCTGGACGGCGAAGGATGGCTCCAGCGCGCCGAGCGTCTGCATCGTGGTTTCCGGCCGAAGATGCTCATCCCGATCGAGAATGACGATGTCGTTGTCGTCGCGAACCGGCACAACCGAACGCGCGAAGCGATCCTCCGACCAGGCCGTAGCCGCGCGTTTCTGACTTTCCACAGCGTAGCTGTCGACGTCGGTGCGGGAATAGCCATGCAGAGTGGCGATCAGGTCAGCGGAAATCCCCTGCGGAACGAAATAATTCGGCAGCGTGAAGTGAGGGTCCGACACCAGAGCGCCGCCGGACGAGAACATCTCGATCCGCGACATGCTCTCGACGCCGCCACCGACAACAATATCCGACTGGCCAGACATCACCTGCGCCGCTGCCATATTGCAGGCTTCGAGGCCCGACGCGCAGAACCGATTGATCTGCACACCTGGCGTGCCCTGATGGTAACCTGCGACCAAGACGGCCGTCCGGGCGATGTCGGCCCCCTGCTCGTTCACCGGGTCTGCAACGCCAAGGATGACGTCATCGACCAGACTGGTGTCGAGATCGTTGCGATCGCGGATATTTTTCAGGACACCGGCGGCCAGCCGCAACGGTGAGACCTCGTGAAGTGAGCCCGACGAACGGCCACGACCACGAGGGGTCCGCACAGCATCGAAGACGTAAGCGTCGCCCATCTAGGTCAGCCTCAGCTTGTGGATTGCCAGACTGGCCCGATCTACTATAATCCGGACAGCCGGTCAAATTATTATTGCGAGGCTTGATGACCGGGGCACTGATAGGCGGTAGATCGCTCGCAGTTTCGCCGGCGCAGTGGGCAAAGGGAAGAAATGAAAGCCGTCGTGGTCGAGAAGTATGATTCCATCGATAACATCCTCCTGAAGGAGGTTCCCCTGCCGGAGGTTTCGGCCGGCCAGGTACGTGTCAGAATACAGGCTGCGAGCGTCGGCTTCGTCGATGGTCTAAAGGTACAGGGGTTATACCAAACCAAGGATCCCCTCCCCTTCATACCGGGATCGGAATTCGCTGGCGTCGTTGATGAGACGGCCGCCGACATTCGGGGATTTACGCGTGGCATGCCGGTCATGGGAATGGCGCGGTCGGGCGGACTGGCGGAATATATCGCCGTGCCGGCTGCAGCGATCGAGATCATGCCGGACGGCATCGCGCCGCAAGTCGGCGCTTCGTTCCGCGCCAACTACCTGACGTCGCTTTACGCGCTAAGTGAGCGCGGAGTGCTGTGCGCGGAGGAATATCTTCTCGTATTGGGCGCCGCTGGCGGCGTAGGGATCGCCGCGGTTCAGATTGGTAAACTGCTGGGCGCCCGCGTCATTGCCGCAGCCTCTACCGAGGAAAAGCGGAAGTTCGCGACCCGCTTCGGCGCCGACGCGACGGTGGATTATACGCGTTCGGATTGGCGCGACGCGATCAAGACCTTGACCGGCGGTCATGGTGCAGATGTGATCTTTGATCCAGTTGGTGGCGATGTCGCCTTGCAGGCATTCCGTTCGATCGCTTGGCGCGGACGTCATCTTGTGGTCGGCTTTGCAGCCGGCAGCATCCCTGCCTTACCATTCAATCTGCCGCTCCTGAAAGGTGGAGCGCTTTTGGGCGTCGACCTGGCTCAAATTCCTCGACGTGAACCGGAGGCGCAAAGGCGTGTGCTATCCCAGCTGTTCAGATGGCTCAGAGAAAAGAAACTGGATCCGGTTGTCGGCAAGGTATTCGCATTCGAGGATTTCCGCGAAGCATTCAGAACCATGCAAACTCGTTCGGCGCTTGGAAAGATGGTCGTTAGGATCAGCTAGCAACAGCGCCTGCGCGCGCCAAAGGGCACCGAGACATTTCGAAGCGCCATAACGGGCTTCGCCAGCAAGGGCAAGAGCGGATGCCGCATATGAACGAGGATAGTGGCGAACGGCGTCGCCTGATGCATAGGCGTTCGATCGAATGCACTGGCTACCTCCGCAACGATGGGCTGTGGGAGGTCGAAGCCCGGCTCGTGGATACAAAGCCATTCGCGCAGCGCGATCATTTCCGAGGCGAGCTCCAGCCGGGCGACCCCGTTCACGACATCGGCGTGCGCCTCGCGGTCGATGATGCTCTCACCATTCGCGAAGCCGAGACGACGATGCGCGCGACGCCGTTTCCGACTTGCGTCGACGTCGAGCCGATATTGCAGCGTTTGGTAGGCGAACGCATCGGACCGGGATGGCGCGACCTCGTGCGGCGCAAGATCGGGCGGCTGGAGACCTGCACCCACCTGTCGGAGTTACTCGGCCCGGCCGTCACGACACTCTACCAGACGATGTCTTACGGCAAGACACCGGACGGGCGCAGTTCGCTCGAAGATCAGCGCGGCGCCCGCGAGCCGCCGTTCTTTCTTGGCGGCTGTCATTCCTGGCGAACCGATGGACCCGTCGTCGCCGAGCTATTTCCGCAATTCGCGACTCCGAGTCCTGCTGACGATTGAGCCTGGCCAGTTCGACGGAACTAGACTTTCTCGCGCCGGTTGGCCACGGCAGGCTTAGCCGCATTGCCTGGTGCAAACCCGTTCAGAAACAGCTCAACTGCCAGATCGGCGAATTCCTTGGGACCGACGCCGCCCTTGGGATCATACCATGTATAGGTGAAGTTGATGATTCCGAACAGGATCATCGTATAGATTTTCTTGGTGCGCTTGACGATCTTGCCCTCCGCGTCGAGCCTGACCAGCAGATCGGTAACGATATCGACCAGCTGCCGTTCCAGATTCTTGATGGCCTGCTGCTCGTCCTCGTTAAGAAACGACAGATCGTGAATCAGCACACGCTGCTCATTCGGCGACTTGGCGTTGACCTCGACGATGGCGCGAATGACATTGCGAAACTGCACCAGGGTCTGTCCGCCCAAGGCGATGGCTGCTTCGACGTGCTGAATCATTTCACGAACATGCGCATCCAGGATCGCGAACAAAATCGCTTCCTTGGAGTCGAAGTAGTGGTAGAGCGCGCCGCGTGACAGCTTGCAGGCATCAGCCAAATCGGCGATCGAACTGCGCATATATCCTTGCGCGGAGAATAGCGCCGCGGCATTGGTCAAAATCCCGAGATAGATGCCGTCGTAGTTTTCAGAGCGTGTTCGCGCCATGCGTTTCTTTCAACCTTTGTAGTATAGACCCGATTTCTCAGACCCGTTCGTTGACCTATCGCACCGACAAATTCGGTGCAGATTTGTCTCAGCGCCAGCACCTTCTAACGAATCGTTGATCTATCTTCGACCAGCCGAATATCCCCTGTTCGATAATACCACCAATTATAAGCAAAAAAATTGATTGAACGGCTAGTCGGATTATAATAGACTAGAGCCTTCCAATGTAAAGACGCCAGCTCGGGCCAACCGGCGGCACTCCCCGGGAGGCAGTATGACGGTTGTTCGGGCGGACGCGGTCGTGATCGGAGCGGGTGCGGGTGGGCTTTGCGCGGCGGCGCGGCTTGCCCATGCGGGATTGCACACGATTGTGGTTGATGACAAGGATCGCGTCGGCGGCCGCGCCTCGACCGAGGAGATCGACGGCTTCAAGGTCAACATCGGCGCTATCGCCATCGAATTGGGCGGTGTGTTCGAGGAGACCTTCAATACCGTCGGAGCGCAGCTCGACATCCGCACCCCGGAGCCTGCCAGCTCTTTTTTCATCGATGGCAAGCTTATCGATGTAGGCCGGGGCGGATGGTCGCTGCTACTGGGTCAGTTGACAAAACAAGCCTCACGCATTCTGGAGAAGTTCGCTGATGCGCGCTCCGGAAATCTTCCGGACGGCCGGCAATCGACCGAAGACTGGCTCAAGTCCTACACCAGCAACGCGTCAGTTCATGCGATTTTCCGCAACCTGTGCGCGGCAATCTTTGCATGCAATGCCGACGAGTTGCCGGCCCGCGCATTCCTCACTTATTTCACGAGCAAAGGGGCGTTCAAGCGCTTCGGCTTCTGTCCGCAAGGGACGATCGGCGTCTGGAACGCCCTGGCCTCAGTGATAAAGCGCAACGGCGACATATGGCTGGCCACGCCGGCGGTAGCCATTCACACGAATGACGGCCGCGTTGAAGGCGTTACGGTTATTCGAGACGGTCAGCAAGTCCGGATCGACACCGATCTGGTCATCAGCAATGCCGGCCCCAAGGCCACTGTCGCGCTCGGCGGCGAAGCAGCCTTCCCTCCGGCCTATCTCGAGCGGGTAAAAAACGGGCTTCGCCCGGCAGCCAACATCGTCATCAATATCGCGAGCCAAAAACCGCTAATTTCGCATCCGGGAATCGTGACGTTCGGAAAGACGCGCCGGCTCTGCAACATGGCGAACCTCACCGCGACTTGCCCTGAGCTCGCGCCGCCGGGCTGGCATCTATATGTCGCCTATGCGGTGCCCATCCCGGCACTCGGCGATTTCGACTCGGACGCAGAAGTCGAGCTGGCGCTCGCCGACTTGCGCGAGCAATTTCCTGACTTCAATCAGGCAAAAATCCTGTCGATTCGCGTGATGCGGGACGACTGGCCGGCGCAACGCAGCTGCGCCGGTTACGATCTGCCGCGAGAAACGGGCATCGAAGGCCTGTGGTGCGTCGGCGACGCGGTGAAGCAATACGGCAATGGCGGAACGCAAGCCTGCGCTGAGACCGGGAAAATTGTCACCGACGCGATCCTTGCCCAACGACAGCCCGTTCCGCTCGCCGGCAGTGTTTGAAACCACAGGGCCGCAGGCAATGGCGATCTCGATGCAGGCGGACATGAGACGAGACGATGTGATGGCGGCTGAGCGTCCATGCCTGCTCGAATTTCGCAATATTCGCATCGTCTACGACAACGCCATCGAAGCCATCCGCGATGTCAGTATCGCCGTCCCGGAGGGTGGCATCGTCGCGCTGCTGGGTTCCAATGGCGCCGGGAAATCGACGCTTTTGAAGGCGATGTCCGGCATTCTCTACACCGAAGAAGGCGTGATCGAGAATGGCGTCATCCGTTTCCGAAATGAGGAGGTGCATCGGCTTGCACCGGATGAACTGGTGCGGCGTGGGATTGTGCAGGTACCCGAAGGCAGGCGCGTGTTTCCGGCGCTGACCATCGACGAGAACCTGCAGATGGGCGGTTACACCAAGACTGCCGCGGAGGCGCGCGACCGGCGCGACAAAGTGTTCGCGCTGTTCCCGCGCCTGTTCGAACGGCGCGACCAGATCGCCGGCTACATGTCCGGCGGCGAGCAGCAGATGCTGGCGATTGGCCGGGCGCTGATGACCGACCCCGTGCTTCTTGCCCTTGACGAGCCGTCGCTCGGACTGGCGCCGTTGATCATCGATCGGATCTATGAGGTGATTATAAAGCTGCGCGATGAGCTGAAAATGACGGTGCTGCTGGTCGAGCAAAACGCGCAGCGGGCGCTGGATATCGCCGACTACGCGTATATTCTCGAGACTGGGCGCGTCGTTCTCGACGGTTCGGCCGAGAGGCTGTCGTCCAATGAAGATGTGCAAGAATTCTATCTGGGCGTATCCGGCTCAGGCCGTAAAAGCCTGCGCGATGTGAAGCACTACAAGCGGCGCAAGAGGTGGCTCTCGTGACCTCCCTGCTCGCAGTCGATAATATCAGCAAGAGCTTTGGCGGCCTCAAGGCCGTCGCCGACGTCAGTCTCACGGTGATGCCGGGCGAGATCTGCAGCGTCATCGGCCCCAACGGCGCCGGCAAGACCACGCTGTTCAATATGGTCAGCGGCGTTCTGCGCCCCACCGCCGGCCGTATTATCTTTAACGGCACCGATCTCGCCGGCGTGTCGCCGTCGCGCTTTGCAGCCATCGGTATCGGCCGCACCTTTCAGAATCTGGCGCTGTTCAAGCATGGCACGGTGGTCGAAAACATCCTGACTGGCCGCCACACCCACCTGCGTTCAAGCGTCCTTGACGCCGTGCTGTTCTTCGGCCGCACCCGAGCCGAGGAGATCGACGCTCGCCGGCGGGTCGAGGAGATCATTGAATTCCTCGAGATCGAGCACATCCGCGATGCCATCGTCGGAACGCTGTCTTACGGTCAGCAGAAGCGCGTCGAACTCGCGCGCGCGTTGGCCTGCGAACCTAAGCTGCTGCTGCTCGATGAAATGGTGTCGGGCATGAATCAGGAGGAGACCGAGGACATCGCCCGGTTCGTGCTCGATATTCGTGACGAGTTGGGCATCACGGTGCTGATGATCGAACACGAGATGCGGATCGTGATGGACATTTCCGACCGGGTTCACGTTATGAACTTCGGGCGCAAGATCGCGGAAGGCGCGCCGGAAGAAGTACGGCGCGATCCCGCCGTTGCGGAGGCCTATCTCGGCGGCCACCGCGGGCAGAGCGCCGGACAGAAGGCGGGCACCGATGTCAGCGCTTGACAGTATGCGAACCGTGCATCCGCCAATGTCAGCGAAGCAAGCGCGAACCGCGCTCGCGTCGGATACCGGTTCGTTGCGGAGTGCCCTACAAGACGCAACGATCACAATTCCACAACTACTCCGCCGGCGCACCGAACTCCATGGCGACCGGCTCGCCTTGCGCGAGAAGGAGTATGGCATCTGGAACCGCTATTCCTGGAGCCATTATTATGAGACGGCGCGGCTGGTCGCGCTTGGCCTGATGTCGCTTGGAATCAAGCCCGGCGACCGCGTCGCCATCGCAGGAGAGGATACCCCGGAATGGTTTTACGCCGACCTCGGCACCCAGATGATCGGCGCAGTTGCGGTGGGCATCTATCCAACCAATCCGTGGATCGAGCTGCAGTACATCGTCCGACACAGCGGCTCACGCGTCGTTATCGCCGGCGATCAGGAACAAACCGATAAGGTGCTGGACGCGATGGCCAATGACGGCGGCCTGCCCGCCGTCGAGGCGGTCGTCTGCGTCGACATGAAAGGCCTGCGGCATTACCGCCAAAAGCAACTGATGTCATTCGAGATGCTGTGCGATCACGGCAAAACCTATGCCCTCGAGCATCCCGACGCGAACGCCAACCTCGATCGGCTGATCGACCAAGCCTCACCCGATGACGTTTGCATCCTTGTCTACACCTCCGGCACCACTGGTCCGCCGAAAGGGGCGATGCTCACGCACCGCAACCTGATTTATGCGGCCTATATCTATGCCGAGGCAGTCGATATCGCCGACGAGCCGTTTGAATCGGTGTGTTACCTGCCGCTCTGCCATGTCGCCGAGCGTTGCTATTCCGAGGTCATGCAGCTTGTCCTTGGCGGTACCGTCAGCTTCGCAGAGTCGATCGATACGGTAGCTATCAATATCAGAGAAATTGCGCCGACCTTTTTCGTCGGCGTTCCCCGCATTTACGAAAAGCTGCAGCAGCATTTTCTGTTCAAGCTTGGCGAGAGCGGGCGGCTGCGGCAGCATTTTGCCAGAGCATGCTTTGCGTTGGGCCGCAAACTATCGGATCGTCGGCAGGACGGAACCGACACGTGGCGCGATCGCACACTCTACGCTTTGCTCTACATTCTGCTGTTCCGAAACATCCAGCGGCATCTCGGATTTAGCCGCAGCCGTCACCGGCTATGCGCCGGCGCATCGATATCGCCTGAAACCTTACGGTTCTTCGACATCATCGGACGCCCGGTTTCCCAAGGCTATGGATTGACCGAATCCGGCGGCGTCGCCTTCATCCAGCATGGTGCGCATCACCGCCTCGGCGGCTGCGGCTTGCCGCTTCCAAAAACCGAATGGAAGCGGGACACCGACGGCGAGATCCTCTTGAGGAATCCCGGGGTCTTCAAAGGCTATTTCCTCGATAAGAAGGCTTCCAGCGCTACGCTCGAACCGGGCGGGTGGCTGCGGACCGGCGACATCATCGAGATCATGGACAATGGCGAGATCGCCGTGGTCGATCGCAAGAAGGCGATCATCATTACCGCAGGCGGCAAGAACATCGCGCCTTCCGAGATCGAAAATGCGCTGAAGGACAGCGAGTTCATCAAGGAAGCGATCGTGGTCGGCGAGGCCAAGAAATATCTCGGGGCGATCATCCAGGTCGACTACGACACGGTGGGGCGATGGGCGCGCGACCAAGCGCTGCCCTACACCAACTATAAATCGCTCGCCCAGCTTCCCGAGGTACATGAGCTGGTCGATCGCATCGTGAATGCGACCAACAAGCGGTTCGCGCGCGTCGAAAACGTCCGCCGCTTTGCCATCCTTGAAAAAGAGCTCGACCACGACGACGGCGAACTGACCGCTACCCAAAAGGTCCGCCGCGCCATGATCGAGAAGAAATTCGCGCGTGAACTTGCCATTATTTACAAGGCCGAGGGCTGATGCAGTATCTCATTCAGCTCCTGATTTCGGGCCTCGCCATCGGCGCTATCTATGGCCTGATCGCGATGGGTTTTGCGGTGATCTACAAGTCGACCGGCTTAGTCAATTTCGCGCAGGGCGAAATGACCATGATCGTCGCCTATGTCGCCTGGACTATTTCAACGACCGTCAGCGGCAACGTATTCATCGTCGCTTTCGGCGCCATTCTCGCTGCCATCGTGCTTGGCCTGGTCATCGAGCGCGTCGTCATGCGCCCGATGCTGGGTGAGCCGGTTTTTGCAACCGTGATGGTGACGATCGGCCTTGCGGTGATCCTGCGCTCATCGATCAATTTCATCTGGGACGCCTATCCACATGGACTGGATCTGGGCGTCGGCCGCGACATCGTCCGCGTCGGCGGAATCGGCGTTCGCACCGGCCAGATGGCGGTCATCACGGCGCTGCTGCTGCTGCTCGCATCGGTTTGGGCGTTCTTTCGCTACAGCAAATTCGGCATCGCGATGCGCGCGGTCGCGGCCGATGATCGCACGGCACTATTGATGGGCATCAGCGCCACCCGAGTCCATGCGATCGCCTGGGCCGCATCGTCGGTCATCGCGGGCATCGCCGGTGTATTCTTCGCGATCTCCTACGATCTTTCGCCGGCGATGTTTCAGCTCGGCCTGAAGGCGTTCCCTGCCACCATCCTCGGCGGCCTCGACGCCGTGCTCGGATCGGGCCTCGGTGGCCTCCTGATCGGAATCACCGAAAATCTCGCCGGCGGCTATCTCGGCTCGGGCATGAAGGAAGTCGCCGGCTTTGCGATGATCATCGTGGTGCTGATGATCCGGCCGTTCGGAATCTTCGGCGAACGCGACATCGAAAGGGTTTGACGGCGATGCGCAGCGGCGATTTCAAGGAAACCTACAGCGAGCTTGTCGCTCTCACCGATTCACCGCCGGTCTGGTTGTGGTCGCTGGTGCTACTTGTAGCCCTCATCCTGGCGCCCTACCTGCTGAACTCTTACGCACTGTCGTTCCTGACAATCATTCTGATCACTGTCGTCGGCGCGCTCGGTCTGAATATTCTGACGGGCTATACGGGCTTGATCTCGCTCGGTCACGTCGGCTTTCTGGTTACTGGTGCTTATGCCTATGCGGTGGTAGTTTCAAAATACGGCTTACCGCCGATTGTCGGCTTCCTCGCTGCCGGCATCGTCCCGGCCCTTGCAAGTCTGGTGGTTGGCGCACCGTCGCTGCGCCTCAAGGGACTTTACCTTGCAATAACGACGCTCGCGTTTTCGTTCATCATCAATACTGTTATCCTGGAGGCGCGAACGGTCACCAATGGCGCCCGTGGCATTTCGGTTCAGCGTCCTGAAATATTCGGCGTGAGCTTCGACAGCGACGCCGCATTTACCCATCTCTGCCTCGGGTTCGCGATTCTCACGCTATGCGCCACGCTCAATATCCGCCGCAGCCGGGTCGGACGCGCGTTTGTCGCGATACGGGATAACGATACGGCCGCCCGCGTCATGGGCATCAATCTGCACGCCTACAAGCTGTTCGCCTTCGTCACCAGCGCCTTCATCACCGGCATCGCCGGCGCGCTGTATGGGATTTATCTTTCCTTCGTCAGCGTCGAGGGTTTTCCATTTTTGCTGAGCATCGAGGCGCTTGCGATTCTGATCGTTGGCGGCCTCGGTTCGGCGCTCGGCGCGGTCCTGGGAACGATCCTGATCGTCCTGCTGCCGGAAGCCACGCGGTTTGTGTTTGGCCTGTTCAGCGCACAAATGGACGCACTGTTCTCGACCGGAGCGCAGGAGCTGAAAAGCATGCTCTACGGCGTCGTCATCATTCTGTTTCTTCGTTTTCAGCCACGCGGCCTGGTTGGCGCGTGGCATGACATCAGGCGGCTCTGGGTTAACTGGCCGCTCCGCTACTGACAAAACCAAGACCAACAAACCAAGCCGCATCCCGCGGCAACCATGGAGGAAACGATGATCAAATACCTGGCGACCGCGTCGCTCTTGCTTGCGGGCGCGTATCTGACCGGCGGCAATGCCTTCGCGGCAGATCCGGGCCTGACCGATACCGAAATCCTGATCGGCGATGTCGAACCGCTGACCGGACCGCCGGCGCTGCTCGGTGTCGCGGCGTCGATAGGCCACAAGATTGCGATCGCAGAGGCCAACAATGCCGGCGGCATCAATGGCCGGAAAATCAAGTACATTCTCGAAGACGACGGCTACGTCACCGCGCGAACCATCCAGGGTGCGCGCAAGATCATCGACGTCGACAAGGTCTTCGCGATGCTTGGCATGTCCGGCTCGGGTCAGTCCATCGCAGTCATGCCGGTGCTTGAAAAGGCCGGTATTCCAACCGTCATCGACGTGGCCCCTGTCAAATTCTTGTGGGAACCGCCGCGCAAGAATGTCTTCGTGGTCGGCCAATCCTACGAGGAAGGAATCATTCACCTCGTAACTTACCTGGCGGACAAGAATCCGGGCAAGAAATGGGGCCTGATCACGCAGGACGACGATTACGGCATCACCGTCCGCGACGGGTTTGATTCCGTCGTCAAAGCCAAAAAGCTTAATGTCGTCTACAGCGGCAACTATAAAAAGGGACAGCAGGATTTCTCTTCCGATATGCTGCAATTGAAAGAGTCCGGCGCGGAAGTATTTTTGGCTGGCGGCATCATTTCCGAAAATATCGCGATGATGAAGGAGCTGGAAAAGCTCAACATCAAGCCCGTGGTCGGCATCTTCTGGCCCGGGCGAGTCGAACCAGTCCTGAAATTGATGGGACCGCCGGGCGATGGCATTTTCGCCGTTGATTACGTCGAGCCGTTCGCAGGTGAAGCCGGAAAGGCGTTCCTGGAAAAAGCCAAGCCACTGGTTTCGGAAGCAGAATTGAAAGGCATCAACCGCTACACCATGAGCGGCTATGCGGCCGCAAAGGTATTGCTGGGCGCGATCGAGCGTTGCGGCAAGGAGCCGACCTGGGCCTGCACCATCACTGAGCTGGAAAAGACCAAGAACCTCGAAACGGGTATCATGGCTCCGATCAGCTTCGGCACCGGCGTTCGCTTTTCGAACCAGAAACTCCAGATTATGCAGGCGGAGTTCAGCACGCTGAGCTTCAAGCCGGTGAACTGACAACGACAACAGTAAGCAGCGAAAACGCTGCCCGGCGTTCCGATACGCCGGGCAGCAATCGACGACCGTCTACATTCGCTTTGCGACTTCCTCGAGCATGACTTCAGTAGCCCCGCCGCCGATTGTCAGGACACGTGCGTCACGGACCATCCGCTCGATCGGCGTGCCACGCATGAATCCGGTGCCGCCGTGCAGTTGCAGGCAGCCGTGCACAACCTCCTGCAGAACTTCCGGCGACAGTGCTTTCACCATCGACACCTCGCGCGAGCAGTCGCGGCCAGCCTCGGAGAGCTCCGCGGCATGATAGGCGAGCGCCCGGGCGGCGGCCGCCTTGGTGGCGAGCATCGCGAGCTTGAGCCGTACTGTCTGCTGGTTCCACAGCGGGCCGCCGAACGCTTGGCGGCTTCGCACGTAATTCGCGGTCAGCTCGATAGCCTTGGCGCATTCGCCCGCGCAGATTCCGCCGATGCAAATGCGCTCGTTCTCGAAGGTTTCCATGATGCCGTAGAAACCTCGATTCTCCTCACCAAGCAGGTTGCCCAGGGGAATGCGGACATCCTGGAAGCCTATCTCCGCAGTATCGGAGCAGAGCCAGCCGTGCTTCTCGAGCTTTGTGACGGATACTCCGGGTGTCCTTCGCTCGACAATGAACAGCGATATTCCGCGGCTACCCTTGGCTTCGGGATCGGTGCGCGCCGCGACGATTAAGATATCGCCATAGACGGCATTGGTAATGAACATCTTTGAGCCGTTGATAACCCAGGAATCGCCGTGGCGGCGGGCGCGTGTCTTCAACCCGGCGACGTCGGAGCCGGCATCGGGCTCGGTGACCGCAATCGAACAAATCGTCTCGCCGCGGATAATCGCGGGAAGATATTTTTCCTTCTGCCCCGGCGTGCCGCGCAGCGTGATATGAATGGCCGACATGTCGCTGTGCACCAGCGTCGATGAGGTGAACCCGCCAAACGTCGAACGGCCGAGTTCCTCGGCGAAGACCATCGAAGCCAGCGGCCCCATTTCTGTACCGCCATATTCAACCGGGTGACGCATTCCGAGGAAGCCCAGCGCACCCATGCGCCGGAATATCTCGCGCGGGATTTTGCCGTCGCGCTCCCACTGCTCGCCATGCGGCACGACTTCCTTTTCAACGAAGCGGCGGACCTGTTCACGCAGCATCCGCAACTCCTCGGACAAGTCAGGCTGTTCCGAGAAGTGAAATTCAAAGTCGGTCAGTTTGCGCCGATCGGCTGGGATGACGTTCATTGTGGTCCCCTCGCGGCTTTCATTTGAAGGTGTCTGTTGAGAAATCGTGCGATCGAATCGATGGCTTGGCGCGCTTCCGCAATCTCTGAGGCGAACATCTGGAAGACATGGACCATGCCGTCCCAAACCTGCAGCTCGACATCGACGCCGGCGGCGCGCGCCTTGTCCGCGAACATGGTAGAGTCGTCGAGCACCGTTTCACGATCGCCGACCTGAATCAGCAGCGGCGGCAAACCGGTGAGGTCGGCATAAAGCGGCGACGCTAGTGGATTGCAGGGGTCACCGTCCTCGCCGAGATAATTTTTCGCAAGCGCAAGGATCATCGGTCGCTGATGAATCGGATCGGCATCGGCACGGCTGACATAGCTTTCGCCCGTCGCCGCCAGGTCGGTCCACGGCGACATCAACACTCCCGCCGTCGGGAGCGGCGCGCCGCGCTCGCGCAAGCTGAGCATGGCGGCGAGCACGAGATTGCCGCCGGCGGAATCTCCCGCAAAAGCAATATTTTCGGGCTTTAGTCCGTGCTGAAGCATCCACCCATAGGTCGCCATCGCGTCCTTAAGTGGCGCCGGGAAGCGATGTTCCGGCGCAAGCCGGTAATTGATCGCCAGCACCCGACAGCCGCTCGCCTCGGAAATTCGCGCGATCAATTCGCGATGCGACGACACCGAGCCGAGACGAAAGCCGCCGCCGTGTAAATAGAGAACGGCTTTGTCCCGCTGCGCGCCGCTCGCCGCAATCCATTCTCCGTCGACACCGCCGGCGGAAACGCGCTCACATGACACCGGCACGGCGCAACCCTCAAAGGCCGCATCCCAATCCGAGCGCATCTGCGCAACCGACGTGCCCCGATTCCAGCCACGATAGACGCGCCGGATACGTTCGATTACCGGATCGATCGATGCCTCCGCAAGGCCTTCGCGCGCGTGCGCCATGCTATCCACCCAGTCCCATCCCGCCGGAGACGCCGATGGTCTCGCCGGTGATGTAGGCCGCTTGATCGGAGGCCAGGAACAACGCTGCTGCGGCGATCTCTTCGGGCTCACCCAGCCGCCGCAACAAGGTTGCGTCCGTCATCGCTCTGAGAATTTTGTCGCCGCCCTCGGCCACCGCCTGTTCGAGCATTGGGGTGCGGATCGGTCCGGGTGCGATCGCATTTGCCGTAATTCCATAACGCGCATTCTCGCGCGCGATGCTTTTTGTGAATGCTATGACGCCACCCTTGGCAGCCGCGTACACGGCTCCGCCCTTCGATCCAAGTCGCGCCGCTTCCGAGGCAATATTGATGACCCGTCCGAAACCGACCGCTTGCATCGCAGGCAAAGCAGCGTGGGTACAGGCAAACACCGAGACCAGATTAACGGCAAGCAGCTTCGCCCAGTCGCCCGCCGTCGTGTCGGTAAAGAACACATGCTGATCGACGCCGGCATTGTTGACGACGATATCGAATGGACCGTGCTGCGACATCACCTGTTGCACCATGCCGGTGTTGCTGACGTCGAGCCGCGCAGCCGTCGCACCGACCTGCCCGGCCAGATCCGTCGCGCTGTCTATGTCGAGATCGCCAATGACGACATGGGCTCCGGCAGCGGCAAATGTCCGCACGATCGCGGCTCCAATGCCCTGTGCTCCGCCAGAGATGAATGCACGGCGGCGGTCAAGCCGTCCGAAGGCCAAGGTGCCGGATGCCGGCACTTTTCAGCGTCCCGTAAAAATTGGCTTGCGCCGTTCGATCACGGCGGCGAGGCCTTCACGGGCATCCGCGGTGCCGGCGAGTTCAGATACCGTCCGCGCTTCCTCGGGCAAGCATTGCTCGACGCTGGTTCCAATCCCGCTCCACAACAAACGCTTCGTAGCGGCCAGGGCCTTCGGCGCGCCCCCGGCAAGCTCGCGTGCGAGCGCAAGCGACACATCGGCAAGTTCTGCGTCGGGAACGACGCGATTGATAATCCCAAGTTCTAGGGCCTCGGCGGCAGTGATGACAGGATTTGTCAACAGGATAGCAGTTGCCTTGCGCAAGCCGACCAGACGCGGCAGCGTGACCGAGACACCTGCGTCGGGCGCCATGCCCACACGAGTCGCACCGGCCAGGAATTTAGCCGACGCGCCGGCCACCACCATATCCGACGCGCACACCAGCCCGAAGCCGCCACCGCCAGCGGCAAAGCCATGCACTGCCGCAATCACCGGCGCTTCCAACCGGATCATTGAGGCAACCGCGTTCTGCAAATAGGCGGTGGCCTGCCTGATATAATCAGGGAGTTTTTCGCCTTTCGACGCAAAGGTGTGTACGTCGCCGCCAGCGCAGAAGTTCTTGCCCTCGCCCGTGAGCAGCACCGCACGAACGCTGGGCTCGCCATGGCAGACCATGATTGCGTCGCACAGCGCCTTGAGAAGCTCTACATTCATGCCGTTGGAGACATCGGGCCGATTGAGGGTGACATGGGCAATGCCGTCTGCAATACGCAGCAGAACCGGTCCCTGATCAATCATCGGCAAGCCCATGTTTCCTCCGTTATCCCACCTGCCGAGCTGACCTAAGCCTCAGCGCTCAGCCGAAGGCTTCGTGTCATCTCGAAGACTGGATTCGAACACCATGCAGTTGCTGGCGACAGCAATATCGCCACCCTCCTGTTCATCCTGCAACTCGATATTCGATACGATCCGGCGCAGGCGCGACTGCGGCGTCTGGGTGTGGCGTTTGCCCGTGAGCAATTGTTTGATGCGCAACGAAATGCGCGAGCGATTGTCGTAAATGATCGACATCTCTTTTTCGGGATCGATATCAGCCCCGTTGGCGGGTACCCAGTAGACACCATCATCGGTCCACAGCGCTTCCCAGGCCTCATATTGATGTTCGTCCTGGAGCCTTGCCTCCTTGTAGATGAAGGCCGTCACGGCACTCATCAGCGTGGCGCTGCTTTCGCGCGACAGCATCACCTTGCCTCCATCAGGCTACGGTAGTGACGCCAGATTCCGCGAGACGGGATTTCATCGGTAACGTGTCCGACCTTGAAGCCATCGACATCAGTAGTTTCGCGGCGCTCGCCGCGAGCAAGGAATATCCACTCTGGATTGCGAGCCAGCACGCCGCGATGGCAGCGTTCGTACATCTCGGAATCATCGGCTAGCAACAATCCCGCCGGACCGACCGATCCCATGGTTTGCTGGCGCAACCGCCTGTTCATGTCCGGTGCGCCCTTGAACTGCAGCGCGGTGACGTGTTGCACGCTGTCGTCGACCGCCAGCGGCTGGATTACGAACATCTGGATTTCGGCGATGAACAGGTTCGGGAAGATCATGACATGCGGCGTGCCGTCGATCATGATCTCGCGCGCCTGCTGATTGCCATAGGCGGCCTTCATCCGCGCCGCATAGTCCGGCAATCGCTCCGCCGTGGTGCCGAACCAGCTCAGCGGCTGATCGCGTTTGCGAAACTCCGGCCGCAGATCTATCTCGGTATGGCCGTTGCCATAGTCACGGGTCACCGCGGTCGATTTGCCGCCATACAGCGTGCCAATTGCGCTGTCAGCTACATTAAAGATCGAGGAATGCACGAAGGCTGGGTGATAGCCGTCGCACTCATTCTCCAGGATGAATTTCCAGTTGGCCTTGACGCGGTGCTTGAGAAAGCCCGCCGTGACCTCGACCTCGCCTTCCGGCGAGGTGCGAACGAGGCGGTCTATGGTTTCTTTGGCGCCGCCAAGATGCTCCTCCAACGTCGGGCCTTCGGCAGCGAACGAGCCAAAGACAAAACCGCGATAGGATTGCACCCGTGTGACGCGGCCAAGCCCGAGTTTTGTCTTGTCGGCCCCTTCGTAACCGTCCGGAAATGCATAACCGACCAGACGGCCGTCATTGGCGAAGGTCCAGGAGTGGAAGGGACAGGTGAAGGACCGCGCGTTGCCCTTGTCATAGGAGCAGAGCTGATTGCCCCGATGCGTGCACCGATTGAGCAGCAGATTGATCTTCCCCTGCTCGTCGCGCGTCATGATGATGGGTTGCGGACCGATCGATTTGGCGACGTAGTCGTTCGGGTTCGGCACTTCGCTCTCGTGGCCGACATAGACCCAGGTGCGGTACCAGATGTTCTGCAGCTCGGCTTCGAAGATCGCGGCATCGCTATATAAGGTGCCGTGAACCCGATCCGGGCGGATCAATTCGCCCCACTCCGACGCCCGAGGCATGACATTCATCGCTGGATCTCCCATGGCTGGGCACGGCCGCCGCCGCTCCTCACGGAGACCCGGCGGCGGACGCTCCAAAAATAATCCGACTGACCGTTCTAATAATAGCACTCCGTTATCTGCCCTTCAAGGGTATTTTCCGGACCCCGAACTTCAAACGGGCGGTTGCCCGGGTTTCCCGGGTGCAAAACGGAGTGTTATTCGCCGCGAAATTGCGGACGGCGCTTGGCGACGAAGGCGGCGATGCCTTCCCTTGCGTCATCGGAACGGCTGGCGGCGACGATTGATTCTTTTTCGGCTTCGAGCTGATCCGAAAGGCCGGTTTCAAAAGACTGACGCAGCATGCGGCGCACGGCGCCATAGGCACGAGTCGGGCCCACGGCGAGATTAGCGGCGAGTGCGGCAGCCTCGGCCTCCACGGCATCGCTTGGAGCCAGGCGCGACACCAGTCCGAACGCGAGTGCCTCCTGCGCGGTCAGGCGGCGGTTGAGCAGGAAAAGTTGTTGCGCTTGCCGCATCCCGACCATGCGCGGCAGGAACCAGGTGTTGCCGCCATCCGCCGTCAGCCCCAGCGCGCCATAGCCAAGCGCAAACCGCGCGTCGTCTGCCGCGACAACAATATCGGCGGCATAGAGCAGTCCCAGTCCGCCACCGCCGGCGCCGCCGCGCACCGCCGCCACAACAGGCGCATCGATACTCGTCAGCCGCTCGATCGCCAGATGGTAGCTGTCGATCATGCGGCGAAGCCGGTTCGGCAGTTGCTCGCGCGCGGTTTCCGCAAATACGCCGAGATCGCCGCCGACCGTAAAATTCGGCCCGCTGCCGGCGATCAGAACGGCGCGGACATCTGCCCTCTCCGAGATCTGGGTTGCCGCCTCGGCGAGATCGGCGGCCATGTCGGGATCGATCGCATTGCCTTTGTCGGGACGGTTCAGGCGCAACGTCGCCACGCCATCTTTGAAATCGAGCAGGACAGTTCGCAACGGGCCAGCGGCCTCACGCCAGCGTGCCGTGTCGGTATATTGCTCCAGCGCCCGGATGCGTCCCGCTTCGATCGTAATCAGGTGCGCAAAGGCTGCATCGAGGGCAGCACCGCTTTGCCTGCCGCGGCCACGGTAACGGCCTGTCACCAGCAAGCGGCCATCGGCGAGATCGAGAAAGCGGTCCGGTTCGGCGCGCGCTTCGAAATGCCGGGCGATGACCCCCCAACTGTTGCGGCGCATTGCGGCGGGACTGTCGTGAACGCCGCCGATACCGAACGGCATTCCCTCCGCGGTGCGGCCGGTGAATTCCGGATCGAGCAGCGCGTCGAGTTGATCGCGGTCGCCCGCGGCGAGCGCCGCGTAGAAAGCGGCTGCGACATCGGCAGCTTTGCGTTTTTCCATTGCTCGGGTCCCTTTTCCAAAGCGCATTGTTGCAAACCGGCGTCGTCGCGCCAATCGCGCTTGACACGTAATCTAATACTATTTAGTTTCTAATACAAATTAGATTTACGCGGAGTCTGCCTATGAATACGCAAATCGCGGAGCCTGATCGGATTCCGCTGGATCCGGCGTTTGCGGTGAAGTGGTACGCCGATGGGTGGATCGACTGCTGGAACAGCAATCGGCCCGAGCGGGTCCGGGAAATCCTGACCGAAGACTTCGTGCTCGACAGTCCCACCACGCGCCACACCGGCTGGCGGGTCCAGGGGCACCAGGCGACCATGGACTACATCCGCTACGTGCTGACGGCCTATCCGGATCTCAAATGGGAGGTCACGGCGCCGCCGATGTTCTCCGATCGCATCTCGCGCGCAGCATACAGCTGGTGCGGCACCGGCCACTTCACGGGCCGCATCGATCCGCCGGGCATCGAAGGCACCGGGCGCCCGTTCGAATTTTCAGGACATGAGGTCTTCGACTTTCGCGGCGACCGCGCCTGCCGCCTCTATGCCACTTACGACTTGCTCGGTTTGATGAAGCAGATTGGTCTCTATCGCAGCGCCACCGCGCGATAGGCGATCCCACTCTTTGAAAACGCGGGAGGAAGCCATGATGGGAAGCTTGCGTGCGTTGCTTGAAGCCGGCGTCGCGAAGGCGCCAGAGAAAGTGGTGATCAGCGCCGACGGCGTCGAACTCACCTGGTCGAGGCTGCACGAGCAGGCATGCCGTGTCGCCGCTGCCCTGGTGCGCGATGGCGTCAAACCCCAGGATCGTGTGATCTATCTCGGCAAGAATGATCCACGATACTTCGAAGTCCTGTTCGGTTGTGCACTAGCAGGCGCCGTTCTGACGCCGCTGAACTGGCGGCTGGCGACGGACGAACTTGCCGCCATCATCGAGGACGCTCAAGCCACGATTGCAATCGTCGACTCCAGCGTCGTGGCGTCGATCAAAAGCGAATTGAAGGCGATCGTCGCGCTCGGACCGCACGAAAGCTGGATATCCTATGCGGAATGGTGCGGTCCGGCCGAAGATCCCGATGTGCGTCAGGAGCCTGGTCACATTGCGTTTCAACTCTACACCAGCGGCACCACCGGGCGGCCGAAGGGCGCGATGTTCGCCAACGGCACCAACCTGCGGGTGCTGCTCGATGACATCTCGGCCGAATGGGGATTTGAGCCCGACGACATCAGTCTGGTCGCGTTGCCGCTGTTTCATATGGGCGGCCTGGCATGGGCGCTGGCCGGTCTCGCGCGCGGCGCGCAATGCGTCGTGGTGCGTGACTTTGAACCCAACGGGGTCTTGAACACGATCCAGGCGGCCAACGTCACGATCGCGTTCTTCGTGCCCGCGATGCTCGCAGCGGTATGCTCGGTCGCCGACGTCGGCGAGCGGAAGCTCAGTCTGCGCCGGCTGTTCTACTCCGGCGCTCCGATCAGCCCGGTCGCGCTCACCAAAGCGATGGCCGCACTGCGCTGCGATTTCATCCAGATCTATGGCCTCACCGAAGCGACCGGTGCGATCGCGCAATTGCCGGCGCACGAGCACGATCCAAACGGGCCACTGGCGCATCTCTTGCTCTCCGCGGGCCGGCCCTACCCCTGGGTCGAGGTTCGCGTGGTCTCGACAGCCGGAGAATGCGACGTGCCGGCCGGCGAGATCGGCGAGATATGGACGCGCTCGGAACAGAACCTGGTCGGATACTGGAACGACCCGGAGCAAACCGCGCGGGCCCTGACGCCGGACGGCTGGCTGCGGACCGGAGACCTCGGCCGCGTTGACGAGGATGGCCGCATCTTTCTGGTCGACCGTGCCAAAGACCTCGTCATCTCCGGCGGCGAGAACGTCTATCCGGTAGAGGTCGAGAATGTTCTGGCGGCCCATCCTCGCCTGGCCGAGGTCGCCGTGATCGGCGTACCGCACGAGCGCTGGGGCGAGACCGTAAAAGCGATCGTCGTACCGCAGGCCGGGGCCGAGGTAGATCGGGACGAGGTGATCGGCTTTGTGCGGCAGCGATTGGCCGGATTCAAGTGTCCGACCAGTGTCGATATCGTCGCGACGCTCCCGCGGACGGCGACGGGCAAAGTGCTCAAGCACGTGCTGCGCGAACCCTACTGGCGCGGATATGATCGCCGTATTAATTGAGGGGAACGAACTTTCGAACTGTGAGGGCCGCGGTGATACGCCACGATATTCGATCAGTCACTGATTCCGGCCAGGAGTCCAAGGGCGATCGTACCCGCAAGCGGTTGCTTGAAGCCGCCGCGGCCGAAGTCGCGCGCTGCGGTGTAGCAGGTACCAGCATCAACGCGATTGCGGCGGCGGCGGGTCTCAAGACCGGCAGCGTCTATTTCCATTTCGAATCGAAGGACCAATTGGTCGAGGCGATGCTCGAAGAGGGGCTGCTTGCGTCCCTGGCCTTTCTCGATGCAGCTCTGGCTGCCTTTCCAAATAATGCCGATGCCGCCACTCGGCTCGGTGCTGCTATCCGTTCCCACGCCACCGCGGTACACGAGTTGAGTAACTACACGGTCGCCGTACTCGCGTCTTCCTTTCCCAATGAATCATCGGCTCCCGTCGTTCGTAAACTCCGCCGAACATACGTTTCCCGATGGACGCAGCTTGTCACGGATGCTCAAAATGCCGGCGTTCTTCCGCCTGAGCCGGATCCGCGCCTGCTGCGAGACCTCATCTTTGGGGCGCTTAATGCTGTGGGCCTCGCGGGCCAGCCTTCGGACAACGTTGCTGAAGCGCTGCAGGCCCTGCTCGGACTTGCTCAAGGTCAGCGAAGCGATGGTCGAGCCTGCTAAGGGCTGCGGAAGCAACATTGAGATCGCCACTGCATTCCATAACGGCTCATTACGCGAACAGACAAGGCGGAGCCGAAAGACCCCGCCTGCCTCTGGATTTACTTTATGCTCCTTCCTTGAGGACGCCGGGTCCTAATCGGCGAGAGAGGAATTTCCTGATCCGGTCAGCCATCATCTTGCTCGCTGTCGACGGGAATATCTTATCTCTACCTTCTGCTATCTGGTCCCATCTGTCAGCGAATTTGAACTTGTCCATAGTCCGAAGTAGCTGCTCGCCCGCCTCTCTCCACTCCGGCGCTTGATGCAAGACGTCACACAATGCTTCGATGACAGTTGCACGGACAAAGCCCGCGTTACCATCCGCAGTTTGCTTGATGCATTGACCGGATTTCGTAAAAATAGATTATCCAGGTCTAGTAGTTCGATTTTTGTAAAACTAGGATGCGACTCAGAGCAGCCGTGACTCGTATATCTTGAACATCTGCCAGCGGTAGAAAATCCTCAGCCGGCGATATGTGCTTCGAAGCCCGGCCGAGGGATGACGCCCATGATGCCACGGGTAAAGCCGCCATCGACGACAATCTCGGCGCCCGTAATATAGTCAGCCCGCTCGCTCGCCAAGAACACGACGGCATTGGCGACGTCTTCCGGTTCGCCGATCCGCCGCCGCGGTACCAGCGCGCGGCGTGCCGCGAGCACGCCTGGGGCGTCGTAGATTGACTGCGTCATTGGCGTGCGGATGAGACCGGGGCTGACCACATTGCTGCGGACACCCTTCGGGCCCCATTCGACGGCGAGCTGTTGCGACAGCATGACCACCGCGGCCTTGCTGGCACTGTAAGCACCGCTGAAGCTCTGAGGCGCACGCGCCGAAATCGATGCGACGTGAATGAGCGAACCTTGCCCGCGTTGCAGCATCTGCGCACCAAACGCCTGCGCGCACCTGAGATAGCCAGTCAGATTCAGTGACAATATCTGCTGCCAATCCGCTATCGGCATATCGACGAGCTGTCCGGCCCGCATCGTTCCGGCGTTGTTGACGAGAATGGTAGCCGGCCCGAATGTCTCGAGCGATTGCGCGGCGGCACTGCCGACGCTTCCGTCGTCTGTCACGTCGCATCGCACGAAGAAACTGCGCCCACCGCGCGATGCGATCTCGTCGAGCGTACTGGATGCGTCCTCGCGATCGAGCAACACCAGCGTCGCACCGACGTCCGCAAGCCCCAGTGCAATTCCGCGTCCGATGCCGGCGCCCGCGCCCGTAACGACCGCCACCTCGCCCGAGAGATCAATCCAGCTCATCGGCTACCTACCTTCGCCTTAACAGACCTAGCGGCACTCACTCAGGAATATCCAACGCCAACGAGGGCAAGTCGATCTTGCGGATCAGGCGATTCTCCTGTGCCGTGATAAGATGTTCGGAGGCCTGCAGATAGGCCGGCCAATCGGGGTCCTTGTCGCGCGCGGCGTGGCGACGCTCGAAATCGCCCATGTCGTTGAAGCCCCAAAGATGGACGACCTGGTTGAGCGGTCCGACAGCACTACTGAATATCCCTAGCGGCCGGCCGAGATATTTCAGCTGGACCGGCATAGCAAGACGATCGAACACATCGATGAACTCCGCCATCTTGCGCAAGCGGATTGTGTAAACACGCAGGTCGACCATCGCTCCTACATATGACATGCATCACCGCCAATCGTCGACGCGCTTTATCAGGTTCGAATCAGGGCGCAACCGCCCTCGCCGATCGGCCGGAACGCTTCCTCCGCCGGAAGGGTCGATACAAGCCGATAGATGTCGCCCGGCGCTTTGCTCTCTTCCGGCTTCTTCACCTCGAACAGGTAGGCCGGGTGGATTTTACGGCCATCGTTCCGGATGCTTCCCTGGCCGAAGCAATCATCGTCCGTCGGCATTTTCTTCATAAGGTCGACGACGTCGCGGCCCGACGCCTTCGACCGCTCGACGCCGAGTTCCTTAACCGCCTTCAGGTAGTGCCTGACACAGGCATAGTCACCGGCCTGGCTCATATTGGGGAAGACACCGTTGCCCAGCTTCGGTTTGATGCGATTCATGAAGCTACGCGTCCTGTCGTTGAGGTCCCAATAGAATGTTTCCGTGAGCGACAGTCCTTTGGCCGTCGGCAAGCCCATGCCGACCACGTCGGTGATGTAGCCCACCAACGCGACCATTCGCCTGTTACCGCGGTCGAGACCGAATTCCTGGGCCTGCTTCAAGCAGCTGATCAATTCACTGCCGGCATTTGCGAAGCCTATGACGTTGGCCCCACTGGATTGTGCCTGCAGCAGGAATGAGGAATAATCCGTGGTTGATCCGTACGGATAGCGTACCGATCCGACCACTGTTCCGCCGGCGGCCTTGACGAATTTTGTGGCGTCGGCCTCTGCAGCGTGGCCAAAGGCGTAGTCAGCCGTGATGAAGAACCATTTGGTACCGCCGGTTCTCACCGTCGACGTGGCCGTCGAATGCGCCAGACACCATGAATCCCAGGACCAGTGAACGAGATTGGCGCTACAGCTCTTGCCAGTCAGATCGGAGCTTCCCGCCGTCGTCACCAGCGCGACCTTGTTCTTGTCCTCGATGAGGTACTTGGCGCCCAGCGCAATCGAACTGTTGCCGACATTCTCGATGACGTCGACGCCATCCTGATCGAACCACTTGCGGATGATGCCGAGGCCGATATCGGCCTTGTTCTGGTGGTCCGCCACTAGCAATTCGACCTTAATATCAGGATTGGCGGCCGTGAACTCATCGACTGCCAGCTGGGCGCAGGCGACCGTCGTCGGTCCAGACACGTCGCGGTAGATGCCCGACATATCGGTGATGACGCCGATCCGAACGGTCTTTGCGGCCTGTGCGCGCGCAAGGCGTGGCGCGGAAATGATTGCGGCAACGCCTCCACCAACAAACGTACGACGGTCGATCTTCATGGTGGTCCCTTTCCTTTGAGTCATGGGCGATCGAAAACGGAGAATCGGCCTTTTTGAAATTCATTCCGCGTTGAGAACGTCGCGACCAGCAAGATGCTGGCCGGTGACGTAGCCGAACGTCATGATGGGACCAAGCGTAATGCCGGCCCCTGGGTAATTGCCGCCCATGATACTCGCGCGATCATTTCCGACCGCATAGAGCCCAGGAATAGGCTTGAATGTCCCATCCAACACGCGGCCAACAATGTCGGTCGTGAGTCCGTCGAACGTGCCGAGATCGCCCATCACCACCTTCAATGCATAATATGGAGCCTTGGTGATCGGCGCGACATTCGGATTGGGCTTTTGTTCAGCATCACCGAGGAAACGGTTGAAAGCCGTGGACCCCCGCCCGAATTCGGGATCCTCGCCAACTCGCGCGCCCAAATTATAACGATTTACGGTTTCCTCAAGCGCCTCTCCGTCAATGCCGGCGGCCTGCGCAAGCTCGCGCAACGTCTTTCCGGTCTGCAGGTAGCCGTTGCGTACATAGATGCTGATCGGCACCGGCGCTGGCTTGGCATAACCAAGACCGTATTTCCGGATGGTCGGATGGTCGCAGATCAGCCACGCCGCAGTCTCCGCATCCCCCTCGCCATCGGCAATCATCGCCGCGCCGGTGTCGTGATAGGAATTGGACTCGTTGGTAAAGCGTTTGCCGCGGCGATTCACCGCGATGATGCCGGGCTTGTAGCGGTCGACTAGATGCGGAAACAGTCCGACCTTGCCGTTGCCCATCGGTACCTTCGACACCGGCATCCAGGCCGCGGCATTCGGAAACCGGATTTCGCATGATGCACCTACATCTTCCGCCATTCTCACCCCGTCGCCGGTGTTACCTTCGGGCGTCGGGGAGAAATGCTCGCCACCCCGCGCGAGATGCGGATAGGCGCGCGATATTCGCTCCCGGTCGTGGGGGAATCCGCCGCAGGCCATCACCACGGCCCGTCGCGCGGTGATTGTGAATTCGCCTTTGTCATCCGACACCTGCGCGCCGCGCACCGAGCCATCCTCAACGACGAGGTGACGCGCGGCGGTACTGGTGAGCAATGGAATGCCCAAATCGAAGCATGTTTTGGCCAATCGTGCCGCCAGAGCGTTACCGCTGGTGATTTGGACCCCCCGGCGATAAAGAGCCAGATCCTTCAAATGGCTGATCAGTCGCTTTGCCACATACGTGGCGGACTTGAGCGATCGCGTCGCGCGGAAAAAGTGCTTAAGGTCTTCATTCGACGAATTGAACATCATCCCGATGAAGGTGATCGTCGCCAGCGGCGGCCGCAATCGCTTCAGCTCGTCGCCGAGGCCGCG
>WNFR01001087.1_pt1 | contig 28202 bp, 41 predicted proteins | sample 5400221 | NCBI WGS metagenome assembly WNFR01 (sample SAMN13153357, study PRJNA577476) | soil metagenome | isolation source: 40 cm soil under Madrone tree | place: USA:California | collected 2016-06-14
CCCAGGCGCCGCGCAAGATCTCCGCCATATATGAGGCGTTGTAGACGACCAACGCGCTCAGTCCGGCGGTCCAGTTGTTAAACCGGATGCCGAGCGTGGGCAGCCCGTAGTAGATAATGTAGGCGAGCAGCAGAAACGGGATGCAGCGCATGCCGTCCACGAGGCCGCGCGCGAGCATGCTGATCGGACGGTTCCGCGCCATGAGCGCGATCGTGACCGGGCCCGCAACAACGAGTGCGATGATCGTGGCAAGAACGCACAGCCAGATCGTGTTGACGAACCCGTCCAGCAGGCGATCCTTGTGCGCCCAAACGATCGCGAATTCTCGAGTCATGCGAATCCGAACTTGCGGCCCATGTGGGTCTCGACCAGCCGCTGGGCGCGCACGAAGCCGAGGATCACCAGGAAATAAAGCGCGGTCGCCACCAGAAACGGCGGCAGCGGCTCGTAAGTCTGCGCCCCGATGCGCACCGCGGCGCGCGTTATATCCACGATGCCGGTCACCGCGATGGCGGGGCTGCTCTTGATCAGCAAGGTCATCTCGTTGACCAGTCCAGGCAGGCTTACACGCCAGATCTGCGGAAACACGATGCGCCGGAACGCCAGTCCCGGGGTCATTCCGGCCGCGGTCGCGGCGTCGAGTTGGGTCTTGGGGAAGTCCACCAGGGCCGCGCGCCAGATTTCGCAATTGAAGGCTGAGGTGTTCATGGCGAGCGCCACGATGGCGGCCGGCACCGGATCAATCGGAATGCCGACATTGGGCAGCGCGAAGAACACGAGGAGGATGAACGTCACGAGGGGAGTCGCGCGCAGCACGCTCACATATGCGGCGACAGCATCCGAGAGCAGGGGGACGCGGGCCCACCTGATCAGCGCCAGGGCGAGGCCGAGCGGCACGCCCAACAGGATGCCCATAACGGACAACGAGACCGTGACCGCCGCACCCTGCAATAAACTGTAATAGTCATAGGCTCGCACTGGAGCCCTCGAACGCGGCGCTGGTTAGCTAGAACGCCGGTGTGAAGCTGGTCGGCAGGTCGTCGAATGACTTGCCAAACCATTTCTTCTGCAACGCCGACATAGTTCCGTCTTTTCGCTTCTCTGCGAGGAATGCGTTCAGAAAGGTTAGCAGCTCGGCATTGTCTTTCTTGACCGCCCAGGCCGGAAACGAAGGACCCGAGACCGCCTGGCCAAGGGCAAAGACGTTGGGTTTCTCGTCTACAAGCGCCTGCAGGTTGATGACCGTGTTGATGACGAAATCCGTCCGACCGAGCGCGAGGTCCTGATAGGCCTCCGGATAGGATGTGTACTCGACCACCTTGGCGATCTTGCCACCGGTCTTGGCGAGCATCGCCTCAAGCTCCGGCAGCCGCTGCAGTAGGCCGCTGCCCGCCTGAATTCCGAGCACTTTTCCGTTGAGGTCCTTGATCTCCTTGATACTTCCATCGTTCTTGCGCTTGACGTAGTAATGCGTGGCGTCGGCAATCGGCATCGTAAAATCAAGCGACAATGATCGTTCTTTGGTAATCAAGACGGCCGTCAGCGCAACGTCATATTTGCCCGTCGTGACGCCGGCGAGGAGGCCGGTCCACGGGATGATCTCCTGATTGATCTGGAATGGCGCCGCCTTTTTAAGCATCGCCAAAAGCTCGTTGTCGAAACCGGTCGGCTTGCCGTCCTGGACGAATTCGAATGGGCGAAAATCATCCTCCGTCGCGACGACCAGCAAACCACGCTTCTTGATCTCGTCAAGAGAAGCGGCCCTTGCGGACCCGGCTATGATCTGAGGAACGATGGCAACGATCGTAGCGACCGCCGTGATCATGCCCAACGCCTTACGCCACCGTGGAGAGACTCCGGCCATAATGCATCTCCGTCGATCAGTCCGATTTGGCGAAATTTGTTGCAAGACATATGCCACGATAAGGTATGGTCGATCTTAGATGCGCCGCTTGCGGAACGAGCAGCCTGATGACGATTTGATCGGCTACCCTCGTTGAACCGCCTAATTTGCCGGCTGTCACCATCCGCCGATGCGACCATGATCCCGGCGTCCTTGCCCCTGCCCGCGAAAGTCACAATGATCCGAGGCGCAGATATTGCAAAGATCGCTTGAGCCTCGCGATTGTCCCGATGCCGGCGTTCGATCCGGCGTCGGACGGTTCGATCATCCGCACAATCTCAAACACCACGGAGACGACATGGGAGATGATTTCAAGGAACTTTTGATCGATCGCTTCGGCGAACATCCGGATCTTCCCAACGCGGATGCCTTGACGCCGGTGATGGCAAAGATTCTAAGCCGGCGAACCCATCGAGCCTACACGGACGAACCCGTCAGCGAGGAACTTATCGCCCTCTTACTCGCTGTCGCATTGTCCGCCTCGTCCAAATCGGATTTCCAACAGGTATCGATCATCAGGCTCAAAGATCCGCATAAGCGTGGCAGGATCGCCGGGCATTTTCCGCTCATGCCGTGGATCGGTGCGTCCCCGGTGTTCCTGGTCTTCTGCGCAGACGCCAGACGCCTCGAACGCATCTGCACGATTCGCAATCATCCCCGTCACAACGGCGACCTCGAGGCCTTTCTCAACGCCTCTGTTGACGCCGCATTGGCGATGCAGACATTCATCCTGGCGGCTGAATCTGCAGGCCTTGGCTGTTGCCCGATCAGCGTCATCCGCAATCAGATGGAGACGGTCGCGCACGAGCTTGCGTTGCCCGACGGCGTGTTCCCCGTGGCGGGCTTGTGCGCCGGTTATCCGGCCGGCAAGGGACATGTCAGCATGCGCCTGCTGCCGTCGATGACCATTCACACCGATACCTATGACGACGACGCGCTCGAGGCGGAGATTGACGCCTATGACCGGCGTCGTGCGGCCCGTCATGCGGTCAAGCGCGAGCAGCAGCGGAACCCGAAATTGTTCGGCTATGCTGATTTCTACGGCTGGTCGGAAGACAAGGCCCGCCAAGCCTCTGAGCCCGAAGGCGCATCCTTCATCCGGCACATAAGATGCCACGGATTTTCGTTCGAGAGTTGACGACCTGGGCGGTGTACCCGCTGTCCGAGGCGCTGGCGTCGGCGATCACCTGGCGGCGTCGACGACGAGCATGTGACCGCACTTGACCATCCGCTGATAGCGGTCTGGCCGCGTCAGTAACCCTCCGCGCCGAGCGCTACAATCGATGGATGCTGCGCGATCGGAGGCAAAGAACGCGATCAGGTTGACAACGTCTTTCGTCGGCCGCTTGGGGTCCCTTGTGATCCATCGTCACATCGCCGAACTTCATCGCGTGGGAACCGTCGTCGTCGAAATCTCATGGCACCACCCCTCTGTCATTGTATAGTCGGGAAACAAGACAAGCCAAATCTGAGTCCCAATAGCTGATGACAGTCCTGCCGACCGCCACAGGAGCCGGGGCGCCATCCGACAAATCCGCGGACATCGCCGCGCCGCGAGTTGTTCCACCATCGTCGGGACTGTGGCTCGCGGCCGCCGACCTAGGTGTGCCTACTACCGAGCTCACGACATCGACGGATCGCTTGCGTTCGGGGCTTTATATCGTCGCTTCCCTGCTTCTCCTTGCGTTGGTCTGGCAAGCGCTATCTTACCTCGTAGGCGCCGATGTCCTTCCAGGCCCGGTGGCATCAATTTTGGCGATCGAGCAGTCAAACCGCGAGGGCTATCTTTGGTCTGACATCGGCATCACTGCCTTCCGTATCGTCGGCGCATTCCTGATTGCCCTCGCAGCCGCGCTAGCGATCGGCACGTTGCTCGGGCGCTCACGGCTGGCGGAGCGTCTGTTCGGGCCATGGGTGACGATCGGCGCGTCGATCCCATCGCTTGTCATCATTGTCATCGTTTACCTCTCGGTTGGCGTGAATGACCATGCCGCCATGGTCGGCACTGCTCTGATCGTGGCGCCGCCGATGATTTTCGCCGTCTGGGATGGCATTCGCGCTATCAATCCGGAATTGCAGGAGATGGCGCGGGTCTTTGCGGTCCCAAAATTCACGATCGTGTGGCGGGTCATCCTGCCGCAGACGATGCCGTTCATTTTCACCGCGGCGCGTACCGGATTGTCGCTAACGTGGCGGCTGATGATCTTCGTCGAATTGCTCGGACGCTCCTCTGGAGTGGGCTATCGTATCCAGTATTTTTACAATCTCGTGGACATGAAGCGAGTCATGGCGGCCGCGCTGCCGTTCATCGCACTGATGTTGCTGTTCGAGTTCTGCGCGCTGCGTCCGCTCGAGCGGTGGGCGTTCCGCTGGCGCCGCGAAGAGGCCAAATGACCGCGCGCCTCGTGTTCCGCAATATCGGTCGCACGTTCCGCGCCGGCCGCGATGCGACGGTGGCCGTCCAAGGCGTCAACCTCTACCTCGAACGCGGCAGTTTCACTGCCATGATCGGGCGTAGCGGCTGCGGCAAATCGACTTTGCTGCACATCGCTGCCGGACTCGACACCGGGTACGAGGGCTCATTTGCCCGCGAGCCTGCCGGTGCGACCCTCGCGTGCCTATTCCAGCAGCCGCGACTGCTCCCCTGGCAGTCGGCCCGCAACAATGTCGCTTTTGTGCTGGAGGGGCGTGGGGTCGGAAAGCGCGAGGCACGCCGGCGCGCCGAGGAGATGATCGATCTCGTCGGCCTCGGCGCTGCGGCCGGCAAATTTCCGGCTCAGCTCTCCGGCGGTATGCAGCAGCGGGTGTCGTTGGCGCGCGCGCTTGTTGTCGACCCTGATCTCCTCTTGATGGACGAGCCATTCTCGGCGCTCGATGAACTCACTGCGGCTCGCTTGCGCGAGGAACTCGTGTCGCTGTGGGCCCGCAAAGAATGCACCGTTTTGTTCGCCACCCACAATATCCAAGAGGCATGCTATCTTGCCGACCGGGTTATCGTACTCAGCGCCCATCCCGGCACTGTGGTCGGCGACATCAACGTGGACGTGCCGCGCCCGCGCTGCATCGATGATCCGCGCCTTGTTAAGATCGCCGCGCATGTGCGCAGCTTGATCGACCGCAGCGCGCCGGGCAGTGTATTCGAGGAGGTGGCGTGACTGATCGACCACGAGAGAGCAGAATGGACAATCCGCAGATCGAAGTCGTGCGCGAGCTGCGCGAGAGACTTGGCGATCGCGCCGTGTTCTCGTCGAGCGAGGAGATCTTGCGACTGATGCGCGACGAGTCCTGGCTCTCACCAATCCTGCAGCGTGAGATCGAGCGGCGCACCAAAGAACAGGGCGCCGGCCTTGGCGTCCAGGCGGTGGTGCGCCCGACCAGCGAAGAGGATGTGATCCAGCTCGCACGGATTGTTGCGCGCAATCGGGTCCCTCTGACCCTGCGCGGCGCCGGTACGTCGAACTTCGGCCTCCTCGCACCCGAGGAAGGTGGACTCATCGTCGACTTGCGCGGCCTCACCGGCGATCCGGAACTCTGCAACAATACTGTGCGGGCGCCGGCAGGCACGGTGCAGGGAAAAATGGAAAGGGCGGCACGGTCCAGGTCCCAGGAATTGCCCGTGCTCACAACGACCTACGCGGTTGCGACGATTGGTGGCTGGCTTTGTGGCGGGCATGCTGGCCTTGGCAGCAGCATGCATGGCGCGGTGTGGGACGACCTCGTTGCTGAAGTACGCGTCGTCACCGTTGAGGAGAACCCGCGCACGCTGACGCTGCGCGGCGAGGAAGTCAATCCGATTCTACACACCTTCGGGGCGGTCGGCATTTGCGCCGACGTCACCATGCGCACCATTACGGGCCACGAATGGCTCGAGGCGGTCAGCTTTCATCCGACATTCGCGCAGGCATCCGCCTTCGTGAGTGAGATTTCCAATGACATGCACTACCGTGTCCGCGTCGCCACCGCCCAAGAGGAAGCCTTGATGGCGGGCCTGCCCCAGCTTGCGTCGGTGCGTCAGCCCGGGGCCGGCGTGCTGATGATCTTTGATCGCGTGCAGACAGCCGAAATCGGCAAGCTCGTCACCGCGCATGGGGGAACTCTGGTCGAATGGCAGGCATGGAAGATCGATCCCGGCGGCAAGCCGTCGATCGCACAAATGGTCTACGGTCATCGCATGCTGTGGGTGAAGCGCTGCCTGCCCCAGGCCGCCTTCTGCCACATCTACTATGATCCCGTGGATCCCGAGGCGACCCTGAAGCTGCTCAAGGAGCGGTTCGGCAACGATCTTCTGGTCGAGATGAAATTCATCCGTTCGAAGTGGATGCTGCGCGCACTCGGGATGAGCGGCGACTCACTCCCCGCGGCGCTGTGCGTGTTGCGCAATGGCTCCGAACCCGGCAAGGTCGACGAGGTCCTGCGCTTCTGCGATGCGAACAATATCAAGTATCAGAACTCGCACACCAACGTGATCGAGGACAACGGACTGTTCTCGGACATTGCCCCGATCGTGAAGATGAAATCGGAACTCGACCCGCACGATCTCCTCAATCGTGGCCGGCTGCGCTCGGCAATGAGGCGGCCATGAACCTCGAAAGACTCGATCATGTCGCCATCGAGGTGACCGATCTCGACTATTACGTCGAGCAGCTTGTCAAGACTGGCGGCATGAAGCTGCTACGCCGCGCGACCGCGAAGCGCACCGGCACGCGCATGGCTATGATCGGCGATCCGACCGGCGTGAAGCTCGAACTGATCGAGAACAGGGACGCCGCCGGAGGCACGCCACGTTTCCTGCATGTTGCCTTCCGCAGCGACGATGTCGACGCAGCAGCGAGATTGCTGATGGGACAGGGATGGAAATGGGAGCGCGGGCCGATCGATCTAGACGAAGCCCAGGCTCGCAGCGTGCTCCTGAGCGACAGCGGGGGCTTCGAACTGCAAGTGCTGACGTACCAGCCGACCAGTCCCGACATTGCGGAATGGTCGGACGACAAGACTGGGTAGTCTGCGCCCGGGAGGCGCAGGCAACTTTGCTGCTGGCGGAGAGAATCATGAGAGCCCGGAAAGTATTCGCAACCCTCAGTCTCGCCGTTGTGGTTGCGGCAGTCGCTGACATCGGCGGCGCTCCAAGCCAAGGCGCACCGACGCTGAGGTTCGCTGTCATTGGCTCAGCCGGGCAGACCGAAGTACCTTTTGCGATTCAGCAGGCCAGTCTCGACAAAAAATACGGAATCAATATCGAAATCATCGATTTCGCAGCACCCGGCCAGCAATATAACATGTTTCGGTCGGGAGCGGCCGACATCGCGGGCGGCAATTTCATCGACCTGCTGCGCCAGCGCAAGGGCGGCAACGCCATCCAGGCGATTCACGGCTTTCAGGGCCACAGCAACGTCTTCGTCGTCAAACCCAACTCGTCGGCCAGGGAGTTCGCGGACCTTAAGGGCAAGAAGGTCGGCACGTTCGGCACGACCTTCCTTGACTGGCTGATCGCGCGCGCCGCGGGCAAGAAAGCCCACAACATAGATCTTCAGACCGACGCAACTCTGGTGCCAGGCGCGCCACCTTTGCTGAACCAATTTCTGGCGAGGGGTGAGGTGGATGCCACGCTGCAGTTCAGCTCGCTGACGCTTGCCCCGATCGCGCGGAACGAGCAGCGGATACTTATTGATTTGCCCGCGCTGATGAAGGCCGCTGGCTTTCGGTCCGACTCGTTCTATCTGCAGTGGATGATCACGGAGAAATGGGCGAAGGCGAATCCGGAGGCGGTAACCAAGCTGCCGGCGATGTTGAACGAGGCGTATGCGGTGCTCAACCGGGACGATGGGCTGTGGCCTGCCCTGGCGCAAAGGATCAACGTCACTGATCCGGCGATCACCACCGCGTATCGGGACCTCGAACGACGCGTCGACAATCCGCCGTACAGTGCGGAATTGATCAAGCCAACTCAGGAACTGCTCAACGCGATCATTGCAATCGCAGGCGAGCAGGCCGTCGGAGTCACGACTCTTGATCCGGCGGCGTTCCTATTCCCATAAGGCGACCGGGGGAAAACTGTTCGGAGGATGGCCAGAAAAGGATCATTAACCAGCCGCATACCCGACTTCAACGAGACGTTCGATGTCGTCGTCATCGGTTTCGGGTTTGCAGGTGCTTTCAGCGCCCTCCACGCTGCGGATGCTGGCTGCCGGGTGCTGCTCGCCGAAAAGCAGGCGATGCCTGGTGGCATCTCGATTTGCTCCTACGGCTCGATGCGTTGCGCCCGCAATGCCGACGATGCATTCGCGTATCTGAAGGCCACTAATTCCGAGCGGACGCCGGACGACATTATCCGCATGCTTGCCGACGGTATGACCAAGATCGAGCAGGAAATCCGAGATCTTGCGCAGGTGAACGGCGCAAGAGTGGGTGTCCGCCACAACGGCGGGAACTATCCGTTCCCCGGCCACGACACCTTCTACGACGCCAACATCGTCGAAGTTCCAGGCTTCGACGACGCCCAGGCGCTGTATCCACATTTTCGCGGCGGCCGATCCGGCAACGGCTGGCGCGTTATGAAGGTGCTGCAGGACAATATCGCAAAGCGCAACATCGAGGTGCGCTGCGCCTTCGTAGCGGAGCGCCTTATTGCGACCGGCGAGCGCGAGGTGCTCGGCGTCCATTTTCGCAATCAAAACGGACGATGCATCGCGGTGAAAGCGCGGCGTGGCGTCATCCTCGCATGTGGCGGCTTCGAGGCCAGCGCTGAGATGAAAGCTCAGTACTGGGAAAAGGCGCCAGTTCTGCCAGTCGCCACGACGGCAAATACCGGTGACGGGATACGCATGGCGCAAGATATGGGCGCCGCGCTTTGGCACATGTGGCACTACCATGGTGCCTATGGGTTCAAATATCCCAGCCCCAAGATCCCTCTGTCGTTGCGTGTAAAGCGCCTGCCGGATTGGTTCCCGGGCCGGGAGGCTGACGCCACCGTCAAGATGTGCTGGATTATCGTTGATCAGGATGGGCAGCGATACATGAACGAGTACCCGCCCTATGCGCAGGACACTGCCCATCGGCCGATAGAATATTACGATCCGGCCCGCCAGATTTTTCCACGCATTCCCTCGAGCCTGATCTTCGACGAGAACGGGCGCAAGCTCTATCCGGTGGGGCAAGCGATCTACAACACAGTCGGCCTGGACTTCGAGTGGAGCGAAGATAATCTGCGCGAGATCGAGCTCGGCCTTATCAAGAAGGCAGACGGTTTAGAGGAACTTGCGTTTGTTATGCGCCTCGATCCCGCGGTGCTGTGCGTGACAATCGGCCGGTGGAACGCAGCATGCCGGCAAGGGCGCGACGAGGAGTTTGGTCGCCCTCACGGCACCATGATGCCACTCGAGACGCCACCCTATTACGTCGGCGAAATCTGGCCGATGGTGTCCAACACCCAGGGTGGTCCGGTGCACAACGCGCGCCGCCAGATCATGGACGTATTCGGGGAGCCGATCCCGCGGCTCTATTCGGCTGGCGAATTGGGCAGCGCGTTCGGATTTTTGTATCTCTCTGGCGGCAATCTGTCGGAATGCGTCGTGGGTGGTCGAATTGCCGGGCGTGGCGTCGCCGCGCTCGAGCCATGGGATCAAAAGGCAGCATCATGTCACACAGGCGGATAATCGGAATCGCAGTGCTCGTCGTCCTGGCAGGGGCTCCTTCCGACGGCCGTGGGGCCGAAGAAATTCCAGTCCGCATCGGCGTCATCAAATCAGCCGGCCAAGCGGACGTGACCTACGTCATCCACCAATTCGGGATCGACAAAAAGCTTGGCCTCGCCGTGCAGCAAGTCGAGCTTTCGGCGCCCGGTCAGCAATACGTGATGCTGCGGGGAGGTTCGATCGACGCATCCCCCGGCACGTTCGTGGACCTCATGCGCCAGCGCAAAGCCGGCCTCGGACTGCGGGCTTTCCACGGCCGCCAGCGCTATAATAATTTGATCGTGACCAGACCGAACTCGCTGATTGAGAATTTCTCTGATCTGAAAGGCAAGAAGGTTGGCAATTTCGGAACGACATTTCTCGATTGGATGATCGTGCGCGCCGCCGGCAAACGGGCCTTTGGCATCGATCTGGAGAAAGACGCCACGTCGATTCCGGGCTCTCCGCCCCTGCTCAATCAATTTCTTGCGCGCGGTGAGGTGGACGCGATGTTGCAATTCAGCACGCTTAGCGTCGCACCGATCCTCAAAGGCGAACAGCGATCCATCATCGACATCCCGAGCTTGATGGGTGCGGCGGGCTTCAGCCCCGACGCGTTCAATTCGCAGTGGCACGTGTCGGACAAATGGATGGCGGCTCACCCCGACGGCATCGGCAAGCTGTTTTCCATGATTGATGAAGCCTACGCCAAGCTCGCCACCGACGACAGCGTGTGGCCCGCAGTCGCGCAGCAGATCGGCATGACCGATCCGGTCATGATAGCATCCTACCGCGATCTCGCGCGCAAGACCGACAACGCGCCCTATGACCGTTCGCTCATTGCGGTAACCCAGCAGATGCTCGACGTAATCATCTCAATTACCGGCGACGGGCCGATCGGCTTCACCCGGCTCGATCCGGATGCATTCCTTTTTCCGGCAGGTTCGGCTCGCTGAGAAACGATCGGAGACGTTACGGATATTGTCCTCGTTGCCCAGGCTATTCTCAATCTAGAACCAGCCGGCTACCTAGTTCACGCATGCAGGAACCAGAACCCTCAATGACCGCAACTGGGCGCAATATCGCGCAGATGACCTGGACGGAGGTGCGCGATCTCGACAAAGCTGACGCCGCACTAGTCCTGCCGATAGGGTCGCTGGAACAACACGGGCCGCATTTGAGCGTCGATACTGACCTCTTTTTCGCTGAGCGCCTGCTCGATCTCGCTCTGGAGCGACTGCCGGACACGATCAAAATCTTTCGCCTGCCGATTCTGCCGATCTCCAAGTCGAACGAGCACATCGGCTTCCCGGGGTCGTTCTGGCTGTCGGCCGAGACACTGTCCGCGGTGGTCCACGATATTGCCGACAGCGCGAAAGCTTCGGGGTTCCTACGGCTCGTCTTGTGGAACTGTCATGGCGGCAACCGGGCCATACTGGAGGTCTTGGCCCGCGATGTGCGAGCACGCACAGGACTCATGGTGTTCAGTCTCTTTCCGCCCGCAACTGTGCCTGACCCGATCGCTGTGACGAAAGCCGAAGCCGCGTTCGGTATCCACGCCGGCGATTGGGAGACCAGCGTCATGCTGGCCCTGTCGCCGGAGAGAGTGCGCGCCGACCGACTGGAATCCGCATTTCCGGCATTCTCCGCGAAACATCTGTCGCTTGAGTTCACCGCGGCCACAGTCGCTTGGCTGACCCGTGATTTTCAGCCAACAGGAACCTGGGGAGACGCGACCGTTGCCTCCGCGGAGCGCGGTCGATTGCGGGTCGAGAAGGTGGTTGACGAATTGACCCGGCTCCTCACCGAAATCGCGCACTTCCGGTTCCCTGCGTAGTCGACGCTCCCCGCGCTCATCATTCTGGGACGCCCCACAACGGTGTTCAGGGTCCTGATTAATACGCATGCAAACAATGGGCCGCCCGGCCTACAAAGTCACCAGCAAATGGCCTCGCGATATCGCACAAACGATGATATCGATAGGCAAAATCTAGCTCGAGGGTTTCTCGCGTGAGTTCGGCTGCGCGGCGCTGGACAAGAAACGCCCGCGGCGCCATGCGTTAGGTGGGAATGCGGACCCGAGACTTCCGTCCCTAAGCGTGGAGGTCGGTTCGATGAACGAACTCGTCGCTGCCGGCAAACGCAGCTATGACTTGGCGGCTTTCGTTGCTTCGCTGGGCGACGCGCCGAGCACCGACGACCCAAAAATACTTAAGCCGAAATCGCGCGATCGTCGGCCCGGACGGTCGGATCGGTGTCTACCGCAAGGTTCATCTGTGGGGCGCAGAGAACCTGTTCTTCGAGCCCGGGGATCTGGGTATCGGCGTGTGGAAGACGATGTTCGGCCGCATGTCGGTTGCCATCTGCTATGATGGCTGGTCGTGCGCCGCGCAGTGCCGCCGCGGGACCTTCCTCGCTGACCAGGTTCGCCGGATCGATCGCTCCCGTAAATTTGTCCGGCGGAATCCTGTCTGGCGGTCGAGAGCAGCGCGGCTGCAACAATCGCTGACCATCTGTCGATCTGATCCTGGCCGACGGGAGGCGGTTCGGAACAAGAGCATTGGACGGCGGAACAGTTGGCGTGGATTCGCACCGGCCAGGCACGGTGTATTCGTCGTCGCTCCGATTGCGCGGGTCCCAGCCTTCGATGCGAGCTTGGGCACTCGATTTACGGAGGAGGAGGGTCATGGGCCCAAGCTAAGAACATACAGGGAACAAAATCAAGAGCTTAAGGAAAGGTTGGTCTCGCGGGCCGCGCGTTACACCGGCAGCTATCCTATTCCGGCATATGGGAAGCACCTCTCCAACCAATGCCGTGGCGACCGGGAAGAGGCTTCACTCCTCATACGAGCCGCGAGATCAGCATTCTATCCCCGGCGGCGACGTGCTGGAACGGGCTTGGAACGCCGGCCCGCTTCAACATCATCGGTTCGTCGAGGGCTTGGCCCACGTCCCTGGTGTGACGACAATCACGGATTTGCGGATCGATCCGCGCCAACTGAACTATTCGATCAAGCGGCTTCACGAACACACGGGATGATGCAGCAGTCACATCTGGCTAGCAGACCGTTCGATCCTGTTAGCGTTCCCTCATCTCGAACCAGGAGAAGCCATCATGACGAAGTTCATTGCGATCGCCTTCATCGCCAGCGCCGGCTTAGCCCTCATATCGTCCGCACAGGCAATGCCGATTGCTCCACTTGATCAACCCGAGGTTGGCGCGGTCATCCAGGTCTTTGGAGGCTGCGGTTGGGGCGGCCACCGGGGACCCTTTGGCGGCTGCCGTCCGCTCTATAACTGTCCGCCGGGATGGCATACCGGACCGTGGGGCCGGGTGTGCAGACCGAACTGGTAAATGGGTTTGATTTTTTTCTAGGGCCGGTACGAAGAGCGGCGGCCCCGACCTCCTAGCGAGGATGAAGGCCGGGGCCTACGCACGGACGCCTTCAGGGAGTGCAACGCCAGCGCGCACTGCCGACATTGCAAGAAACGAGCCTGCGGGCTTCGCCAGCCGGCCGCCCGTAGCACGGCGCCGACCGTGGGCTCTACGGCCTTCCAGCACGGGCCTACCGGCGGTCGTGATCTTTACGAACTAGACGAAAAATCCCGCTCGTGCGCCTTGTGATCCGCACGGCCGTGCCTCCGAAAGCGCCCTTCTTCGGACTCATCAGCGCAGAATTCGTTACAGAAGAATTGGCCGTTTGACGCGCGCCAAGGCTGCAATTCGCCATTCAAGATCGGAAGCCGCTTGCCGCAAAAAGCACAGCATGCTGCTAGGTCCGTGTCGCCAGTGTACGCGTTCATCGGATGCCCCCGTGAATCATGGCCCCGGCGCGAATCATCATAACAATACTGCCTGGAAAACGGCTGCGCGAATAATAGACAATCAGTGGAAAAACAGCGGGTCGCTACTCCTGCCAGAAGTCCTTAAATCTCCAGGCGCCATGGCGGTATAGACTGCCGTGGTCTTTGATCGCCGCTACGACGCTCATCCCAGCCAGTAGTGATAAGAATACTTCGCGAGTGGATATAAAAACAAAAATGCTGCCGCGCCGCCCGCGAGCATCAATGCCATCACCACGAAGCAGCCGACAGCCTCCCGAAACATACTCTTGTGTTCCTCCAATGACCGCATGAAATGTGCCTTCCATAATAGCCATCAACGAGCGGCTTCCAACACCCGGTATACGCTCGCCCGGCCGATGCCGAGGATCTTGGCGATCCATTGCGAATCAACCATCCGCGCCGAGAGCGCCCCGGGCGGCAGCCGTGACCTTTGACAACATCGCTCGGGGTCGCAAACCCTTGATGAACCTCGCCACCTAAATTGCATAAACAGGACATTCAGGTGTCGAAGCGGAGGAACGCGACAATCCCCAAGAAGCGATCAAAGGCGAAACCGCCGACTCGCGTTCAATATGGGGCGCTGCCCTACCGCCTTGACGATGACGGCTCTGTCGAGGTGCTGCTCGTCACCTCTCGCGAAACGAAGCGGTGGATCATCCCGAAAGGGTGGCCCATAAAGGGTTTGAAGCCGTCCAAGGCGGCAGCGAGGGAAGCTTACGAGGAGGCCGGCGTTCGTGGCCGCATCGCAGGGCGCGCGTTTGGCCACTACGTTTACGAGAAGCGGCTGGAGGACAGCGTTATGGCCGTTCCGTGCCAGGTTGAAGTCTTCCCCTTGGCGGTCAAGCGACAATCGAAGAATTGGCCGGAGTCGAAGCAGCGAACGGCACGATGGTTTCCAGCCGCGGAGGCGGCCGCGCTCGTCGACAATGACCGACTGCAGGATCTGATCCAGCAGTTCGAGACGCGCAAAGCCTCTAGCCATCGGAATAGGAAATAGCGCACTCAGTGGCGCTGACTCCGGATTTCCGGAGCGCGAGCGAATCAATCTTCGGCGACGAGAGCGTCACTCCCAGCGGGCGTGATCCGCACCTTAACAATTTCGATCGTCTTGCCGCCAGCCCGAATCTTCTCAAGTGTCATGATCGATAGGCCGCGGTTGACCAGCCCGGTGATCATGGCGCCGCCGAAGCCGTGCGCGACCAAGAACGGTTGCGTCTCGCCCCTGCTTCCGGCGGTCGCGAGCATCGCCAGCGCGCGCCGTTGTTCCGGGCTAAACATCATAGGTCGGGCAACAACACCCGCGGCGGGGTTGGATCCTCCCCCGCCCCGCGCAAGCTGGCGACGGCTGACGATACTGCGACCATGGGCACGCGACGATGCATCTATGCGCCGCCACAGTTGGGGCAATGCAAGCCGCCCCGCCAATTTCTTCTGAAGCGCTGCGTTGTAAAGCTCAGCCTCGGAAATGTAACGGCGACCCATTCGCCTAAAGACCTCGGCGCCGTCCGGGTGTTCTTCAATAGCCGCTTTGTTGAAGCAGTCGATCGCGACATTGAGGTATAGCCGCGAAATCTCCAAATCGTTGTGCTCTTGAGCCATGTGGCACCTGTGATGGCGTTCGCCCCCGGCCCACATTGCCGGGCGACGGTGCACCTATCGCGCGCAAATAGCGAATCTTAACTCAGACTGTCCCGGAATCGTGGGTTTGCTCCCAATCGCCACCTCGGCTGAAGCTAGTAGGCCTCTCTCCGTGTTTCCGCGGCAATGGCGATCAGTCGTAATTGTCTCGCGCCGTTGCGGCCAGAGTGCGCGGTGCTGCTCGGCACTCAGGCTCATCGCCGCGTCCCGGCAAGCTGTTGCCCCGCTCGATCCAATTCGGTATCGCACTGGCGCCGAGATTGCCGCACCGCGTGCACCGCATGTGCCGGGTGAACGACGGTACTGGAACGTCATCCGGCCAAGCATCGACGTTGACCTCAGTCTTGCTGCCACAGGCTAGGCAGGTCGCGAAAAGCGAGCGCACGCCGAGGCTGCGTATGTTGCCGAGCGTCATCGGGCCGATTGGTTCGTCAGAGCGGGGCATCGGCGGGCATTCTATAGGCTTCCAACATCAATGACTTCGGCAATCGCGCGACCGTCATCGCGCCGCGTCGGCGCCTTCCGGCCCGCGGCAGATCGGCGATCATGCGGTCGCGAGCAGGGAGAGAGCGCGGCATTGCTCGGCATTGAGGCGCGACACCGTCATCGCCGCGTGCTTGGCTGGCTGTCCCGACGCTTCATCCAATCAGGCCAGCGCAATCCGGCCAGCGTTCGTGATCCTCACGCGGGCAACCTTGATCATCCGGCCGTCCACCCTCACGGGCTCACGGTGCGCAGTCGCGAGGCCGTCGTGGACTAGGCGGGCCAACATGTCGATGTTAAATCCGTGCGCGAGCAACGTTTCCCCAGTGCAGCAGCGGCTCTTGACGAGCATCTCAAGCGCACCGCGCTGGTCGGCACTGAGCGTCATGGCTTTGGCGGCTTTGGCAACATTGCCCGTAGCGCGACGTAACCACGGCTTGTGAGCGCCCGCGAAGTCTCCAAATCACTGCGCTCTTGAACCATGTGACACCTGTGGGCCCACGTCTCCGGCCCGCATTACCCAGCGACGGTGCGCCTATCGCACGCAAATAGCGAATCTTAAATCAGGCTGGCCCGGAAATCATGGGATTGCACACACTCCCGCCAGCGGAACTCCTCGCCCTGCGGTCATCACTTCCGCCATTTGACCTCCTCATAGCGCTTTTTGAACGCTGCCACTTCGCATCCGACATAGCAGCAGCCTTGCGGGCCCGGTCGGCGAGATGCTTGTCGATCCCACGGGCGGCGAGGGTCTTGGCATCAGAAACCGGCGGGACCGTCAGCGACCCGCCGGTTTTCCCCTTCTTGCCACGACCAGGACCAGCCGGAAGTTTCTGCCCCCGCGTCCCCTTCGCCAACTTCCCCGCTTCCCGCTCCTCCTTCAGCAGCTCGCCAATACGGCGCTCGGCACGCTTGCGGATGTAGACGGACGCCGCAATCAGATCGGCATCCTTCTGTTGCTGAGCGTACACCTCCATGGCGATAGCCTTGTCTCGCATCGTTTTTACCTCATCGACGCGAACACATTCAGCAAGAGCCTGCCGCACAGCCTGATACTTGGCTGGAAGATGCACCTTCCCCGACATGCAATGTCTCCACTCGCAAGGCGGCCCAGCAAAGGCCTGGGGCGCCATTCAAGGTGACGATGACATCCGAACGTCGCCGCGCGCCGCAAGCGCATAGGCGGCGCTCGGAGGACGCCCTATGCGCGGCCGTCCCGCGCTTCCTTCAGCAGTTTCTTGGCCTCTTTACGCAACCCGGTCGCTCGCCTCGGCAGATTGGTAATCGCGGCCTGCCGCCAATCGTTGCGTTTCGGTTCGAGCCCAAGTCGCACGCGACGCTTTGATGTTGTGCGATCGGTGCCATCACTCTTTTCGATGACGGTCGTAACTGTTCTCCGCGACAGCCCTATCTCTTCCGCGATCCAGCGCGATGACCTCCCAGCCCTGCGCAGCTTCAGAACCCGATCCTGCTGTGCGTCGCTTGCGGCGATCGGCCGGCCCACCGGCTGCACGCTCGCGATGTTGGCGTTGAACCGGCGCACCAGTTTATTTTGCCGAGTAACGAGCGCGTTGTAATCATCGAACAATTGCTGATGTCTCCGGATAAAGTCGCCGTTCCGGTAGAAGCCGTCATTTTCCAGATCGAGGCCGAACGTCGTAATGAACTCCTCCAGGTAGGCATCACGCTCTTTGACCCACTCCTCCATGTCGCGAACTACCTGGCGCAGGCCGTCGATCTCGCTTTTCAGTTCGTTGATGCGCCGGTCACGAAACTTAAGCTCGCGTTCGAGGTCGACGATTTTCTGGGTGTGCTCAGTTTGCTCGTTCATGGCGCTAAACTAGAACATTTTAGCGCCACAGAAAATCAATGATTACGGGCATTACTTCAATTTGAGGAGCGGAATTGTCGGATTTCGGGACGGGGGCCGTGCTATTGCGCGGCTCCACGTATGCCGCGTCATGGTGCGTCGGGATCCGCCTCGATCTTGATGCTAACGGTCTCGTTGTGCAGCCAGCCTCGCTCCGCCTCGCGGGCCAGGTACTCGATAGCGAACTCACTGGCAGCCTTGAACGCATCGGCTCTGGTCGGTGCCGGGCGGCGCCCCAGATCGCCGCGCATACGAAAGCGTGGTCCCATAGCCCCTCACCGCAAGCTGCTGGTAATGCTCGGCGACGGCAGCCAGCATGGCGGTCTCCTACCGGCCGGCGGCGATTCTCTTGGCAGCCAAGTAGCGCTCGCGGGCGATGCGTTTGGCTTTCTGGCGCCCACGTGACAGCGCGGCGCCCCGTTGGCGACCCTGGAGTTGGTCGAACCGCTTCTTTGCTATCTCACAAATCACTGGGTGGTACAGCCGGCCGTCGTTGCACGCGATAAAGCCGTGGAGCACGACTTCCGCCTGGGACGACCACCGTTGGCGGTCGGCGTTGGATTCTCAGCGTGGGGTTGTCAAGCCACCACGCGGCCCCGAGCCTTCCGCTAAGCTCCCAGGAAGGGTCGGGGTCCAGATTATCGGCATTCCGATAAACTTCAAAAAAACTGTCTGGCTATGGCCTCAGAGGTGATGGTCCCACATGTCCAAGAAGCCCAGCGCACACAGACACGACAGCCTGCCAAGCACACGGCGATGATATCGACGCCGCCTAGTGCCGAGCAGCGCTGCTTTGGCTGCGTGAGGATTATAATCCAATCCGCTCAGCCCGAAGCCGCGGACGTCATTTGGGCGACGATAATCCAGCTTAGCGCCGCCGTTCGCAAGCGAACCGGGTCAAGCTCGCCCCTACTTGCGGCTGCAATAATTCGTTTGGCGATTAGCTTGCGCACTTCTGGATCAGCGCCGCCATGAAGCTCTCTGCAGGCAGCCTCAAAGGCTTCACCCATCGCCGCAGTTGCCTCAGGCCCAAACGCGCCCTGTTCCAAGGAGGAATCGATTGGCATGGCCGCCCCCGCAGAAGTCGCGTCACAAATTGGACACACGTAAGGGGCTCGTCAAGTATGATTCAGGTGATGCCTTGATTTTGCAACTGTTGTTGGCCTCCAGGAGCCCGCCCTGCAAATCCGTTTGCAAGCTGCTCAGGCTCAGCCTGGCCCTTTTTCGGACATGCGGCCTCGTACTGACGGATGCTACGCCTTGTCGGCGTCCTCCTCGAGTTGCCTTAGTTGCGTATCGAGTTGCCTCAGCAACTCAGCAATCCTCTCGGGCAGCGGCTCGCGTAACACGTCAGAATGGAGTGACTGTAGAGCACTGCCTATGCCGGCGCGCACCGAGTCGAAGTGAGAACGCGCTCTAGGTTGGCGCCCCATACCGACCAACGTCATCCCGTTTGCCGGGATTTCCGGCCCCAGCAATTCATCAGCGTTTCGCCCACTTCCCCAATGCAGGGATTGGACAACGGGAAACTCGTGTCAATCATGCGCAGCCGGTTCAACTCCTTGCTTTCCATTCGAAATAGTCGTTGGCCCCAGCGCGGAGGGGCGTGGGGAATGCGCCAAGGCCAACGACGGGCCGATCACCCTCTGGGAGAAATCAGTGTCAGCCCACAGCTAAGAGAGCGACAGTGCAGAGCTCTTGTCGGTCGGCTTATCGACGCCCTCGACGGGGATGCAAGCGGCGTGTCCGCCTTGCAACACTCTGCAAGGTCCGTAATCCGCTGCGGGGTGCAACGGAGCGAAGCGAGAGTGGAACGGTGACCTTGGGGCAAGGTCAGGGTCAGAACCCAATTTATCCCGAAAGTCGCACTCCCGACGGACGATCCGTTAAAACGAGATCATAGTCAGCGCCGACGTGGACCTTCGGCGGGTATTCGATGAGGGCGTTACGGTGGCAGTTACCGCGAAAACCTCGCCCCAGCCCAGAATGGCGCCAGGCGCTCCAATTGCTCGCCCGCAGTCCGCGCGGCGCCATGGAGGACGTGCTTGAGCTCGGCCATGGTTTCTCTCACGAGATGCTGGCAATGCTCGTGGTCGCCGGGCTCGCAACGGTGGTGACTGAGACGCTGAGGGTGGACGGCGGGACCTTCAGGATCGAGCGTATGCGTATTACAGACGCTGGTCGTCTGGCAATTCGAGGTTGACCGAACGCAGACCGTCGTCCGTCCAACCGGTGGGAACGCGCCGTTGTGGCCGGCGTTGGATTCTTGCGTGAGCGTTTTCATCGCATTTGTCACACGCGACCCTGGCCCTGGTTTCAGCCCCCATCATGGCGTCGGCAAGATCGACCACGGCCATTTCCATCGCCGCCGCTGCCAGTGAGATCGCGTAATTCGCCGCCTTTGTGAGGCCGAATGCCCTCACTGCGAGGGAACCGATGGCCACGATCAGCGAGCCTGGTGGCCGCACAACTACCGGCCATTGTGAAGCCGGCCGCGCCGGCTCGCCCTGCAGCATCAATTCCCTGCTTCAGTGCATGTAGCCCGCAACGCCTGATCAGTGGCGCTGTCTTGCCGCCCGACCGATACTTGCCGACATGGCAAGGAAGCCCGAACCGCCGCCGCTGTCGTCCTGGGACGTCTACAAGGTTGCCGACAAGACCGTCTGGCTGGGCAGGATCGAAGCGCCCGACAAACATGCCGCCATCGAGAAGGCTGCCATCGAATTCAAGACAGATATATGGCGCCTGTACGCGGTGCAGCGGCGATGACATTCCGCAAAGGCGAAATCACCCGCGTCCGCCTGCGCCGGAAATGGCATCACCACGTCGCGCTCTCGGCCGACAAGGTGCTCGGCCTAAAGAACAGCGAAATCGTTCATAGGGTTGCAGCCGCCTTATCGGGCGCGCCGCTGACATACTTCATGCGGCGTGATGACCTCGACTTCGTGGTGTTCTGCTTTGCCAAGCCGGAGGACGCGGAGGCGTTCTGTCAGCGCTTCGGCGGGGAACGCTTACCGGGAACCCGGCGGCCATGAGCCTCAATGCCGAACAACGCCGGGCGCTAGCTAGAGCTCCTCGCCGGCGGTCCACGCGGCTACACCAAAGCGCGGCTTCTCGCCGATGGCTTCACCGTCGACATGTTGGCCGACCTGGTCCGCGAGGGGCTCGCCACAGCACAACGCGAGACCTTGAGGGTGGGCGGCCGAACGATCAGGGTCGAGCGCTACCGCATCAGCGACGCCGGCCGGACGGCGATCGAAGAGTGACACGCGGTCCGATTCACCATGTTCGCTGATCTCGACGCGCTGACAAGGAACGACGCCAAGAGCCCGTTATTGTCGCGCCGACAACTCGCCGTACTGACCGCTCACTCCCCCAGTGCCCGCGTGACGCGACGGGTTGCCGGCGCACGCAAGAGGGGCCGATGTTGCAGCATGACGAAGAAACCTTCCGAACCGTCCGAGCCAACAAGCTGGAACGTCTACAAGGCCGTCAAAAAGGCTGTGCGGCTTGGTACCGTCGAGGCGCCAGACAAAAGCAGCGCTATTGAGAAGGCGGCTCAGGAATTCAAAGCCGAGGCATGGCGCCTGTACGCGGTGCCGCGCCGATAACCGAGCGCAAGCGCGAATCATCCGCGCCGCCCTATTGCCGCCACGCCATCAGCGCACCATCAGCCATCGTCCATCTCCGTGCGAACTCTGGCCCGCGTTCTCCGTTGACGCGGGCTTTTTCTATTTCCGGGCGGCGCCGCGGTAAGGGGACCAGGCGCCCCATTAACGCCACCTATCCGGCGCACCATCCCGCCCGTTCATCCCTTTGGGATGGGCGCTACTCAGAAGGCCCTGACTGGCCCGCGCCGCTCCGTGACGCGGGTCTTTCTATGCGGGTGGTGTCAAAGTAGGGTACGCTGATGGCTAGCTAGACCCGACGAACCACTCCGAAAGTGTCGTCTCAGCCCGCAACCCCGCCGCGCACTAGAACTGCTACAGCTGCTCGCCAGCAGTCCGCACGGTGCCACCAAGAAACTGCTTGTGGTCGTTCATGGGTTCGATACCGACATGATCGCCGGCCACGTTCGCGCCGGGCTCGCGGCCGAAGAGCGTGACGTGATGAAGGCCGGCGGCGAGACGATCGAGGTCGTTCGGATCAGGATTACGGAGGCGAGGCGGAAGGCGATCGAAGGATGAAGGCCACCGCATGAGCTCAACACAGACGTTCCGAGAACTGACCTTTACCATACGTCCTGAGGACCCTCACGGCGATGACACCGGGCTGCGGTTCGAGACGGGCGAACACGGCGCGGCGACTATCCCGACAACATGCCCCAGGCGATCACCGTGACTGACTCCCAGGGCCGGTGAGCCGTGTACGTTCCTTTACGGGTCAATGGGAAGATCGTGGTGCCGGACCAGTTGGCCGATTAAGGCCGTTCGCGCACCTTGAGTCTTTCGTGCGGGTCGGCAACGACGCGTATGGGTTGGTCGCTCTCGTTCTTGACGACAAGCTCGGCGCCGGGCTCAATCAGGCCCGGCAGCGTCACCTGTACGGCCGCATCGCCAGAACGGGCGCGCACCATGGCCTTGTACATGTCGGCAACGAGGACCTCATCGGCTCCTGTTGGTAGCTCCCTGCCGGCGCCACGGTCGAGCACGCCAGAGTCGACGAGCACCTGAAGGCCGGCCGCGGGCATGTCGGGCGTGATGTCGATGTCGATCTGCGCAGCGAGAATTGGAACAGATGATCCGGCCTCAGGGGTATATCACTTTAGCCCCAATGTCCGGATGCCGACGCTTTCAACAATATTCCAATTGAGGGCCATTTTTCGGCCCACGGAATGCCTGATCGGCCGTGCGTAATATCTTCCGCGTGCGGTTCTACGCGGTGAGGACATCCGCACGCGACCTCGGTCCCCTTCGTAGTGCCCCCTAGTCGGGGGATTGGGGTCTTGTTTCGGCGTCCGGTCCCGCCCTCAGCAACGGGACCGGGTATTTCCGTCGAAGTAGCCGCGGGCCCAGGCGCACGGAGGGGTGTGGGGAAGTGCGCCGGGGCCAACGTGGGCTGATCGTTTCCCGAGAATCAACATCAGCCACGCGGCCACAAAGCAACGATGCTGATCCGTTGTCGGTCGGCTTCTCGACACGTTCGACAAGGATGTAAGCGGCGTGTCCGCCCAGCAACACTCTGCGAAGGCGATCGGAGGCTGACTGGCGGTGCGCGCGCGTCAGAAGCCCCGATGTGTTGTCGTCAACAAGTTAGTCCGTCCATCATCGTCCTCATGGAGATTGGTGGGCACTAGCAGAGGAGGTGCATTAATGTTGGATGCATTGAATCGAGCGGAACGTTACCGCGAACTCGCAGAGGAGTGCCGCCGCCTCGCGGCGAATAGCCTTTCGGCCCAAATGAGAACTCGCTATTCGCGCATGGCCGAGGATTACAGCAAGCTGGCTGAGGGGCGTACTGGCCTACGGCGACTAGCTGCGCTGGCTACGGTTGCAGAAAATACCATGGCAACTGAATGAGTGCTGTTGCTCAGGATGGAGGAACCTAACTGCAAGCGTCTCGCGCGCGTGTGCAGTTAGGCCAAGGATCCCGGGGGCATCTGTACCCACGATCGGCGGCGCCCACAAGGAGCCGCCAGCGCCATGGGTCAGGTCCGGCCCTACGGAAGCCGCAAACGACGAAGTGATAACGAGCCGGCCGGCGCCATCGGTGCGACGTCGGACGGCCACGCGCAGGGCAGGCAAACGATGACGGTGCGCAAGGGCAAAATCACCCGGGCCCGCCTTTGGGTAGCGCTCGACCCATCCAACTTCATGTCCTGGAATCGCAAAAAAGTTGAGCGGTGGTACGCGAATTCGGTCTTAAACCGTCCGCCAGTGATCGGCTTTTGCCAGACGGACGAACAGGTTCCACCAGTTGAAGACCAGCGCGACGTAGCCCGCCATCAAACGGCAGCGCTTGAGGTCGCGGGTCGTGAAGCCACCCCAGCCCCACTGGTTCTTCAACTCGTCGAAGGCGTTCTCGCTACCAGCACGGTCGCGATAGAGCTGGCCGAGAGTAAGAAGCTCGCTGTCGAGCGAGGTCACCAGAACGGCGTATTCCCAAACCTCGCGGCCGTCGTCGATCTCGGCAAAGCTGAGCCGAAGCTGGCCCGCATCGTCGCGTTCGGTCAACGCCAGAGAGCGTTCAAGGCGTCGCCGCAGGATCACGATGCGACGATGCCGGCTCCATCCCTGAAGGCGCAACTGGCCGTCCTTGCCTTGCCATCGGCCACCTGCATTCTGCCAGTCCTGCTCGCCCATCGCCCGTTCGATCGCGCGCTTCACTCCCTTCGTCAGCCGCAGTTTGAACAGGTAGGGCTGGTGGCGCTGCTCGGCTTCACGCATCACCGGCTCGTTGCCGAAACCGGCATCGCCGTGCAACAGCCACGGCCGCAGTTCGGCCGGCAGGCCACCCAGGAACTCCCACAGGCGGGGCGAGGAATGCTTGGAAGTATGCTGGTTGCCTGGCGCAACGTCCACCGCCAACACCAGCCGCAGGTTGGCCATCATGTAGCAGTGATAGCTGTGCGACGGGCGGCCCCGGCTTGTGAGGATTGTAGCTCACCACGGCGCCTTCCTGATGCCCGTAGAGCGGCTTCACCGTGGTGTCGATATCGAGAATCCACGGTTCGCTCAAAAGCGGTCGCGTGGTGTAATCGAGATGTCCCTGCAGCCATGTCAGTCCGGCGCCCTCGTCGATCTTGTCGAACCCACGCCGCACCGCATCCTCGCTGACCACCTGCCTCATCCCCAGCAGCGGCGGATTCACCGGGTCGCAACACAACGTCGTCATGTGCGCGTAACGCCAATGCCCGGCCAGCACCGACAGCAACACCGTGCCGAGGACATCGCGCTTTCTCGGCGCATTCGGGCTCGTGTAGAACAGCGGACAGTCCGCCACCAAGCCGTCGAACAACCCGCCTTGCTTGAGGTATTCAATGAAGAACGGGAACTGCCCAAGCGGCGTCACCGCCGCACCGCCGTCCCATTCCACATGGACACGCCCGGCAAAAGTATCGGCTACGACAGGCCCAGCCGATACCCCCTTTACCACCACCGGTAGCTCTCCCTTCGGGAGCCCCGGCACAACCCCGCGTTTCGTTCCCATCCCTTATGATAACAACGATTTGCTCAATCCCTGTAGCAGCTCAACTCAGGCATTTAGGTTGATTGCTTCGGTGGCACCGAACGGATTGCAGGCGAGCAATCGGAGTGCTCGGCGCTGTTCGCCGCCGAGACGACGTTTTCGCAGCCTCACGGTGATTGTGTGCGACATCGTAGCATCGCGGGTAAAGCCCCGCCGGTTAGGGCCGGGCAAGTCAGGGGAGGTAAGAGTCATGAGGTCCTGTTAAGACATTCCCAGCGTATCTGAGTCATTCGCCGGCGACTGTCACGTAGCCAGCACAGGGCGCAAAAACAGGGCAGAACGTGCAATTTCTTTGTCTGACGTGTCGAGAAGTTGACCAACGGCAGATCAGCGCGGTCGCTTTGTAGCCCAAGTGGCTGACGCAGATTCTCCGGTGCGATCGGCCCGTCGTTGGCCCCGGCGCATTTCCCCACGCCCCCTACGCGCTAGGGCCAACGACTGTTTCGACGGTCCTGGTCCCGTGCTGAGGAGTAATGGGACCCGACGTCGAAACAAGACCCAGTCCCCCAAGAGGGCATCACGAAGGGGGACCGAGGTCCACGTGCGGTGCTCATCACCGCGGCGGACCGCACGCGGACAATATGACGCCGGTGCCATTAGGCATTCCGTAGGCGGAAAAGTGGCCGGCGATACGAGGCTGTGGAAGTGTTGCAATCCGGACACTTCCGATGGTAAGCGGCCATGGCTGCCGCGCGACTGCCGGATCGAACCTTTTGCCGGCGCCCGCTACTACCTATTCGCGGACCGTTCGTAGCGCCCCCCATCCACCCGACGGACGAAGCCGCACGAAAGCCCCGGCCGCACTGCTGGGGCTTTCGTCTCGTCATCCTTCCAACGGGGCTTCCGCCCGGCGGCCGTGATCCGCGCCTTACCGAGGTGGCCGCTGCGATGACGTCACTTTGTCCCCGCTGTTATGCACACCACCGCTCCTAAAGCCGTCGAACCTGCCATTTCTTTGTGGAATGTGTCGAGAAGCCGATCGACGCACGAACTGGGGCCATCGACTATTTCGACGGATGCCCGGTCCCGGCTGGGGGGACTTAGAGCCAAAAGGAGGCCGGGGCGTCGTCACCGGGAACATAAGGGGAGTGCCGATGAGTGCCATGCCGAGCCCCGCACAATCGGAGTTCTATGCAGGCCGATTGTCTGTCGAGCCGTCAGTCAAGGCACCTGCCATTCGCCCGACCGCCGTCGAAAATGACCCGTCCCCGATCACGCAGCAGTCACTCCGCAAACGAGCTTCACGCGCCCTCGCCCGTTTCCTGATCACGTTTTGCATCGGTGTAGCTGCCGCCCTGGCTTGGCAGTCCTACGGCGACGCGGCCAGACAAATCATCGCGAGCTCGTACCCGCAGCTTGGCTGGTTGGCACCGCACGCCGAACCGGTTGCGCAGGACGCCCCTGACATGATCGCGGTGGCCGCGCGAGCAGCCAATTCTCTCGATCAGCGGAAGTTCGACGCATTGTCGCTCGACCTTGACGCGGTGCGGCAAAGCATCGACCGGATCGCCACGAGTATCGCCGCTGGTCAAGAGCAGATGACGCGCAGCATCGACGGGATCGCCGCGCGTCTACAGCAGATGACGCGCAGTTTCGACCAACTCGCGGCCGACCAGGAGCAGATGACGCGCGAGATCACCAAACTGCAGGCGGTCGAACAGTACGTGCTCTACAAGAACTCAGAACCTTCCCCGCGGCCGGCCCTTGCGCCAGCACGCAACCCCGTTCCGCGGCCGTCGCAGGCACCGATGGTGCGCTGACGGCCACATTCGATCGGCAGGGCCGCCGAAGCTCGCCTATGGGCGGCCAATGGTTGAGCATCCGCGGGCCCCAGCCGGCACTGGGCCGTGCGTGGTCCGCCAATTGGTAGGTAGGAGCATGGCTGAAGGTGAATTTCCCAAAAGATTACAGTTGCCGCGCATTCTGGAACGGCGTCGTGCGCCTGCTGCTTTTCAATTAGAGGCAACCCACGGAGAAAGCGGTGGCGAAATTGAGGCATCCGACAGTCCCACGAATGAAGCTGATACGCGAGGTCATCGCGGCGGTGAGACGAACACTGAGGCAACCTTAAGCCTGCAAGAGGTAAAGCGACAACCGCCGCTGCCTCTCGATGAAATAGCGACCGTAATTCAGAGTCTGACCTATGGCGAGATGATAGAGTTCTCCGAGGCCATGTGGAAAAATCGGCCAGAGGGATCGGCGGTAAGGCTGGAAAATCTGCCAGAATTGCTCCATCGCTGGTCAACATCTCACTCGGCCGCAGCCCACAATGGTACACCCAGCGCTGTTCCGCGCTGAGGTGAGGTTTTGCTGCAATTTCGGCGGCAACGCCGTCCATTAGATATCCCCAGCGTGATTGTGTAGACACGTTGGAAAACCCCCGCCGGGAAAAGGCGGGGGTCAAGTCAAGCTCTAAGGAATGAGACGTCCCGGATAAGGACACTCGAACGCGCGCCCCTCGTCCTGAAGTTCCGACGGTCGCAGACGCGGGCTACCGATCATTGAAGCTCGATGATCTTGTCGGCCCTATTCTCGACTACCGGGATGTCAATGGAAATGCGGAGCGAATTGCCGGCGAAGCCCAGTTGGTCTCCTCGCAGGACTTGGGACGCATCCGATCAACAATTCAGAACTTGCTCGGTTCATCGGTCGCGACGCGGATACGAGAGATGTTTTCGGCCCAGTGATGGATGACAACAGAGGAAGATCAGGTGCCAGCGGATCGAGCGAAAACGTGAAGCCGGTACGCTGGCAGCCCTGAAGACGGAACGGGCCTCAGCGGCCGCCAAGGGCCGGCAAACCGAGACGGAGGCTAAACGGAAAAGCCGCCGGATCGAGAGACCGGCGGCCCTCGTCGGCGGCTTGCAAATGGCCCTGCTGACCGTGCTGGCCGCGGCGATGTGGGCCGGGATATGGGCGTTGAGCCCGCGCTATCCGGCGGCGAGTGTTGTCCGAATGCCAGCCGACGGCTCAGCACCGCCCTTACCGGCACCAATAGAGGTCGGTCCCGGTGTTGCTCGGCGCTGAGGCGCGTTACCGTCGTTTCGTCTCGTAAGGGCCCTGCGCCTGGTACCGCGCTCCGCCAGGCATGTAGTCGGCTCGTTCTTTCCAATTCGGCCGCGCCCCCAGTGGTATAGGTGTTCCCGCGGCGGCACACCTTGCAGCACACCTGCTGCTGCTTTCCCACCTCCCTCCTTGAAGCCGAGGCCTTTCAGGTAAACCTGGACCAACGTCCCCGACTCAATCAATGCTCGATCATTGGGGGGGGCGATCGCTTCCGGCCACAGTCTGCTTGGAGGGCCAAGCACCGTCGAACCATCCGGCCATCAAGACTTCCGCCACGAGTGCCTACATTAAAAAGGACGGGGTGGTGCGAGGTCAACCATTACGTTAGGGTTTTGTTCTCGTAAACCTCACGTTAGGCGCTGGAGTGGTTCTCTCGTCGTACTACGGCGAGCCGAAGGAAAGGAGGCGGGCATGTCGACGAAGCAACTACTCGCGCTCCTGAGCTCGCATATCGAAGGGGACGAGGAGCAGTTTCTCTCGATCATGCTGCAGCTCGCGGCCCAGGAAGCCCGTCAGGGCCGGGCCGAGGAGGCCGACA
>WNFR01002798.1_pt1 | contig 28180 bp, 24 predicted proteins | sample 5400221 | NCBI WGS metagenome assembly WNFR01 (sample SAMN13153357, study PRJNA577476) | soil metagenome | isolation source: 40 cm soil under Madrone tree | place: USA:California | collected 2016-06-14
CAAGCAAGGTCAGGAAAAATGAATCCCATGCATATGATTGGTTTCATGGAATCGATGAACTAGTCATTGTTCGAAGGAATCGATTGGAGAAAGACATGACCTTGTTCTCATCGACAATTCTATATCGGCGCGTTCCAATACAGGATCGTCAAAATTCATCTGAAATTGATTTCGGCGTATGGGCCTCAATCGTCTTGATTGGATTGGCTATTGTATCGGTCGTGTTAGGCGTCGCGCCGGTTGTCGACCCGATGATTTTCCCCGCCCCCTGAGCTGCTTGGCAAGCGCGTCCGTCAAATCCTGCGCACGTCCGGCTTATGCTCGTGCGTTATTCCGAGCTGGCCGCTATGGGGTGATGGCCCTCCGGGGCAAGACCACTGGGCGGGCTTGCTAGCCGCGGCGGCTCAAGCTGCCGGCTTTGTGCAGCTGGCGCCGCTGCTTGGCTGCTCAGAAAAAAGCCCGCGACAAGCGCGGGCAGAGTTCACATGAGGTTGATCACCGAGTGGAACCTGAAGGTGATCGTATCAATGGTGCGCTGATCGAGCGGCGGCGTCAATCCGGCGGCGGGCACTTGCCTCAAGGCCGCGGTCGGAGCAGGGCCCCGGCCGATGTCCTCACTTCAGTTGCCATGGCGTGTTCGCCTGAACTGTCCGAGCGTGTTGGAGGTGGAAGAGAGCGGTATCTGCCCCGCAATGCACTGCTTCATGAATGCGTTGTATTGAGCATACGGATTGCTGGAGTTGCCGCCCTGGAGAGGTGACACTCCCCGTTCGACGGACAGAGCCTCGCAAGTATCGAAGCTTGGCGTTGGGGTCGAGACATGGTGTTTCGCCGCAGCAAGGGCCGGCGTCACTAGCAACACTGCGACTCCAATTGCTGGCAGGATCGCTCTCAAATTCGATTTCATGTTTGAACCTCACCTTTTGTTAAAGCCGTGCGGCAGCTAATAAGGCGAGTCCTGCGGTGAGCAAGATTGTTGGTTATCACGACGTTGTGTGCACAAATAGCCTATTTACAACTTCTTTACGTCACGTATTTGTCACGTATTCACGACTTTGTATTAAAGGAGTATTTGTGCACACCAGCGAATAATTAGACCATCATGGAAATCTATTCGCGTGTTTCCGCGGTATAACTTTCTTGTCGTCCGAACGTACGCATGCAATTCAATCAGAGACGGCATGCATTTTCCAATCCCACGAACGCCGCCAGGAATGGGGCGCTGGGATGAGCTATTGGTGGGTGGGCCCCCCTGCGCCGCCACCGCAATGACGGCGCAGCTGCTTGGGTCACTTGCCGGCAGCCTTGCGCGACCGGCGCCGCTGCCGCTTATGCCCATGCGTTATTTCGAGAGGGCCGGTAGGGTAGGCCCCGAGGAGGCGAGGCCACTGGGAGGGGCTCGCATATTCGGTTGGCGAAGGAGGTGATGCACATTGCCCGGAAACATGCCGGAACCAGTCAATCCTTTGACACGAGGCCTCGGTCTGCCCACTTGCCGGCCGGGGCCATTCCGCTGCGCAGGTCGATAGCATTCGGTAATAGCAGCTATCGCACCTAACCGACATTTCGTGACACGGTACCATGTCACGTTTCTCCTTCCTTCAACCGACGAGCCTCCCATTCGATTGCTTCGGCCTTTTCAGCGTGGTGCTGGGCTCGCACGAGCGCGTTGAGTTGCTCCCAACGGTACGAATCTGGGACATGAAACGCGAGCCATGATGCAACCTGCTTCACGTCGCCGTACTCAAGCCAGTGATCGAGTTCATCGAGAAACTTACTTAAAGCGCGATTGGGTATAAGGCTTTGGTCTCTGCGTCCGGGCGCTTGGTCCCAAGGCAAAAAGTTAGCAAGGTACGGGCCGCCGATTCGAAGTCTCTCCCGGCGCCTTTGTTGGCGCTCAGCGTCTGTGATTGCGGTTTTTCCGATCGGCCGGCGTCCCATATGGTTCCTATTTCGTGACGTTACACTTTGTCACGAAATAGGTAGGCAAGCATTATTTTGTGACAAGATACCGCGTCATGAAATTATTGAGGGGTGCCACGTCGATCGCCGAATCCGCCGGCAGCCTATCCACCAGCGCCATGATCAGCCGCTCGGCGAGCTCAAGATCACCGGGCGTCGCCCTGGCCACTGCCGCCCGCTTGGCTGGCTTGCTAGGCGCGGCACTTGATGCTCTTCCGGCAGAAAATTGATGACGGATGAATTTGGGTAATGAACGACATGAAAAATGCTCGCTCTGGCAGCGACCTGAACCTCGAACTTTCTAGACTGCTCATGCGACTACAGTTGTAAGCGTCGGACCGGCGCCCCCGCTTTTATAGCTCACCTTTGGATATGCCACGCGAACAACAGGATAAATCGCAATGCCAGATCCTACTGTTGTGCTGCCGCCAGGCCCTAAACGTGTTCCATGGAGGTACGAATGCCCCATGATAAAGTGATTATTATCATTCCGTCCCAGGGCGACGCCAAGAACGCCTTCGAGGACGTCGCCCGGAAACTGAAGAAAGAGGTTTACAGCAACGCGACCATTGTCAAGACGACGGTCACCGACTCGAGCGGTGCGGCCTCGGTTGCATTCACCACGCTCGATGGGCACCCCTTTGCGTGGGATAGAACTCACAACGTCTCACGCGTCCTTACGATCAGCCATGGTTTCGCGGCCGACGGCCCGAACCTCGCGATGTTGGACAGCAGCGTACCGGTGGAGGAGCATCAGCCATGGGGATCGAAGAACGAGGGTCGCGACCTGTCCGACCCAGCGCAGGCCTTCTGGACATCGGTTGGCAGCTCGCTGCGCGCGGACGGCAAGATCATTCTGCTCGGCTGCGCGATGGGATCCGGCGCCTACGCCGCGAACGTCGCCAAAGCCGCCGGCAAGCGCGTGTTCGCTGCGACGGATGAGATCGGGGCCGGAAACTCGAAGAGCGCCCTCATGTATGTCCGGTCGATCGAGGCAGGCCACGCGAAAAAGCCGATGCAGGGCTTCAAGCCCTGACACCGAATGGTCAACCTAAGTGAACAGCACTTTTGACGGCGGCGGTAAGAAAACCAGGTTTTGATCCCATGCGACGTGATCTGCTGGCAGGTCTTGGCTTAGTCATGCTTGTCCTGGCGTCGGCTCGGCCGGCGCTGTCGCTCCAACCGGAGTCGTTATGTTGGCGCGACTATCCAATCCCTGTTACTGCGGTAAATTACGAAAAAGCATTTGCCTCGGAGACATTGGCTCCGGACCCGATCTCGATAAACGGAAAAGTCGTGACCACAGGAATCGCCGAGAAGACTCTCGACGGTCTCCTGGGCGTTGCTTCGACCGTGGTCGAGGATTGGCAGCAACGCAGCGATCAGGAGCAGTGTGAGTATTTGCTCGAGGAATTGCGTCAGCATGCGAACACGATGCATCTGTACAAGCTCGGCGTAGTCAAGCTGAAAAAGATGTCGGGTCTGTTTCGTGTCGTCCAGTGGGAGCTTCCCGGCGTGGGTACGCTGCGGGCGTTTCTTCATAAGCCTTCGGCCGCGGAGCCCGAGGCAGCTTACCTCTATCATCTGACGCTTCTTCCCGTTCCGTTGGACAAGGTGCAGCGCAGGAAAGGGAAAGGCTATGTCCTGACCAAGCCGGGAGCGCCGAAAATCGAATGGAACACCGAAACGAATCGCCTCTCGATCTCGACCCGCGCCGCCGGCGAGTAATGAGCGGAGCTTTGCGAGCGGCTCCAAAGCTGGCCAATCCCGCCCCGCTGCGCCGCCATCGCACGACGGTGCAGAAGGCCGGGATCAATGCATCCCCGCAGCCTGCACAAGCTTAGGCTGTCCCCGCATGGCCCGTATTTCCTTGAGAGCCTTCTGCATTACCAGCAGGTTGTCTATGAGCTGCGGCAGCGACCAGATTTGATAGTCCACGATCTTGCGTTCCCGACCCCTCATGATGTCGGCACCATCGATCCGCCACCGCATCGACCACCTCCATTCTGGCTCGCTCTCGCCCGGCAGCGCTCCCGCTTGCATCGTCGCGCCACACCGGCCCGCAGCCCCACCCCAAATCCGCTCGCGCAACGCACAGGGCGCGCGTTCAAAATCGATTCCGCAATTTTTTGACCTAAAGCGATCATCCGCACCGCTGCCATCAAATCGCACGGGCACGCACGACCCGCCCAAATCCCCATAGCGTTCGCTGCCCCGCCGGGTGCCCCACCCACCGCGATTTCGTGCCTTGGCGCTTTTCGGACGCCGGCCGCATGAGCGCGTGGAGAGCACGTCGTGCCGGCGTCCGAAAACCTGCACACTTCCAGACATCCTTGGGGCCCCTTCAGGGCCCGCTGAACTTGATGTAGCCTAACGACGGAGCCGTTGGCAGAGATACTGAGCTCTCCGCATTCGAATGGTAGCAGTTGCGTGCGCAACTGATGGTTGGATCATCAATCGATTGTTGCCATAGGCGCGGCCTGAGCAACCGCGCACTAAACCAAAAACCGTGCTGGAGGATACCGTGAAATCCATTCTCGCTATTACCGTCCTTGCTGCTGCTGCCGCAGCAATGTGCTCTTCATGCGTTGCTGAGGCGGCGGAACCCATTGCCGCGCGGTAAACCTGAGGAGGTAGGAATGTCCTCCGAGCGGCTTGCTTTGATCGGCAAGGCGGTCGACGCGGAGATCGCTCGCGGACTGATTAACGCGCTGACAAAGGGATGTGCCGAAACCGCCGGGGCGAACTGGCAATAGGGGTGCCGTCGGCCAGCTGTCTCGGCGCGATTTGCTGACTTGGGCGCTGTAATGCCTGGGACATTGGCGCTGTACAAGCCGCGCCTCAGCACTGGATGACCTTGAACTCGACCCGCCGGTCAACAGCATCGCTTGTGTCGTCCCTGCCGGTCCCAACGATGAGCTCGCGCGATCCCCGTCCGGTCGAGATCAAGCGCCCGCGCAGCTCGCTGGCCCCAGCTTCGAGACGGTCCTTAATGTATCCAGCACGCAGGATGGAGAGCCGATCATTGACAGTCGCGAGGCCTGTGGCGCTGGTGTGGCCGACAATTTCAAGGCACGCCTTCTTGGCAACTGTGCGTTCCGCAATCTTTTCAATCCACGTCCCGTAGGGGGCGCTCACGCGCTCCCTGACGAATTCTGTCGATCCCGGCCGAAACAGGAACTTCACGGCAAGTCGCTCGCCCTTAAGTCCATAGTCGACGACCTTGCCGAAGGCTTCGCTAGCATCGTTGCGGCGATGGAGCTCATTATAGGCGAGATAGATGCCATTGAGGACACGCAGCTGCTCACCGCCCGGTGTAAGCAAAGCGCTTTGGTACAGGTCGAGCGCATCCTTATGGTGCTTGGCGTTGTAGGCCTGGATACCGTCGTTGATCAGCGACGCAAGGAGGATGCGGTCGGCATAGACCCCTTCGATCGGATCACCTGGTTGCGTGCCTTGGCAACTTTTGATGTACGCATCGGTTGACGCATCTTTGGCAAACACCGGGCTTTCGGCAAAGAACGACGTCGGGGTTGCGTCGATCCCTTCAGGCAGCGCCCTCGCTACACCTTTCGAGATGATCTTCCTGGCGCGGAGATCGGCGAGTGCGAGGCAGATGCGATATGCGTCACGTGGCCCTTCTGCCAGCCCCGCGTTGTTTATGGCGGTGAAGGTGCCAATGAGAACAACCGGTGACTTAGCCAACGAAGCGGAGGAGAAACGAGCGATCTCAAACCTTGGATAGTTGTTTCTGACCAGGTCGATGATACGCTTCTCCATCAATTGCGTGGCGTTGGACTCTGCGCCGGTGGCGCCATCGATTAACGGATCAATGACCAAGACCACCTTTTGAGATCCGTCGGCCAGGTAGGCTTTCGCGAAGAGGTCGTTGGCCGCTCGCAACAGCGCCGTTTCAAAGGCCACTGGAGTTGGCGGTGGTCGAGTTGCTGCGGGTAGCGAACCGGCCGCAGGGCCGGCGGGAGGCGCTTGCCGCGCGGTGTCAGTCTTCGGACTCAACTGCTCGGCCGGAGGGCGCTGCGTGGTATCAGGTTCGCCGCGTTCCCCCTCCGCCAAAATGCTTTCTCCTAATCTGAGAAGCTGTGGACGCACCCTCTCGCAGCCAAGCTCGCGCTCGAAACGGATCAGTTCGTCACGCGATTGAGTTGCACGCAGGTGCACAAGCCTCTCCTCGTCGCGCTTGCACGCCTGCTCATCTGCCATCGGCAACGACTTCCGGGCCTCCGGCTGATCTGCCATCGGCAACGACTTCTGGGCCTCCGGCTGATCTGCGATCGGCAACGACTTCCGGGCCTCCGGCAGGTTCTGCGGAGGCATCGCGTCCGCGACAACGGGGGGCGCATTTTGTTTGTCGGCAACGAGGCGCGGCGGAGCAGACATCACATAGGATATAGCCACCACAGTGACGCCGCAGACGGCAGCGATCCACAACCAAGCAGATTTGCCCATCATCATCTCTTTGCTTAGACTGGCGCGCCGATGGCGCCCACGATCAACGGATCAATCACCAAGCCACCTTTTTGGGTTGCGTTCGCATAGGCGGCCGCGAGCGGGTGCTTGCGCCGAACAAAAGAAAAGCGTGCGCGCCATGCATTATAAATATGATTTCTCCATAAATTCAGCCAATTAGAATTTTATTAGATTACGGCACCTAGAAGAGCTTGTAAAGTCAATCTTGAGAAGAACTTCGATGAAAGTTATTCTTGTGTTGATGAAAGTCATTCTTGTGTCGCCGCGCACGTGCATTTGGTATGGACGCTCGCGGTGCACGTGGCACGGCGGGCCAGTCTGGAGGTCATCAAAACGTTGACTGGCCAGCACAAAACGACATTGATGAACCTTTGCCAAGGCATACGCGACAAAAAATAAAGCTTCGATTGCGAAGGTCTTTTCGCGGGGACCCGTATACGTATTCTTGAAGAGAGAAGAGGGAGTGGCTTACGTGTCCCTCGGTTCCGGTTTTGGCCAGCGTGATACGACGCATCGCGGGGGTAGCGGGTCGAACGCGATGACCGAAGCGTGGACGTAGACAATGTCGGGTACAGCGGTCAGGGAGCTTCGAGCATTAGTGGGTCGGTCGATCGGTCAATTGCCTCTATGCAGCAACGCATGGGGAGGTGAAATGTCTTCGTCTCGCGCGCCATCGCCATTCCGATGGCGAAGTTTCATAACGCAGCTTGGCAACTTTATTTTTACCAGCCACTTCGCCAAGGCAGTTATCTCTTCCGCCTGCGTGACGTTGGTTGCGGCAATCATCGCCGCTCCATGGCAACGCGTCGCCGCGTCGCCGCGGGCGGCCGACGCACCATTGCAATCAGAGCGACGCGTCGCTCTCGTGATAGGAAATGCCAACTACAAGCCGTCCGGCATTTCGCTGTCCAATCCGCGTAACGACGCCCAGGACATTGCCGCGGTACTGGCTGCCATTGGCTTCGAGGTCGTGACTGCAATCGATACCAGTAAGCGCGACATGGACTTTGTGCTGCAGGCTTCGCGCGCCTGGCGACCAATGCCGACGCGGCTCTGTTCTTCTATGCCGGCCATGCCATGCAGTTTCAGGGTCGCAATTTTCTAATGCCGATCGATGCCGAGTTGGAGGACGAGATTAGCGTTCGGTATCAAATGGTCGACCTGGAGGAGGTGCGAGGTGCGCTCGATCAAGCGAATGGCGTCAAGATCATCATCCTTGACGCCTGTCGCAATAACCCGCTGGCCAATCGCCTGAAGCAGACGATCGCCGCGTCACGATCCGTCGCTGCGACCCGCGGCCTCGCCCGTATCGACAAGACCGAGGGCATGGTCGTGGCCTATGCAACCGCGCCAGATGACGTCGCCAAGGACGGCGAGGGCCGCAACAGCCCATTCACGGCGGCCCTGCTGAAGCGGCTTCAGGAGCCTGGGCTCGAAATCGGGATGATGTTCCGCCGCGTCGCCTGGGACGTCAATGTCCAAACCGGCGGCCGCCAGCGCCCTGAAACCTACATATCGCTGCTGTCGGACTATTACCTCAACCAAAGCGACAGCATCGCTTGGGACCGCATCAAGGACCAGGACGACGTTACGGCGCTGCGCGACTTCGTGAGCAAGTATCCGTCTTCACCGCGTGCGAACTTTGCCCGCAGCCGGCTGGAAGCGCTGGAACGCTTTGCCAAGGAACGTGAAGACCTATCCCGCCGCGCACGCGAGGACGAGCAACGCAAGGCAGCGGAAGCTGAGGCACAGCGGCTGGCACGAGAAGCGGCAGCGCGACGCGAAACGGAGGAGCGTCTGCGTGCCGAGCAACTTGCAGCGCAGAGGCGGAGAGAAGAAGAACAGAAGCGCCAGGAAACTGTCCGTCTGGAGGCCGCGCGCCAAGAGGCATTGCGCCAAGAGGCTCAGCACAAACAACTAGCCGAACAGAAAAGTCAGGAAGCTTTGCGTGAGCAGGAGGAAGAAAGGAAGCGCATTGCGGCCTTGCGGCTGCGCGAAGAGCAAGAACGCCGCGAAGCTTTACGCCAGCAGCGCCAAACGGACCCACCTTCGTCGCAACAAGCAGCGAGGCCACCGGCGCCTGTAACTGATTTATCAGAACCGAAACCTTGGGAGGTCGTCCGGGATTGTCCCCACTGCCCGGAGCTGGTGGTGGTCTCGGCCGGCGAATTCGTCATGGGCTCGAGCAAGGAAGATATCGACAACGGTCTTGGAGCGACTAACGAGGGCCCACAGCACAGGGTTTTCATCAAGCACCCCGTTGCCGTCGGCCGGTTCGAGGTGACCCGAGATCAATTCGAAACCTTCGTCCGTGCTTCTGGTTACAAGATCGGCGATCGCTGCTACACCTTGGAAAACAATACGCCGCGAGAGCGTACCGACCGTTCATTCCGCAATCCTGGCTATGCCCAGAGTGGTGTGCATCCTGCCGTGTGTGTTAACTGGCGAGACGCAAAAGCCTATGTCGAGTGGCTGTCGCAGAGCACCGGCAAAACCTATCGTCTCCTTTCTGAGGCTGAATGGGAATATGTGGCGCGGGCAGGAAGCACTTTGCCTTATGGCTTCGGCAAGGATGCAACAGAGGTCTGCAAATTCGCCAATGGCGCCGATCAATCGGCGAAACTAGCAATGCTACCTACCGATTATGCCTACATGAATTGCACAGACAGCTACCCTTATACGGCTCCTGTTGGCTCCTTTAAAGCAAATGCAATGGGTCTATTTGACCTTCTCGGCAATGTGTGGGAGTGGACAGAAGACTGCTTCTTTGATGACTATCTAACAGCGCCATCCGACGGCTCGGCGCGCGCGGGGGCTGGCTGCCAGGCCAGGGCCGTGCGTGGTGGATCCTGGTTTAGCACCGGGAAGTCTCTGCGGCCCGCCGTCCGCGCCAAAGCCACTGATAGTGCCCGGTACGACGACGTTGGGTTTAGGGTCGCAAGGGTGTTGGTGCCATAGATCTCGCGCTTCGGCACCGGACGACGTTAGGCGCGACCCGCAGGTCCAACAGTATCGCTTGCGCCGTCCTGCCGGTTCCGACATCCTGCGAGGAAGACGCAGAGGTAGCGGGAAGAGTTCAGGCCCAGGCCCCAGGCCCACCGAGACGCCGCTCAAGCAGAGACCAGATGTAGCCGCAGCCTTTGTGTCGCGCGGACCAGCAGAAGACTCGCGTCTTTCTCTCCTATTCGCGAAAGGAGCGCGCCTTCGCGGAGACCCTGCGCGACCGGCTGATCAGCGACGGCTTTAACGGCCTATCTCGACGTCCACGAGGCCAGAGGCGACCAGGCGCACCCCCTACGCCGAGTTTGACCGGGCGAAGCAGCTCGGACCGTAGCGCGGGCCTTCGAGGTGCGGCCCGGAGCGGCGGCATCCCGCCGCCGTGGCGCGCGCGCCCACTGCCCTAGCGGGCGGCTCGGGGAAACCCAGCACGGACCGAGGGCGCGAAGGGCGGTGCCCGAGGTGGTACTTGCCCGAATGGGCTGGTCGTCTAAGCCGCGCAGTCGAACGCCGCCAAGCCCGCGACTCGGCCACCGCGCGGCGGTCCACTTTTTCAAGAGCGCAGAGCGTCGACCGCATAACTCGCGTATTCGACAGCTCTCGTAGCAAATGCTGATCCGCGGTAACCCTCCGATAAAGGCCGCCTTGCGCGCGCGGGATTGACGCCGCTTCTGGTGGTACTGGTGCAAGCGACGTGATTTGCACCGGTGCAAAGGACGGTGCGATGAGCCGCTTTGAAGTGATGTCGGGCCCGGAGCGGCGCCGGCGGTGGAGCGAAGAGCAGAAGCGAGCGATTGTTGCGGAGGCGTTTGCGCCTGGTGCATCGGTGAGCGAGGTGGCGCGGCGGGTGGATGTTGTTCCGGGGCAGATTTATCGCTGGCGCCGGGACCTTGGGAGCACAGTGGCGGGATTTGCCGAGGTGGTGGTGTCGCCGTCATCACGCGAGAGGTCTGTCGCCGATGCATCGGCGGTCGAGATTGACTTTGGCACGGGCATCCGGGCTCGAATTCCGATGACGACGCCCAAGGAGTTAGCGTCTGCGGTCATCAAGGCTCTGGCGGCACGATGATCGCGCTGCCGACCGGAGTTCGGGTGTGGATTGCGGCGGGCCACACCGACATGAGGCGCGGGATGCATGGGCTGGCGCGCCAGGTCCAGGAGGCGCTGCAACGCGACCCGCACGCCGGTGATCTCTACGTCTTCCGCGGCCGCAGCGGCTCACTGGTGAAAATCCTCTGGCATGACGGCATCGGCATGTCGCTGTATGCCAAGCGGCTGGAGCGCGGCAGGTTTGTTTGGCCGACGGCCGCGGCTGGTGGTGTCGTTTCGATCTCGGCATCCCAGCTCGCTTACATGCTGGACGGCATCGACTGGAGAAATCCCCAGCAGACTTGGCGACCGCGCTCGGCCGGCTGAGTTGTCGAAGCGTGAGCTTGTTGAAGCCCTGAGCTGTGACTCGTTGACTCAGGGCCTCTGATTTTTATGCCGCGAATCAGCGCGATTGTGCTGCGGTGCTGCGCATGATCCCGGCTTCCAATCATGTCCCCGACGACAAGGATGCGCTGAAGGCCGCGCTGATCGACGCGCGCGCCAAGCTGTCCGGCGCCGAAGCGATGATTGCGCATCTTCAACTGGTGATCGCCAAGATGAAGCGCGAGATGTTCGGTCCGCGCTCGGAGCGCAGCCAGCGGCTCATCGAGCAGATGGAATTGCAGCTTGAGGATGCTCAGCGAGTCAGCAACCGCCCCTTCGGTGGTTGGCGGATTTTGATTGAAGAATTCGAAGTTTTGGCAGAAGTCGAAAACGTAGAAGAATTCCTTGTGCTGACCCGGTCCGAACAGATTCGGGCACAGCCGGGTGCCGCGCCCGAGCATCTGCCAGAACTTGGTCTTCGAGCGGACGATCTTGAAGAAAACGAGGTTCACCACTTCTGGTACGTCGATTCCGGTGTCGAGCATATCTACCGAGATCGCAATGTGCGGCGCCTTATCCGCCAGATAGAAATCATCAAGCAGTGACTGCGCATACTCGGTCTTGAAGTCGATCACGCGCGCGAACGAACCCTTCAGATGCGGGTAGTTCGCATCGAACCGCTCGACAATGAATTGCGCGTGGTCGTGGTTCTTGGCGAAGATGATCGTTTTGCCGAGCCGGTCACCGCCCGCCACCTTGAGTCCGTGCGTCATCAAGTGCTCAAGGACTTTATCCACCGTATCGCTGTATCCACCGTATCGCTGTTAAACAGCCACTTGTTTACTGCGGGAGCTTCGACCTGCGTTGGGATCGTACCGGTGTCGTCCCACTCGATAGCGTCCCATTGCTCTTTCTCATCTTCGCTGAGGTCGTCATACCGGATGCCCTGACGGACGAACCGCAGCGGCACCGAGACCGCTCTGGGCGGTACCAGAAAGCCGTCCTTTACGGCCTCATCGAGGTTGTAAGCGTCGGTGGGGATGCCTCGCTGAAGGTCGAAGAGCCGGTAGGTGTCCCGGTCCACTTCGTCTTTCGGGGTGGCGGTGAGGCCGACCAGCAGGCTGTCAAAGTAATCGAAGATGGCGCCGTATTTCCGGTAGACGGACCGCCGGCACACCTGGGCGAGTTGGCACTACATCGCGAACCGCGACCTCAAGAAGCTGCAACAGCTCGGCGGCTGGAAAACGCTGTCGATGGTGCTGCGCTATGTGCACACCAACGTCGATGAGCACAAGGGTTCGATCAATGCGCTTCCTGGGAGAAATCTAGGGGAAAGCAAAACGGAGGAGGCAAAAAGCGCATGATTCGCCGCTGCTTAGCTCACTCAGACCGCCCCCTTCACACGGGAGGGGTCACAGGTTCAATCCCTGTCGCGCCCACCACTGAAATGGTTAACGATCAATTTGTTATCCTTCGTCATACGTTTTCGAGGGGGGTGACGAATTTCACGCATCCTGCCCTGGCATGACCGGGTCATTCTCCCCATTGTATCAACCCGCGCGATAGTGCAACTTTAACTCGGGGACAGTCGCAGGGGAGCGTCTTGGATCGCTACGCCTTCATTGCTGAAATTGTCAAAGCAATCGCATCAATGATTGCTGCGTTTGCGTTGCCGGCCGCCTTGATAATTTGTGTTTGGCTCTTCAAGGAAAAGCTCGGGATGCTGCTTCTCATGTTCCGGGTAAGACACAAGGACTGGGAGGCATCGTTTAGGTGGGACAATGCCGAAGCAGCGGCAAGGAAGCTTCCGGCTGGGCCGTTTGACCCTGATACACAGGCAACTCCAGAGGAAAAAAGCCGGTTTGAACAGATAGCAAGAATCTCACCCCGAGAAGCGATCCTCGAAGTTGGGACGCAGCTTGAGGAAGCGGTGCGTTCCTATGCTTCGGCGAATGGGTTTGCGCATTACAGCCGGCGTTATGCTTTGTTGATACGACTGCTGCGTTCGAAGCGACTGATTGATCCGAACACGTCTGCGCTGCTTGATGACCTGCAAAACATCGGCAATGCGGCGGCTCACAACTTAAGCGACCCGACCGAACTCGAAGCCATACGGTACAAAAAACTGGCTGATCAACTCATTCGGCATTTTGACAGCCTGACGGGAGTGGCCAAGATGATCGCCTCAAAAACGCGTGTCTCGTAAGGCCGCTCTGCCAACAGATGTGAAGAATGACGAGGTCGACGGACCTCCGATTTTCATCAGGAACGCTCGTCATGATTACTGGGCGATAGACCTTTCGCTGCATCATCGCTCGGCTCGATCGCATGCGCCCGGCGCCATGCGAGTCATGCACCGAATTTTCCCCCGCGTTCTGGCGAGAGGGCGGACCCCAGGGCCGCGCTGAGGGGATTTGGGGGAATGACCCTGGGGTCCTTGGCCTAACGGTACGCAGCGTGTGAGTGATGCGATCCGCTAGGTTCCTCGATCTTGGAGCAGACACGCATTTTTGCGGTTTCTGCAACCAACGCCCGGCGGCTAACCGCCGTATGCGAGTGTGCTCGGCTTCCTCGGCCTTAGCGAGCATGCCGTCATGCCCCGCCATCCGAAGATCGCGGTTTCGAATGTCGGTTGCGGGAGCCGGCGATACGCCTCCGCGAGATCGCGGTAACGCTCGGCTCGATTCAATGCATCCAACACGGTGCCCCTCCTCTGCTAACCGCGTATGGCGGTTGAGCTGGGCGGTATCAAGGCGAAGCGCGCGAGCGGAGCCTTGAACATAAAAGACAAATAATTACAAATCATTAGCAGAGCATAGTGGGAACATAAATGCGAAACCTGCCATAATATCAATCGCAAGATGTAGGACGGAATGATACGGAATGATAATGAGAGTTGTCCCCATCCGGCCGTCGATGTCCCGGCGCGAATTGGAGTTTCCGCGTGAGTTTTGATACGTTCCGCCGGTTTCGAATCCCGTGGGAACACATCTTTGCACAATCCGTTCCACAAGTGTTCCGCGATGAGGCACGCGCCTCGCGCGTATCCGCGAAAGAGCGATCATGGACGAGGAAACTCTCAACACCAGCGTACGTAAATTTCTCAAGACGTTCGGCGTGACCGCCCAGAGGGAGATCGAGAAGGCGGTGCGAGATGCCGTCTCTAACGGACAGTTGAAGGACTGCCCAAGTCTGCCTGCGAAGGCGGTCGTTACAATCGGCGGCATCAACCTCAAATTTGAGATCGAGAGCGCCATCGAGTTGGCATGAGCGGGAGGTAGAATGCACACGTCCTCACGTGCATGAATGACAATGTGGTGGCTTTTGTTTCGCGATGGCGGGGTCGTTATCATCGGCGCTTCGTCGTTGGTTCATGCCCGGCTGCTCGCCGCCGCCAATGGGCTTGGGAGAGCTTCCCACTTCGTCGAAGGCAATTTCATCGATACCGAACGGTTGTCGCCGATTCCACCGGAATTCGTCGGCCGGATGCTTTCGCCCATCGAGGCGCGGCAGCTTCAGGAAATACTCGATCGAAAACCGCGAGGTCACGGCGCCGAACGCAGGCGGAGATCGAAGCCGGCCCGTCCGTAGGGGCGACCCTAAGCAGAGATTCCCGGGCTGCCCAACGGGTCGAGGTTCCGGATCACGTCGGCGATAGCTGTTTTGGTTGCCCATCCGTTGGCCAGCCGGCCGAATCCTGCTTTAGTGGTCGCTCCGGTTTTGGGCACCGCGTGCCACGACCGGACTGGTAAAACGCAAACGGGGCGACCCTACGTTATCCTCACGACGCTGCTGTTGCGGACCGAGCTGCCCTCCTCGCGTAGCAGACAGACGACAGATTCCACCCCCGCGTTCGTCGTCGTTGCGACTCGTTCCGCCGCACATTTCGGGCGATCCGGCCCGCTCAATCGGCTCGGTCCTTTACGCGCGGAATGAGCGCCGCTCCCGGCCGCGCTCCCTTCGGGCGGCCGGCAATTCCGATCGACATCGCGGCATTTTCGTACCACTGGTCCGCCTTGAAGATCGCCCGCCTGACCTTCTTCTTTTCCGGCCTAGGGTGCGAAAGCGACTTTCTGGCGCTTGTTGACCTCGAAGTACTGTTCTTTGACATCTTTCCACCCGCTTCCCTAGAACCCCTGTGTTGCATCTTAGCAGGCGTCCCGTCGCGGTCCCAGAGGGGAGGCAACGAGGCCGGTAAAAAAGCCTCATCCAGGCTCCACCATAACCGTTTGATTTTTAAATGACTTCTGCAAAGACCGCAACGTTGCCTCAACCACAGCGCTGTCATGACGCAAGTCCTGTGGAATTTTTTTGCCCAAATTGGCGATCGGTCGTAAAAATGCCGTTGAGTGTGTAGCGCCATTCATCCTATGGGTGTCGTGCGGAGGGGCCGATCCGCACGGGACCAGCAACGATGGAGACCAGAAGAATGAGTTCGCGAATAGCCGCGGGATTGATGATGTCGGCTACCCTTGGTTGCGCTGTCGCAACGGTTGACTGCACGGTGGCCAAGGCTCAATTTTTCCAGGAGCCCAGCGCAAACCCGTTTCAGCGGCTGTTCGGCTTTGGGGCATCATCGACGATCGCCCGCACGATGGTGAGTTTTTCCGGCCCCTATCGGCCCGGCACCGTCGTTATCAGCACCTCGGGGCGACGGCTCTACCTCGTGACCTCGCCCGGGCAGGCGTTAAGCTATGGCATCGGCGTGGGCCGGCTTGGCTTCACCTGGACCGGCACCCATTCCGTATCGATGAAGCGAGAATGGCCGGATTGGACGCCTCCATCCCAGATGCTGCGCCGGCGCCCCGACCTGCCGCGGCACATGGTGGGCGGTATGGAAAACCCGCTGGGCGCGCGTGCGATCTATCTCGGATCTTCGCTCTATCGCATTCACGGATCGAACGAGCCCGAGACCATCGGCCAAGCGGTATCGTCGGGATGCTTTCGCATGACCAACGAGGATGTGGTCGACCTCTATGACCGCGTGCGAATCGGCGCAAAGGTTGTCGTCCTGCGCTGAATCATTAGGCTGACCGCTTGCGCAAAGCGAAAGTGGGCGCAGGTTGCTGCGCCCCGCGCCGCGACACGCGTTCATGGCCAGGCGCGTGTGCCGCGCTCACGTTTTCCGAGCAGGGGTTTGATAGCATGGCGGCAAAGTTGGCGGTAACATCATCTGGGCAGGATCGCGGGAGTGCCCGGGCCGCGCGCCCGCCTTGGTGGGTAGCGGCCGTAGGATGGATTTCGCTGGCGCTCAACACATCCTAAGGCCGTCCGGGCGGATCGCGGGAGAGCCCCTTGCCGGCAAGTTCATCGAGATAAGCGCGCCACATGGGCCCCTGATCGCGCCCGAGCCTGGAAAAATAGTCCCAGCTGAAGATTCCCGTGGAATGCATGTCGTCGAACACCAGCCGAACCGCATAGTTGCCGACCGGCTGGACCTCGAGGATGGTGATGTTGCGCTTGCCGGCGACCGTCTTGCGCTCGTCCGGGGAATGTCCCTGGACTTCGGCGCTCGGGCTGTAGACGCGCAGGAATTCGGCAGGAAATTCGAACGCCTCGCCGGTGTCGAAGACAATCGTGAGGGCCGCCTTGTCCTTGCGAAGCCTCAACTCGGTCGGCCACGCCGTGCTTCTTTCCGATACGGGCGCCATCTTGGTTTCCTTTATTGCCGTTGTCCGGTGCGGCACACCTGGGGACCGACCTGGGACCGCGGGCGTCCCGCCCGCCAACCACCCTAACCTAACCGCCTGCTTGCGGGAGGATAGGGTTGGAGGGCTTTCTTAAAAAGAGCGGGCGAGACGCCCGCGCTCCCAGGGCGAGACGCCCACAGTCCCAGGGACCTCCCCGATCCGCCCACTAAGCACTATATTGCGAATTGCCTATTTGCCGCGGAAGTGGTTCCCTTGGAATTGGAACAAGTCGCGTCCGTAAAAAATGGGTCATCCAAATGTCGGGGTACGAGCAGATGGGGACGGTCGCGTTCGAACGCGCTGCGACGGCGGCGCCGCAGCCGTTGATCGATCCGTTCGGCCGCGCCATTACTTACCTTCGCGTGTCGGTTACGGACCGCTGCGATTTCCGCTGCGTCTATTGCATGTCGGAAGACATGACCTTCCTGCCCAAAGCCGACATTCTCTCGCTCGAAGAGCTTGACCGGCTGTGCTCCGCGTTCATTGCAAAAGGGGTGCGCAAGCTGCGGCTGACCGGCGGCGAACCGCTGGTGCGGCGCGGCATCATGACGCTCGTCGCCGCGCTGGCGCGCCATCTCGGATCGGGCGCCCTTGACGAGCTTACGCTGACGACAAACGGCTCCCAGCTCAGAAAATACGCGGCCGATCTCGCGGCTCACGGGGTGCGGCGCATCAACGTCTCGCTCGACACCCTCGACGCCGCGAAGTTCCGCGCCGTGACGCGCTGGGGCGATCTCGATCGGGTTCTCGGCGGCATCAAGGCCGCGCAGGACGCGGGCCTCGCCATCAAGATCAACGCCGTGGCCCTCAAGGGCGTGAACGAGGACGAATTCGAGACCCTCACCCGCTGGGCGCATGGCGAGGGGATGGACCTGACGTTCATCGAAGTGATGCCGTTGGGCGACGTCGGCGAGGGCCGGCTCGACCAGTATCTGCCGCTCTCCCTGGTGCGAGCGCGCCTCGCCGAGCACTTCACCCTGGACGAGATCGATTATCGAACCGGCGGTCCGGCCCGTTATGTGCGGGTCGCCGAGACCGGCGGAAGGCTCGGCTTCATTACGCCCCTGACGCACAATTTCTGCGAATCCTGCAACCGCGTGCGCGTCACCTGCACCGGCACGTTGTTCATGTGCCTCGGCCAGGAAGACGCCGCCGACCTGCGCACTGTGCTGCGCGCCTCGGAGGGCAACGACCTGCTCTACGACGCCATCGACGAGGCGATCACCCGCAAGCCCAAGGGCCACGACTTCGTGATCGATCGCCGCCACAAGCGCCCCGCGGTGGCGCGGCACATGAGCGTCACCGGCGGTTGAGCGCGTTTTTTCAGTTTGCCCCTCTCTCGGTTGTCATCGCCCGGCTTGACCGGGCGATCTAGTAATCACCAAGCGTGGATACTGGATTGCCCGGTCAATCCGGGCAATGACACTAGGTAACCTTTAGTCAAAAATGGTGTCCAAACTTCCGATTGACGCCGCGACCGTTGTCTGAGTTAAAGTGGCCTGACTGCGCGTGTGGGACCGCTGATCGCTCTTGTGTCACGGCGGCGGAAGACAAGCATACCAAAACGCCGGGCCGATCGAGGGAACGACAATTGGGCGGATTGCTGAAATTCAGCCGCATCATTGATGATATCAACGCACAATTCGGCGTAGTGGCCAATTGGCTCGTGCTGCTGGCCTGCGTAATTAGTGCCGCCAACGCGGCCGTGCGCTACGGCATCAACGGCATCCTGGCCGTCGCCGCGGATGTTCCGCTGCTGCACGGGCTCGCGTCGGGCATCGGCTGGTACGGCAACAACGCCAATGCCTTCCTGGAATTGCAATGGTACATGTTCGCCGGCATGGTGCTGCTGGGCGGTCCTTACACGCTCAAGATGAACGAGCATGTGCGGGTCGACTTGTTCTACGGAATGGCGTCGGATCGCGCCCGCATTTGGATCGATGTCATCGGCGGGCTGCTATTCCTTTTGCCAATCTGCATCATTCTCATCTATTTCACGTGGCCATGGTTCCTGGAGTCATATCGGCTCGGCGAACAATCGAATAACGCCGGCGGATTGCTGCGCTGGCCCGTGAAACTGATCCTGCCGGTCGGTTTCGCCCTGATGGCGCTCCAGGGCGTCTCGGAAATCATCAAGCGCATTGCGGCGCTCGAAAATCTGATCGAGGCTGAATTCAAATACGAGAAGCCGCTGCAATGAACTTCATCCGCGACAACATGGCCCCCCTGATGTTCGCGGGGATGATCGGGTTCATGTTGATCGGCTATCCGGCAGCATTCTCGCTGGCGGCGACCGGGCTGTTCTTCGGATTTATCGGCATCGAATTCGGGCTTATCCAGCCCGACTTTCTCGGCAACCTCACTTACCAGCTGTTCGGCATCATCTCGAACGATCTCCTGCTCGCGATTCCCTTCTTCACCTTCATGGGCGCGATCCTGGAGCGCTGCGGCCTCGCCGAGGACCTCCTCGATTCGATCGGCCAGTTGTTCGGGCCGGTACGCGGCGGTCTTTCCTACGCGGTGATCTTCGTCGGCGCCATTCTGGGCGCCATCACCGGCACGGTCGCGGCCTCGGTCATCGCTATGGGGGTGATCTCGATTCCGGTGATGATGCGCAACGGCTATTCGATCCGCCACACCATGGGCGTGATCGCCGCCTCGGGGACGATCACGCAACTCATCCCGCCGTCCCTGGTGCTCGTCGTGCTCGCCGACCAACTCGGCCGCTCCGTCGGCGACATGTATGCGGGCGCAATCGGGCCCAGCATCATCCAGGTCGCGCTATTCGTTGTCTGGGTCGCGATCGTCAGCGTCGTGTGGCCGAAGGAGGTGCCGGCGCTGCCGATCGAGGAGCGCACGCTCAAGGGCTGGGCGCTGTGGGCAAAGTGCCTGCGCGGCATCATCCCGTCGCTCGGGCTTATCTTCCTCGTGCTCGGCACCATCTTCCTCGGCCTCGCGACACCGACCGAAGCCGGCGCCATGGGCGCGGTCGGAGCGCTGGCGCTGGCGGCCTTCAACCGCACGCTGACAGGGCCGCTGGTCTATCAGGGCATGGCGACCACCATGCGCATCACCGCGATGGTGGTTTACATCCTGATCGGCGCGCGCACGTTCAGCCTCGTATTTCAGGGCGTCGGCGGCAAGGTGTGGATCGAGCAGATGCTGACCTCCCTTCCGGGAGGGCAGGTCGGCTTCCTGGTGTTCGTCAACATATTCGTCTTCGTGATCGCGTTCTTTCTCGATTTTTTCGAGATCGCCTTCATCATCATCCCGCTGCTGGCGCCCGCGGCCGACAAGCTCGGCATCGACCTCATCTGGTTCGGCGTCCTGATCTGCGCCAATATCCAGACGAGCTTCATGCATCCGCCGTTCGGCTTTGCGCTGTTCTACCTGCGCGGCATCGCGCCGCCCTCGGTGAAGACGACCGATATCTACTGGGGTGCGATCCCGTGGGTGTTCCTCCAACTCATCCTGGTCGCGATCGTGATCTTCTGGCCGTCATCCGTCACCTATTGGATCGAAAAGGGAACCGGAATCGACCCCAGCAAAGTCAACATCGAGATCCAGATGCCGGACATGCCGCCGCCGCTGGATTTGAAATAGCGACCTGGAGATTATAGCCGGGCGGCCCACCCCCGGGCGCCGGAGCAAGCTTGATAAAGCATGGCGGTAAGCACCCCGCTTCTCCTCGACGGCGCCATTCTGTCGTGGCTCTGGTCACTGCCGTTCATCGGCTTGCTCCTCACGATTGCCACCGGACCACCGCTGTTCCCGCGTATCTGGAGCAGGCACTACGGCAAGATCGCTGCCGGCTGGTCGGCGCTCACCGTCGTCGCAATCGCTGTCGCGTTCGGCACCGCAACGGCGTTCGACGCCTTTCTACGGGCGATGCTGCTCGACTACATGAGCTTCATCGCGCTCCTATTTTCGCTCTATGTGGTGGCCGGCGGCATCGTAGTGACCGGCAACCTCCACGGCACGCCTGCCGGCAACACCGGCATGCTTCTCGTTGGTACCGTGCTGGCGAGCTTTGTCGGCACCACTGGCGCCGCCATGATCGCGGTGCGCCCCCTGATTCGGGCGAACCTGCATCGCAAACACAATGCGCATGTGCTGGTATTTGCGATATTCCTCATATGCAATGTGGGGGGCGCGCTGACCCCGCTCGGCAATCCGCCGCTGTTCGTCGGATTCCTGCATGGTGTCGATTTCTTTTGGCCGGCGCAGCATCTGTTCTCGGCCGCGAGCCTCGTTGTCGTGCTGGTTCTGGCGATATTCGCAGCGATTGATTTCGGGTATTACGCGCGGGAACATCATGATGTCGCGTCACGCCATAAGAAGGACGCGACGGTCGTTCGCATCCGCGGGGTGGTCAATATCTACCTGCTTGGCTGCATCATCGCGGCCATCCTGCTGTCGGCGACCTGGAAGCCGGACATTGTCATCACCATTCGCGGTGTCACCCTGGAGACGCAGAACCTTGTGCGCGACGCCATCATCGTTGCCGTCGCCCTCGTTTCGCTGAAGCTCACGCCTGCGGAGCATCGCGAGGCCAACGGCTTTTCCTGGGAGCCGATTCGGGAAGTGGCAAAGCTCTTTGCTGCTATTTTCGTCTGCATCATTCCGATGCTGGCGATGTTAAGCGCCGGCCCGCGCGGCGCATTCGCCTGGATGCTGGCGCTCACGTCGACCGGCGACATCACACATAACCTCGCCTATTTCTGGTTCAGCGGAATACTCTCGAGCTTTCTCGACAATGCCCCGACCTACCTCATGTTTTTCGAACTTGCCGGCGGCGATGCCGGCGAATTGATGGGTCCGCTCGCCGGCACGCTTGCGGCGGTCTCGCTTGGTGCCAGCAGCATGGGGGCAATGACCTATATCGGCAATGCCCCGAACCTGATGATCTACGCCATCGGGGTCGAGCGCGGGATCGCGATGCCGAGCTTCTTCGCCTTCATGGCATGGTCGTGCGCAGTACTGCTCCCGGTCTTTGCGATCGTGGGTTGGGTGTATTTCGGCTGAGCTCGAAATTCGGCGCCCCCGGGACCGCGGGCGTCCCGCCCGCTCTTTCTTCGCCAAGGCAAGAAAGAGCGGGCGAGACGCCGGCGGTCCCAGGGGACGCCCGCGCTCCCTCACACCTTCATGCGATTGCGGATCAGGAACGTGTCGTAGCTGTATTCCGCCACCTGCCACCACAGATACTGGTCGCCGCGGAACGCGATCATCGACTCGTAGACCTTCTTGAAGTCAGGATTGGTGGCGGAAACCTCATGGTAGAGCTCAAGCGCCGCGTTGAGGCACGCTTCCATGACGGGCGTCGAGAACGGCATCAGCTTGGTGCCAGAGGCGAGCAGGCGACGAAGGGCGCCCGGATTGACCGCATCATACTTCGCCTGCATCCAGGTATGGGCCGAGTCCGACGCCGCGCGCACAACTGCTTTGTAGGTCGGGGTCAGCGAATTCCATTTGTCGATATTGATGAAGTTGTGGAGCATCGCCGAGCCTTCCCACCAGCCCGGGTAGTAGTAGAACGGGGCGACTTTCTGGAAGCCGAGCTTCTCGTCGTCATAAGGGCCAACCCACTCAGCCCCGTCGATAGTGCCCTTCTCCAGCGCCGGGTAAATGTCGCCGCCGGCGATCTGCTGCGGCACGCAGCCGAGCTTCTGCAGCACCCGGCCCGCGTAGCCGCCGATGCGGAACTTGAGGCCGTTGAAGTCCGAGGGTGCCTTGATCTCCTTGCGGAACCAGCCGCCCATCTGGCAACCGGTGTTGCCGCATGGAATCGCGTAGATGTTCGCCTTCTTGTAGAAGTCGTTCATCAGCTCCATGCCGCCGCCGAAGTCCATCCAGGCGCTCTGCATCCGGCTGTTGAGACCGAACGGCACCGCCGTCCCGAACGCGTAGGTCGGGTCCTTGCCGACATAGTAGTAGGAGGCGGTGTGGCACATCTCGACCGTGCCGTTGGTCACGGCATCCGCTGCATTCAGCCCGGGCACGATTTCGCCGGCGGCAAAGACCTGGATTTGGAATTTGTTGTCGGTGATTTCGGCGACCGCCTTGGCGAAGACCTCGGCGGCGCCATAGATGGTGTCGAGCGACTTTGGAAAGCTCGACGTGCAGCGCCACTTCAATTCCGGCATCGACTGCGCGATAGCCGGCATGGCCACACCCGTGGCCGCAGTGGCAACGCCGGTCAGCCCGGCGGCTTTGAGAAATTCGCGACGCTTCATGGTTTCCTCCCGAAGAATCTTTGAGGTTTCGGGGCGATGCCGCCCGCTGCCGTAGCGTTTTGTTATCATGAACAGGGATAGAGTGGAAACCTTCTCCTTGACGTGAGGGTGCGCCATTTGCGCCTGCAGATACGGTGATATGTCATTCGCGTGAAAGGACCTGTAGCCGATTGAGCGCAGCGAAATCCGGGGCCGCCTAATAATATGGCGAGGCCTCCCCGGATTTCGCTGCCGCTCAGCCCGGGCTACAGGCTGACCCGTTCTCCCAGGTCATTTCACGAAAGCGGAAATGCCCCTGCGTCGTCGCCGGGCTTGTGCCCGCAACCCGAGGGTTCAGGCACAGAGCAAAAATAAACGGGGTGGCCGGGACAAGCCCGGCCTCGACTCCGGAGAAGCGGTTCGACACGACCGGAAGAGGTTCTCGGATCACGCCCGCGGCCGCGACCTGATCATGAAGGTGTCATAACTGTACTCGGCAACCTGCCACCAGAAGTATGCGTCATTGCGGAAGGCCTGCATCGAATCGAGCACTCTCTTGAAGTCCGCATTAACGGCAGCGGTTTCGGCGTTCACCTCATTGGAGGCCTTCAGGGCGGCCTCCATGATGGGTTGCGAGAACGCACGCAATTCGGTACCGCCGGCAACGAGCTTACGCAGGGCGCCGGGGTTGCGAGCATCGTATTTGCCCAATTCCTCGCTATTCGCATAGGCCGCCGCGCCCGCGATGATCGACTGGTAACGCTTAGGCAAGTCGTTCCACTTCGCCAAATTGATCATCAGGTGATTGGCGGTCGAGCCCTCCCACCAGCCCGGATAGTAGTAGTATTTCGCCACTTTGCTGAAGCCGAGCTTCTCGTCGTCATAGGGGCCGACCCATTCGGCGGCGTCGATGGTGCCGCGCTCCAGCGCAGGATAAATGTCGCCGCCGGCGATCTGCGAGGGCACGCCGCCGAGCTTCTGGATCGTCAAGCCGGCAAAGCCGCCGATGCGGAATTTGAGACCATTGAAATCGGCGACCTCCTTGATCTCCTTGCGGAACCAGCCCCCCATCTGGCAGCCGGTATTGCCGGCGACGAGCGAGTGGATGTTGAACTTCTTGCCGAACTCGTTCATCAGCTTCATGCCGTCGCCGTCGTAAAACCAAGCATTCTGCTGGCGGGTATTGAGTCCGAACGGAACGGCGCAGAACAGCGCGAAGGTCGGGTCCTTGCCGAAATAGTAATAGGCTGCGGTGTGGCACGCCTCGACGGTGCCGCTGCTGACGGCGTCCATGGCGTTGAGGCCTGGAACGATTTCGCCGGCCGCAAAGGTCTGCATCTGGAACTGGTTGTCGGTCGATTCCGCCACGAACCTGGCGACCGTCTCCATGGCGCCGTAAAGCGTATCGAGCGATTTCGGGAAGCTCGACGTCAATCGCCATTTGATGGCCGGATTGGTTTGTGCGATTGCGGGCTTGGCGATCGCAGTCGCCGCAACGCCAATGCCTGCCGCTTTCAGGAACTGCCGACGTTTGAATTGACGAGGATTCATGGGCCGCTCTCCTTGGTGACCGGGCGAACGCGCAGTCGAGCGTGATCAAATCGGGTCGAATGCCGCGTGCGGCCCGGCATTTCCGGCCTGCAAGCATGGCCCCGATCCTCCCGCAAATGCAAGCCGGACTGTGCCGGGACCGCGGGCGTCCCGCCCGCTCCCCACCCCACCCTCTCACGCTTGCGGGGAGGGTAGGGCGGGGGAGAGCGGGCGGGACGCCCGCGGTCCCAGAAACGTTCGTCAGGCCTCGATCACGATCCTGGGCGCCGCCCTGCCCGCCCCGGCGGTCATCTGATCGCGCACGCGCGCCGCGATGGCGCGAAAGATTTCCGCATGGGGTCCGTCCGGCGCCGTCGCCACCACTGGCAGCCCGGCGTCCGAGCTTTCGCGAATATCCATGTGCAACGGCACTTCGCCAAGGAACGGCACGCCCCAGCGCTCGGCCTCATGGCGCGCGCCGCCGTGACCGAAAATGTCCGACCGCGTGCCGCATTGCGGGCACAGAAAATAGCTCATGTTCTCGACAATGCCGAGGACCGGCACATTGACCCGGCGGAACATCGCGATGCCGCGCCGCGCGTCGATGAGGGCAAGATCCTGCGGGGTCGACACGATGACGGCGCCGCGCAGCGGCACCTGCTGGGCCATGGTGAGCTGCGCGTCGCCGGTGCCGGGCGGCATGTCCACCACCATGACGTCGAGCTCGCCCCACTCGACCTCCCGCAGCATCTGGGTCAGCGCCGACATCACCATCGGGCCGCGCCAGATCATCGGCGTCTCTTCCTCGATCAGGAAGCCGATCGACATGACCTTGAGCCCGTAGCCGTCCATCGGGATCAGCCTCGTGCCCCCCTTGGTCTGCGGCTTCCCCTTGATGGCGAACAGCCTGGGGGTCGAGGGCCCGTAAATATCGGCGTCGAGCACGCCGACGCGGAGCCCGAGATCGCGCAGGCCGAGCGCGAGGTTGACCGCGACGGTGGATTTGCCGACCCCGCCCTTGCCGGACGCGACCGCGATGATGGCCTCGACGCCCGGCACTCCGACAGTGCCATGGGCGCGCTGTGCGGCCGCCGCCGCAGCCGGCGAGGTTGCGCCGGGCCGAGGCCGCCCGGCCGCGCGTTCTGCCGTCAGCGCCACCATGACGGAGGCTGCGCCCGGCAGCGCCTTGACGGCCGCCTCGGCACGCCTGCGCACCGGCTCCCATGCGTTCACCGCGGCGGCATCCACGGTGATCGAGAAGAAAACCTTGCCGTCGGACACCACGATGTCGGACAGGACGCCGGTTTCGGGCAAGGCAAGCCCGTCAGGACTCGCAACGCGTTCGAGGCTTGCCAGCACCTCGCTCTTCGTCAATGCCATGAGGGCTCTCCTGGACAGCCACGACTAAGCTCCCGCAGAGCGGGACTTCTCTCACAAATAGGAACGGGCGTGGCAGGGTCAATCACGACCGCTCCGTTGATGCAAGCGTGCACGGTCGCGCATCAAGGAACTCCTTTCCGGCCATCCGTTTCGCGGCTCCGCGGCCCAGGCTTGACGTGGTGTAACGCAGTTTGTTACACCCTCGCATGATCAAAGGCTTCAAGCATAAAGGCCTGCAAGAGCTATTCGAACGGGGCACCACAAGAAAGATTCAGAAGGCTATGCATGCGCGCTGCCTGCGGCGGCTCGATGCTTTGAAGGATGCTACGCGCCCCGAAGACATGAATCTGCCCGGTTTCGACTTCCCCGCCCTGAGAGGCGGACAGCGTTACACGGTCCACGTCAACGGACCGTGGTGCATAACATTCGAATTCGTCGACGGCGATGCTGATCATGTCGATTTCGAGCAATATCATTGAGGAGATTGCATGGTCAGAAGGAACTTGGCTCCCACACGCGCACCCACCCATCCCGGAGCGATCCTACGCGAAGACGTCTTGCCGGCGCTCGACATGTCGGTCTCTGACGTCGCCAAAGCGCTTGGCGTTTCGCGTCAGCAACTCCACCGCATTCTCGCGGAGACGGCGCCGATCACTCCCGAGATGGCACTGCGGATCGGCAAGTTCTGCGGTAACGGACCGGAGCTGTGGTTGCGGATGCAGGTCACCTATGACTTGTGGCATGCCCGTCAAGACATCGCAGGCAAACTCGATCACATCCCAACCGTAAAGGCGAAGGCAGCATGAGATCAGGGGCTCGACAATGAGGGACCAGCGAACGATCGATACGGCGATATGCGGTAGGGAGGATCTTCATGGCAAAGGTTGCGTTTCTCGGGCTCGGCGTGATGGGTTATCCGATGGCCGGACACCTCAAGGTCAAGGGCGGGCACGACGTCACGGTCTACAATCGCACCGCCGCCAAGGCCGAGAAGTGGGTGGCGCAGTTCGGCGGGCGTTCGGCGCCGACACCGCGGGCCGCCGCCGAGGGTCAGGATTTCGTCATGGCCTGCGTCGGCAACGACCATGACCTGCGCGAGGTCGCGCTCGGGGCAGACGGCGCGTTTCACGGCGTTGCCGGAGGCGCAGTATTCGTCGATCACACCACGGCATCGGCCGAGATCGCCCGCGAGCTTCACGCGGCTGCCCGCAAGGGCGGATTTGATGCCGTCGACGCGCCGGTGTCGGGCGGCCAGGCCGGCGCCGAGAACGGGGCCCTGACCGTGATGTGCGGCGGCGACGCGGAGCCGTTCGGGCGCGCCGAAAAGGTCATTGCCGCCTACGCGCGCGCCTGCAACCTGATGGGCGCTCCCGGCGCCGGCCAGCTCGCCAAGATGTGCAACCAGATCTGCATTGCGAGCTTGGTGCAGGGGCTCGCCGAGGCTCTGCATTTCGCCAAACGCGCCGACCTCGATGTCGAGAAGCTGATCGCCACCATTTCCAAGGGCGCGGCGCAGTCCTGGCAGATGGAAAACCGCTACAAGACCATGGCGGCCGGCAAGTTCGACTTCGGCTTTGCGGTGGATTGGATGCGCAAGGACCTCGGCATCTGCCTCGCCGAGGCGCGCCGCAACGGCGCCCACCTGCCGGTCACGGCGCTGGTCGACCAGTTCTATTCGGAGGTCCAGAAATTGGGCGGCAAGCGCTGGGATACGTCGAGCCTGATCGCCCTCCTGGAGCGGTGATGCGCCCACGCCCGTAGGATGGGTTGAGCGTCAGCGAAACCCATCAGCGACCGCGCGCGGCGGATCGGCCCATGATGGGTTTCGCTGACGCTCAACCATCCTACGAGCAACGCAATGAGCGCACCGCTGCGCAATCTGCGCAGCGGTGCGCTTTAGTTTAATCAGACGCGCTCAGCTGCAAACCGGCTTCCCGTTCTGCATGACGCATCTCTTCGCCGCGGGCGGAGGCGGTGCTGGCCGAGCGACTGCCTGCGGCGGCGGCGCAACGCGCGCCACCGGAGGCGGCGGGGGTGGCGGCGCAGGCCGCGCCGCTGGCGGCGGCGGCGGAGGCGCTACTCGGGCTGCCGGCGGTGGCGGCGCCACGCGGGCTGGCGGCGGTGGCGCGACACGCGTGACCGGAGGAGGCGGTGAAGAATTCACGCGTGCGGGTGGCGGAGGTGGTGCAATGCGCTGTGGCTCAGGCGGCGGGCGGTTTACGACCTGCGGGGTACGCGGCGGCGGTGCCACCGGCCGATTGATTTGCGGAACTGCCGGTGGTGGCGGCGTGGCGCCCGGACCCGGGCGCGACGGGTTTGGCGTCGTGGTCGCGGTCGGCGGCCCGGGCAGCGGTCGACCACCCTGACCGGGTTGCCCCTGCGGACCCGAACCGGGCGGCCCGCCGGGCGTGATGGTCGCCGTATTCGGAACCGTGGTCGGACGCGTGTTACTGGGCGAGATCAATCCCTGGGGTGGCTGTCCGCCCGGGGTGGTCGTTGCCGTATTCG
>WNFR01001090.1_pt1 | contig 28174 bp, 25 predicted proteins | sample 5400221 | NCBI WGS metagenome assembly WNFR01 (sample SAMN13153357, study PRJNA577476) | soil metagenome | isolation source: 40 cm soil under Madrone tree | place: USA:California | collected 2016-06-14
TACACACGGTGCTGACGCGAATACCGTGGACGCGCAAATCCTCCGCCATGCATCCGCTCAACCCCTGGACGGCCCATTTTGAGGCGCAATAGATTCCGCCTCCGGCGAAGGTATTTTTTCCGGCGAGCGAGCTGATGTTGATTATGTCGCCCCGCCGCCGTTGAATCATACCGGGAATAACTCTGCGCGAAACGAGGAAGATGCTTTTGAGGTTGGTGTTCATCAGAGTGTCCCATTCCTGCTCGGACTTATCTTGCACCGGGCCGAAGAGACCCATGCCAGCGTTGTTCACCAGGATGGAGATGACGCCGAGAACCGCTTCGGTTTCTCGCACGAGTGCGTCGACATCGGAAGCGCGAGTGACGTCGGCGCGTTGCGAGTGGATACGCGCGCCGGTTTCGCGCAGTTGGTTGGCGGTACCGTCCAGCGTTTGATGGTCGCGGCCACAAATCGCGACGGAGGCTCCCAGAGCGGCGAAGCGCTTGGCGATGGCTTTGCCAATGCCGCGATTTCCGCCGGTAACAAGCGCCACGTGATCGGACAGGGCGGCAACAGGCTGGTTTCCGGTTCCACCAGTTTCATGAATTCTGGTCATGCGAATTGTTCCTTTCTCAGGCCACGTTTTTTATGCCATCCTCATCTTAGTCTGCAAACAGGTATCGGAAAACCGGGAGCCGCAGTTCCGACGACCGATCATTCACTTCGATGAAAGCACTGGGGTCGTTTTGCCAACCGCACCGGATGAAGTTGCCAACGCATCGGCAAATCTTTCCGGGAAGATACCAGTTTTGCGGTAAGAGAATTCCTTGCGATACGGGTGAAGCTTTTCCTATAATCCGTAGGATTCACGGCGTGGCAGAATCTGCGCCCGCACCGTTTACTGCCAAGAACCCGGAAACGGACAGTCCGGGTGCACCGGAACAAAATCTCAGGAGTGCGAAGTTTCAGTGAGGAGAATGGGAATGAATCGAATCAGACGAGTTGCGGTGCTCGCGATTTCCGCGGCAACGTGCGTTGTGTTTGGAAGCGTTACGGTCCGCGCCCAGGCGCCGGCCGGGCCGGATCAGGGCGGTTCCAAGCAGCCTTATACGATGCCTGAGTACAACGCGGAGCAGGCTTGCGGCGCCGACAAGAATCCAACGTCGCAAGTAAAGTGCCTGGACGATTTTGTCGCCAAGTATCCCAATTCGAATCTGCTGATTTATGTGTACCCGATGTACTATGGGGCTTATTACCAATTAAAGAGCTGGGTGAAGGTGATCGAATATGCGGACAAGACCGCGAGCCTAGGCGACAAGATCGGACCGAACGAACGATACAACGCGCTGTACGTGAGGGCTCTGGCGTACAACAACCTGAGTCCGACTGAGCAAACCGCGCAAGCGAAGGGGACAATCGCCGCGGTTGCCGAAGCGTTGAAGTTGCTGCCAGCTTTGAAGAAACCGGATCAGATCGATGACAAGGCGTTCGAGGAAGAAAAGAAGAAGGGCGCGATCTTGCTGAACGGCACGGCCGGTCAAGCCGCGCTGCTGGCGAAAGATTATGCGACGGCGATCACATACTACAAAGCAATTCTCGCCGTGAACCCGGACGAGCCAATCGCCAATTACCGCCTGGGACAATCCTACATGTCATCGACACCTCCGCAGCCGATGGACGGTTTCTGGTACATCGCGCGCGCCGTGACGTCGAAGGCGGCAACGCAACAGCAGGCCACCCAACTGAAGCCCTACTTGCGGAAGCTCATCGTAAATTATCAGCAGGCCGCGTGCGACAGCCTGGTGGATGCGGAGCTAAACGAGTTGCTGCAGCTTGCGGGAAGCTCCACGGACAGACCTGCGACGTACAAGATTGCCAGCTCGGCCGATCTGGACGCGGCGCGCAAAGATATGACGATTGCGTCGGTGATTACGGACCTGAAAGCCGGCGGAGACAAAGCAAAAGTTACCTGGCTGGCGTCCTGCGGCCTGGAATTCCCGGATGTGCCGGGCAAGTTGCTGGAAGTGACGCCTGGGGCGACGCCGACCGATCCCGTGGTGCTGAAGCTGGCTTTTGTGACCAACCAAGCAGAGTTTGATGCGGCGACGACGCCGAATATGGAAGCGAAGGTTGCCGGACAGCCGGAAGCGGCAAAACTTGACAAGGATACGACGCCAGCGCCGCGATTCACCGGAACGCTCGTGGCCTACGATCCCGATCCGGCATTCATGCTGCACTGGGACAAAGCCAAAGTAAACGCGGAAGACCTGCCCAAGGAAAAAGCTCCGGCTAAGAAGCCGCCAGTGAAAAAGCCAGCGGCGAAGAAACCGGCTGCCTGATCGGTTAAGTAAGGAAACGGCTCTCCGGTAAATGCGGAGGGCCGTTTTTTATTTTACGAGCATATAAAGAGCACGCGATGCGCGGCGAAGGCAAGCAGTAACGACTAGCGTTTGTGCGATCCGTTGCGGTCCAATTTATATTCGCCGATTTTACGGCTCAGCGTATTGCGGTGAATGCCCAGCATCCTAGCGGCTCGGCACTGGTTACCCTGAGCGCGTTCCAGAGTGCGCTTGATAAATCGTTTTTCAAATTCGCCCAGCGCTTCTTCGAACAGAATTCCCCGTTCCACCATCTGACTGACGAGCCCTTCCAATTGGTCCTTCATGATTCCACACTCCGCGTGAGATTGAATTAGCTTGAGGGCCTGGCTTGCTAGTTCAGTTCGTGGCCAACCAGTAGGCGATAGGCTTCCCGGTATTTGGCCCGAGTTGCCGCGACCACGTCGGGGGGTAGTTCTGGACCAGGCGGCGTTTTGGGCCACTGAATCCGTTCCAGATAGTCGCGAACAAACTGTTTGTCAAAAGAGGGTTGCGGCCCCCCGGGATGGTATTGTGCCGCGGGCCAGAAGCGCGAGGAATCAGGCGTGAGCGCTTCGTCAATCCAGATTAATTCATCGGCCGCTTGACGGCCGGGGCGGGAATCGTTCAACAATCCAAATTCGAATTTGGTGTCCGCCAGCAGGACGCCGCGAGGCTCGGCGTAGGCGGCGGCGCGTTTGTAGATCTCGAGGCTGACGGCGCGAACTTTTTCGGCCAGAGGCCTGCCGATCATTACGACGGCGCGTTCGAACGGAATATTCTCGTCGTGTCCGGTGGCCGCTTTTGCGGCGGGGGTGAAGATTGGTTCCGGCAACTTTTCGGATTCACGCAGCCCGGCGGGCAGAGGGATGCCGCAGATTCTTCCTTCGGCTTTGTATTCCTTCCAGCCGGAGCCGCTCAGGTAGCCGCGCACGACGCACTCGATGAGCAGTGGCTGGGTTTTTTGCACCAGCATCGTGCGGCCCGTCAGTTGTTCGCGATGGGCGTCAAACGGGGCAGGGAAATCCGTGGCGCTTAAAACATGATTGGGAATGATGTCTTTCAGCAAATCGAACCAGAAGAGCGACAACTGGGTCAGGACTTTTCCCTTGTCTGGAATTGGAGTGGCCATGACGACATCGAATGCGGAAAGTCGGTCGGTGGCGACAATGAGCAGGTTATTGCCCAGATGGTAGATGTCGCGCACTTTACCGCGCGCGGCGGGCGGAATGCCGGGGAAATTGGTTTCTCTTATGACGCTCATCGCCGGTGCGGATGACACAGAACGCTTCTCCAGAAGAATGAGGGAGGATTCTAGCGCAGAGAATTGTGAACGCCAAGTCGCTGGGCGGTGGATTTCGGTGCAAAACTTTTGTGGAACCATCTGTAAGCGCCGGAGAAACAATTCGCAACACCGTCGTATCGACGGAATCGTTGATTGCTTCTAGCCGACGCCGCAGCGGAGAGATTCCACGCTTCGCTCGGAATGACGATTGTCGGCTTTGCGCGATGTGAACTACTAGGCGGCGGTAGCTGCGGCTGCCTGGCGCTTCGACGCTGGGGCTTCTTCGCCTTCCCAGCGGACGCTGACGATTTTGGAGACGCCGGGTTCCTGCATGGTGACGCCGTAGAGAACGCTGCCGGTTTCCATGGTCTTGCGATTGTGAGTTACGACGATGAATTGTGTTTGCGCGCTCATGTCGCCGATCAGGCGCGTGAAGCGGCCGACGTTGGCTTCGTCGAGCGGCGCATCCACTTCGTCGAGAATACAGAACGGGCTTGGTTGATAGCGGAAGATAGCGATGAGCAGTGCAAGCGCGGTCATGGCTTTTTCACCGCCGGAGAGGAGCAGCACGTTTTGCAGACGCTTGCCCGGAGGCGAGGCGACAACATCAATGCCCGCATCGCCGGAACTGTCCGGCTCGGTCAAACGCATTTCCGCCATTCCGCCGCCAAAGATGGTGTGGAAGGCAGTGGAGAAATTGGCATTGATGGCGTTAAAGGCTTGCTCGAATTTTTCTTTTGAGATTAAGTCCAGTTCGGCGATGGCTTGCTGGGTATCAGCGATGGATTGCAGCAGATCGTCGCGTTCACGCGTCAGGAAAGTGAAGCGCTGATCGCATTTGTTAAATTCTTCCAGGGCCATCATGTTGACTGCGCCCATGGAATCAATGCGCTGCTTCATTTCGCGGTAGCTGGCTTCGGCGGCCGCGAGTTCCTCGCCGCTCATAAACACTGCTTCGCTGGCGATCAGGTCTTCGGGCTGCGCGTTTACTTCGCTCACGCAGGTTTCGCGGAGGTGCTGGCGATCGCTTTCGTTCTTGGCGCGTTCGACCTCGGCGTGGCTGCGATTTTCACGCAGCTCCATCAAGGACTGGCGGCCGATGCGCAGGTGATCTTCCATCTGTGTCAGGCGTGTGCGGCCCGCGTCCCATTCTTGTTCCAGTTCTTGTTGGCGAGCATCGAGACGTAACTTTTCCGCGCGCAATGCTTCCAGGTGGCGGCCAAGTTCCGCGCTTTGCAGCAAGAGCATGGCGGTCTCTTCTTTCATCGCGACTTCCTGCTGGCGCAATGCGCTTTCGCGACGATCGAGTTCGGCGCGCTCTTCGGTAAGGCGCGCAGCAATGGCTTCTGCGGCGGCGAGCCGTTCCTGGCGAGCCGCCATTTCCGCGCGGCCAGCGGCCAATTCGTCCTGTTCAGACTGCACCGAGTTGCGCAGTTCGATCAGAGTGTCCGCAAGGCTGACGCGTTCGGCTTCGGCTTGCGCGCGGCTCATTGCCGCGGTCTCATGCTCGACAATTGCGCGCTCAGCACGCTTGCGGGCTTCGGCAACATCCAGCCGCAGCCGCGCGAGATCGTTCTGGCAGACCGTCAACTCCAAACCGAGGCGGGCCAATTCGCCTTGCGTGTGCTGGTGTTTGTGCGAGGCGCTGATTACGTCGCGCTCCGCCTGATGATGGGTCACCGTCACCGCTTCGAGTGACATTTCAGTTTCGCGAATTTCCGCCGCGGTTCGCTCCAATTGTTCCTGCATGTCGTTCATGCGGGCTTCGAACTCCATCACTTCGCCATCCAGTGCGCGAAGTTCGCGCTTCATTCCGAGCGGTCCGGCCTCGTCAGGCCGTCCGCCAGTGACCATGCGGCCCTGGTAAGTGGTTCCGTCCGGTGTAACGAAAGCGTATTGCGGATTTTCACGCGCCAACTTTTCCGCTCCGACGGCGCTGTCGGTAAGATATGCGCCACGCAGCCTTGGCAAGAATTGCTTGGCCGCGGCACCGAGCGGATCGCGGAATTCGACCAGCTTATCGAGCCGCGCGTAAACGCCGTCTTCCGCGCGGAAGGGAATAATGGGCTCGTAATCGTTAATCTGGAGATTTTTTGTGGAGTCCACGAAGAAAGTGGCACGGCCACCGACTTCTTCGCGCAGCAAGGAAACCCCGGCGCGAGCGTGATCGAAAGTTTCGACGACGACGTATTCGAGTTCATCGCGAAGATATTGTTCGATTGCACCTTCGTGGGCTTCCGGCACTTCGGCGTAGTCGGCGAGCACGCCAACAGCGTGGAAATCGTGACCGGCGCCGCGTTCGTTGGCCGCAAAGAGTTTCTGCACCGCGTCCGCAGTGTAGGAACGGTCGTTCAGGATCTGCGTGAGCGTGGCATGGCGCGCGCGGACTGCAGCTAGCGAGTCGCGCAAAGTCTCGGCGTGCTTGGAGCGTTCTTCGCGATCAACACGAAGCGCGGTCAACTTTTCCTGCAGTTGCAAAACTTGCTGCTTCGAAGCGGACATTTGCCCATTTGCCGCGTCCAGCGCGTAGGCCGCTTCTTCGGCGTCCCCGCGCACGCGGATCGAGAGCTCCAGCAATTCGTGTTCGGCCACTTCGCGGCGACGCAGCGCCTCTCCCTGATGAACCAGCGCTTCTTCCGCCTGCTTTTGTTCGCCATGCAGGCGCAACAGACTTTCACTGGCCTCTGAAGCGGTCTTGCGCAAGACTTCAATGCGGGTTTCGGATTGCGAAATTTGCGCCATGCGCGATTGCGCGTGGGTCTGCAATTCTTCCACCCGCGCTGCAAGTCCGGTCGCTTCTTCGCGCAACATGGTGACGGTTTGCCGCTGCGAAGCGCTACGCGTTTCCCATTCGGTGGCGTGGGCGTTCAGTTCGCCAAGGTCGGCGCCGATTTGGGCTTGCCGGCCAGTGAGTTCGCTGGCCCGCTGGGTGTTGAAGGCAATTTTGTTTTCGGCGCGATCCACTTCGAGCGCGGTCAGGTTCAACTGGTTCTGGTTCTGGCGAATTTCGGTGTCCAGTTCGTAATTGCGCTGGCTCAGGCGATCCTGCTCGCCTTCCTGCTGTTGGATGGCCTGAGCGTGCTGCGTTTCGGCGGCAGTGAATTCCGCGAGTTGGGTGGCAATGCGTTCGGCTTCCGCTTCCAGTTCGCGAGCCTTGCCGGCCAACATCTGGCGCACGATGCCGCGCATTTGTTCACGAATTTCGGAATAGCGGCGCGCCTTAGCGGCCTGGCGTTTCAGAGAGCCAAGCTGCTTTTCGACTTCCACCACGATGTCATTTACGCGGGAAAGATTTACCTTGGAAGAATCCAGCTTGGCCTCTGCCAGACGTTTCTTTGTTTTGAATTTTGTGACGCCGGCGGCTTCCTCGATGATGGCGCGGCGCTCCATCGGTTTGGTGGAAAGAATTTGTCCGATACGGCCCTGCTCGATGATGGCGTAGGAATCGGGGCCCAGGCCGACGCCCATGAACATGTCCTGAATATCGCGAAGCCGAGCCGCGCGACCGTTGATCAGGTATTCGCTCTGGCCGCTGCGGTAAAGCCTGCGGCTAACGACCACTTCGCCGGGCTTGGTAACCAGTAGCGGCTTTTCGGATTTTTTCCTGCGCTTGCTCTTCAGAAATTCCGGTTTGCCGTTGTCAGATGCATTGACGGCGGTTTCATCCGAAGCGGGAGCCTCGCCTGGTACTCCGGCGTCGCCAGGGGACTGCGCGGGGACATCAGCCAGAAATTCGTTGCTGTCTGCGACGCCCTGGGTTTCAGCAAAGTCTTTTTCTTCCGACATTTCAGCATTGGCTTCGAGTACGAATCGCGCGGCTTCAGCAAGCTCCGGATCTTCCATGGTGATGGTGACTTCTGCGAGGCCCATAGGCGGTCGTTTGACGGTGCCGTTGAAGATGCAATCGCTCATGCGACCGGCGCGGAGAGACTTGTGACTTTGTTCGCCGAGCACCCAACTGATAGCATCCACCACGTTGGATTTGCCGCATCCGTTTGGGCCGACGATGCACGTGGTGCCAGTGCCGCTGAACGTTACCACCGTACGTTCGCTGAACGATTTGAATCCGGTGATTTCCACTTTTCGGAGTTTTAACAAGATGTCCTCTTTAACTCTCTCGTTCCCGGCGCGCACGATTTCCTTTCGCGCGAGGAACCTTTTTCAAGTCCGCGTTCAGTCGTTCGCCTGGCGTTTAGACACACGAAGCGCGAAGAGAGACGACTCATCGTTCCCTGATGGAGGGATGGTTCTCGCGATGCTCTCGTTGGCAAGCAACGAAAGCTGTCTGTCAACACCGCTAACTCGTTGACAAGACACACGTTTGGCAGGTTCTCAGTCAGAGGCCCAGCCGCCTGGCGCATGGATGGCGGTACGGGAGGAAAATGTAGCATGTAGGCTGTCGGCTGTAAAGCCCTACCCCACAGGTTGTGGCGAATTTCTTAATGCTACTACGTCGCGGCTTTCCAAGCCGCGATGCGAAGTCTGCGGTAATCCAGTTCCCAGTGGTCAGTCTTCCAGAGCGTGGAGCGCGCGGCGCGCCCGACTGCCCACAAAAAGTTGTTTCTCTGGTCCGGTGGCACGCGCTGCAAAAATGTTTCGCCGAACATAGTGATCCACACTTCCAGGCCGCACTCGCCATCTTCCAGTTTAGTCGGCCGTTCGAATAACGCAGCTTCGCGTACTTCCAAGCTGTGCTTTTCGAGGAGCGAGGCATACTCGGCCACGCTTGGGTAATACCAGGGATTGGCACCGTCTGCAGAGATTCCGAACTCGGCTAGGGCCGTCTCGAGCGCCGTCACGACGTGTCGCACATTTCCTTTGCCGCCAAATTCCGCAACGAACCTTCCGCCGGGCTTTAAGGCGCGTGATACACCCTGAATGACGAGATCCGCCTCGGGAATCCAGTGCAATGCGGCGTTGGAGAAGACGGCGTCGAATGAGCCGGAAAATGACAACGAACGCGCATCACAGAGTTCGAAGCGCAGTTGCGGGAATTTCTTGCGGGCCTCGTAGATCATTTCTGGGGAATGGTCCACGCCAACGACCTCTGCGCCACATGCGGCAAGTTCTTGCGTCAGTGTTCCGGTGCCACAGCCCAAATCCAAAATGCGTTCGCCGGAGTTGGCTGCCAGCAGCGCCACGACGCCTTTAGCCTTCTGCCAGACAAATGCATGTTTCGCGTCGTAAAAGCCCGCATTCCATTTTCCTGCTGCCATCGTTTGCGCTCTTTCGGATGCCGGTCCTGGCAAGGGTGCATGCCAGAGTTTGAACGAGGGTTTTATACTTCCGGCTTGCGGCTTATTTTAGTTCTTCCTGTCGAGCCTCTCGCGCAGCTTCTGAGCGAGGTACTGCGAGCCGTAAGGCTTCTGAAGGATAGTCGCCTTCTCCCGCGTTCGGATAGGGATCAGGCTGGTTTCCGTCGCGTAACCGGTGGTGAAGATTACGGAAATACCCGGCTTCAACGCCGCCATTTTCAAATAGGCCTCCGGCCCATTCAACCTGGGCAGAACGACGTCCATGAATACCAGATCGATCTCTTTCGCATGCATCTCGAAAGCGCGTACCGCTTCCTCGCCATCACTCGCCGCGATCACCCGATAGCCCAAGCTCGTTAGAATTTCGTGCGCGGCTTCCCGCAGATCCTCATTGTCCTCCGCGATCAGAATGCACTCCGGGCCTCCGCGCATTGATCCCACCGCGGGTTTTTCGGGCTGGACCGCTGGGCCGTTGCCTAGAGGCAGGTACACGCGAAAGGCCGTGCCTTTTCCCAATGAGCTCTCTACGTCGATAAAGCCCTTGTGCTGCTTCACGATGCCATACACGGTTGCCAAACCGAGACCTGTGCCGCGTCCAACCTCCTTGGTGGTAAAGAACGGCTCAAAAATGTGTGCGAGCGTCTCGGCGTTCATGCCGCTTCCAGAATCCATCACTTTCAGCAGCACGTATCTTCCAGGCACTGCATAGCTATGATCCTGGCGAGAGTCCTCGCCTACGGTGACGTTTCGCGTTTCAATCAGCAGCCGGCCGCCATCGGGCATGGCATCACGCGCATTCAGACACAAATTCATCAGGACCTGCTCAATCTGGCCGGGGTCCGCCCAGATGATACTCACGTCTTCCGCCAACATCATCTGGATCTCGATCCGTTCTCCAATCACGTTGCGCAGCAAGCTGATTTCTTCTTTCGCGAGCTCATTCAAGTTTGTGTTGCACGGCTCCAGCATCTGGCGGCGTGCGAACGCCAGCAATTGCCGGGTCAGGGCGGACGCTCGATCTGCCTGCGAGCGAATTTTAATGAACTTATCTTGCAGGTCACTGCCGTGTTCGGCGGATTGAGCGCCAATGTCCGCCCATCCCATGATGGCTCCGATTACGTTGTTGAAATCATGGGCCACCCCGCCAGCCAGCCTGCCGATCGCCTCGAACCGCTGCAATTGATGTACCTGGGCCTCCAGCCGGCGTCTCTGCCTGCGCTCTTCCGATTCGCGAAGTTCGCGCTGCACGGCCGGAATCAAGCGGCCAAGATTCGACTTCATCAGGTAATCTTGCGCGCCTACTTTCAGGGCGGCTACCGCCGAATCTTCTCCAATCGTTCCAGAAACAAAAATGAACGGCACATCCAGCCCTCGCTCACGGACGAGTTTCAGGGCGTCCGTTCCACGGAAATGGGGCATCGAATAGTCTGAAATGACGATGTCCCACGGTTTTTCCAACGCACGGATAAGGCTCTCGGCGGAATCGACGCGTTCGTGAACGACATCGTAGCCTCCCTGGCGCAGCAGCCGCACCTGCAACTCGGCGTCATCGTTCGAATCTTCGATGAATAAAACGCGGAGCGGTGTGGGCACCTAGAGTCTCCTGAGAACGGGCGCCGCTTCGTTCAGAATCAACCAGTACAACCCCAACTGCCGCACGGCTTCGATGAACTTGTCGAATTCGACCGGCTTGCGCACAAAACTATTGGCGCCCAGCCCATAGCCGCGGATGCGGTCCTGGTCCTCGTTTGAGGTTGTGAGAATCACTACTGGAAGAAGCTTGGTAGCCTCATTGCAGCGCACACGACGCAGAACTTCGAACCCATCGACTTTTGGGAGCTTCAAATCGAGCAGAATAATCTGCGGCATGACCGTCAGGTCGCGGTCCGCGTGCACGCCAGTTCCGAAGAGATAGTCGAGGGCTTCGCTTCCATCGCGAGCGATTACCACTTCGTTTCGGATATTATTCTTTTTCAACGCGCGCAGTGTCAACACTTCATCGTCCGCATTGTCTTCCACCAGCAAGATCACTTTGCCATCCATCGCGCCCCCAGGTTTATGTATTTGACCGCCCCAATGTGAAATAGACGGTTGCTCCTTGATTTACGGTTCCTTCCGCCCACACTGTTCCGCCGTGCCGGCGGATGATCCGCTGCACCGTAGCAAGCCCAATCCCGGTTCCCGGAAACTCACTAGCCGCGTGCAGCCGTTGGAACGCTCCGAAGAGACGCGACGCGTAGGACTGCTCAAAGCCTGCGCCGTTATCGCGGACGAAATATGCCTTGCCGCCGTTGACTCCATGCGCGCCGAATTCAATTTTAGCCTGCTCTCGTTTCGAGGTGAACTTCCAGGCATTTCCGATCAGATTCTGCAAAGCCACACGAAGCAACCGGCTATCGCCTTCGGCTTCCAGTCCCGCGGCAATGTTCAGCTCCACGCTGCGGCCGGGTTCCTGGGATTGGAACTCTCGCGCCACCTCGTCAGCCAGTTTGCTTAAATCAATTCGCTCGCGGTAAATCTCAGCGCGAGTCACGCGCGCCAAATTCAACAGGTCGTCGATTAACTCTCCCATGCGTTTCGTTGCTGTGCAGATGCGTTGCAGATAGTCCTTCGCTGTAGAGTCGAGTTGCTGCGCATAGTCTTCCTGGAGCGCCTGGCTAAAGCCGTCGATCCCGCGCAACGGAGCGCGCAGGTCGTGCGACACCGAGTAGGAAAACGTTTCCAATTCCTTGTTCGCTGCTTCGAGTTCCAAGCTGCGCTGTACGATCTCCTGTTCCGCCTTCCGCTTTTCGGTCACGTCCCGGGTAATCTTTACAAATCCGCGCAGCCGGCCAGCCTCATCCCGCAGCGGAGTAACCACCACATTTGCCCAAAAGCGAGAACCATCTTTTCTTACTCGCCAGCTATCATCCTCGAAACGCCCTTCTTCTCTGGCGGACTTAAGCTCTAAGGCTGGTTTTCCAAGCGCGATATCTTCCGGGGAGTAGAACGCGGAGAAGTGTTGCCCCAGAATCTCTTCGGCCGCGTAGCCCTTGATTCGTTGCGCTCCCCCGTTCCAACTGATCACTTGCCCTTCCGAATCAAGCACGATGATCGCGTAGTCTTTAATATTTGAAACAATCAGTCGGAACATCTCCTCGCTTTGTTTGAGCGCGTCCGTGGCCCTTTTTTGTTCGGTGACGTCCGTCGCTACGACCAGTCTCGCGTTTTTTCCCTGAAAGGTCAGCGGGTACGACGTGATCTGCACATCGATAAGCTCTCCCGTTTTCTTTCTGTGCTTCCATGGTCCCGAGTCCTGGATTGGATCTTGAGAGGAGCGGAGATTGGCCATCAATGCCGGCAGCTCTTCCTGCGGGCGGATATGGGTGATTTTCGTGCGTAGAAATTCCTCTCTGCTGTACCCGTAACGGTCGACCGCAGTCGCATTGACGTCGAGAATGGAAAGAGTTTCCGTGTCGAACACCCACACCGGAATGGGGTTGCTGTCGAACAGCAGCCGATATTGCTCTTGAGCGCGAAGCAACCGTTCTTCGGTACGCTTGCGCTTTTCAATTTCTCGAAAGATGGAGTACACGGTGACCGCGAACAACAGCATCGAAAGCGCATAACCGAAACCCAGAATGGCTTGCATCTGGCGCGCCCTGCCAGTGGCCCGTTGCAGTCGCGCCTGCAAAAGGCGTTCTTCCTCTGAGCGCATTTCCAAGAACACGTTTCTGATCTGCGTCATCGATTGGCGCCGATTTTCTTCAAGTGTTGTTGCCGCGTCGCTGGGCGTCGCGAGATTCGCAAGGAGTGAGTTTCTGGCATTCGCCAGGTCGGCCAACCGCGCCTGTGCGGCTTGTTGTTTCGGATTGTCAGCGGTCAATGTCTTAAGCTGGGCAATATGCGATTGAAGTTCGCTTGCGGCTCGCCGGGCGGATTCAGGGTAAGTGCCACTTCGGCTCAGCAGAAAGGCGCGTTCGTCATCATTTAGTTGAATCGAGGCGGCCAGCGCCACATCCAGTTGTTCGAGGACTTCCTGGGTATGTGCAACCCACTTCTGATCGGAGTCCTCCTGCGGAAATCGCTGATAAGACAGCGCTCCGATCAGCAGAAGGATACAGAGGGCAGCCCCGAATCCGACGATGAGCTTATTTCGAAAAGTCATGTAGCGCGGCCCGTCCCTTAATCATGGCGGTAAAATAGAGGTTAAGATAACCGAACGGGAAGATAACTCCTGCAGTATCTCTGTTTGCAGTTCTATTCTCTTCCTCGTAGCGGTGGAGAAGCCCGCAAATTGGCGGTCTGCGCTCCGAATGAGTAAACACCTGGTGCGATTGTGTCATTCCGGGTGCTCCGATTCTTAGTCGGTAGGATTGCGCGGAAATTTGAAATACGGGAGCCTGACTGCGTTGATGGAAATCTGATCCGCGCGAATAGCGGTGGGCGCTTCGAATCCCTTCGTTCCGGCGCTAGTAACAAAGTCGTCTTGATCGACGCCATCGCCGCTGACCCCGAGACCACCGACCAATACGCCGTTTTTATAGAGGCCGGCGCTTCCGGGGAAAAATATAATTCCGCTTTTCTGGTCGTTGGGTGCTCCGCTCTGGAATCCTTGCGAGCAGGGATTTGCGGTGTCCATGGTGTAGAGATCGCAGCAGGCGCGAGTGGACTGGGAATCATCGATGTCGAAAATCCAGAAGCTCCGAGGCTGAATCAAGTTTTCAATGCCAACAATGCGATGCATGAAGTAAACGATGTAAAGATCGGAATGGTAGCGGGGAGCGCTTTCGCTTTTGTTGCCGACGGCTACAACGGTCTGCGCATTCTGCAAATTGTTTCGCCGTGGGACGATCCCGCACATTTTTCCGGATTCAGCCCGCGCCCCATGCCAAAATTAATTGCTACTGCAAAGACGCAAGGCCCAGCGCTTCAGATCTCTAAAGGCATCGATCGCGACCGGGCAGTGGACGAATCGGGCAACCAGATATCTGTGTTTGGCCGGCGCGGCGCGCGCCCACTGAATCTGGCCGAGTCGCAAGCACTTTATTTACGCAATGGCCGACCGTGTCTAGTGGATGACGAACCACAAGGCGCCCACGATTTCAGCAAACGCGGACCTTGACGGTCGGACATCTTGGGAGCGTTGGGAACAGCGCGCGAAAAATTGGCCGGCACCTTCACCTAATGCCCGAGAAATAATTCGCGTTTTGTTCGCCCTGAACATTCGTACAGGCTTCGCCTGATTCTACGTTATAGTCAGCGATAAAGTCTTCAAATCCTTTGGTTTTAACCTTTTACCAATGAGCGGCATCTAATCAACATTCAACAGAGTGTTCACGTTTCTGTGCATAGCACCCATCAAAATAATTCGTGACCGCCAGGCAGTGAACACAGGTAAGGTGTAATGAGTGGGGGCAAAGAAGCCGCAAAGCGCGGCGCCAGTCCGCAATGGCGGGCTATAAAGAAAGGGGCAGTACAAATGGTGCAGCAATATCTACTGGCTAGCGATTTTGACCAGACACTCAGTTTCAACGATTCCGGCGTGGTGCTTGCCGAATTGGTCGGCGTGCAGGGTTTCCCCGACAAAGTTCGCGGCTTGGCGCAGATCAACCTGGTGCAGCAAGGTGCGGAGCTCTCGTATCTGATTCTGCATGACCCGGAATTTCGCCGCATTCGGCGTGAACATCTAATTGAAGCCGGCAAACTGATTCGTTTGAAGCACGACGTGAAGCTGTTTGCGAAAACGCTGGACACGCTAGCGGACGGCTACAAATTTAATTTCCATGTAATATCTGCTGCGCCACAGGAAATTATTCAGTCGGCGCTCGAAGGCATCGTTTCGCCAGAGAATATTCACGGTACAAAGTTTTACTACGAGCCGGGCAACGGCGAAGTCAAAGCCATTGTGCGTGCATCTGCCGGCTGGGGCAAAGTCACGGTGCTGGAAGAAATTCGCGCGCAGCTGGGCATCAGCCACGACCATATTGTTTACATGGGCGACGGCAGTTCCGACTTGCCCGTAATGATGCACGTCAATCAGTATGACGGCTTGACGATCGCGGTCAGCGAAGCCGAATACATCACGCGCATCGCGCGCCGGACGGTGCTCAGCGATAACGCCATGAGCGTACTTGTGCCGGTGCTCGAGGAAGTCCTGCGCTGGGATTCTTCGAAGATTCGGCGCTACTTCGCCACGCAAGGACTGATGCTGCGCGAATGGGGCAAAATGCGCACCGACCATCTCACCATCGAGGAGTCGCCAGAAGTTCCGTCAGCGCCGGAGACTGCGCAAGTTCAATCGCCTGTAACTACGCACTAAATAAAGTGATCGGCACATTGGGCACGGAATATTTCGTGAAAACGAAAATCGCCGTGCCCGTTGTGTTTCTGCTTGCTCCTGGCGGAGAATGAAATTGCAAGCGCAGGTTGAGTAGCGTTGTGAAGGGTTGGAGGAGGGTTAGATGGCAAAGAAAAAGATTTTAATGCTGGCGGGCGATTACGTCGAAGACTACGAGATCATTGTGCCGTTTCATGCGTTGCAGATGGTCGGCCACATCGTTCACGCAGTCTGCCCCGGAAAAAAATCCGGCGAGTTTGTGCCTACGTCGATTCACGATTTTGAAGGCGATCAGACCTACACCGAAAAGCGCGGCCACAATTTTGCCTTGAACGCCGCGTTCGATCAGGTAAAGCCCGAAGATTACGATGCGCTGATGATTCCGGGCGGGCGAGCGCCGGAATATATCCGCATGAACTCTCGCGTGCTCGAAATCGTGCGCTACTTCATGAAGGAAAATAAGCCGGTCGCCGCCATCTGTCACGCACCGCAGGTGCTTGCGGCAGCAGGAGTGCTCAAAGGACGAAAGTGCAGTTCCTACCCCGCCACCAGTCCGGACGTGACTCTTGCCGGCGGCACGTATGTGGATGTTGGAATGGCGGAAGCAGTAGTGGATGGAAATCTGGTCACTGGACCGGCTTGGCCAGCACTGCACGCCTGGCTGGCAAAATTTCTTACTGTACTCGGCACGAAGATTGAAGTGTAGAATTCTTGCTGCGTCTCTCTATGTAATCTTCATGTGAATTTCGGTTCCACCCTTTTCATAGTGAACTTCATCCACAAGCTGGTTGATCAGGAAGATGCCGCGACCATGCGTCGAGAAAAGATTCTGACCTAGGACCGGGTTGGGAATTGAGGAGGGATTGAATCCTGGTCCCGGATCTCGGATCACGATCAATAATCCCCGCGAATCATCGCAAGCCACACAAACTTCCACCAGCTTGCTTGGATCATTTTTGCAGCCATGCTGCACAGCGTTCGCCAGGGCCTCGATCAGTGCTACTTCCACTTCGCGTTCCTTACCTGCTGCGCATCTCATGGACTGGACGACGCTCATCACGCCGTCAACAAACGGCGGAATCGCTTCGATTCGTCCCTCCAATGTTTTTTGCAGTTTAAGGATCAAATCTTTGCTTTCGAATTCACACGTTGGAAGGGTGTCTGCCATCGGGGCCCCGTCTAACCTTTTGCCAGAGTTTTCAGTTGCTTTGCGAGACGCTCGATATCGCTGGCCTGCTTATAAATCTTAACGGAAAAAACGTCGGAAGAGTGAAGTTGTTCTACTTCTACTTTCAATTCCTGTACCCGTTCGGAGAGTTTTGCCAGCGATTCCCGGAAATCCTTTTCATGCTGCTGTAAAACCACGCGCTGCGATACCTGGCTGTCCGCGTTGCCTGAGACTGGGGAAGTTGTTTCGGCAGCCTGCGGTGGACTGGGCATTTTTCGCGACTGACCCAGCGCGTCCAACTGGACGCCACACACGACGCCTGACCATACCATTCCACCGAAAAACAAGAATTCTCGACGTGATTGTTTCATCGCGTCCCTCCCATCGTTTCACGCTCTTCGTATGCGTTGCGATCGAAGAGCCCATGTTCATTTTTCAGAACTCTTTCTTGCGTTTTTCTCTCTTGTCGGGCCGGTGCCTCAATCATCTGCATCAGCCCCTGCCAGTCTGACTGCGCTTCCACGCCACGACTTGCTCCCGCAGCGTGTTCAGGCTGTTGACCATGCGATCTGCTTCTACCGTGACGAATGCATAGCGGCCATCTTCCGCCTCACTCGACTGCGTCAGGCGGGAATAAACCTCCCGCAGGTCGGGAAAATCACGTTCAACGACACGTTCACCCCGCAAGCATGCAGCAAGCAGTGTAAGAGTCTTTTCTATTGCCTCGGCGAATTGTTTGAATTGCGGTTGTGGCGTTTGTGCTCCAGTTTCCGGGATTCCGGCCTCCAGCGCGATCAGAGCATGCGCGAAGCGATGCGATGAGGCAACCATGGCATTCGCCTGGGTCAGTTGTTCTGCGGAAATTCCCGGCTCGGCCGCCAATCTTTCGATGGACGTCTCAAGGTTGGACCGCGCGATTCGCGAAGCCTGCCGTGTGCGTTCGCGTTCACTTGCGGACGCCGACGCCGGATCAAGCAACTTCCTGAAGACCGAACGAAAAGAATTTTCATAGGCATCCAAAAGCGCTGCAAACAAATCCGGCAAACGGCTTCGCTCCCAGGTCGGCCATGCCAGGTATGCCACTAGAGCGAGCGCTCCGCCAACGATCGTATTGATGCCGCGTGCGACAATCACCTCTTTTGGAGACAGCCCGGTGATAGAAATGAGCAGCACGATCAGTGCGCTAATGCACACTCCAAAAATCCCATAGTTTGCTGGACCGATCCAGCGCGTCAGAAACGTAAACACTGCAATCAGAACGATCTTCGTCGCAGTGTGAATCGGAAGAAAATGAAAAAGCGTCGTCGCCAGCAGCAATCCCGCGAGCGTGCCAAACATCCGCAGAACACCGCGACTGAAAGTCACTGCAAATTCCGGTTTCAATACCAGCACGATGGTCATAGGAATCCAGTAAGCACGGTAAGGATGAATCACGCGTCCAAAGGCATCGCCGAGTGCCACGCAGATCATCAGCCGCACCGCGTGACGAAACGCGCCCGACCGCAAATTTAGATTCGCGCGCAGTGTCGCTATCCGGCTCGTAAACCGCAGCCACAGTGGTTGCAAGGCCTCTCGTTTATCGAATTCCGCTTCGCCTGCCGGAGTCGTGTTGCGCGCTAGATCCATCGCCGCGCGCAGTTGCCCGGCCAGAGCATCGGCTTGAAATTTTACATCGCGCGCCACCGCATTCGAAAAACTCCGATCTCCCTCTGCTTCCGCGCGCCCGCGCAGTTCCGCCAACGCGATTCCCAGAACCAAACGGTCTGCCTCCAGGCTGATTTCTTTCCCAGATACCAGACTTGTGGCAACTGCGTTAAGGAGCGTCGCAGCGTTGGCGCGAAATTGATCCAGCGTCGCCACGGCTGGATGAAACTCGTCTTCACGCGCTAAACGAAACCGCAGCCGCGCCAATGTTGACAGGCTCAGCCGAATGCGCTCCGCTTGCGACAATAACGACCGGAGACGCAATGCGGTAAGCGACATATCGGTGGTCAGATTCGACAGTGCGTCATGTGCCTGCGCGATTTCTTTCGTCCCGGGCGGAGCCGATGTTGCCTCGCTCGGGCGCGTCGCAATGCGTGCCAACTCAAAATACAATTGAGCCAGCGTCCGCCGCTCTGGTTCATACCTCTGCACTGGCCATAGCGCCACCGACAGCGCAATTTGCAGCAACCCTCCGGAAAGCGCGAGCCCGGCCGCCTGCAGCGCCTGCATCGGTGTCAGCGCCTGCGCCGAATACACCAACAGCACCACCGTGCTGATTACTCCTACATCTCCCGCTGTGCTCCCTAACGCCACCAGCATTCCAGCCGTGAATGCCCACAACGCCGCCACCATCACTGCGATGGTGTTGCTGTGCGCCGTAAGTCCTCCCAGCAGCACTGCGATCGAGCACCAAACGGTGGATGACAACATTCGCTTGGCTCGCCGCGCGTATGGATCACTGCCGTCCGAATACGAAACGTTCAACGCACCGCTCGCCATCGCCAAACCGCCACGCGGCATTCCCAGCGCGTAGCCCACGATTAATGGTGCAACAACTCCCGCAGTATTCCGCAACGCCTGCCACGGATTAATTTTCGAGCGATCGATGTGTGTGACAATGCGCCACAGAGCTTTCATCGTGCTCACATGCTGATTTTCCGGCGCCGTTGCTTTGGCGATCGTCGTTGTCGTTGGAGGAGAAGAAGCCATCTAGGATCGCGGCCGCGCTGGCCCTGGTCCGATCCGTGAATCGTCCTGGCAGCCGCGACCGCGAACAATAAATCTATCGCATGTACTGCACTTAGTCGAAAAGTCCCGGCGGTAGCGGAAATATTTCCTTTTGTGGCGTACCGTTTGTCAAATGCGAAACATCTTACGAGTAAAGCCACAACGTGGAGGCAAAATGGAATTTAGACAATTGGGAAAGAGCGGGTTGCAAGTTTCGGCGCTAGGGCTGGGGTGCATGGGCATGTCCTTTGCGTATGGACCGGCCAATGACGAGGAATCGCTGCGGGTACTTCACCGTTACCTGGAACTCGGCGGCAATTTTCTCGATACCGCCGAAGTCTACGGACCCTACAAGAATGAAGAGCTGCTCGGAAGATTCCTTCGCGAAGTTCCACGCGAGAAAGTTGTCGTCGCCACCAAGTTCGGTTTCCGCATCGCTTCCAACGGACCCAGAGGCGTTGACAGTTCGCCGGAAAATGTCAGGCGCGTGTGCGACGCGAGTCTTGGCCGGCTGGGCATCGAAACTATTGATCTTTTCTACCAGCATCGCGTCGATCCGAATGTTCCGATCGAAGAAACCATCGGCGCAATGGCCGAACTCATTTCGGCTGGCAAAGTCCGCACGCTTGGATTATCGGAAGCCGGGCCAGAAACGCTGCGCCGCGCCGTCAAAGTTCACCCAATAGCCGCGCTGCAAAGTGAATATTCGCTCTGGACGCGCGACGTTGAGACCAACGGCGTGCTGGCCACGTGCCGCGAACTCGGCATTACATTTGTCCCGTACAGTCCGCTTGGGCGCGGATTCCTCACCGGCACTATCCAAAATTTGAATGACCTCGACTCCAGCGATTGGCGTCGCACCAATTATCCGCGTTTTCAAGAAGAAGCAATGCAAGCCAATCTGAAACTTGCAGCGGCAGTGAAAGTGCTGGCCAGCGAAAAGGCAATAACTCCGGCACAGCTGGCACTCACGTGGGTGCTCGCGCAGGGTAAAGACGTAGTGCCTATCCCCGGAACGAAACGCGTTCGCTACCTGGAAGAAAACATGGGCGCTCTCAATGTTCGCTTGAGCAAAGCCGACCTCAAAGAAATCGCCGGCCGCTTGGCCGAATTCGAAATTGTTGGCGAGCGCTACACTCCGCAGATGATGGCGCTGGTCCAGCGCGCATAATTTCTTGTAGTCGGGGAATGCAGATTACTTGCCGGTCGAACGTAACCCCGGCAGCGTAAATGTCGGCTTCACTTCTTTTCGCTTCGCCCAATCATGATAGGTGTGGCATTCGAAGCAGCGCGACTCCGCGTGGTCTGGGCCCGGCGCATGGCACTTCTGGCAGGTTGCGATTCCGGGAATCAGAATGTCCGACGCTTCTGTGCTGGTCAAAGCATTCTGATGACACCCCGAGCAGGAAAACCCTCGGTGCGCATCGTGATCGAATCGCGCGTGCGGCAGCCATTGCAGAGTGATATTTGCCTGCGCTATTTTCGGCAGCGAACTCGCTGGCAAACGGTCTATTTTGTTCGAATCGGCCGAACCGATACGCGAACTCTCCTGCGAATTCGCTGCTTCCCATCGCGCGATTTTCACGTCCTGCAAGATGGTACCTGAGACCGCGTGGACACGCATACACGCAACTCGGCTCTTTTAAATGTGTACACAAATCGCACGAGGTCGCTTTTTGCTTAATCACCGCTTTCTGTCGCCCTACTTGCTCCGGATCGTCCGCCAGCACTTCAAACGGGTGCAGATTGATGTTTCCGTAGGGACAATTCCGCGCGCGCAGTCCGCAACCGATACACCAATCCTCGATAATTACTTCCAGCGAATTGCGCCGCCGAATGGAACCCACCGGGCAGCCCACCATGCACAGCGGATCGCGGCACTGCCGGCAACTTGTCGCAATTAGATAATGATCAAATCGCAATCCGTCGCGCACCAGTCGCGTAATTCCGTCGTGCGCGTCGGCGCAGGCGTTTACGCAGGCATCGCAACGCGTGCAACTCTGCAAATCCAGCACCAGCAGGCTCTGCGCCTCCATCAATCCTTGCGACAGGAATTGCTCGATAGGCACGCTGTCGACCATCTGCATGCGCTGCATTTGCCGAACGCCGCTCTTCCGCTAGCGCTTCCAAACCTCGGCGCACACCGGGAAACCGCTCGACCATCTGACGAAAATCGTCGCCGGAAACGCGCACCACTTCCACGTGATCGAGCGCCGTGCACGTAGCCGTTCGCACTCCTCCGCCGAGCAACCCGATCTCGCCGAAATAATCGCCGCGCGACAGGTACGCCAGCACCAGTTCGCCGCCGGGATAGTTTTCCGAAATTTTCACAAAACCGATGCGCACCAGATAAAAGCTGTCCGCCGCATCGCCTTGACGTGCAATCACCTGGCCCGGCGAGAATCGCAACAGCTCGATGCTCTCTTTCAAGTGCTCGACAAAGTCCGCGGAAAGATCCGCGAACATCGGCACGCCACGCAAATGATTCTCCAGCGCGCGTTTGCGGTAGTTCTGATCCACCTGTGCGCGGAACGTTTTGTTCTTGAGCATGATGTCCAGAACGTTGCGCAGCATTTCGTACGCCACGACGTCCGACTCCGCGCGAACCGTCGCCGACCGCGGATAGAAATTCATGCACGTCATTTCACCGAACAAATCTCCCGGTCCAAGCTCGGCCACCGGATTTTCGTAGCTCAAGTCCACCGAAGCATCGATTGGAATCGTCCGGTCGCGCGCTTCTTCGTCGCGCTTGTCCGATTCGCGCGGCGCAAGCGTGCTCGTCAATCGCTTGAAGAAGCCTTGCGCGCCGCCTTGCGTTTTCACGTGCGCCATGGGCGAAGAAATCGAAACCCGCGCTTTGCCTTCCAGGATAAAAAACGCCGTCGATCCGAATTCGCCTTCTTTACAAATCAGTTCGCCTTTGCGGAACCGCCGCTTCACAATCGCGCCGCGGTTCAATTCCAGAAACGTGCCAGACACGCCCTGAAAGACCGGAATCTTCAGCAAGTCTTCCGCTTCAAATCCTTCCGCGCCCGGCCCAGTCGAAATCGCCGTGCCGGCAACGCTTTTATTCGTCAAAGCGCCGGTGGGACATGACACCATGCACTCGCCGCACGAAATGCACGTGGAATCGCCCATCGGCGAATTCAAGTCGAACGCAATATCCGCTGCGTAGCCTTTGCCCATCCGCCCAAGCACGAAATTATTTCGCACCTCGTCGCATCCGCGGATGCAGCGGTCGCACAAAATGCACGCGTCGTGATCTACCGCGATGGATAGGGAAGATTTTGAAGGACAAGCACAGCCGGGCATACCAGGCGCTCACCGGCGAAGTCGGCGAACGCCTGGCGCGCATCCTGAAACTTGGCGCGAAAGCGGAAAACTCGCCGAAGTGTCTTGCCTGTCACGCGCTTTTCGCCGCGCCTGCCGAGCAGGGTCGCAAATTTGAAATTTCCGAGGGCATTAGCTGCGAAAATTGCCACGGCCCAGCTTCGGGTGGCTCGGCCCACACACCACACGTGACTGGGCGCACGAGAAATCCGTGGCAGCGGGGATGAGCGACACGCGAAACGTAGTTCATCGCGCGGAAAAATGTCTGCAATGCCATCTCGGCACGAAAGAAAAAGTCGTCGATCACGAAATGATTGCCGCGGGACATCCTGATCTTTATTTTGAACTGGACTCATTTTCGGCGGTGATGCCACGACACTGGAAACAGCCGCGTGAATCGGCTCCCGGCGAGCCCGCCGAAGATGCAAACTGGGTCGGCGTGCGCGATTGGAGCGTCGGGCAAGCTGTCCAACTGCGAGCGGCGATGGAGCGTCTTGCGCGTCGCGCTAACGCCAACGAAAGCGCAGGGGAAAACAATATTTGGCCCGAATATTCCGAGCTTTCCTGCATCGCTTGTCACCATTCGCTCGGCCCCGCGCAAAATAGTTGGCGGCAGGAACACGGCTATCCCGGACGCCGCCCAGGCGATCCGCCGTGGAACGCATCACGCTATCTGGTCTTCCGCGTTCTCGCGAAGCAGATTGACGCCGGTGCAGCGCAAGAACTGGACGCGCGTTTTGCCGCAGTCGCCGGCGAAATGAGTAAACCAAATCCTGATCGCAGCGTGGTCTTGGCGGCCGCAAATTCAGCGGCGCCCGTCGCACAACAATTCGCCGAGCGACTTTCAACGATGGCATACGGGCCAGGCGTCGCGTTGCGCGCGATGCAGGGAATCACGTTAGATGCCGAAAGTGTTTCGCTCGGTGACGAGCGTACTGCCGAGCAAGCGGCGATGGCCCTTGACGCGCTCTATATCGCTTACAGTAAACAGGTCAATCCATCCCACGCTTCTGAAGTTCGCGCCGCAATTAACGGACTGTTCCAGCAGTTGGAAAATCCATCCGCATACAACGCAGACCAATTTGCGGCAACGCTCAAGCGAATTCATGATTTGTTGCATTAAATTTATTTACTTTCCCCAGACCGCCTTACGGGTCTAGCATTGAACAGCCACACCGGTTAGGACTCCCATGAACAAATTCGAAAATTGGTTTTGCGGCTCCTCCCTTTGGCGTCTTTTTACCGAGCGAAAGCTGTTGCCGTGGATTCTTTCCGGCTACGCGCTAGGCGATCACGTGCTGGAAGTCGGCGCTGGACCGGGAGCAACCACCTATGAACTGCTGCGCCGCGCCGGCCGGGTCACTAGCCTCGAATACGACCCGACATATGTATCGAAACTTGCCGAGCGGCATAGGTCCTCGCCTGTAACCGTGGTGCAGGGTGATGCGGCGGTTCTGCCGTTTCCCGATCATACTTTTTCTTCCGTCGTAGCAGTCCTGGTCTTGCATCACCTTAGTTCGCCCGAGCAGCAGAATGCGGCGTTTCAGGAATTTCATCGCGTGCTGCGGCCGGGTGGCATGTTTTTTGCGTTTGAGATTCGCGATGGCTGGCTCCAGCATGCGGTACATCTGCGCAGCACGTTCGTTCCAGTTTCCCCGGCATCGGCTTTTGCGCGATTGACGGTAGCGGGATTTTCGCGTATCGCGGTGGACGTCGAGCGCACCGCATTTCGTGTGTGCGCGTTGCGCGCCACGGAAGCGTGAACCAAAACACGCCGCCTCAGAAGGCGGCCGCTACAAATGCTCTGCGCAATTGCAACGTTGACCTCGCGTGGCGCGTTCTCTAGCATCGATGTATGAGTGATTCTTCCGCGCAGAGATTTCCTCCCGGTCCGCCATCCAATCTGATTCGTTCGCTGTTTGGCGCGCTGCAGCAAAACCCTCTCGATTACTTCACCGCGATGGCGCAGAAATATGGCGATGTTTCTGGAATGCGCATCGGCAAATTTCGTTCGCTCTTCATTAATCACCCGGATCTGATTGAAGACGTGCTCGTAAACAACGCGCGCAAATATCACAAAGGCCGGATTTTGAGGGCCAACAAATATCTTTTCGGAGAAGGGTTGCTGACTAGCGAAGGCGATTTCTGGCTGCGCCAGCGGAGATTGGCGCAACCCGCTTTTCATCGCGTTCGTGTTAGCGCGTACGCCGCTACGATGGCCGAATACACCGAGCAATTAATGGCCTCCTGGCGCAATGGCGAAGAGCGCGACATTCATGAAGAGATGATGCAGTTGGCCTTGCGCATTGTCTCCAAAACTCTTTTCGACGCCGACGTTACGCAGGACGCCAAAGAAGTCGGCCAGACTCTCGATGTCTTGCTCCACATTGCCGCGAATTTCGGGCGCACGATTCTGGTGCCGCTCTGGGTGCCAAGCCCGCGCAACATCCGCGCCAAGCTCGGTATCAAGCGCCTGGAAAAAGTGATTTACCGCATCATCGCCGATCGCCGCGCCAACGGCCGCGATACCGGTGACTTGCTGTCCATTTTGCTGCAGGCGCAGGACGAAGACGGCACTCAGATGAACGACCGGCAGCTGCGCGATGAGACGATAACGCTGTTCCTGGCCGGGCATGAGACCACTGCGAACACACTGGCGTGGACTTGGTGGCTGCTGGCACAAAATCCCACCGTCGAAAAGAAGTTCCACGAAGAACTTGACGACGTCCTCGGCGGGCGTGCGCCAGAGGCCGACGATCTGCCGAAGCTCGCGTATCTAAGCAACGTGCTGACGGAATCGCTGCGGCTGTTTCCCACCGCCTGGGGAATGGCGCGCTTGGCTGCGGAAGAGCACGAAATCGCCGGCTACCCGGTGCGCCCTGGGTATGGCGTGGCTTTTGCGCAGTGGGTGATACACCGCGACGTGCGCTGGTTCGACGCTCCGCTGGAGTTTCGCCCCGAGCGCTGGGAGAACGGTCTGGCCAAGCAACTTCCGCGATACGCGTATTTCCCGTTTGGCGGCGGCCCTCGCAAATGCATCGGCAACACGTTTGCGCTGATGGAAGCGAGCGTGGTGCTGGCTACGATCGGGCAGAAGTTCCGCTTTCAACTGGTTCCAGATCATAAGGTTACGCCGCTGGCTTCGATCACGTTGCGCCCCAAGAATGGGATTCAGGTAACGCTGAAAGTCAGGAAGTAAACCGCCTGCCCGCGTGGGACTGGCTGGTCACTACCGGCTACTTACCCCATCCTTCCCCCTATTTCTGTGAGTATTCATTTTCTAAGGCAGCTATGGAGTCTAACAATGGAATGAGAAGGCCGGTCGCAGCGGGATGCGATACGCCCCCAATGAAAGACGCGCTCGAAGCGCAATGGAAAGGAGACCGGCTGTGAAGAAGATTAACACTGTGAAGACAAACAGAAAGAGATTTCAGGAGTGGACTGTAGAGCCAACGAGCGGAGAAATGAAGTGAAATAATCGCGAGGGCTCGGCGAATGGATGTTTACATTTACTTCGACAATGACGTGAAAGTTCGCGCGCCGGGCGATGCGCTGTTGCTGATCGCGCGCATCCTGAAACTTCAGTTTGAAAATAGCGGCTGAGTCCTCGGTGTGAGTCGTGCTAAGCCGTGTGTTTTCTGGGAGGCTGCGTCGGCGCGAACACGGAGTGTCCCCCTGGCCACACTTCGACAATTCCTGGCGTATGTAAGTAGCGCATTATCAATAACATAGCATTGGCTATAAGCCTGCCGTCGATGTCTGTGCAACGCAGGAGGCAGACATGGAAGCAGTGGCCCAATTCGCGGTTCTCACACTCACGACAATTCTAACGGGGGCTTTGGCTGCTGCCATGGCTTGGGCATTTCTTCGCGGCGCGTTTCATTTGATGCAACCGGCCGCGGCGCATCGCCCGCGCGTCATTCATTCAGAACTCGTGCACGGGACACGCGCCAGTGCGCGGCAGTTTGTTAGGGGCTGACGGTCGCGACGGTAGCGCAGTTGAAGTCGAGGCAAGGGGCAAAGGGTGTAGCGGGTCAGGGCTCGGATTGGGATTGGTTTTTAGTGCGGTGGACTTGGGCGCACAGCCAGGAGTGGCTGTGCTTGTAGAGAGGATCACGACGATGATCGCACTGAAGTGGCTGCTGATAATTCTGGGAATCGGGTTGTTCGGGAGTGCCGGAGCGCTGGTGATTTATGACGTTTACGTATCGTCTCAGTTGCGGCGATTGCTGCGGCGTTCGAGTGAAGAAGCTGCCGGAGGTGCGAGCGCTGGCGCGACAATTTTTTTGTCGTCGGGCCCTTTCTGGCCGCTGCGCTGGCAGCGCGCACTGCAGCTGGCACGTCAGCTGCGAATGTGAACGCGTAGAAGCGGGCAATCACAAACCATAACGAGATTAGTTTGGGCGTAAGCGCCTTGAATCAATCGGGCCAGCCTTAGCTAGTGCGCCAGTAATGCGTCAACCAAAACCCCTGCGGGTGGCGCGTCGCGCGGAGCTGGAAAGGATGGCGAGATGGCAACGAGGGCGAGCACCGCCGCGCTTTGCCGGATCGGCCAGGATCGCTATCGAAGTCCAGCACCGCGCCGCGCGCCACTCGGTTGGCGAAGACGGCAGAAGAAGTACAAGGTACAAGAGTGCAAAGTACAAAGGCCAGAGAGTCGGCGGTTAAGCGAGAGCAAGGTGGCAAGAAGTTAGCAGGCAACGGACGGAGGCGATCATGAAAGCGGAATACGACGATAAGAAAATTCAGTGCAGATCTAAGAGAGCGATGAAGATGGGCATGGTGGGGATGCTCGCCGGAGCGATGACATTTGCGCCGCTGGCGGCTGTCGGTAGCGTGCGCGAAGAAGACCGCATCACGAACGATCGGACCATCAATCGCGCGGAGGTGGAGAATTTGCAGCGCTGGGTTTCTACAGGGCACGCGGATTGGTGCAAAGACGCGCGGCTGGTGGCTGCGGAGGAATTGTGGCGACTGGCGCCAGAATATTCGGGCGACGGATTCGAAATGAGCGCGATCGGTGCCGAGACGATTGCGAATGGCAGCAATCGTCTCACGTTCGAATGGGCGCCGATAGGCGGACGCGCGCTTTACCGCGTGACGGTTGAGCGCTTCGATTGGCTGCTGCCAATTGCCGGGGACACCGAAGCGATCGTGTGGGTGCCAACAATTACGGAAATTCGCACCTATGCTTGAGCCTCCGCAAGGCAAACGGGTCCAGAGCAAGTGGCCCCAAAGCATGTAGAGAAGGGAACGGGGGCGGCCGTGGCAGATTCAGGGCTGAAGCATGGCGCGCCCTGCGACCTTGCGGAGGGACGTGGTAAACTCTCGATTCAGTCCCGTGAACGACCAACCAGCCCGGCGAATTTCGATACGCGCGCCTACCACCTCATTTATTATTTTTCTTCAGTGCTGTCCCAAGAAAGTCCGAGCAGTCCACCGTAACTGCTTGATTGAACGAGAGTAAGGGGTCTCTGTGACTTTTTTCGATTTCAATTTTTTGCTTCTCTTTTGGCGCCATCCTACGGCTTTCCAGCTTGCTCCGGAGGCAGTGGATGAACCAAGGCCGAACCGTTTTCTCACAACTCGTGGAATTCCTCCCCACCTACCAGTTTCAAATTTGCGTCGACCGGTACCAGGGCAATCGCTACGTCAAAGATTTTTCCTGCTGGGATCAGTTCCTCTGTTTGGCCTTTGCTCAGCTCACTTATCGCGAAAGCCTCCGCGATATCGAAGCTTGTCTTCGTGCGCAGCAACCCAAGCTCTATC
>WNFR01005581.1_pt1 | contig 28171 bp, 24 predicted proteins | sample 5400221 | NCBI WGS metagenome assembly WNFR01 (sample SAMN13153357, study PRJNA577476) | soil metagenome | isolation source: 40 cm soil under Madrone tree | place: USA:California | collected 2016-06-14
AAGCCCGATCTAAATGATCCTCTCGTGGATCCGCATCCGCCAACTTTCTGAAAACCAGACCGAAACCATTATGGAAAGCACCTTTAAGGGCCTCGTCCTTGCTCTTCTCTACTAAAGGAGCCGCCTCGTCACAAAACCGTAGCGCATCGTCCAATCGGCGTGCCCGCACTTCTACCATGCAAGCACGAATGAGGATTACCGCTTTCAAATCATCATTTTGGTTCTCCAGACGACTCAGCGCGCTGTCCAAATAGAGCCGCGCCTCATCAAGTGCTCCTTCGCGCCAATAACAGAGCGCAAGATCGGCGAGTGCTTCGGCTAGCTGCTCGGGATGTCCAAGCCCTTCAAGTATGTTTACACTTTGCGTGATCAGGTTCTTTGCCGACTCTTGGCTGCCCGGAGTCTGACGCGCGCTGCCGAGCCACCCGGACAAGGCCCCAACCCGAAGCAACACCTCAGCCTTTGTCGCTTCATCAAGACGGTCGCCTCTTGGAATTCCATAACGGTCGGGCCAAAATTCTTCTAGTGCCTCGCAAGCTGCTTCATAATCGCCGGCCTTTTCTAGTTGCTTCGCCAAGCGGCAGCAAAGTTGGGCCCCTTCTGCCCGGCTTAGACCAAGACTCTGGTCCTTAACCACTGCTAGTTGAGATCTTAAGTTCATGTGAGGCTTACCTTTCTATGTGACTGTTATAATAATTGCCGGCGACGAAGTGCGAGTCGCATCAATGACTTTTCTAGAATTAGGCGCGATCCTGAAAGATGCTCCGTTGTGTGGCTCTGGCTGAAAGTCGTAACACTAACTCACCAACCTTAAGGAGAAAAATATGAAGAACCTAAGAAGATTGGGCGCTGCCGTCGTTTTGACGTTCGTGCTCAGCCTATCCACTTTGGCAGGCGAGGTTGAAACGCCACCTTGTGCGTCTCCTGTTCCCGGAGAAGTAGAAACACCTCCATGTGCTTCCGTAACTCGGAGTGAAACAACAATTCCACCCGCTTCAAACCCAGGGACCGAGTTTTCAGTCACCGAAGCGGCGATAAATATCCTACAAAGCGTGCTGTCCCTCTTCTAGCAGCACCTTGATTCTCAAAATTCGCAGTTGCCATTGATCACCTCTCGCTGGCAAGACGCTTTAAGTGTGCTCATTGTTGAGAGTCCCCGAATTGGCACGAGCCTGGACGAGGAGGCCCTCAGGCCGCGTAGAATAAACCCTTGCTCAGATCAATGCAACCATGTGTCGAAATCATCCTAAGCCATTGAACGTGCGAAGTCTTAGTGTCTTTGGCAACGGCCTACGCAAGAGCGAGCTAGCCGAGAGAATGGGATGTCAAACGTCGAAACAACCTTCCCGATGATCAAGGCCAAGTTTGGAGAACCGTCTGAGAAGCAAAACCCAAACGGCTCAAATCAACGAAGCGTTGTGCAAAGTGCTTGCTCATAACCTGTGCTGTCTCATTCAGTCAATCTATGAACTCGGTATCGAACCTACATTCTGGAAAGAAGCCGCCTACCCCCGAATTGGAGTGACACATGAGTGACGCGTAGTGACAAGTAGTGACGCGTCACTCTCCCGCGCCGATTTTCCCCCCAAAACAACCACACTCCTTAGCGTGACACGTAGTGACATGTAGTGACAGATGGTGACGCGTCACGCTCTTTTTTCGAGATTGACCCATAAGTCATGACGCTGACTCGTAACCCGTCACGCTTTCCGACTTTTTTAGGCAAAGCCGCCGTACCGCCGTACCCCGTACCCCCGTACCGCCGTACCGGGCTTTGCTGCAAAAGTCTCGCTTGATGCAAAAGTCATAAGGTTGACGCAAAAGTCGGTCAGGCGGCTTTCTTCCGCCTTTCCTTTCGCACGGCTTCCGGTTCTGGAAATTCCATGCCTTGAGCCTTCAGAGCCTTAAACCTCGTAATCGACCTCCTCATCTCCCTAATCCTCTTTTCGCCTTCGATAATGACCCGATCCCATCTGCTTAAAGATTTATCGAGCTTAGGGCTTGACAAAGTTTTATCGGACATATGGACTCCTTTTGCTATGGAAAACGGTATGAGCAATGAGTATTGGATCGGGGTTGAAAAGGAGGCGCGTGAGCGTCTTGAGGCTCTGAGAGTAATGCTCGATTCTCTGGATGTTCAGCGCGCAGAACGGGCCAACGAAATCCTTCAGTTGGAGCAGCTTCTTAGAAGCATTGCTCCGTTTATTGCCGACCATCCTCTGGATGCCGTTGCCAAAATCTGCAATAACTTTGGCATGGTATCTAGTCTTGAAGGGCTTGAGCTTGCGGATGCCTGCCGCAAAGTTCTGCAAGAAAACGACCGATACATGTCGCCACGTGAGATTCGAGACATGCTTGAGGTGAACGATTACGATCTCGCTGAATACTCGAATCCACTTGCTAGCATTCACGGCGTACTGAAGCGGCTTGTAGAGAGCGGGCAAGCCCTGAGAATGGCTGAGTCTAAGGGTGTCGTTTATAAATGGAACACTTCTGACTTCAAGCACTCGCCACTGAAGTACATCGGACAGAGACGAAAGAAGACCCTTTGGGATTCCGCAGAACTCAGCAACGTGGACACTAAGAATAAGAAAAAGGATTGAGAAAATGAATAACGGAGGCGTGCCAGAGAGGTTTAATGGAACCGACTTAAAATCGGATAGCCCTTCTGGGTTCGCGGGTTCGAATCCCGCCGCCTCCGCCATCTTTGCAGCCAGAGCGGAAGTTTGCGCTTCCGCTCCGGCATTCAACCACACACAGCCGAAACTGTATGGGCCTAAGCAACCTGAATTATACCGTTCCGGCTGTGTTTCACAAATAGGAGCACAGCAATGGACGAACAACAGGAACGAGAACAACGCGGGCTCGTAATAGCCGCAACCGCGAAACTTCAGAAAACCGGCGACAGATGGTTTGTACCCTCGCAGACGAAAGGCAAGGGCGGGTCTTACTATTACGAAGTCAAACCGGACGCCCTCAAACCGCATTGTACTTGCCCGGACTTCACCGCGAGACAACTCACCTGTAAGCATATCTACGCTGTCGAGATTGTCACCAAGCGCGAGTATACGGATGACGGCGAAACCCAGACCTACACCGAGACGACTGTTGTTAAGAAAACCTATCGGCAGGAATGGCGCGCCTATAACGCCGCGCAGACCCATGAGAAGGAACGCTTTCTTTCCTTGCTGGCTGAGTTGTGCAAAGGAATCGAAGAAGCTCCGCAGACTTTCGGTCGTCCGCGCTTGCCCCTGGCCGACATGATCTTCGCCAGCACGTTTAAGGTCTACTCCACGTTCTCTGGTCGGCGCTTCACGTCCGACTTGAGAGACGCGCAGAGCAAAGGCTACTTGGCGAAAACGCCGCACTACACTTCGATTTCTCGCTACCTTGAGAATCCGACTCTGACACCGTTCCTCAAGCAACTGATCGAAGTTAGCAGTTTGCCTCTGCAAGCCGTTGAAACATCGTTTGCCGTCGATTCGTCCGGCTTCACAACTTGCCGATTCGCGCAGTGGGCTAAAGCGAAGTACAGCGACAAGAAAATGATGGAGCGCCATGACTGGATCAAGGTTCACTTGATGTGCGGCGTCAAAACTAACGTCGTAACGAGCGTTGAGATTACCGAGTCGAACGCCAATGACTGTCCGCAGTTCAAGGGACTCGTTGACGCGACTGCTCGCAACTTCGTTATGAGTGAAGTGAGCGCCGACAAAGCCTACTTGTCGAGCGATAACTTGCAGACAGTAGTTGACCATCACGCGATGCCGTACATTCCGTTCAAGAGCAACAGCGTGGCGTCCAGTGCTACTAATCGCACCCCTGAGATTTGGACTCGTATGTTTCACTTCTATTCTTTCAATCAGGAACGCTTTATGCAGAGCTATCACAAGCGTTCAAACGTCGAAACTACCTTTCACATGATCAAAACCAAGTTTGGCGACCGTCTGAGAAGCAAGACCCGCTTGGCTCAGGTAAACGAAGCGTTGTGTAAAGTGTTGGCGCATAACCTGTGCTGCCTGATTCAGTCAATCTATGAACTTGGTATCGAACCGACGTTTTGGGAAGAGGCGGCATAAGTCGCCTCTCTTCTAAATCGTCACTCAATACGACGATAATCCATGCGAATAGCGGGTGCGTTCATTGTGATTGTTAACGCAGTCCCGCCAGTCTCTAGTGCATGTTTCCAACCGAGAAACAAATCAGCCCTAAATGGTGACTGATATTCCCCGGCGTCCATTGTGAGACGCAAGAAGTGAATGCCGGTAAGATCGTTTGCGCTCTTTATGTTTTCATCATCGATCAGCATAAAAGCGTCCACCAGATAGAAGGGGGTCAGCCTTCTGTCTTGCACCATCATCCCTTCGAAATCGTCTCGCTTGATTTCCGTTCCGTCCATGCTGTAACGAAAGCTTATTGTCGTAAAAAACTCTCTCGGCTGCTTGTTGGCCTGAAGTTCGTGCAGCGTTAGATTGAGCCTCTTCATGCTCATTGGATGTAAGTCCTTATTCTCAAACCGCAATCTGATTTTGGCGCGTATCCCTAAGCTAGGAGACTTGTCTTGGTTTTCTACGAGTTCGACCGTCGTGCTCCGCTCGTCTATTTCGAATATCAGTTTATGCTTGATCATCCGTTCAAACCGTTTTCTGTAATCAAGTGCAAACTGGTACGCGCCTCGCAGACTCAAGAGGGCGAAACTAACGGACGCAAGCACAACCGAGGTTTGCCACGTAAAGCGCGGCAACGCATAGAAACGATCCCAGATAGCCTTAAACTCTGGGTGCTTGGGGGCCAAGTGAGTGTCAATGATATCCAAGGCCCCTATGATGGCTAACAAGCCGTTCACAAAAGCCGACCACCTATTCCAAAAAACAGTACGAAGCAAAGAGAGAATCGTAACGATAGGGATCTCGTCAGCCATTTACCCAAGCCCACCTTTCGGCTGGCAAGGGTATCACCGACTTGGGCTGATCTTGATGCAAAAGTAGTTGGCGTGACGCAAAGGTCAGAGCGGCGAAGGACTTCTTCATCAAAGCCGCCGTACCGCCGTACCGGGCTTTGCACAAAAAGGAGGGTTTTGAGGTGACTTTATGTGCAGGAATAGGCCGGGCGACGGGCTTTTTGTGCAGACTTGGGCGCGAAGGTGCTGCTAGCGAAGGAGGCATTCGATGAAAGACGCCTTCAAAACGCTTGCTCAGGAGTCCGCAGAGGCTTCAGTATGGAATGTTCGTCCATTCCAGATTGTGAGCCTACTAGAAATGATTGAATTCTTTGCAAGTCCATTCGTGCACTTGATGAGCAGGCTCGCTGCCATCCAAGCCACGATAAAAGCACAAGGCGGCAACCTGCAATCTGAGGAAGAAATCAACGGCCTGCGGTTTTGGCTAAACGACGCGGAAGCCGCCTGCGACAGGTATGAACTCGACATCGCTGGATGCCTAAGCCGACTGCGACAGAAGATTGTCGAGCCAGAAATACTAACTGGCTTACCTGATTTGATCCTAGAACTACGACACCGAATCAGCGATGAACTCGAACAGCGGCTATTCATGTACATGCCAGCGAGCGCAGCCGAGAAGTTCGAGAAAGACGATCTGTTTGGTTCTGAGGTAAAAGCACAATTCCCCGCTGCCAGCGCGGACGTAAAGGCCATCGGGAATTGTTATGCCACCGGGAACTATACGGCCTGCGTCTTTCACTGTATGCGGGTGGTTGAACTAGGCGCACGGGCGATGGTGCGCGGCCTAAAAGTTCAGAACCGTTTGACCGATAAGCATGGAGTCCGAATCCCGGTTGAACTCTCCGAATGGGGTAAGTTAACGCACGCACTTCAAACGGGAACAAATCAGCTATCCGCTGGTGCTCGCACGGACATGCGAAAGAAAAAGAAACACGAGTTTTACAGTCACGCACTCGCGACGTTTCTTAATTTTAAGGATGCTTGGCGAAACCATGTGAGCCATACGCGTGAGAAAGAACCCTATGATGAATTTAAGGCGATGATCGTGATGACAAACACGAAACACTTTATGGCCCATCTCTCGACGCGATTAAACAGGCCAAGGGGTAACGCGCCCATCGCCGAGACTGACGACGGATTCGTGCGTTGGTAGCTCACTTTTTAGACCGCTTATTTGGCACCGGATTCTGACGCGGCCTATTCCAATAGGGGCTCTTACAGCCGGGACAACGCTTTGGTTCAATATCAGGGTCACGCGGGAGCCATTTATACCCGCAACGCTCGCAGACCCAAAGCCAGACGCTTTCTTTAACTTTTGCCATGCGCCTATACTATCCGAAAGAATATGCTCTGTCAAGGAGAATATCACTTGACATAGTATGCTCGCTATGATAGCATAGCGGTAGATTGAGAGGGTAACGAAAGGCAAGAATACAAATGGAAGAACGCGAACAAAAAGCACTTGAGATTGCAGCCAAGTCAAAACTTCAGCGAAGCGACGACGGCGTTAGATGGTTTGTCCCTTCACAGACGCGCAAGGGCGGCGATCACTATTACACGGTCAGGCCCGATGCCGCGAAGCCGCATTGCACCTGTCCAGATTTTGAATGTCGGCAGCTTCGGTGCAAGCATATATTCGCGGTTGAGATCGTCATTCAGCGCGAAGTCATCGACGATGGCGAAACTCAGACTGTTACTGAAACCGTGACCGTCAAGAAAACCTATCGGCAGGAGTGGCCCGCCTACAACGCGGCCCAGGTAAATGAGAAAGATCAGTTTCAATCTCTCTTGCGCGAGCTGTGCAAAGGTGTAGGCGAGCCATCGCAGACCAATGGCCGACCGCGATTGCCATTCGAGGATATGATCTTCGCGGTTGCGTTCAAGGTTTACTCCACTGTTTCACAGCGCCGGTTCATGTCTGACTTGCGCGATGCCCATGCGAAGGGCTACATCTCGAAAGTCCCTCACTTCAATTCCATTTCTAATTATCTCGAGAATGAAGTGTTGACGCCTTACCTCAAGATGCTGATTGAGGAAAGCAGCTTGCCGCTACAGGCCGTCGAATCGTCATTCGCCGTAGACTCATCAGGCTTTTCAACTTGCCGCTTTGTCCAGTGGGTTAACGCGAAATACACGAACCCCACGCTGATGACTAAGCGCGAATGGATCAAAGTTCACTTGATGTGCGGAGTGAAAACTAACATCGTAACCGCCGTCGAAATCACGAACCGTTATGCTGGGGACAGTCCGCAATTCGAAGGGCTGGTCAAAACAACCGGACAGAACTTCACTATGGCTGAAGTCTCAGCCGACAAAGCCTACCTGTCGAGCGATAACTTGCAGACAGTAGTTGACCATAACGCGATGCCATATATCCCGTTCAAGAGCAATAGCGTTGCGTCCAGTTCTACTAACCCCAAAAATGCTTTATGGAAAAGGATGTTCCATTTCTACTCTTACAATCAAACTCGCTTTATGCAGAGCTACCACAAGCGCAGCAATGTCGAGACGACGTTTCACATGATCAAGTCAAAGTTTGGCGATTCGCTGCGGAGCAAAACTGAGACGGCGCAAATCAACGAAGCACTTTGCAAGGTGCTTTGTCATAACCTGTGCTGTTTGATCCAGAGCATGTTTGAATTAGAAATCAAGCCGGAATTTTGGGCTGAGGCGGCGTAAGGGGATTATAAGATCGGGATGTCGATGAACCGCGAAGGTGAAATCAATTCAGGAGAGGGGCGCTCAGGTTCTGGCTTGCCAGCGCTCTTGCGATCACACTCGCTACAGAGCGCGATGAATTGCTTGTCAGGGATCGTTTCGGACAGTCGCCTATCATCCCTGCGCTTTCGATGATCGGGATTGTGATTAAGTGAGAGTCCGCACAAGGTTAGAGACAGGCAATCGGCGCGCGCTAGATGATAAATTCCTTCGCTGGGAGTGACGATGTACATGCTATCTTAGGAGCGGAGTTGGTTTTGAAAACTAGGGCAAGAGGACAAACCGGCTAATGCCTCTCGCTCGGACGGTTCAAAACGTCCGGGCATCCTCTAGCACGGCGCACAGTCTAGTAGCAACCGCTCCTAGACGCAAGGCTAATCCATCAGGAGGGCGATCCTGATGGGAGCGACCAAGCGCGACTACCCGCGTAAGCTGGCGCGGAAGTTGAGGCGAGTGCGAGTCAGGGCCGGATTGTCTCAGAGCGAGATTGCAAAGGAATTAGGCGTGACGGATCGGGCGATTATTTCTCAGTTTGAAGGCGGCAAGCGTCAACCATCGTTGCCGGTCTTGCTCAGGTATGCGCGACTGGCCGGAGTGATTGTTGATGTGCTGATTGACGATAAGATGAAGTTGTAAAAAAAACCGAGGGGCGACGTGCCTGGTAAACCCGTCGGCCCTCAAAACTGAATGTTCGTCGTTCGTCGCTAGCAGAAATCTAGCACGATAGTTAGGAGTTTGCCAACGATGACGACGAGCAATGCAAACCAATCGAACCCGTCTAACGGAACCGCAACGCTTACCGAAGAGCAAGTAATTGATAGACTGGAAAAGGTCAAAATACCTGAAGTGACGGACGAGCTATACAGCTTCGGACAGACGATGGTGGGTGAAGTTGCAGACAGGTTAAAAACTCTAGAAACTAAAGCGACGTGGATCGCTGCCTATTCAATTGGTCTGATCACGATCTTGGTTTCTATTCAGGCCAAATGGACAGGAACGTTTCATCCGTGGGCCGCGTCTATGATGGCTCTTAGTGCTGTCATAGCCTTCGGTGCCGCCGCTACCGCAGTGTCGGCGCTTTCACTCAAAGCCTACCCGTTCTTCAGTCATAACGAGTGGATGAAAGCTGACTGCTTAAATAGCGCGGATCGGCTCAGGCGGTATCACGTCGTAGTGATGCACGGGGTTCACGACTCTTATCAGAAGCACTGTGACAGCACAGCATCGCGGATAGGCACCGCTCAATCGCTATTGCTTTTGAGTGCGCTCTTGCTTGTGCTCGCCCTCGCGTTGTCCGCGCTGTCCCCATACTGGGTCGCGCCCCGGTAGGCGACTTTCAGTTTCGGATTGCTGACCGCCGCTGCCAGTGCTGCCGCTATCTTGTTGCTGCGGTGGTTCCGGCTCTTTTCCACGTTCGTTTTCCATGGGTATCTTTCTCGCTAGATTGAATGAGTTTGCACTTGCACGATATCACAGCAGCAACGTCAGTGACAGGGCAAGTCCGAAAATCAAGATGCAAGACTTTTTGTGCAGCCTGAACCCTTTTTGTGCAAGATGAGGTTTTTGTGCAAAGCCGCCGTACCGCATACTAAGTTACCATTGCATACCTGGTTAACAGATTAACTTCCTTGTTACGTTGAGTGATCCACATACGGCGAGATCGCGTCATTGCTTAATCTTTCCTGAGGTTTCCTTTAACGAGATGGCGAGTGGGCTGCTCTAGGCCAGGCGTCCTCTCGATTCCTGCATACTGAGTACTCACTAGCGCCTGCCTACTCAAAGCCAAGCTCCGCTCAGGATAGCAGACGGCTAAGTCTAATTATTTGTCGACTTACTTCCTTCTCACACCTTCCTGCGATTCATGGCACGGCTGTTGTAATGGAGCAGCACGAACGCAGACAATTTAAGCAAGAGACAGAGCAAGGAGCCCCAGAAAATGATTAGCATGATTTCAGCCAGCACCGCGACCCCGCAAAATCGGATCAGCACCACTGAGTTGGTGGCCTCGATGATGCACAAACTCTCGCCTGAGCTCATCAACACGATTTGCACGCTCGGCGTTGAGAATCGTTATTCGGCGATGGACAACTACGCGGACTTTTTAACTGGCGCCCCGATGAACGCGACCAGCTCCACCACCGAACTCGGCGTCAATGCCACTCGCAAATGTATTGAAGAGTGGGGCGGCGACCCTTCGCAAATTGGCTTGCTCATCGCGGCCACCAACACCCCCGACCAGATGCTTCCTTGCCTCGCTTCTGAAGTCATGGCCAGAACGCATGGTCTGCTGCCGCGCTCACTGAGCACCGTCAGCATGCAGTCTCAGGGATGTTCGGTAATGCTGAAGTCGGTCGAAGTCGCGCAATGGTATCTCGCCGCCAACCCCGGCAAAATGGCTGTCGTGCTGATGTCTGAAGCGCACACTCCGTTCGTCGCCCCGCTGCTCCGCAACGAGTATCACGGATTCCGCGAAATCGCTCGCATGCGCAAGAACGGCGTGATTAATGATGGCGAATTTGAAGCACAGCGCACTGAGACCACGCTCGTTATCCAGTCGATGTTATTCGGCGACGGTGCCGTGGCTTTGCTGCTCGGCACAGACCAGGCCGGCAAGCCGACCTTCGGACCAATTTCACACCTGACCAACGATTCACCTGACGATGTGAATCTGTTATCCATGGTCAGCAACAGTACTCACCCCGCGTTGAACGGCAAGCCGCAGTACTTCATGCGGCCCGCGGTCCCGACCCGCGGCGCGCACTACGCGGTTACGACGGTCAACGACGTCTTGGACAATCCGATGTCGCCGGTTTCCGACATGAGCCAGGTTGACGATTGCTTGATTCACACCGGCAGCAAGAAGATTCTCGACGGCGTCTGCTCGCAGCTCCATCTCGATACGGATTCGACCAAGGTCGAAAAGTCTTACGACGTGCTGGAAAACTTCGGCAATCTCTCCAGCGCATCGACCGGATTCATGCTCGCGGGAAAGAAAGAATGGGCGGGACCGGCAATGGTCGTAGGCTTCGGCGTCGGCTTCACGGCGAGCGCAGGCCTGATGAGCGTTAACTAGAAATCGCAGCACCAAACAACACGATTCGACTACGAAAGGAAAAAGCCATGACCAACTCAACGACAGCCTCAACGCACGGAACGGTCGGAACGTCGCGTCCCTCGAGGAGACGCTCAGACGAAGCTCCAATGGTCATAACCCGATTGTCAGGCTGGATCGATGTTGGCGATTGTAAGTCCGCGACCCCGGCTTGGATCGTTCCCACGCGCATGAATGCGCCCGTGCGATAGACACCAGACAGGTAGCCTGCGACCCCCCCCCGACGGAGGCGCCTGTCGCGGAAACTCAGAGAGCCTGAGTTTAAAGCCAAGTCGCCGGTTTCCTACTTGAGCCAGGCTGATGATTGCCTGATTCACACCGGCAGCAAAAGATTCTTGACGGTATCTGCTTGCAACTCCATCTCGACACCGATTCGATGAAAGTGAACAAGTCCTATGCAGTGCTGGAGAATTACGGCAACCTGTCGAGCGCTTCGACCGGATTCATGTTGGCCGGAAAGAAAGAATGGGCCGACCCGGCGATGGTCGTAGGCTTCGGCGTCGGCTTCACAGCCAGCGCGGGCCTGATGAGCGTGAATCAATGCTGGGAGCGCATGCATCCTGCGCGCGGTTCGCCGGCATCCTGCCGGCCTGTAGTAGCCCGGAGTATTCGGCATTAGCCCGACCTTGAGCAAGGGCTCAGCAACAAAGAAAGAAAAAGGACCATGACAAACTCAACCATATCTCCGACGCGCGCTATCGCTCGAAACCATTCATCTCCAGCCGCGAGACACTCGGACGAAGCCACGATGGCAATCACGCGCCTTTCGGGTTGGATCGACCTGGGCGAAACAAAGGCTGCCACGCCGAACTGGATTCACCGCACGCGAATGCGTGGACGGATGAGATGAGCCTGGGCCAGAAATTAAAGCTCCCACGCCGCAGTTTCATTTTCCCGTCGGCGGGGGCAAGCGCGATGGGGGGAGAGCGCCATGGATTTCGATATTAGAGAAATAATAGCAACTCGGAATTTTCATTTTCTTGATGATCGTAAAGACAAGAGAACGGTCAGCGTGTTTATCGGAAAGCCTGAACAGTCACCGGATTCAAATCAGTATTGGTGCTCTTTTCAAATTATCGGTATTGGAAGCCAGGAGACGCAGTTAGCGCAAGGTCAAGATTCTATCCAGGCATTGCAACTGGCAATGGACTTAATCGCCGCCAACATAAACGATCTTAACGACGAACTTGGCGGCAGACTGGAATGGAACGGCGATGCCACAGGCAATCTCGGTTTTACGTAGCCTGTCGGCATCAATCTCGTAAGAGACCTAAACCTCCCTCGACCTTGATTCAGGCTTGCTCAGCCGAAGACACGCCTAAATGCGCATTTCTCAATTTTCGGAAGGAACCGGAAGCCAATGACACGCATCACTAGATTCGCCCTTTACGTTCTTTTGGTTTTTGTCCTCGCATCGCAAGTCGTCCAAAAAAGCAGCTCTGCCCCGAGTGAGTTACGCCCGTACTTGGCGGTGCCGGGCGCTGGGCCAAATCAGCGATATGGAGCGCAAGACAACGACACTTCCCGCATTTGTGAGACGATAAATTCTTGGGGAACGGCGACGGCCGCACTAAACGTTATTAACAATCCCCCGACTCCTGTAAACAAATCCTTTACTGTACATGGATATACGCCACTCGGTGATCTGTTGGCGGGCGATTCTGATCCCGACGGCGACAACATCTATTTCAATTCGATTCAAAGCTACCCGCAGCATGGCGGCTTATACACCAATCCGAGCCTGCAGACTCCCGCTTACTCGGCGTACTCAGGCTATACGGGCCCAGACAGTTTCGTCTATCAGATTTGTGATTCATTCGGGCTGTGCGCAAATGCGACCGTAACTCTGAATGCGGTTAATAGCGCGCCGACTCCGCTGAACAAGTCCTTTACAGTACATGGATATACGCCACTCGGTGATCTGTTGGCGGGCGACTCGGATCCGAACGGTGACAACATCTATTTCAATTCGATTCAAAGCTACCCGCAGCATGGCGGCTTATACACCAATCCGAGCCTGCAGACTCCCGCTTACTCGGCGTACTCAGGCTATACGGGCCCAGACAGTTTATGCGACCGTAACTCTGAATGCGGTTAATAGCGCGCCGACTCCGCTGAACAAGTCCTTTACAGTACATGGATATACGCTACTGGGTGACCTGTTGTCGGGGGACTCGGATCCGGACGGTGACAGCCTTAATTTTGATTCGATTCAAAGCTACCCGCAGCATGGCTCTTTATTTACCAGCCCGACCTTGCAGACTCCTGCTTACTCTCCGAACAGCGGCTACACAGGCCCAGACAGTTTCACTTATCGCAGTTGCGATTCATTGGGCCTTTGCGGGATCGGTACGGTAACACTAACAGTCTTGCCGAATGACGGCCTTGAGAGCTGCGGCACAGACTCTTGTCGCTCGACCGTGGGCGGCAATCCGCCTAGTTCCGTGGGCGAGCCAGTCAACGTCACCAACGGCAACATGTACCTACAGCAAAGCGATTACTCCCTGCCAGGCGTTGGTCCAGCAACCAACATCACGCGCACTTACAACAGCATCTCCCAGAATGGCGGTCTCTTTGGCAAGGGCTGGACTAGCGCCTACGACGAATCCATCAAGATTTACGGAAGTACTTACGTTCGCTGGTTCAGTCCGGATGGCCAGGCGACCAATTTTGTACGCCCGTCCGGCACGGGACCTTTCTCGCCCGTCGAAGGTGATTTCCACGGCTCGCTGACGCAAAACGCCGACGGCAGCTTTACCGTTTCGTTCCTAGATGGAAGCGTTCATCGATTCAACTCGGCAGGCAAACTGCTTTCGCTGGCCGACCGCCTCGGAAATCAGACGTCGCTGAGTTACGACATCAATGGCAGACTGATTTCCATCACTGATCCATTTGGGCGAGTGCTCACGATCACTCCTGATGCTAGTGGCCGCATTACTTCAATTGGCGACAGTCTCGGCACGGCTGCCAGTTACACGTATGGCGGAAGCGGGGAACTGTTGTCCGTCACGTATCCCGACACTTCGAAATTTCAATTCAGCTACACAACTGCCAATAGCAATCTGGTGCTGGCGACAGTTACCGATGCGCTCGGTAATATTCTTGAGACCCACACCTATGACTCGCAGGGGCGCGCTGTCACCTCCGAGAAACAAGGAGGCGTTGAGCACTACAGTCTCAGCTTTACTAGCGATACTGAAACAGATGTGACCGATGCCCTGGGCCACATGAGCAAATACTTTCTTGATAAGACCAAGGGCCGCAATGTAGTTACGCAGATCCAAGGCTTGTGCGCTTGCGGCTCCGGCTCGCAGACACAAAGCTGGACTTACGACAGCCAGTTGAACGTCAACAGCCACACGAACGCCCTCGGACAGATTGCCACCTACGCCTATGATGCGAGCGGTAACAAACTAAGCGCAACCGGCGTGCTGGGCACTTCGAGTTTCACTTACAACCAGTTCGGGGAAGTGCTAACCGCCACTGATGCGATGGGGGGCGTGACCACAAACACTTTTGACGGGGCGGGCAATCTGCTTTCGGTCTCCGATGCGCTGAATAATCCGACCACATTCACTTACGATGCGCGAGGCCAATTGTTGACTATGACGAACGCTCGTGGGAAGGTAACGACGTTAACCTACAGCACGAGCGGCAACCTCGCGCAAACCACTGATGCTCTGAGCGGCCTAACGAAATTTACTTATGACGCGCGCGGTCGATTGACGAGCGCCACTGACGCGCTCAACTTCGTCACCACTTACGCTTACGACGCTGCTGGACGCGTAAACAAGATCACGCGGCCCGACAACACTTTCATCACTTTCACTTACGATCTCGCCGGACGGCGCACAAAAGTTACCGACGCACTGAACAACAGCACGACCTTCGCATACGACGGCGCTTATCGTTTGACAACCCAAACCGATGCGTTGCTCAAGTCGGTCAGCTACACGTATGACTTGATGTCTAACCTGACTTCCACGACGGATCAGCTTGCACATACCACCAACATCGATTACGACGAGTTCAACCGTCCCATAAAAACCACGTATCCCCCTGCTGTGGCTGGTGGAACTCGTTTGCAAGCGACTGTCGAATACGATGCCGTCGGCAATGTCACCAAACGCACCGATACTGCGGGGCGTGTGACGACGTTCTCCTACGACAACGCCAACCGGCTCGTCACTGCCACCGACCCGGCGCTCCAGGTGACGCAGTACGAATACAACGGCCGCTCGAACGTCACGGCGGTCGTCGACGCCCTCAACCAACGCTACGAATTTGTCTATGACGCTCTGTCGCGCGTCACGTCCACGACACGCGCCGGAATGATGATGTCGTTTGCTTACGACGCCGTCGGCAATCGCATTCAGCGCACCGACTACAACAATATGAGTACAAATTACACGTACGATGCGCTGAATCGCCTGGTAAAAATTACTTATCCGGACGCCTCGGTCGTAAGTTATAGTTATGACAAGCTGTCGCACATGACTGCGGCAACAAACTTAAATGGCACCGTAAGTTTTGTTTACGATAGTTTGGGACGCGCGACCAGCACGACCGATGTCTGGGGGCAGGTGCTCAATTACATCTACGATGCAAATGGCCGGCGCACGAAGCTGAGCTTTGGCGCTACGACGAATGCGACCTACGCTTACGACGCGGTGAATCGCTTGACGAAGATCACTGATGGCTCGAATCTGGCGACGAGTTATGCCTATGATGCGGCGAGCAAACTGACTTCGCGAACGCTGCCAAACAGCGTCGTCACGAGCTACACGTACGATGGTCTCGATCGGTTGACCCGGGTGAAAGACGTCAAGAACAATACGGTGATTGCCGACAACAACTACACTTACAACACTGCCGGCGCCATCACACAGAACATCGATCAGAGCGGCACGCATGGTTACGGGTATGATGCTCGCGATCGATTGACGTCCGCGACATACACCGGAACGCCCGCTGAGTCTTACGCGTACGATGTCGTCGGTAATCGCGCGTCGTCTCAACGCAGCTCTTCTTACAGCTATCAACCCTTCAATCGTTTGACGGCCACCACCGCTGCGACTTACTTGTACGACAACAACGGCAACATGACTACGAAAACCGAAGGAGCGGGGACGACGCATTTCGCGTGGGACTTCGAGAATAGGTTAAGCCAAGTAGTCACGCCTTCGAGCGGCAGCGTCACTTACAAATACGATGCGCTGGGACGAAGGATTCAAAGCGCGCCAAGCAACGGCGCCTCAACTAACTTCACCTACGACGGGCAGGATGCCGCTCAGGACAAGACGAGCACTAATGTCATCACCGAATACTTGAATGGCCCTGGAATAGACAACAAGATTCGGCAGAAGACAGGCACCACACTTTACTACTTTGCGAAGGATCACTTGGGCAGCACTACGGCGCTAACTGATTCAAAGGGCGCGCTAGTCGAACGCGAAACGTACGATGCCTATGGCAACTCTGCGGGCAGCGCCAAGACCCGTTACGGTTACACCGGTCGCGAACGGGATTCGCTGACGGGTTTGATGTACTACCGCGCGCGCTTCTACGATCCACAGTTGGGGAGATTCATCTCTGAGGACCCGATTGGGTTAGTGGGTGGAATCAATCAATTCTCCTATGTTGGTAACAATCCCCAAAATGCAACCGATCCTTTGGGTCTTTACGACATTGATGTCCACTTTTACTTAACCTATTACCTAGCGAAGAAAACTGGTTGTTTTGGGGATTGGGAAGCCAGGCAGATCGCGGAGCACGATCAGCGCTCCGACGACGACTACGACAAAGGACCAGGCTTCGGTGGTACCGCAGCCCAACGACAGAGAAACGTTTTGTTTCACGCTTTCGGAACACCAGAACAGAATAATCAAAGGTCTGCTGAGTTACTGGGGCAGGCCTTTCGGAACGGCGGCAATATATACGCGCTTGGTACGTATCTACATTTTTTGCAAGATTCCTACAGCCACCGGGACTCCGCTGGCAACACTGTCATTGGACAAGCGCCCGACGGAAACAGTGTAGATCACACTAACTTCGCTCCAAACAAGGCGTTCGATATGGCGCGCGACACCTATGACCGGCTCAGAAAATTTGGGGAGATGAGGGGATGTAAATGCCACGGAGATGCAGACTGGGACGCTGTAAAGAAATTCATCGATGTTGGTTATGATCTTTCGACCAAGGAAGGGCGATTCGCTGACTTCTGGCAGGAAGTAAGCGACGATCAGCTTCGGCAGAAGATCGGAATTCTAAATGTTCCTTGGCGGAGTTCCAGTCTCCGTTAGTTCCGGGATTCATTTCCCACTGAGAATCTGTTCGCATGCCCCGTTGCATTAACAGAGGAGGACTCCGAGACAAAGGAGTTAAGAGCCAGGAATCAGCCAAATGAAATACCGGTTTCTATTACCAGCCGTATATCTGCTTCTTGTGCTCTTGTTTCTTTTCTTTTTTTTGAAAGGAGCAGGTGGTCATGGGCCGAACCCATTTGATTTCGTATATTATCTAATGTTCCCACTTGGCTTTCTACTGGAACTTCTCCCAGCTTCGTGGGGGCCTAAGAATATCTGGTTGTTGTCATTGCTTTTCCTGCTAGCAGGTTTGGTGCAGTGGACGCTCATAGGTTACCTGATCGACCGGCTAGTGTTGCGTCGTCGAAAGAAAAAGCTCATACCGTAGTTTAGATAAGCGCGTTACGTAATAATTAGAGGTTACAAATCGCAGGCCTGACCCCAATTCGGCCAATTCACTGGCCGCGAACGGGATGCGCTGACGGGTTTGATGTACTACCGCGCGCGCTTCTACGATCCACAGTTGGGGCGGTTTATCTCAGAAGATCCGATCGGGTTAGCAGTTGGAATTAACTCTCTTGCCTACGTCAGCAACAATCCGCAGAACAAGTTGATCGATCTGGCCTGTACGACGTTGACGTTCATTACTATCTAACTTACTACCTGGCGATGAAGACGGGCTGTTGACAAAGGAGTTAAGAGCCAGGAATCAGCCAAATGAAATATCAGGCTGGAACATCTGCTCCGTTACAAACCCGCGCAATAGTTCCTGTCACCTGATCAAAGTCGAACGGCTTGCCAATTATTCCCGCGACCAGATCCTGTTCACCCGAAGGCGGCTGGGCCGTGGCCCCATAGCCAGTTACCAGTACTACCGGCAGCCCGGGGCAACGCTTGCGAATGGCTCGGGCAGTTTCCCAGCCGTCCATTTCAGGCATCGCCAAATCAGTAAAGACCAAATCAAAGTCACCAGTGGAAATTTTCTGCAGCGCCTCGCGACCGCCTTCGACGGTCACGACCGTGTGATCGAGATCCTCCAGCATTTCAGCCAGCGTCTCTCGGACGAACTCTTCATCATCCACGACCAACACCGAGAGAGACGCTGTGTGGGCGTCCGGTTTGTTCACTTCAAGTGCCAGGCCCGTGTGCTCCGCGTGCGGCAAGTCGATGTAAAAGGTCGTGCCCTTTCCAGGTTTTGATTCGACGGAAATCAGGCCCTGATGACGCTCGATGATGCCGTAGCTTACCGCCAGCCCCAGACCCGTACCATGCACACCCTTGGTGGTATAGAAAGGCTCGAAGACACGCTCGCGCACCTCTTCTTTCATACCGGTTCCGGTATCGGCAAATCGCAGTCGCAATCGCTCGCCTTTACGGTTACCGCAAATCGTCAGACTGCCGCCCTGCGGCATTGCGTCTACGGCGTTGACGATCAGATTTACAAACACTTCCCGCAACTCAGAAGCATTGCCAAGAGTAAACAAATCATCTTCGGCGTTCAGAGTCACATCAAGATCAGAGCCTTCGGCGCGCGCTTCGTTCTGCCAGCGGGTCCGCGTGATCTCGATCGCGTCGCGCAAGAGACTCGCGACGTCAAGCAACTCCAGGTCGGCGGCTACAGACTTGCGCGCAAATGTCTGAATTCGCCGCACGGTTGCCGCGGCATCCTCGGCCGCCGTTACGATAATGCCAAGACTGCGAACCAGATCTTCATCCGTCACCCGGCGCAGAACAAGCTGCGCTCGACCCAGAATTGCCGCCAGAGAATTATTAAAATCATGCGCCACTCCGGAAGCCAATTGACCCAGAGCGCGCAGCTTGTCCGCTCGGGCAGCCCGATCGCGCTCTTGCTTCTGTTCGGTAATATCGTGCGCAATGCCGAGCACGCCGGTCATCTCTCCGTCGACAACGATGGGAGCGCTGTTTATCGAGGCAAAGCGGATGCTGCCATCCTTGGCGATATAACGTGATTCATAACTTCGCGGCTCGCCCGACAGCGCCTCAGCAAATCGTTCCGCCCTCATCTCGCGATCTTCTTCGTGCGTGCGCTCGAGAAAATGGTGCCCGATAATACTGTCCAGATCGTAGCCGGTCGTATCCAGCATTGCCTGGTTGCACCACTTGTAATTACCTTCTTTGTCCAACGCATAAATCGCTTCGCGGGCGCTTTCCATAATGTTCTTCAAAAGCGATTGCCGCTCGCGCGCCACGGCTTCGACTTTGCGTAACTCGGACAGGTCACGCGCCGTACAAACGGCTCCGGCAGTCTGGCCGCGCTCATCAAGAACCGGTTCCACCGTCACCAGAACCGGACGATTCAAATGGTGCGGGATGATCTCCAGATTGATACTTGCGGATTGATGCAGCGCCTGCTCCACAATGCACGCGGCGCCGTCAGAACTCGTCCGCAGAATATCGCAACACTGTTGGCCGAGCAGAGATTCGGGATGGGCCTTGTCCATCGCCGCGCCGGCCCGGTTGACGCGTACCAGCTTGCCGGTTTGATCGAAAATAAAGATGCCGTCAGACATCGCATCAAAAGTTGATTCCCATTCTTTCTTGGCCCGTGCGACCATTTCAAATAGTTCCGCCTGGGCAATACCGGTTGCCAATTGCGCGGCCACGGATTCGACCAGCAGCACTTCATCTTCGGACCAGCCACGAACCGATTCAGTTTGATGAATCGAAATGACCCCGCGAAATTCTCCGTTAAACGTAAGCGGATAATCGATTTGCGATCGCGCGCCGGTACATGCGGCACGCAGTCGAATGCAGTTGGCAAACTCCGCCGCGCCTGCCGCGAATTGTTGAGTATCGCTAATCACCAGAGGCTGCGACGAAGTCAGGAAATGTCCGCGCAGTAATTCGTCATAGGCGGCATCAAAGCTACTGACACTTTCGCAGCCCGCGGCGACGTATTCCCCTTTGGCGAATGACTGGTCGCCGGTAGCTTCGTAAAGGCGTACTTCCACGCGCGAGGCCGAAAGCGCCTGTCCAAGTTCGCGGGTGGCCGTGTTGAGTACTGAAGTAAGACTTAGCGAAGCACGAATGGCAACGCTGAGTTTGTTGACCAGCGCTTCGCGCATCGACGTGGCCGCCGCCTTTTGATAAAGGCGCGCCTGCCGGATAGCAATGCCCGTCTGATCCGCTGCGGCCTTGGCCACTTCAATATCAGCTTCGCTCCAGTGACGAAGTTGGCGGGTGGTAGACAGCGCAAAGGCGCCAAGCAGTTGGTCGTCCACGGTGACCCCGACATACATAATGGATTTGACGTCGAACCGCATTATGACCTGATAGAGATCTCGGACTCTTTCATCGTTGGCCACATCGTCAAAAGCCAGGACGCCATGCTTCTCCATCGCGGCGTTAAGACCCTGAACTTGCGGCAAATCAAAATCGCTGCCGGCCGGCAACACATCCGACACATGGTATTCCGCGGCATTGGTTACGCGTCCGGCCTTTTCATCCTTCATGAAAAGGGAGCAACGATCCACCTCGAGATGAGCGCCAAGCTCGCGAACCGCCGTTTCGAACACTTCTGAAACGTTGAGTGTCCGACGAACGGCCTGTGAAATGCGATTAGTCAACGCGGCGCGCTCGGCCTGTTGGCTAAGCGCCGCTTCGGCAAGTTTCCGCTCAGTCACATCCCGATCGGCGCCACGATAGCCGACCAACTTACCCTGCGGATCGAACACCGGCAGACCGTTGGACTCGAGATACCGATATCCTTCGTGCTTGTGCTTCCATCTAAGCGCTAGTCCCGTCCAGCCACGCTGTTCACTAATTCGTTGCTTAAGGTGTTTCTCCAATTCACCGCGGTCTTCCGAGTGTACAAAATCCAACACATTCGCGCCCAGAATCTCGTGTGTCTTGTAACCAAGAATTTGCTCGACGGCCGGATTCGTGTAGATATGATTTCCCTCGCGATCTATTGCCCAGATCCATTCGTTGGTGGTCTCTACTATCGAACGAAATTTCTCTTCACTGTCCTTAAGCGCTGCCGCAGCTTCCTGGCGAGCACTGATATCGCGCGCGATTCCCTGGACCCCAACCGGTTTCCCACTCTGATAGATCAGGCGGCTACTGAGTTCGAGTGGCATTCGCTGCCCCAACTTGGTAATGATCTCGGTCTCATAAACGCTGGACGGGTCGCTACTCTCTATCTTGCGGGCCAGATTTTGACGTACGAAGTCTAACTGTTCCGGCACAACTACCTCAGCAATGTTCAAGCCCAGAGCTTCCGCCTGGGTATATCCAGTCAGGCGCTCACCGGTCTGATTCAGTGAAGTGAAGTTACCGGCCAGATCGATCGTATAAATGATGTCGTTGGCATTCTGGAATAATTCGCGATACCTCTCTTCGCTCTCTCGCATCGCGATCTCAGCCTGCTTTTGTTCGGTGATGTCATTCGCCATCACCATGTATGCAGGTCTGCCGGCAAAATCCAGCTTCTGCCAGGTCACTTCGACATCTATGAGAGAACCGTCTTTCTTTCGGTGTTTCCAGCAGCCTGCTTGATCGCTTCTTTCGGAGTGCTCAGCCAAATACGAAACCAGCGCGGGAACATCTTCGGTGGGACGAATGTCCAGCACAGTCATGCCGAGAAATTCTTCGTGAGAGTAACCATAGTGTCTGACTGCAGCTTCGTTGACGGCCAGAAACTTGACGCTGCCCTCAGCACACACATACATCGGGCAAGGGTTGGACTCAAACAGAATTCGGTATTCTTCGTTTTGTTTCTGCAAGGCAGCTTCCGCGCGTTGTCGTTCAGTCACGTCACGCGCGACCGCCGTGAACACGCGCTTGCCGTCAGCGAACATTTGACCGAAAGAGATTTCCAACGGTACGTCATGACCGTCGCGGTGAAGGCCGGCAACGCTGATCGTCCGGCATTCGACTTCCGGCTGCGTAACATCACTCCGATTCGCGAGCCCGAGATTGTGAATCTGAATTGAATAGTCCGGGATTAATTTGGTCGCCGAAGCGCCTATTATCTCGGAGACTTGATAGCCAAAAATCTTTTCCGTGGCCGGATTGGCAAAGACGATATTCGCGGCGTCATCAATGGTGATGATCGCGTCTGAGGCAGTCTCGGCGACGACGCGATAGCGAGTTTCGCTGGCGCGCAACGCCTGTTCTGTTAACTGCTGGTCGGTAACATCACGAACCACACCACGCACACCCAGAAATGCACCGTGCGAATCTCGCTCAAGACTGACGATGCCTTCCAGATAGCGCAATTCGCCTAACGCGTTTTTCAGACAATTGGTAAACCGAACCGGTTCGAAGGATTTGATATTCTGCATCCGGGCGATGTCGCCCGCGGCAGCCTCGTCCCCAATCAGAGCACTGAGGGGCTCGCCGATCAATTCGAAAGCCGATCGCCCAAAGAATCGCGCCCCAGCTTCATTGATGCTGGTGATGCGTCCCTCCATGTCGCGCGAGTAGATTATGTCGACAGCTTGCTCGACGATATCGCGATATCTTCGCTCGACGCGATGACGCTCTGCCAAACGCGCGACAGTGACCAGCAACTTCTCATGACGAAATGGACTTTCAATGTAATCGTCAGCGCCGGCGGCGAATCCTTCGCGCAGGGCCGCGTCTTCTTTGCGGATGGCGCTGAGTAGTAGGACGGGCGTGGCAGAAGTATTGGGATCCTTCTTCAGTCTGCGACACAGCTCCATCCCGTCCATCCCGGGCATTACTACGTCGCAAATAATGATGTCCATTTTAGCGGTCGCGGTGATCGCCAGCGCCTGTGGCGCACTCTGCGCAGCGAAAACTTTATAACCTTCCGGCTCGAGCAAATCCCTTAGCAGATCGAGCGCCACCTGATCATCGTTGACGATCAGGACGGCCGGTGGATTTTCCAGATGTCTATTCATCAGGAGATCTACAAATCTGCAGTTGAGTGGCGAAAGTAATGGGAAGACTTTGAGGACCTGCCATCGGAGTGCAGGGATGGATGAAACGGTCAGACGGGAGTTCTCCCAGCTGGACCTAACGCAGTATATCAGAGACTAAGCGCGTTTGTCACTACAACAAACCGCGCGAATCTAGGGGTTTTTTGGCTTTTCGGTAGGTGTTGGAGCGGGCGTCTTGGCAAAATAACCAGGGCGATAGGTAAGCCGGAGGTTTTCTTTGCGAAGGTCAGGGTTGACGAGTTCGATTGCCACCCGGCGGTATGAACCGTCACGAGCCTTGTTGGAAGGCGAATACGCTATCAGATACTGCTCTCTCAGCTCTCGCTCAATTTGGGAGAAAGCCTCACGCAAGTCCCGCTCGTTCCGCGGAAAGTAGGCTCGCCCACCAGTGCCATCCGTGATCTTTTTGAGCGCCCCTTCGTTGATGCCGTATGAGTAACGATCGCCGATACCGATCGCGTAGATCAACGCGTCGGCTTTCAAAGCTCGACTGATCGCATCCTGCATGTGCACCTGACTGATCGTGTCTTCCCCGTCAGTCAGCAGGATGATTGCTCGACGCTGGTGCTCGGCTGAGTCGGCGAGCAATTCATTCGACGTGGCCCAGATGGCATCCCAAATCGCAGTCGAGCCGGCGAGAGTCTGTTGCGTGCCCGAGATTGGCGGCGTGCCGCCGACCACAACTCCACCACCGATGTAACCCGAAGGCGGGACAAACTCGACCTGATCGATTGCGCGTCGCAGGCGCGCGACATTGCCCGTCAGCCCCTGTTCGAGGGTAACTTCGCCGGTGAACGAAACCACTGCGGCTTCATCCTTCGCCGGACGCATAACCGACTCAAGAAACGCCCGCGCCGCCGCTTTCTCTTCCGGCAGGGTTCTTTCTTCAGACCCGCTGGTGTCGATTAGTATTGCCAGCGACAAAGGCAGGTCGCTGTTCGGCTGAAAAGTAAAAATCTGTTGCGGCACGCCGTCTTCGAGTACGCGCACGTCCTCGCGTTTGATGTTGCCGATGAAGCGCTTTTGTTTGTCGGCGGCAGTGAAGAAAACGTTTGTCAGTAAAAGCCACTGAGATCGCCACCGCGATCAGCAGCAAACAAACCCGCCCCAAACCTGTTCGTAATAGAACTCTCGCTTGAGTCATTTTGCCGTCACACTGTCAGAGACAGCCTTGTATCCATGCTTGGTCCGCGGTTTCATGTTGTTATGCCCGGACGAAAGTTTGACCTCGACGCGACGATAACTGCCATCGTAAAGATTGTTGGTCGATTTGTAAGTGATCAGGTATTGCGAACGCAGCTCTCTGGCAATTTTGGTAAATGAGCGCTCCAGTGCCAGCATATCGCCGGTGAAAAACGCCGCCCCGCCTGTTTCTTCACACATTCGCTCGAGTCCTTTGTCGCCCCGGTCCTTAACCGTGCCTGCCTCAACACCTGGTACTGCACTAGACAGACCAGCCTTGGTTGAAATCGCAAAAATCGTAGTTTCCGTGCGCTGGGCGATGTCAATCGCATCGTTGATATCGGCGCGGCTGTACGTGTCATCTCCATCGGTAATAATAACCAGCGAGCGCCGCCCCTGAGCCGAACGCATCTTCTCGTCGCAGAACTGCCAGATGGCATCGTATAGAGCAGTCTGTTTACCGCTCGCCTTAACGGCAAAAACGGCGCGGTCCAGCAACTCCAGACGGTCGGTAAAATCCTGTCGCAGCGTAATCTGATCGTCGAAGGTGGCGAACAGCACTCGATCCCTTCGCGGCCGCACAACCGTTTGGATGAAGTTCATGGCGGACTCCTGCTCGAACTTCAATTTTCCAGCTGTCGACGGCGAGGTATCCATCAGCACGCCGACATAGAGGGGCAGGTTATTGTTTTCTTCACTGGTGAACGAATCGATTTGCTGCGGCACTTTGTCTTCCAGTACTTGAAAGTCGCTCTGGCTAAGTCCGGTCACTAACTGGCCCCTTTTGTCGGTGACAGTTATCGGCAGGCGAACCCGACGCACGTTAATGACCTCGGGCTTCTCTTGTCCCTGGTCAGTCACGCGAGGCTGCGCGGGTTTCTGCGCTTTAGGTTGCTGGGCGAAATTCGCTGCCGAGCCCGCAAGCAGGATCGACAAAAGCATTAAATGGACGCAAAAAGGTTTCATGGTGATTGGAAAACTGAGGCATTGCTCGCGAACCGCCGTTTCGATGCACTCGCGACTTGGGTCAGTTGCCCTTTCTAAGAATATTGGCGCTCAGTATACCAATCCGGTGCGCGACAATGCATCTGGACGGTGTGTTTTGGTGTGACACGCTCATCTTGCGCGTGTCTTCACGGGCCGGACGCGGCCGCTTTTTCAACTGCCATCCAGTACCCCAATAAGCTGTCGCGACCGCACCTTCACAATTTATCGATTTTGGCGGCCAGCACGAAATCGCTCTCGGTGAGACCATCGATCTTATGTGTCCAAATCCTAATCTCGGCCGTCCCCCATCCAAAGCAGATATCAGGATGATGCCCTTGTTGTTCAGCTAACGCACCAACTCGATTGACGAACTCAAGGCTTTCGCGAAAGTCCTTGAATCGATAAGTTTTTGACAGGTGATGTTCGTCGGTGACCTGCCATCCTTCCAGTTGCCCCAACAGCTTTTCTATTTCCGGGCCCGCCAGCGGTGGCACACCGCCGCGACATGGCACGCATTGAAGGTCAGCTAGCTCTAACATTTGTTCCTCCTCAGAAACCCCGGTTGTTCTCTCGACTGCGATCAGACTACCATACCTTAACTTGTCGCTTGATTAACCGGGAGCGGAGTGCCCCCCTAATTTCACACCGCTCATCAAATTCGACACTATCGCAAGCGGCTCCTTACTGACTTCTGTCACGCCGTCTGCGATAATGCCTCGAACCGATCTATCGTCGACGAGACTACTGCGGGGCATCGGTTTTCCGATCATGAGTGAAGGCTTTGATAAAGTGCGTGGTGTACGTGAGCTGCCGATCTTTCCTTTACCGGTCGTGCTTTTTCCGGGCATGCCGATGCCTTTGCACATTTTTGAACCGCGTTACCGAAAGATGCTGGTCGATATTCGCGCGGGTGATAACCTCTTTGGTCTTTCTTATTTCGATGCTGATTCATCAGACAGAGACTTTCCGCCGGCCAGCCATATCGGTTGCGTCGCCGAGGTGACAGAAACGCAGGCCCTGCCTGATGGGCGATCAAACGTTCTGGCGGTTGGAGTGGTCCGCTATCAGGTCGAGGAATACATCGAGCGAGGTGATTCTTATCTGGTCGTCCGAGCCAACTATTTTGAGGACGATGAAGAAGACGAGATGGCCCTGAAGACGAGTGCGCGCGAAGTCGCGGGAACGTTCATGCGCGTGGCCAATGCGATTAGAGTCATCAACGATGAACGCGGCAATCTGCCGGATATTAGTGACACTGAGCCGCAAAAGCTGTCGTTCCTGGTGGCCGCCGCGATGGAGATTGAGGTCGAGACGAAACAGGAACTGCTCGAGTTGCGCTCCACTTCCGAGCGGCTGGGCCGGCTGCGCGATCTGTTGGCCCGGGTGGTTAAAGGCTATGAAGAGCGCGGGCGGCTGCACTCGGTTGCCAAAGGCAACGGGCACGGTGGAAAAAAGGTCGAGCTCGAATGAGTGGCGCAGACTTCAGTCTGTGATTTATCGTGGTGTCGGAAGCTTTGCCAACATAATCACAGAATGAAGTCTGTGCCACTGCTTGCGAATCATTCTTAAATGCAATCCGGCAGCGATAACTCAACCATCTCGGTGAACATCCTCTTCTTTGGCGCCGCCCGTGACGCTACCGGCACCGACGAAGCTCAATTAATGCTTGGCCCGCCTCATGACTCACAAAATGTTTTTGAGCAAGTCCTGAATACCTATCCTGCGCTGCGACGCTTTGGCAAATCCCTGCTGTTTGCCGTCAATCAGGAATACGCCAACCCGGATCGAGAAATTTCAGACGGTGACGAGTTGGCGGTATTTCCGCCAGTCAGCGGTGGATCAGAAAAGGTGGCACAGACTTCAGTCTGTGATTCCTCCCACGATTTCTTCGAGCTAACCACACATCCGATCGACGTGGGCGCCGTCGCTCGTCGCGTCGTCCGGCCGGAATGCGGCGCGACCGTTACGCTGGATGGTTATGCGCGCGAGTGGACGCGCGGCCGACGGACGCTCCATCTGGTTTACGAAGCCTACCCGCCCATGGCGATTAGTGAGATGGAACGCCTGGGGCAACAGGCGCATGAGAAGTTCGACATTGCGCACATCGGCGTTGTGCATCGCACCGGACGCCTGGAGATTGGCGAGACCAGCGTCGTCATCGCCGTCAGCGCGCCTCACCGCCGTGCAGCATTCGAAGCCTGCGAATGGGCTATCCGCGAACTTAAACGCACGGTGCCGATTTGGAAGAAAGAATTTTTTGAAGATGGCGAGGTCTGGGTCGAAGGCGAGGGCGCTGGCAATAAATCATCCGCAGATTACACAGATTTCGCAGATGGAAAACAGATAGGGAACCAGGACACCTGAAAGATCAGAACTTTCCTGCCATCTGTGAAACAAACAATCTGTGGATGCCCTGGCAAATTCCACTAAGGGACAACATCTTCGCTCTCTTCTTCGGTCGCCGCCTCAACCAGCGATGCGCTCGTGACCATGTCGCCTTCGTCGGTCTTAATCAAACGCACACCCTGGGCGCTGCGGCCGGTCTTGCGAATGGCGTCGGCTTCCAGGCGAATCAGCTTGGCCTGCTGAGTGATGATCATTATTTCCGAGTCGGCATCGACCGGGAACACGGCGACGACCTTGCCGGTTTTTTCCGTAGTCTTCATATTGATCACGCCCTTGCCGCCACGGGATTGCAAGCGATAAGTCGAGATTGGGGTCTGCTTGCCGTAGCCTCTTTCAGAAACCGAAAGCATTTTTTCCGAATCGTCCGCCGATACGGCGCAGAGCGAAACCACGAAATCGTCCTTGCGCAGATCGATGCCCCGCGTGCCGCGTGTAGCCCGGCCCATCGGGCGCGCGTTCTTTTCATCAAAGCGAATCGCAAAGCCGTTGTGGGTGGCGATGAAGATGCGCTTGCTTCCATCGGTGGTCACCACGTCCAGCAACTCGTCGCCTTCGTCGATATTGATCGCGATGA
>WNFR01001091.1_pt1 | contig 28159 bp, 20 predicted proteins | sample 5400221 | NCBI WGS metagenome assembly WNFR01 (sample SAMN13153357, study PRJNA577476) | soil metagenome | isolation source: 40 cm soil under Madrone tree | place: USA:California | collected 2016-06-14
CTCTTCTACGTGCGATCCCCCGATGTTGTAGACCTCGCCGATTCTTCCTCGTTCTAGCACTGCGAGAATGCCGCGGCAATTGTCTTCCACATGCAGCCAGTCGCGCTGCTGTTTGCCGTCGCCATAAATGGGGAGCGGTTTGTCGTAAAGCGCATTCGTGATCATGAGCGGCAGGAATTTTTCAGGGAACTGGTAGGGACCGTAATTGTTCGAGGAGCGCGTGATCAGAGCGGGAAATTTGTAGGTTCGCACGTAGGAACGAACCAAGAGATCGGAGGCAGCCTTGGAAGCAGAATACGGACTGCTTGGCTGGAGCGGAGAGCCTTCGCTTGCGTGAGCTCCTGGAGCGATGTCGCCGTAGACTTCATCGGTGGAAATGTGAACGAAGCGCGATACGGCGAGTTTGCGAGCGACCTCGAGGAGAATAAATGTACCGGTGACGTTGGTTTGAATTACAGGGGCGGGCTCGTAAATACTCCGGTCGACGTGCGATTCAGCGGCGAAATGGACGACGGCATCACAACCGCGCATGGCGCCCTCTGCCGTGACGGGGTCGCAAATGTCGCCTTTGACGAATCGATAGCCAGGATGATGCGCAACCGAGTGGAGGTTCGCTAGATTGCCAGCGTAGGTGAGCTTGTCGTAGTTGACGATCGCGTGACTATTTTTTGCCTGCAAAACATAGCGAATAAAATTTGAGCCGATGAAACCGGCTCCGCCAGTAACGAATAGCTTCATCCTTTCACTTCCCGGCTCACGGCACGTTCAGTCGATTCTGCGTTTAAGAGCTTGTTGGCACCGGTTTCCGCCACGAGATTGTTGGCGCGCAAAAGGGACTCGAAAGTGCCGGCGTCGGTCCACCAGCCATCGAGAATCTCATACGTGAGATTTCCTTCTTCGAGGTAGAAGTTATTGACGTCGGTAATTTCGAGTTCGCCGCGGCCGGAGGGTTTCAGGCGGCGAATTTTTTGAAATACAGTCGCATCATATAGATAGATGCCAATGACTGCGTAATTCGACTTGGGCTTGCGCGGTTTTTCTTCGATTCCGACGACACGATCGCCGCTAATCTCGGCTACACCAAAACGCTCCGCGTCTTGAACTTCCTTCAACAGGATTTTGGCGCCGTGGCTCTGCTTCTTAAAGCTTTCGACCGCGTGGCGCACGTTGTTCTCAATAATGTTGTCACCAAGCACCACACAAATGGATTCGCCGTCGGCAAAATCTTCGGCCAGGCCCAGGGCCTCTGCGATGCCACCCTCGCCCTCTTGGTAGGTATAGTTGATGTGTTTGAGGCCAAAGTCACGCCCGTTGCCGATCAGCCGGAGAAAGTCCCCTGCGTTCTTTCCGCCGGTGACAAGAAGAATCTCCCGGATTCCCGCGTTGACGAGCGTCTGGATAGGGTAATACACCATGGGCTTGTCGTAAACCGGCAGAAGATGCTTGTTCGTGACCCGCGTCAGAGGATTGAGGTGACTCCCGGTTCCCCCAGCAAGAACGACACCCTTCATTCGACTCCCCCCCTGAAACGGAGATCATGTGGCAAGGCACAATTTAGAATACTCGATTCGTGCTTCGCTGCAGATGGTTAGAAGAAAGGGATGGCGCACGGATGACCAATTTGCATACACATGCACTGCAATCCGGCGATGACGCTTCGGTTCGCCGTGCGCGCGAAGCTCTTGGGACACTAGCGCCGTATTTGTGCTGCATAGGTCCTCGGCGCTCTCATATCGAACGACCGCACGGGCTGTTGGCAGAGTCATCTTCTCCGGGATGTTATCAAGGCACGCTTGTGAATTGCTGCATGTTTTGCCTCAGAAAAATCTCGCAGAGCGTGATCTTACTATGGTACCGTCACCACTGAAGCGGAGGTCGGTGTATAACCGAGACTTCCATCAGCGGCAACCGGGCTCAGGGTACCGTCTCGGTTCACCGAATACACGTTTACGTTGCTTGAAGAGACGTTGCCCGAAACAAGGTTGAAGCTATAAAGGAAAGCCCCCGATAACGCGAGAAACGACGGTTGCGAATTGGCCGCGAAATTCGAGATGAAACTCAAATTCCCAGTGCTGTTGTCGACCGCAAACGCCGAGATTTCATTCGAACCGGCATTGGCAACGTACAAAAATTGTTTGGAGGCAACACTCACGGCTAGGGAAAAAAGTGGACTCTGTCCTGCTGTAAAGGGTGAACCGGTCAAGGGAATCAGGGCGCCAGTGGGACCGATTCGAAAACCCGGAAACCGCCTGCACATCGGAATTGGGCACGTACAGAAAGCAGCCGGTTGGGTCGGTCGTAGCGGAGCGGATGATCGAGGTTGGATTTCCGACGGTAAAGGGCGAACCGGAAACGGAATTCAGGATACCGGTAGCGGCATCCAAGGTGTAGGCATAGACAATACCGCCGTTCGCGGCGGAGCTGCCGTCAAAGCTGTTCGTAACAAACAGAAAACTGCACGAGGGATCTACCACGGGTTGTCCGTAGAGGAACTTGTTCCCACACGCAGTTGGGCTCCCCGTTGCGCTTCCGGTAAGCCCTAAAAAGGGAGAGCCGGGCAGTGGAGAAAGTTGGCCGCTCTGTGCGTCGGCGCGCATAGCCGCTATCCCGCCGCCGAAGTCGGCAAGATAAAGCACAGTACCGGAGGAGGCGCCCTGGTGACAACAAAACGGAGCGACAAGGCTGGAAAGAACTAGAGGCACAAGGGTGCCGTCACTCTCAATCCGATAGCCGAAAATCTGTGTCCGATCTCCTACAAATTTCACCAGTGACATACAGAAATTGCGCACTGGCCGCGGCCGGACCTGCTATTGAATTCGAAGAAGGCGGCCCCTTACTACCGCAGGCAACAATTGTCAGGATTGAACCTAAAAGCCAAGCGAGCCGTAATTGGCGCGTGGCGGATGCTGCAACGTATCCGCGCATCATAAGGCATCTGGCGAAACCGGAGGCATGATACTACCTAGCTGGATAGAACTCCAGGGCAACCACAACCAGCGCGACACTTCGGGCCGAGAAAGCCATTGTGGAGCGGCAGTATGTTCGGACCTTGCTGAAAGACTGGCTGGCGATGCTTAGAATCGCAGCAAGACGAAGATGGATGCTCCCGGCCATCAGAATTCTCGGCCGGGCTAGGCTACTCCTCTGAAGGTGGCGCGCTTGTGAGTCGCGGTAGTAGCGCAATTGCGCGTGCAACGTCTGAGGAATCTAGCGCAGTACATTGCGGCGCAGGATCCTCGGGCTCTCGTAATGGACGACCGCCCGGCGTGGTGGCAGAGTCATCTTTCTGGGATGTTCCCGAAAGTAGGGTGATCGAAGATATTTATTGGTATTTATTCGCAGAATTACAACAGCAGAAGCGTCAGGAACCGGCACGGCAGGGCCGCCCAGGTGGGCACCATCCCTATCGATTGAAACTGGCTTCGCCAACCTGGAAGTAAAACAGCGATTAGTATACGCTTGCAGACCTCCATAGGCTGCCCCTAGGATCGAGAGACGAGCCGCTAAGATCAGGCAATATTCCCTTCGAAGCAGTCGGCTGCCTGGCGAGCCTGAAATGAAAGACTCATGCCTATATCTGGCCAGCTCGCTCCTTACGCTGTTCCTGTCCACTTTGTCCCCCGCCGCTCAGGCGCAAATTTCAACTCCATTCCTGATTCCTCCGTCGTTTCCGGGCGCCGATCAGGCGGTCACCGCCGACTTTAACGGTGATGGCAAGCCGGATATAGTCAACGCGGATGGAACAGTGCTGCTTGGAAACGGTGACGGTACCTTCACCGCCGGAACGCTCCTGCAGGTGGGCGGACCTAACGCCAAGAACTTGATCGCCACGGCTGATTTTAACGGAGACGGCAAGCCGGACCTGGTGTTCGCCTCTCCCGCTTCGAACACCTTCTATGTTTTGCTGGGCAACGGTGACGGTACGTTCCAGGCGCCCATCGTCACCAACGTCGCTTCCCCCTTGAGTGCGCTAATCGTCGGTGACGTGAATGGTGACGGCAAACCCGATGTGTTGGGTGTCCCCAGTATTTCTGGCGGTCTGTTCACGTACCTCGGTAAGGGCGACGGAACATTTTCGGCCGGCGTGACGTCTGGGGCCGCAGCCGCTGGGGCGCTCGCGGACTTCAATGGCGACGGCAAGCTCGATCTGGCGCTGGCGAGCGGCATACAACTCGGCAACGGAAACGGCACGTTTCAGGCGCTCATCCCGTTCCCCAGTGGTTCGCTTGGCGCCACGGTCATCGGGGATTTCGATGGTGACGGAAAACTGGATTTCGCCGGAGGCACGTCCGGAACCGGCTCCAATCCCGGCCAGTTGCAGATTCTCTTCGGCAACGGCGACGGCACTTTCCGGCTCGGGCCAGTACAAACGCTCCCATCTGGAACGCTCGCAGGTTCGCTTGCCGCAGCAGCTCACCTGAATAATGGCGGTAAAGAGGATCTAATCGGCGAAAACTTTCCGTACGTGCAGATTTTTAAGAACAATGGAGACGGCACTTTTACGGCGGAGATTATTTATAATCTCAGCGCTACTTATACGGAATTTGCTGCGCCCGCCGTTCCCTATATTCTCGTTGCGGACTTCAATGGCGACGGTAACCTCGACCTGGCGACGGACAATATCGTTTTGCTCGGCAACGGCGATGCCACCGTGCGGGGCGACCGGGCCATCCCAAACATTGGAGGACCCTTCGTCACTGCTGATTTCAATAAGGATGGCCACCCGGATATTGCCGCGATGCAACCGTTCCTCCGAGTTGGTATGGCGACGGTAAATATCGTTCTAAATGACGGCAAAGGCAATCTGTCCTTAGCAAATACGTATACCTTCGCTGCGGGGGGCATGTTCGGTGGTACCAGCCTTGCAGCGGCAATCGATGTCAATGGCGATGGTAATGCGGATCTAATTTTCACGGTTAGCGAGAAGGGCAGTTGGTCCGTGATTGTGATGCTGGGCAATGGCGACGGAAGCTTTCAAGCACCTAATACATTCCCGGGAATTGGTACGGGGTTCGTCACGGGGTTTGCGGTAGCCGACCTCAACGGTGATCACAAACCGGACATCGTTGTCATTGCCGGATCTTTAATGGGCTCGCAGGGCTTTATGTATGTTCTTTTGAACAACGGTGATGGCACGTTTGCATCGCCAGTCCAATATTATGTGGGCACGGGCGACGGAAACGTAGTGGTCGGTGACTTTAACAACGATGGAAAGATTGACGTGGCGGTCGCAGATAGCCCTGGATTGGGAGGGAACACTCAAGCTGGTATCGCTATTTTGCTTGGCAACGCCGATGGAACCTTCCAGCCCGCAACCTTTAACACCACGACCCTGGAAATTAATGGGGCTTTGTTTGCGAGTGACGTGAATGGCGATGGCAACATCGATTTGATCGTCCCGACATTCAACGCTCAGGACTCCACGACTCAAACTCAGGTGTTTCTCGGCAATGGAGACGGCACCTTCACAACTGCAACGCCCATAAATGGCACGAGGGGGGTCTTGCAAGCCGTCGATTTTAATAGAGATGGAAAAATCGACGTGGTCGGTACCGACTCCTCCGGTCTGCTGGTTCTACTTCTGGGCAATGGAGACGGAACATTTGGCAATCCAATTCCGCTGGTACCCGACCCTGTTGGCGGTCTCGTGGTGGCAGACTTTAACGGAGATAATCGGCCCGATATTGCGGTACCGGTGCAAATTGGAAGTCAACCAGTGGGGCTGGTATGGCTATTTAATACCTCGGGGCCGCCAACGCCTGATTTCCTGATCTCCGCAACGCCACTGAAGCCTGCAACGCTCGCGCCCGGTAGTTCCGCGACCTCGACAATCACGCTCACCTCGGTGGGCGGGTTTAGCGGCAGCGTCGCGCTCTCCTGCTCGGGACTCCCCAGCGGAGCGAATTGCAACTTTGTCCCTTTGTCATTGAGCGGGCCAGGCAATTCCGCGCTCACCATCACTACAACCGCCTCAACGCCGGTAGGCACCTATCACCTGCTGGTTGTCGGAACGTCCTCCTCTCTGGTTCATGAGCGCACTGTGACCCTGACCGTGGCCACTTCCGTCGGGGTGACCACCGTCAGTTTGGGACCGAACGTCCTGACGTTCGCGCCGCAGGCCACAGGAACGACCAGTTCGGCACAGACGGTCCAACTTACGAACACCGGCACAGCACAGTTGATCATTTCCGGTATCTCTATCTCCGGAGCGAATGCAGGCGACTTTGCGCAAACCAATGGCTGTGGAACTTCTGTGGTAGCCGGTGCGAGTTGTCAGATCAACGTGACATTTGCCCCAACCGGAATGGGAGGACGCACCGCGGTCATTTCGGTTAGCGATAACGCCACCGGCAGCCCGCAAGTGGTGGCGCTGAACGGGACGGGTCCGGATTTCTCGATAACCGCCGGTTCGACATCGTCCGTCACGGTCACACCGGGACAAACGGCAAGCTACATGATCAGCCTGGCCCCTTCGGCTGGGTTCAACCAGCTGGTGGCGCTGAGTTGCAGCGGTGCGCCGGCCCAATCGACCTGCACGGTTTCGCCAACTTCGGTTACGCTGAACGGAACAGCGGCAACGGTAAGCGTCACGGTGACCACAACCGCGGCCTCGAGCGCACTCAGGCTGCCGCGGGCGATGGATGATGGACCTGGGCGGATGAACACACCCATCCTGCTCGTGTTACTGGGAATGGTCATGCTGGCGGGCTTGTTCGGGTGGCGCCGAGAACCCGGATTCCGGAGGGCGCTTCTGTTTGCGGTCGGCGTGGTATTGTGGGCAGCGTTGACGATAACTTCGTGTGGTGGAGGAAGTTCCGGGAGTGGCGGCGGAAACCCTGGCACGCTGGCGGGGACTTACACCATCTCGGTGTCTGGAACCTTCGCGTCCGGTTCCACCAAACTGACGCGTAGCGCAAGCCTAACGCTTGTGGTGAAGTAAAGCGACCGGCTGTCGCATGCACGCGGACTATGCAGTCGATAGAATTGCGTCAAGATATCTATTCTTGAGCTACTGCGACGAATTTAGTTCCCCGAAAATGTACTTATTGGCGTAAGAGGCGCCAGTGAGACTGAAACGAGCGGTGCGTGAAGAATCATTTCATGCTGATCGGGCAGATTATCCTGTCAACCTTTGCCTTGTCGTTTCAGTGGGCCGGCCTGTGAACGAAATCCTCAATCTGTGTCACTCTGCTGAAGGCTCTCTGCACGAAGAACCGAATGGCCGGCCTTCGCAGTTAAATACTTGGGAGCCGCGGGAGTAATCCTTGGGGACGCTTCGCTCCTACACCCGTTCTCTGGGAACAAGACAGTCCTAAATGTTTTCGCCAGAACAATGCAATCCAGCCAGACGGTCCAGTTGCGCACGTACCACGCTTCGAGTTGGACGCGGTCCTCGAACGTGAGCTTATTTCTTCCGCTGACCTGCCACAGTCCGGTCATACCGGGTCGGGCGGCAAGAATGGTGTGAAGATCAACGCCGATGCGTCCGCGTTCCTGATGGATGTAGGGGCGGGGACCAACTAGGCTCATCTCGCCCTTCAGAACGTTCAAAAGTTGCGGCAGTTCATCGAGGCTCCATCGCCTCAGGAAGCCCCCCAACCGAGTGAGGCGAGGATCGTGATGTATTAATTTGGCGAATTTTTGCCATTCGTCGACCGCAAGCGGATTGCGCTCCAAATATTCGCGCAGGATTTCGTCCGCATTTATACGCATCGTACGAAACTTGAGACAGCGGAAATTCGCCCCTCGGTGACCGAGTCTTTCTTGAATGAATAGTGCAGGCCCTTTGGAATCCAACCTGACTAGAATGGCGATCACCATGGAGATGGGGAGCGCCAATAACGTAATAGCTGTCCCCAGCAGAAGATCGAACCCCCGCTTCAACCAGCCATTCCAAGGCTTCGCCAGATTGTTTGAAAGTTTGAGCATCATCACACGCTCGCGCAGAAAACCGTCGATCTGTAAATTCATCATCGGCAAGCCCCACAATTGGGGGACCACATAAATGCTATCGCAGCAGGGTTGCAATTCGTGAACGAGAGCCAATAGCCTTTTCTCGGGCAGATCAGGCATGGCGATTAATACGTCCCTGGAGCTTGTTTGCTTCATCTGCTCCTGGGTCTCGGAGAGACTGCCCACGACATAGATAGGCGTGCCCTTGCAATATCCGACGCAATGACCAAATTTCGCTGGATCATCATCAAGCAAACCCGCAACCTCATAGCCTAAGAACGGATCAGACGTCAGTGCTCGCATTGCAAGCATTGCCATGTCGGTGGTTCCGAGAATCAAGATTCGTTTTCTCCATGGACCCACGGCCATCAAGATTCGCTTCGTCCAATAGCGTACAAGGGGCAAGAGAATCAGCAGATTTGTGGCCGTCAGTAGGATGGTTATCCGAGAAACAAGGGGTGTGAGTTCGGTCAGAGCCAGGGTCGCTAGGAGAGCGACCAGGCTTAAGCAAACCGCTTTTGTCAGCTGGCCGACTTCATTCCATAGTGAGCGGCGACGTGTATAAAGACCTTCGACCCCCAAAAACACGATCGGCACCAGCCACAACCACCCAAAGGTCAAATAGTGCAGAAAAGGAAAAGTCAATGAGTGGAGAGGCGCGTCAACATGGCGCACGAGATACGCGCGCATGAATATGGCTAACTCGAGAGATACGGCTATGGTTGCTAAGTCCGATAGCAGGAGAACGACGACACAGATCACCTGCCCAGAAAATGTCTGCGCCTTTGCCTGTCGCCTTCTAGATTTGTTCGCCGGTGCGGGTTGCCGCTCGGGAGCCATTATGGCAGTCGGCATAGGCCTCCTAACAGATGAAACGGTTCACACTCACTGTTGTTTTGCAGAGCCTGCTTCGAGGCAGGGCAAAGGACCGGAAACTCTGCCTTGGATGACATGAACATGATCCTTTCGATTGTTCGACCACCCACAAAGAATTAATTCGGGAAACGTGAAGAGGTTTTGTGCATTTCTCGCGGTAAGAAAATTTAGGGAAAGAACCTTCTACGATGGCGTCCGACTGATTTTGTGGATTCCCTTTGCGGATATCGGCCGGATATATTCACCTGCGTAAATCTACCGACTGCTTTTGCATGCAATCGGGTTTTTTCTGTTACACGTCGCCGACTCTTTCTGAGGTCACAACCGTTTCGTCAACGGCCTGATCACCGCTCTCGATCGCACACGATCCTGTTTGTATGTCCGGGGCAGAAACGCCGCAGGCTCGCAACAAAGAGAGTTCGAATTGACCCAGAATCAGATCACGGCTCAAGTGGTTAATCGCGTAGGTTCTCGCTTCTTCCCCTATGCGTTGTCGCAACTTGGGTGCGTCAGCAAGTCGAACCAGCGCTGCAACGAAAGCGTCCACATCACCAGGAGGCGTGACAATTCCTCGGCCTTCAAGTACCCCGAATAATTGCGTTCCAGGGAGAGCCGTAGCTACAATGGCCCGACCACTTGCCATCATACCGGTCAGCTTGGATGGCATGACCAAATCTGCCGCGCCTGATACTTGAGGCAAGACATGGATATCCGCTAGATTTAGCAGATCGTTCAGCCTTTCCGCCGGTTGGAGCGGCAAGATGATAACATTTTCATTCTTTGTCGCCATCTCAACGAATGTCTGTCGATATGATCCGTCGCCGCAAAAAACAAATCGAATGTCGGTCCGCTCGACAAGTCTACGACTTGCTTCAACTAGTAGCTCCAAACCTTGTTTTTTCCCCATGTTTCCTGAATAAAGAACCACGGTTGCCTCCGCGGGGATTCCGAGCTCTTGTCGCAACGGGCTTGGAGCCAACATAGGGTAAATCACCGAAGTATCTACCCAGTTCGGAAATAAAACAGCGCGCCCAGGATTCACCCCTTTTGTCCAGAGTCGTTCTATCATACGGGTAGAAATGGACGAGATCCGATTGAAGCGAAGCAGGATAAACCGCTCTAGGAAAGGGACCCAACGCTTCAATTGATTCGAGGAAAAGTCTGCTAGCTGGAATGCGGCATCAACTTCGAAGTCCTGCATGTGGAGCCACGAAGTGGCTCCTGTTAGAAGGGCCACGCCAAGGACCTGGGGAAAACAAAAGAGTGTTGGCGCGACCAAGAGAACAACATCAGGCTTCCAAAGGACCTGTATAAGCATCGTCGGCCAGCTGCTGACCGAGAAGCTTGCGAGATGGAGAATCCGCTTCCAACCGCGAGGCACCCTCGGGATCCAAGTAGGACACCGAAACACGTCCAATGTGCCAGCAGTCCCAACGGCTAAAACGTGAGTGTCTCGGCTAAACCGCCAGGCATGGTACCCCCTGTAGATTCTCCATTGCGGATAATGAGGGGGAGCCGACACGACCCGCACTTCATGACCTCGCAAGGCTAGCCATTCGGCCATCTCTCCCGTGTACTTGCCGACGCCAGTCATCTCGGGCGAGAAGTTGATGGAATGAATCAGGATTCGCATGTTGATTGCCTGAGCTCTCCGATGAGACTGCGAAAAAAACACCCGCCCTCAGACACTCGATTACTGCACCAGTCTGGATCTATAACAGATTCACGGTCGCGTGCTTAAAATTCGTGTCTGGGTCGCTCGACGCACTAAAGAAAACTCAGTAACCGACTTGTTCTGGAACACTAGTGCGGCGCCGCCGGAGCGACATTGGGTTGTGGCATCCGCTCAATCCTCCCAGAAAAATCACGATAGGTTTCTCTTAGGGCTTCCTCTAGAGATGTTCTGGGCTTCCAGCCAAGTGCAGCCAATCGGCTGACATCCAAAAGTTTGCGCGGAGTTCCATCAGGCTTGGAGCGATCAAAAACGAGGCGGCCTCTAAATCCGACCACTTCTGCGATTAACTCGGCCAATTCTCGCACGGTGATGTCTTGGCCGCAGCCGATGTTCACAAGGGGCTGATTTTCGTCTTGCGACACAATCTGTGTAAATTGCTGCTCTGACAATTTCATCAAAAACACGCAGGCATCTGCGGCATCATCGCTGCACAGGAATTCTCTCCGTGGCGTGCCAGAACCCCAGACTACAACTTCTCCTACCCCGTTTGCTTTAGCTTCGTGCATTTTCCGAAGTAATGCGGGTATAACGTGAGAATCATGGAGGTCGTAGTGATCTCCCGGTCCAAAGAGGTTGGTCGGCATTACGGCGAGAAATCGTGCCCCGTATTGACGGTTGTATGACCAACACATCTCAATGCCAGCAATTTTGGCAACGGCGTAGGGACGATTCGTCGGCTCGAGCGGCCCGGTCAGCAGGTATTCTTCCTTCATTGGCTGCGGGGCGTGTTTCGGGTAGATGCAGCTGGAACCGAGAAAAAGTAAACGCTTTACGCCGACACGATACGCCTCGTGGATAACATTCGTCTGGATCAAGAGGTTCTGAGCGATGAAATCCGCGGGAAATGTTGCGTTGGCCAAGATGCCGCCGACTTTGGCAGCAGCTAGATAGACGTACTCTGGCAGCTCCCTCAGAAAAAACTCCTGGACGGCCCGCTGGTCCGTCAGGTCAAGCTCCTGGTGAGAGCGCACCAAAAGGTTAGAATGACCTTCTGAACGGAGACGACGGATAAGGGCGGAACCCAGCAGCCCGAGGTGGCCAGCCACGTATGTTCTGGCGCCGGTGTTCACCGGTTACTCGTGGAGATCATAAACGCGGTGTCCATTCTGGTGGGCGATTTGATCGCGCTCGGCCTCCCGCAAGTCCGACGCTGCCATCTCCGCCACTAGCTCTCGAAATGTCACTCTAGGCTTCCATCCCAATTTCATGCGCGCTTTACTGGCGTCACCCATAAGAGTATCCACTTCCGCAGGCCTAAAATAACGTTGGTCAACCGCGATGACGCACCGTCCCTGGCCATCGAAACCTTTTTCTTCCAGGCCGTGCCCATGCCACGCGATGGTCATGTCCATTTCTTCTGCAGTGGCATTTACAAATTCACGAACGGTGTAGTGCTGGCCCGTGGCAATCACAAAATCTTCTGGGGAGCTCTGCTGCAGCATCATCCACTGCATCTCGATGTAATCTCGAGCGTGACCCCAATCGCGTTTTGCGTCGAGATTTCCGAGGTATAAACAGTCCTGCAAACCAACTTTAATCCTTGCGAGGCCGCGGGTGATTTTTCGCGTCACGAATGTTTCGCCACGTATGGGAGACTCATGATTGAACAGAATTCCATTGCACGCATACATCCCATAGGCCTCCCGGTAGTTCACTGTGATCCAGTGCGCGTAGAGCTTCGCGATGGAATACGGAGAACGAGGATGGAAAGGCGTGGATTCGGACTGGGGTGTCTCCTGCGCTGCACCGTATAGCTCTGACGTCGAGGCCTGGTAGAAACGCACGGACTTCGTCAGCCCGAGGATACGAATGGCCTCTAGCAGTCGAAGAGTTCCAAGAGCATCCACGTTGGCCGTATATTCCGGAGATTCAAAGGACACCGCAACGTGGCTTTGCGCCGCGAGGTTGTAGATTTCCTGCGGCTGGACCTCCTGAACAACGCGGATTAGATTACCCGAATCGGTCATATCACCGTAATGTAAGAAAAAGTGACGGTTTGAAATGTGGGGATCCTCATAAAGATGGTCGATCCGCGCGGTGTTGAATGAAGAAGCACGGCGCTTGATTCCGTGTACTTTGTACCCTTTGGCCAACAAAAATTCTGCAAGGTAGGCCCCATCCTGGCCTGTAATCCCCGTGATCAACGCCTTTTTCATCGATTACCTTTCCAGTGCGGATCTTCGGGAAATAAGAATAGCCCGCTAGATTAGGTCTGTGCGCCTCGGTGCTCAAACACAAGGATGCTGCCGACGAACTCACCGAGTCGTAACAGGTCAAGTCCCTTCTCCATCGCCAGACCAATAAGCTATAGCGGCAGATCAGGATTTCGCGCCACGATCAGAAGGCAATCGCCACGGCCGAAGAAATTCCCGAGCCACAGGGCAGGAAAGAAGATCATCCTGGAAACCATGAGAAGGCCAAACACGAGAATGGGACTTCTGAGCGCCCTCGTCGGTCGTCCCTTCTTGGCAAAAAGCTTTGCAATGAAAGAGGACGAAACCCAGAGCGCGGGTGTAATCTGTCGTGTTTCGATGGCGGCAAAACCGGCCTCACTTAGCAAGTTCTTCGATGTTTTGGTAGAGAACTGGGAGATGTGAAACGGAACGTGCCAGTTAATCCAAAACGCGCCGAATACCGATCGAAGCCAGCTCTCGCTATTTGGGCAACTGACCCACACTTCCCCGCCCGCTTTCAGGATCCGGCGAACGTCCAGCAACATCTGCCTGGGGTCGAGCGAGTGTTCCAAGACGTTAGAAAGTACGACAACGTCATAGCGTTCGCAGGAGCTGAACTGACTGAGATCGCATATGTGAACAGTAAAGCCTGCATCGCGCGCCACTGCAGCCGCTGTCTCGTTTACCTCGAGACCTTCCACTTGGAAACCATTTCGCGCGTAGATTTTTAGGCCGCGGCCTTCATTGCAGCCAACGTCTAGCAGACGCCCCGTGCCCATGCGCGCGTGGAAGGATATGTCGCCGTCCAAGCGAATCCACAGACGATAAAGGAAAGAGGACAAAAACCACTCGCGAAGATTTGTATAGACGGTGTTTTTTTCTCCGCCGAAGTTATAATGCGATTCATATAAGCTGTTGAGCTCTTCGGGCGTCGGAACCGGAGAAATCTGCTCTAAACCGCACTGACAGCAACATTTCACCCCGTAGGTTCCGTCTATCCCGAAGCGCGTGTCAAAGAGCCCGCTGACAGATTTCTCGAGTTCTCCTCCACAGAGAAAGCAGCATTGACCTGTGAGGGTCTCGGCCTCTTTTTGCCCGTTCGAGTGTTCCGCAAGGCGCTCGTAATTGGTTACGTTCTCAGCCGCTTGGCGCACGCTTGGTTCTGGTACCCTTCTGACCGATGTGCCCGGGTTCGCTCTCATTTCGAAGTGAGCGCTCGCTTCCATCGATCGCAGAGACTTCCGGCCCTCGGAATTTCTCAGAGCTTTTTGCCTTCGATGCAGATCCCTGCACCATCGAGGACTCTTTGCGGATCCTCGATCTCTTCTATGCCCGGTATGTCGCTCGCTCGAAAACCCTTCTCCGAAACCTCCTGGATGCCTGCTGCTTCCAGGTAATGGATGAGAGAGTCAGAATCATACATCCACTTGTGCGAATGGAAGTCCTTCCAAATCGCATAAAACTTGAAGACAGGATTTCCCCCCGGAGGGGCCGGGCTTCGAAATCCCAGCTTCTCATTCAACTGGTCGGCAGCAAACACCTTCTTGCGGGCAGAACCATCGTCCTCATTCTTCCCCTGAACATAGTTCGAAACCATAGAACGCAAGTCCGGAACTACGATGCGAATAATGCCTCCCGGCTTGGCAATTCTTCTGCACTCTGACAAAAGCCGTTGGGCTTCGACAAAGTAAAGATGTTCCAACAAATGTGAAGCATAGACTGCTGAGAAGGTGTTGTCCTTAAACGGGAGCGGCTTTCTCAAATCATGCACAAGTGGCTTCACATTCCACTGGGCACCTCGGTTAGTCGGGTTGATTAGCCCGACTATCTCCAGGATCTTGCGCAAGTGTGGATGATGTGCAAACCAAGCGTTCCAAGAACCGTCTACATTCACCCAGCCGGGAGGAGCATTCGGGCCGCATCCAAGATTAAGCTTCTGCGAATGATTCAGTGACATCATCTCTCCGGGATGAAATTGGCCAGAGACTGAATTGCTCGAGTACGTCTCAATGCCAGTTTGGGGACGCGAATCCCAATGTCAGCCCCGATGGGTCAGGCACGTGAATGCGGGACACAAATAGCGTCAGACGTGCATTGCAGCTTGATGGTAAAAAAGACGAGCCCTATCACTCACCCACACACTGAACTTGATATCCGGCGCCTACTGCAGGTTTCCCGGCGAATGTCAGCGTCATTTCTGTCGTGGTCGCTGTCGCCTCCCCGATGACGGGCACAGGTGTTCCCGTACCTCCGACGACTTTACATACATAGAAAGGTGTCGCGGGCCATGTCGCCGGGAACGTAATCCGCATGTTCGGATTCAAGTCTTGCCCGGTGCCTTCGCTGTGAGCTACAAAGCTGAATCGCTGCGTGGTGCCGAAGGTAAAATCGACAAATGCACCTGAGCCCCATCCTGGGCTGAGCACGACGTTGTTGCTGATGAAAGCGGCGCCCAGGTTAGCTGTAAAGAATTGCGCCTGCACCGAAGACACGCCGGAATCGAAATTATTCGGAAACACCACTCCTTGTTGTGAAGGCCCCCCCGTGAGCCTCTTTAGAACAGATGGCGAATCGTTGAAGATAGCGATCCAAAAGGTGCACGGATTAATTGATTGGACGACTTGGGTGGCCTTGCGTCCGCCGGAATAAATCAGTAATCCGTGGATGTATGTCGAAAGACCAGCATTGCTGAACCAGTAGTCAACATCCGGGGTACCCGCAAGATTGTCGTCGATGGCTTTGCCGCCCTCTATAACTAGAGACGCGGCTCCGGTCCCTACAAAGTAATGCGTAGTAATCGGCGCGTCAGCGCTCTCATTCTCCCAGTGACAATTTGTACAGGAAAAGATTCCGCTCGTGGCGTTGACTCCTGCCGTCAGATTAGAGTCGATCGAGACTCCATGAGCAAAGACATCTGCATTTCCGTTCATCGACAATCCTATACCGTTGGCTGACACGCGACCACCGAACAACGAAATGTTCTCTAGCGACCCAGCTAGGGAAATGCCGACGGCGTTATTCACGATGGAATCGCTTCGGAGAACCACGCCCCATGATTGCGTGGCGCTATCGATAAAATTGATGCCAGTACGGAATCCGTTGACTTTTACGTTTGCGAGCTCGCCATTCTGCGCACCGCTGCTGCTCCCTCCAAGCTCAATACCTGTAGCGGAACTACCGCATCCTCCAATTTTCTGACAGCCGTTATTCTGCAGAATGAGGTCTCTGATTCCATGGACTGGAGCATTTCCTCCCCCAGAGTGCGGAACGTAGTCGAAAGTTATGGCCGAAGTACTCGTGGTAGGCGTGTAATTCAGACAGGCGCCGCCAGCCAGCCCAGGAACGGTGGGAGCAGGACCGGGGCCTTCGGAAGTAGGACCACCACCCTGCAATAGAGCGTACTTGCCGACGGTCGCGAAGGCAATTGATGTGCTGAAGTCGTAGCAGGAGCCGTTCAACTGCGGTACTAATACGATGGTGCAGCCAGTTGCCGGACAAGACGCATAAGCGACGTTGATCTGCGCACCGATATCCGGATTGCTTCCCCATTGAGGCACACTCCCACCCACGTAAACGAGAGCAGAGTTAATGCCCTGTCCGAACACTGCGCTCGTGAACAGCAAGTGGAGCAGAAGTAGTTTTCTCATTGTACGGTCGGATTCCCCTCCCTAGTCTAGCTCCTTCAGCAGACGTGCAACCCGGCCCTCGCATGCAGGGTAATCTTTCGCCTCGTTTAAGCCGTCGAAGGGTTGGCAGAGCGGCTAATTTCCCGGCCTTGGTCATGGCGAGCCACCAAGCGCGCTTGAAGCGGAACCCGCAAGTTTGCGGCAAAACCGCCAAAGGCAAATAGCGGTATGTATAAAAACCGATTGTAGTCGAAGGGACCAAGATTAGACACGATGAACAATAGCGCGTAACAGGCCAAAGCTAGGACCAATGCTTCTGTCGAAGTGTTTGAAGGTTTTTTTTTCAAGCGATGTAGTATCTGCCTCATGGGCACGGCAAAAAGGGCTAGAAAACCTATGGCCGCCAACAGACCCATGGCATTCCAGTATTTTAGGAAAGTGTTGTGGGCCCCCACAAACTCTCCGGTCCAGGGAACTAGGGTCAACCCGGCGTCGTCGATGTGGTCGATTCCCCACCCTATGATTGGCTTTTGAGAGATTTCCTGCACGGCGTAGACTGCCGACCATAGTCGGCCATAGTCAGAATAGAGGTCCGAACCAGTTGGGTCGAGCCTCTCTCCGAACTGTGAAACGACTGAAGGCACAACATAGGTCAGCCCCCCCCAGAAAACGATCAGAACAACGAAAACGCGCACGACCGCCCGGCGGCGCTGTCTTTGGAAGAGCGCAAGCACAATCACTCCCGGAACGAGAGAAACAAAAACTGCTCGCGAGCCGCTAAGGAGCGCGGCGAGGGCACACACGATGATTACGACGGTCAGGCGCCCCCTGATACGTCTGTATCCGTCGAAAGAGAACAGTCCGAACCCCAATAGCAAAGCGAGAGCGGCCGAAAGCCCAATAATATTGGGGTGCGAGGTTAAGCCTTGAAACCTTCCAATTTCACTTATATCAGGCCTGGTGGGATTGATCGAAAGAACATCCGTAATTCCTGGGAATATCGAAGCCTGGAGCAAAGTGATGACACAATTTGCAAAGATCCCTCCCAACAGGAAGAGCATGTTTTTTTGGATATTCTTTGAATGAACAACGGCCAATGGAGCGAACAACCCAAAGAGCACGAAAACCCTGGCCAGGGGACCTACGGCATTGCTTGGACTAGCAGAATTAAGTAAAGAGAGAAGGCTACCTAGCATTATCAGTGCCCCGCCCAAGAGAATCCCAGACGCCTTTAGGGCCGACAAGAGGGAACTCGGGCGAAACAGGAGCAACAGCAGCGACACAAAAAAACAATAATCCGATATTTGAATGCCAAAAAAGGGGCGAATCTGTTCAAAGGTCACGAGAGCGAGGCCAGCGCGAAACATAAACGCAGAGAAAAAAAACAACGCGCTTTCCTGCTGCGCACGCGATGACGCAGGCACAGTCGAGAATGCAGCGCTGCCCGCTACACTGGACATTCACAACCCCGATGCGGAACTTTTATCCGCATGTCTGCTCCGGGCTCATGAGTTTACGGCTCGCTTGAAGAGCTGCACGTATTTCCTGGCCGCATTTTCCCAGGAATAGAAGGAAACATGCTCGCGATTATAGACGGCCTGGGCGGAGGCCGTCTCCTCATCCTTCCAAAGCGGGACGATGAGCCTGGCCAGCTCCTGGGGGTCGAGCGGATTGAACAAGTTGAGTTGCAGCACCTGAGCGAATTCCTCGAATGGCGGGATCCTGGACGCAATCACGGGAGTGCCAGCGGCAGCGGCCTCGAGGATGGGAAAGCAGCCGGATTCGTGAATCGTGGCTGTGATCATAAACGCTGCCCGACGGTATAAAGCCAAAACGTCTTCGTAGGGAACCTTGCCTAGGTAATGGACGTAGTTCATGGACTGATCCGCAATGAAATCGAATATTGTCGACGCACCGGAGTATTCTGCTCCGGTGAGAACTAGCGGAATTTTCAGTCCGTTCTTGGACTCGATCTGTTTCAGCGCTTTCAAGATCGTCAAGTGGTTTTTGTGCGGCCACAGTTGTGCTGGAAAGAAAAGGAAGCGCTCGGGAATATGATACCGTTCAGACAACGAATCAGGCATCCTCTTCAGCGCAAGACTCTCTTTCGGAACGCCAGGTTGGATTACCTCGACTTGCTCCGTGGCGAGCCAGGGAAAATGGGCGAGGAGATCTTCCTTGATGTAATTGCAGTTCGCCTGAAAATAGCAGGCATGACGAGCACTCAAACCGTAAGTGATTCTCCGGCTTAGCAACCGCGACCAGCTAAAAAACTCCGGATGATGAACGTGTTGGATGTCGTGCATAGTAAGCACCGAAGGCGTCCGGCTGTTGAAATAGCGCAGAACCGGTGTCGGCGTGTAGAGAATGTCTGACTCCCCTTCCATCAACTCCCGGATCTTCCTGAACGCGATATCAGTGGCGAATCTGTAAAAACCGCTACTGCAGGAAAGAAGTGCGGTTCGGGAGATGCGGCTACGCAATGAAAGCAGCCTGTCGTTCACCACGACCAAATCAAAATTATCATGTGTGGCGAACTTCCCGAAAAGATGCTGATTCCTCCCGGTGGCAAACAAGCGAAAGTGGCAACCGTTGCCCGCATCTACGAAGCCTTCCAGCAGCCCTAGGACATAGGTCGTGACGCCACCAACATAAGACGGATCAATCTGCAAACAGTTGATCCCGACTTTTATGGCACCGGCGTTCGACGGCGAACCGGCGCCGCATCTATGCACAGCTGGTTTTAACCGGGTTGACAAATAAGCCGCGGAACTTCGCAGCGTTTGCTTCAAATGAGTTCCTTTTTGATCAGGATGGCGCATAAAGGTCCTTCAGTAGACCTTCCCGACGGGTTACCACATCTATTACCGGCAAGTGCTCGATCAGCTTAATTCGGTCCTCACCTCGTACGTAAGTCAGATTTCCAGCGAGATCCCTAGATTCTCGGTACTTACTTTGTACGTACCCTTCTCGAGCCTCCAAAGCCCTGAAGTCCTCAGCGATATCGGATCTGATGAAAAAAGCATTGTGACCCCATATGTTCGACCCTAAAAAAAAGTAGCCTTTTTGCTTCGCAAGGTGGGTGAGCGCACCCAAAGAGCAGCCAAAATACAGGCCCGAGCAGTGAGCAGAAATCTTATTGAAATCCTCCTTGTATGGGATCGAAACCGGCTGAAGTCCAAAGAGACTGTTGTATTCGATGATCACAATTCTAGGCCTGACTGATCGAACCGCTTCCCAAATCCAATATTCATTCCCATCGATGTCAATCGAAAGAAGGCCAACATCTTCAGAAAAACCGGATCCTTGGAGAAGGGAATCGACATTCTCCCGAGTGACCCATGCGCACTTAGCTTGAAGGTCAAACTCCCAATAAATTCTGTCTGTCTGGACATAACGGATGTCGGTTGAGCATGCGTCTAAGACCATTCCCTGCCAATGATCATTCAGCAGAAGAAATCTTGTATTGCTTTCCTCATAGTCCTCTACACCGAACTCGATAAAAGTTCTGTTTTTTATGGGTAAGTGTCTGATCAAATACTGGATGATTCCATCTTCGTCCCACTGAGAAAACACTTTGAAACCAATTTTTCTAAAATCAGTGTTGGGTGGGAAACTGGCGACTTGCCGGGACATTTGTTGCCCAAGAAGAAGCAGCATTGTGACGCTACGCGAGGATGTTTGTCTCCTTAGCCGCTTGTAAATCAATTTTATCTTTTTCTTCACCACGTTCTTGCTGATCAACGATATCCCCTCGATCGTATTTGAATCCAAATTATCAGGTATTTAGCTGGAGATGAGTGACGGTGGGGAGTCCGGTGGTCAGAACTGTAAGCTGAGCTCTCTAGGCTTCGCGGCGCATGCGCGCATTCGTTCCCCCCCAACTAAACCATTTGAATCCGAGCGGACGCTTGCGCTTTTGTGAAGCTGTCTATTTGAATCCAAGGGAGTCGAGAAGATAGCGTGCAATTTTCTTCGCAACTGGTCGTCGGTGCAATCGGTGAATTTCACCTACGAAATATGGGTCGAGCTGAACAGTGTCTGGAAAGCGATAGAAGGAGGCATCGCCCGAGCTCAGAGGCGCTTGGCTAAAAGGCGCTCGGCGGCAGTGGACTCCGGATCCATCGAGCCCGATGTTGTAAGCCTTAGAAACCACGGGAAGCATCGCAACCGCGTTTTGTCTAAAATGAGTATATGCCCAGACGATGTCCCAAGAATCGACCCTACCTGCCACTTGCCGGGTCAGCAGCCAAGTAAGGTCATCGCCTCCCCGATTGAACCGCTGGCGTTGCTCCCGATCGGCGATAAACTCGCGAAAATCGCTGATGGACCAGTCGGCTCTATTCCAGCGGTCTCTCCACGTGGCCCACCCCCAGCAGGCAGAGCGAGGCGAGAAAAAGACATCATAAGGGTACGCGGGAGGAGCGACCATCGGATAGTTGAAACCGCTAACTGAGAAGATTTCCGGTTGGCCCTCGTAGCGATCGAGGGCGTAATTCAAAAAGGTCAGAAAATCTGGTGCCGTCATCACGTCGTCCTCGATCGCGATTGCCCGGCCATATCCTTCACACAACTGGGTTACTCCACCGACGATAGATTTGGATAATCCGAGGTTGCGCTCGTGCTCAACCATGGTTATCGACTTGAATCCACTAATGCCTTGTGTAATGCGTCTGACTTCGCGAACGGCTTCTCGCCCGGCTTCGCTTTTTGCGCCATCCGCAAAGATGAACAGATCACTCTCGGACGCCAGGTCGTTATCCCGGAGAGCTTTTATGGCCTGTTCGGTGTGTTCGGGGCGGTTATAGACGAACAAAGCTATGGGAGCAATTTTGGTCGGCTGCTTGCCGGGACGGAACGACGACGGCTCAGAGACCGGTGCTACCCCAGACGCCATAGGCGAGACATGCGACGGTGGTGCGGTCGTGGCTCCCTGTCGTACACTCTTGCGATCGGCGAATCGGAAGGCAATCCCCAGAGCGGCCGTATAGGTGGTGCCAGATACAAGCATTCCGTAAACTGCACCGCGTAAGCCGAAATGCAGCACCAGTGGAATTCCCAATAGGAAGGTTGCGACTCCGCTGCACACGTAACCCCAGAAAACCAGCTTAGGCTTCTCCATGGCACTCAGAACATTGCTCAGGGTGTTACCGATTCCCATTAAAAGCGGTAAGAGCGCCAGCACAAACAGCAGGGGAGCAAGACCATCGAACTTTCCTGCATAGAGGATATGCATGAGCGGCTTCCCGAGGCTCCTCACAGCGAGAGCGAAGAACACAGTTGCGCCCACCGTCGCTAGTAAATATTTTTCCCACAGATGAACCAGCTTATCCATCCTCTTACTCGCATAATGAAGAGCCAGCATAGGAAGCAGCAGGTAGGACAAGGCGATAAATAGCTGATCGACCGGTCCGATCAGGAGGTACATGGCCCTGAGCTCTGCCACTTCTCTGACGGAAAGAAATTCTGCCACCAGCCAGTAATAACCTTGCGTCGTAAGTTGAAACACGAAAGCAGTTATTAACACCCACCGAGCATACGTCCAATGCTCATTCCAGTAATTCGGTTCGAAATCGAGAAAGGTCTTTTGAGTTTTGCCGAAAGGCAGTCTTCCGGCAAAGACCGCACCAGCTACGATCCACCCCAGCGCCAGAATCAGGAAAACTGAAAACCCATTCAGAATGTGGGCCCTCACGGCTAACCACAGCGCTAATGCTACCGTAACAAAGTACGTGAGAGAAACCCCGGCAGCAAGCATCGCCTTCCCCTCCAGGTAGAAGACTCGCCGCAAAAAAATACCGGAGAGTAGAATTCCAACTGTTAACCCGAGTCCCAGTAAAGATCGAGATAAGAGGTGCGGCGCAAACCAGGCGAAGAACAGACAGACCAGCAATAACGAACCGGTCAGCATCAGGCCAACGATGGCATTGCTGCGCACCATCAACCGAAGATATTCAGAGACACGATTGCGGTATCTTCCGGACCCGTACACCGTATACGGCTCGAGAATTGAAGCATTGTGTAAACCCGTGAGAAAAGTGAAGACCGAATAGGAGAGGACGAACATCCCATATTCTTCCTTCGTCTGCGTGCGGGCCAGCATCACGTTCGCTAGAAACGTGCCGCCGACAAAAAACGCTTGATCGGCAATACTGAAGGCTGCCTGACGGACCCGCAAGAAGGAAGCCGAGATCGCGACCATTGAAGCCTTCGGGTGTCGTTGCTCGTCTTTCAAGAAGCCGAGTTTCTCGCGATGTGAAGTCGAAGAGAGATGTTGTACCTGCATATGCAGACCGCGATTTAGGCAATCCTTTCGATCTCAAGAATGTCTACTTCGACAGATGCAGATCGTGCGATGGCGCTGATCGTTAGAACCACACGGTGCACGTTTTTTTTTCGAACTAAGATACCTTCCGTGCCCGCCAAGGGCCCGCTCTTGATGCGAACGCGACATCCAGCATTCAACAACCTATGCGGCTCAATTCGCATTGCGTTCATAATTCCTGTACGCAAAGTTTCGATCTCACTTTCTGGAAGTGGATACGGCTGACCGTTGAATCCAATCACGCGCACGACCCCGGGGACTTCTAATATGCGCAGACGCGCACTCAGTGCGAAATGAACAAATATGTAACCCGGAAAGAGCGGCATATCTAGTCGCACGCGACGGTCTTTCCACCGTCTCAGTGAACTGTAGAGCGGAAGGAAATGGCGGATGCCTCGCATCTCCAGCTGGGTTGCGACGCTTTTCTCGTGATTGGCACGCGTGTACACGGCAAACCAGCGTTCTTCGGGGTGGCTTGCCAGAAGCGCCTGGTCGAATGAGCGCATGCTCTTAGGTGTCAGTAACGTCGGCACGGGTTGAGACATCTACTCCCCTTAAGTCCGAATACAGCTTCGCCCCGTCAGCCACAGGGCCGAATGCACCATAAGCTATTTCTCTTCAACTACTTGCGGCTAATTGTCGCTAGATTCAGACTTCTTCTCTGACCCTTTGCGACGAGCCAACCGCATCCAAACCTTATTCGCCACCGCTTGCATCCGCGAGCCATTCGGCGAGGCCCAAGGCATGTCCGTGTTCACCGTCCCAAAGATTTCTTGAGCAAGCAATTTGCCGGGATCCTTTGCGTCGGTTTCATCCCACCGCACGCGTGCAAACACAGCAAAGGCCGCGGCACCCAGAAACAAGAACGAAACTGAACCCGTGATCAGCAGGCGGGGAGGAAAAGACTTCTTCTCCGGTACCTGCGCTGCGTCCAAAACCTTTACGCTGGGGGTCTCCTTAACTTCTTGCACTTTGGCCAGTTCGTACTGTTGGATCAGGGTTTCGTATACGGCTTCTTGAATTCGCGTGCGGCGATAAAGATCGGCATAGGTGACTCCAAGGAGAGGGAGCTCACGAATAGAAGGGTACCCGGACTCGGAGGAGGCCGCCTTCAAATCCGCCTCTGCAAGTCCTTTCCCACCTAACTTGTCGAGCTGCCGCTGAAGTTCAGAAATCCGCGCCTGCACTGAACGCACTCGAACGTTGTCCGGCATATAAATCTGTTCGAGCCCCTTCAGCTGCGACTCTGCGGCTATCAGGTCCCCTTGGAGCCTGGACGCAGCCTCCACCATCGCGCGGCCTTGCTCCTTGATGTCGATCGCCGTGTTCTTGCTCGCGAATTGGCTGAATTTTTGCGAAGCGTCGTCCAGGTCCCGCTTCACGGCGCTGAGCCGTTCCTCAAGAAAAACACGTTCGCGATGAGCGGAAGACGTCGACAGCTCCGCGACAAGTTGATTCAATTCGTCTACATAGGCTTGTGCCATGACAGCGGCACGTCTAGGATCTCGGTCTGTCACAGTCAACGTGATGATGCCACTCTTGCGGTCCTCAGAAACGCCGGTGTTTTCCGCAAGTTTTGCTCGTGCGTCCTGTTCATATTTCTTGGAGTACACCTTCTTGAGCTGGAATTGCTCGATGAGACGATCTTCTACTGTCCGACTGCTCAGAATGCCGATAAAAAGCGCACCAGAGCTCTTAATTCCGAGGAGATCTCCAGCAACAGCTCCCACACCACTCCCAGACTTGGACGACAGCGCAGCTAGCATCGCCAGTCCGGAACTCGACTGATTGTCAGGGGGCATCAACTGCACGGAAGACTCATACCGTGCCGGGATCAAAAACGCTATAAGACAGCCGGCAGCAAGTCCCCCAAGGAAGGCTTTGCCGAGGAGGTGGCGCTTTACCCAGAGGAAGTACAGTTGCCCAATCGCCTTTGCGCGGTAATCGACACCAGAGAAACCCTCCGCGCCTACTTCCTGGGGCTCCGGTCGGGGTGGATCCTCTAGTTGTGGTTTTGTCCCCGTCTGTGACACTCTTCACTTCCCTTCACCAAGATTGACACTCGAGTTTTGGCGAACTCCGTCGCGACGGCGAAATATTCGTTGGCCTTCGGCTCCTTCCAATCTTCCTTGCTCGAACCGCGTAGAATCATTTCTTTAATCCCTCAAGCCGCCATCGACCAGGCCAAAAAGTAACTTGGAGTGATGCGCTGATATTCGCTTGCTGCCCCGGTTGAACTACGGGGAAATTCCAACTCTCATACTGAACGTTTCCCGAGAAACTGAGCTCCGGGCTAGTCCAGATATCTGCGTTCAGCGCCACATCCGTGAGCGTTCCCCCTCCAGCAATGAACTGCTGGCTCACCTTTTCGTGTCGATAGTTGATCTGAATACGATTTTTCGGTCCAACCCAATAATTCATCCAAGCCTGGGCACCCTGTCCGTCCCTGCCGATCCAACTTCCGATTAAGTTTCCGTCATTTCGATAGCCCGTCCTCCACGTCCCATTGAAATAAAAAAATCCATGGCCAACAAGTCCGCCAATTGGGAGGTCCGTGAAGACTCCTTCCACTCGAAGGTCGAGTTTAGGAATAGCTGGAAAGTGGGACAGATAAAGACCGGCATGCCATGCGGAACGGTCAGCGTAAGCAACGGGCGAAAACTGATCATCTGCGAAGCCGTCGCCGTAGAAGGTCAACCATTTACGTAAACCCGGCAAACGATAGCTGAAATCTAATCCCGAGCGACGGTCACCAGGTTTGTTTACGGCACCAAATAGTTCATTTCCTGTGCTGAATAGGCTGTGGGCAAAATTGTGCCAAGTCAAAGGATAGCCCGGTCCTCCATAAACGGTCGTCCGGGAAAACCCAAATTCGAAGTTGGAAGTCGGCTTAAAGCTCAATCGCTGCCCATGCATAATTGGCTGAGGTGACAATGACTGACCGTATTGCCCCACGAAGCCTGAAGGATTTTCTATAAATTCGGAACCCTCGAGTTGACCGATAAAGAATTCTGTTCGCAGCGAGCCCAACCAGCTAAGGAATCCGGGCATTTTAATAGGAGTGATTCGATTTACCCTGAACATGTTCATCGGGGCTGCGTTGTCGCTATACATCATGGGGCCCCCATCGCCTGGTCCCCACCAAAGACTTTGCCTGCCGAAAGAAATCTGCCAATCCGACCACATCACTCCAACATACGAATCAAGGAGCGTGGCAGTGCTCACGGAAGGCCGAGCAACGGCAGGCGGCAGACCGTTATTGTCTGCGGTTTGAATCGCTTCTCGCGCTGACAGTGGAAGAGCGGGCATGGCGGGAGCAGTCTGCAACTCACCACGAACGTATGTCACCCATCGTCCTCGTGTAGCGTAAGCCGAAAAGCCATTCGTCGTGTTCCAACCTTGACCGTAAGGACGTCCAAAGTCATTAATTTGTGTTTGCGCAAAATGGAAACCGTCGGTGAGCGGCGTGCCGGAAATGTTTTCAGTGCGCGAATAGAGAGACTCCAGACGGAGATTCCAGCCCCGATTCCCAATCTCGTCCTCGATTTCGGTGCGAAACTCGTGCTGCAGCGCGTTAACGAGGCCCAACGCTGACTGATTTTCTATGCCATTTGAGAGTTGGTCGGCAGCCTCATTCACGAGACGGGCACATTCCATTCGGGTCCAGGGGCGCATGCCAACGATTGCGTCATTTATGTAGCCTTGGGCTATCAAGCGTTCTAGGTCAGGGTAGATCCAGCTGTCCAGCGGGACATAGGGAGAGCCCATGTTGCCTGTGCTGCGCTCGCCGCTCTCTTGCGATTCCGCATAGGTTTCCCAATCGCCGCCGCCGACTCTCGGGTCGTGGTGCTTGCGGTACACGTACATCCCTTCGAGCCAGCCGATCGCGCTGCCCACCAGAACGTCGGAGGGGAAATGCTGCTTGGCCGTGATGCGCGAAGCGCTGACCGCCGAAGCCAGACCGTAAACAAGTATCGACGTCAGCGGGCCAGGGTATTCGTGCGCGATCACGCTGGCGATCGACCATGCCGCCGCCGCATGTTCCGATGGAAACGAAACGCCCCCCTGGCCAAATCGGCCCCGGTAGTTGTCTTCCAGTGGGCGCTCGCGTCCGAACGCGTACTTCATCCCATAGACGGGAACCAAGCTGTCGATCGCCGCTTCGCCCGCCAGGATGCCGGTTTCAATCTTGTGATCGTCGTGCGTGAGATGCCCCCACACATACATACCGCCGCCAATGCCGATCATCGACGCGATCCCATAGTTCGAAAGGTCCTTGCTGTACTTAATCCGATTCGGCGAATTCGACAGATGTCGGCTATAGCTCGAGTCCGTCGCAAACATCGCCGCGGCTGCGCCGCCCAGCGGCACGAGCCAGTCCGCATCGGCCCAGCGCACGCTCTTAGGGCCAACCCAAAGTGCTTTCTGGTCTGCGGCGATATTCTTCAGCAAATGCAGCCCCACGCTATTCTCGCGTTCTTCCCAGGGCGCCGCCGGTTGTGCCGAGCCTTCCGGCTTCCCAGCTTTGCCTTCTGAGCTTCCGCTTCCACCAGTGCCTCTCTCTGACCCCGCGCTGCCTTGCGGCTCCTGTGGCGCTGCGTAACAACTCGCGCCCAGCGCCAAGGTCCCGAGCAAGCTAAATCCAAGTCCTAAACCTGTCCACCCACGAGCCATCAAAAGATTCCGATCAATAATGCGCAGCAATAAATATCGTGCTGGCAATGGATGACGCTACTTGTGCAGCCAAGAACACCGTCGACCACTGCACGCCGCCACCAATCGCCTTTTCCGGCACAACGACCGTATCCCCTGGCGACAGCACCGCGTTGAGCGAACGTCCGGACCACAAGCTTTCTTTCGCCCCGATAACCGAACCATCGGCACGAATCACAAAAATATTTTTCTTGTCCGCAACAGTGGTGGGTCCGCCCGCTTGGCTGAGATACCAGCGCGCGCTCTTCCCTGGCCGATATGAAACGGCTGTCGGATTAAACACCTGCCCCGACACCATCACATAACTCGGGCGTTTAGGAATTACGAGCGTATCTCCTGCCCGCACCTCCACATCCGCACTACTGTTCTTCCAGTGGTTGATATCGGACGAAATGCGAATCGCCACGCGGCCCACCGGCGGATTGCTGCTCAACTCCGTCAGCGTCGTCTGATACTGCTGCAAAGCCATTTGCTTGGCCTGCTTTTGTTTTTCATCGGTATCCGGCAAGAGTTCCAAATTACTGCGCAGGTCTTTAACGCGCAGGATCATCCGGTTCTGTTCCTTGCCTTCAAGCTCCCGCACCTGGACTCTCTGCAGCACCGTTCCATACGCATACGCGTCCGACTGGAAACCGCCCGCGCGCATCAGCACGGAGCTGAGCCGCTCGCCCGGACGAATCCCGTAACTTCCCGGGTTCTTCACTTCGCCCTTCACCGAGATGGAAGCGCCAAGATCATTCCATCCGGGAAGCTGTCG
>WNFR01001092.1_pt1 | contig 28124 bp, 27 predicted proteins | sample 5400221 | NCBI WGS metagenome assembly WNFR01 (sample SAMN13153357, study PRJNA577476) | soil metagenome | isolation source: 40 cm soil under Madrone tree | place: USA:California | collected 2016-06-14
CTCGTTCAGCATCCGATAAGTCGATGCGATATGGGCACTTTCTGGGCATATACCTCCCTCCCTGGCCGCCAAGGGTGCCATGGTGGGTGGATATATGCCAGATTTATACGTCATCGTATTTATGGAGTTAGGTACTTAGGGTCGCGAGCAATCCAAGCCCGCGTCCAAGCTATGCTGGCGGTCACTGACGATTCCCATACGCCGACGTGGCAGCAGTCGCTACAGAAAATGCGCAACATCACAGGCATTTACTGCTTCGCCGGAAGTGCGAAAAACAGGCTGATGTGGGGTCACTATGCGTCAAACCATAAAGGCGTGTGCCTCCAATTTGAGCGAGTGCATGACATTGCCACGTTCGCGCACGCGTTCCAAGTTAGATATGCTCTGGATCTACCGGTAATGAATTGGATAGTGGGCTTCCATGATGACATTGGCAGAATGCTCTTCTCAAAAGACCCGTGTTGGGAATATGAACAGGAAAGCCGCATCCTGATTCATGGACAAGCCAGACGATATTTGCCGTTCGCTCCTCAAGCCCTGCGAAAATTGATCTTCGGTTGCCGGGTAGAAGACACGTTGGTTGATGCGGTCAATGGCTATCTCGAGGAGCGTGCAGCGTTAGGACATCCGCCAATCGATGTTTATTTCGCCCGGCAGCATCCGAAGAAATATCGCTTAGTGGTGACGAGGGGGAGTTGTCGAATGAACGTGCCGGGCAGTTCCGGTGACACTTAGCGCGCACGCTGGGATTGCTGCACGATCCATCGCTTGGCTTTCCGGGTAGGCCCCTCGTCTCGGGGCTGCTCTAGATACTCATTATCGTCGGTGTATACGCCGTGCTGATCCTGGGGATTACGCTCAGCTCTCGGTGAGGACTCTAAATCCTTCGTTATGCCCGTCAACAGACAACCCACAACCAATACAGCGGCCCCATTTGAGGTGGCTGGCTGGGTACTGAGGGCTGTCGCTATGGCAACGGCAAGGTTCGGTAGTGTCGAGCTGCCGGGGACTGGATGCTGGGCCGCCGCCTAGCGCACGGGTGTGGCGGCCGTCCAACTGGACGTTGCCCCGGACCAGCGCGTTGCCGGCCCCGGTACTTCCGTACTTCCGGACTGCGCGTGTCAGACCTCTAACTTTGTTCTCCTGGTGGTGCGACTATGCCGCACTGCGGAAAATAATTGAGCGTCGAAGAGCATTTAATCTATATGAAAATCATTTAGTTATGGATAATTCCTGAAAATTGAGAACACTGAACAGTAATCATCAAAGAAAAGCAATACTGTGAAATAGAGATGTCTTGGAGGGCGGTTAACCTTTATATTAACTGTAACGGTACCATATGGTGATGGATGAGTTTTATGTGGGCAGATGCAAAACGATCCTGCTTTTTCCTGGTGCCGAAGCCTCTTGGAACGCGGCGGAGTTGCTTATTCCTCCTGTAAAAAAGGGCAAGAAGTCGAATGCACCGACCCAATTCAGAGCGCGCATCAAACGATACGCCGACACCGGTCAGTTGATGTCGCCCGATCATATGAACTCTGAGGGTGAGGGCTGCTTTGTTATTAAAGCTAACTGTGGACTTCGTGCATGGGGTTGGCCGCGACACTTGAATGACAAAGCAGTGTTCATAATTAGTCACGTAGTAATGAAGAAGAAACAGAAAGCAGATCCCGCCGACTTGGCCCGGACTGTTGCCGCAAGAAAGAGGGTAGAGGAAGACACAAAATGAGCAAGTTAACCGAATGGCTCTCCACCGAAGAAAGGCGAATGGAGTTTGCTGAAGAAGAGCTGATAGTAGACGCTGCAGAACAGATTTGGACTGCGATGGCTGCTGCAAAGTTGACAAAAAAAGATATCGCGGATCGCTTGAAGAAGAGTAAGGCTTTCGTTTCTCAATTGCTTAATGGTTCGCGGAACATGACCCTGCGTTCCCTCGCCGATATTGCGCATTGCGTCGGATATCGTGTCACGCTTACATTGGAGCGACAGGATACTGTGGCTCAATGGAAGCCTTTGAATGACGCGCTCGTCGTTCAATTTGATCTGCGGCAATTCGCGACACCCCCAATTGCCGAGCCCGTGAAAGACGAGGATGTGATAAAGGGAAACTGGAACACCATTCGGATCGCCGCGTAAGTGAGCAAGTCAGAGCTTCTAAAGGCTGCGCAAAAGTCCTTCGCAATCCAGGACGTATATCTATGCGATGCAAACGTATGGGCAAATCGGACTTACGAACCTGGCACGCTCGTTCCGAGTTCTAGCGTCCAATTCAAAATCAGTCCCACTAATGACTGCCAAGTGGTTGAGATGCAACCTCCGCAGAATGGCATTAGGTATCTAGTCCGCTATTTCGTGGGAACCGGTCTACGAATCCTTGGTGCCGGTGTCGATCCGCAAGAAACCAACGTCACTCGAGACAAGTTGATCGCCGATATAGAGGCAACGTTTGTCGTTCGCTATGTCGTGGTTGCACAAGATGAACCGACCAGCCCTATGCTAGAGGCGTTTAACGATAACGCCGTTCACCACATCTGGCCCTATTGGAGAGAATTTTTGCAGGCGACGACTATGCGACTTCGAGTCCCACCTGTCGTGTTGCCAATGCGCGTAGTTGAACAAGCGGTCGACGCGGGGCAAGGTGCGGCTACCGCTGCGAAATAGGTCTAGTTATCGCAGCAGGATGATGTGTCGGAAACTCGCGAAGCGCGCCCCCGATTTGAACCTACTGTTGCTGGCCGGCGATGGTGCGCGCGAATCATGCAGAATCAACAATCTCGTCCGCAATTTCGTGATGGCTTGATAGGAACTACCCTCGGGAATCTTATTAAATGTCCGGCATAGTAGCGCAGGACCTTGTTGGATTTCGCTGGGGTGCAAGAGATGAATCGCTGGAATATTCCCGTTTGGCTTGAGCGAGAGGTTAGCGAACGTGATAGTGGCTGCGTTTATTGCAGGGTCGCGTTTTCCTGGCAAAGCGCGTTTCGCAGCGGAAGACCTTCATGGGAACACATCATCAATGACATCCGAATAATCACGCGTGAAAACATTGTCAGGTGCTGCATCGGTTGCAATGCTAGCAAGGGTGCAAAGGACCTCGAAGTATGGTTAGAGTCAAAGTACTGCATAGATCGCGGGATCTCTTATGACTCTGTAGCACCTATCGTCAGGCGGTTCCTTGACGTAATCGCCAGGGGTGACCCTATAGGCCCTTGAAAATGCACTCGTGCGGACCGGGAACGCATTTTAGCCGCCACGAATACTCTAACCAACTCTTGGTTGGTCTTCCCACCATGACGGCGGCGGGGTAGGTCGCTGACGCGTGGTCGTCAAAGTCCTGTAAAATACGGGCAAATGCGAGGCAATGCGGTGCCCAGCCGCGTCCAGCGCCGACGGCAAACACGGCATCGAAGCCGCTAAGTTTGCGTTATCTACGCCTGCGCGAAGTCTGTAAACGCATCGGTGTCGGGCAGTCGACTCTTTACAGAATGATCGCGGCCGGTAACATTGCGCGGCATGTGAAACTTTTCGATAGTACCTGTAGCTTGGAATCGCTTTGCGTTCTATTTCGGAGGAGGGCGCCTCGATCGCGGGCGTACAACCGCTGTCACGACGTTCGGCCGTTCGCTCATGAAAAAATGACCACTCAACCGCGTTACCCTCTGTGCGTTCCGACCCGGCTTAACAGTGACGTTGTTGTCGGTTAGCGCATCCTTCAGGGCAAGCGCCCAGACACCAGCCTGCGAGCCCGCGTCGCGAATCAATCTCGGGACTTCTCCATTCTTAATGTGAAGACCAACCACCCGCCGGTGATAGCGCGGCGTCTCGGGATTGAAGACATTGTGCGTGAGGGTTTCCAAAAACTCCCGCCCAAACTCGCCTAGGTCGCGAATGGCTTGCGCTTTTCGCGCAGCATCGAGTTCGGCGCGATGAATCATCTCGACTCGGCGATCTTTCGTGAATCTCACCGCCTTGATGCGTTCGAGTTCCTTCAGAATCGATCGTGCGCGAAGGCCTGACCCGTGCCGCTTGACCAAGGCGCTAAATGAGAGGGGCCCGCGAAGGCTCAATATGTTCGGCGTTCCGGAGGGGTCAGAAAACTTCGGGTCCGTTTTCCAAGCGGATAGGATACGCAAGGTCTGTGGCTGTCGCTCGGACACCACCGATGTCGCTCCGGCACGCGACGAGCGAAGTTGACTCACACGCTGGCGAGTGAGACCACTGCGAGCCGCAACCGCACTGGGACCGGGTTGAGGGCGACCGGCCGATGCCGCCTCCTGCTCAACGGCACGGATGAACGCCTGTTCGATCAAGCGAGTTAACTCACTCGCCCCGATTTGCATCTCCATCGCGAGCTGTGCGAGAGGCGCCATGACTTCTCCGACCGCCCCGGTGACCGCCTCGTTGATAGGACCGCTCATGGCCACCTAATGACTCGGCCGCTATGGCCCGTGCCCGTGAGTCGCGGTCGTTGCATACCGGGAGTGTGCTCGTGATCCCTTCCCGCTCGACCCCAGTACCCAACGTGCTTATTGGTCATTCAACCCTCGTGCGTCTGGCGTGCCCTGAAGCCATCTGCAACGGTGTGCGTCACTGCGCTGCTGTAGGTAGAGGTTCGCGAGTACGCGTACCCGCATTTCTGGCAGCTGACCATGCCCTGTACAATGCTGGGTGTAATCGTGCGGCGTCGCGAGCGGATTTTATTTTCCTGCAGCAGTTCCTGCGCGCGCGCAAAACTTTCCTCGCTCACGAGCACGGGCACCGGGATCTCGATCCAGTCTGCGCGTGGCCGTTCGTGAGAGGCGCTATCGCGGGATGCCACCCCACCGCGAAGGCGCAGCGTGCGTGTAATGCGCTTACGACTGGCAGCGCGCGTTTTTCCGAACGCTGCCGCCCCACGATAGGCCGGGTTGCGCAACATCGCCCAAATGGTCGAGCGTTCCCAGCGCGCGCCTTGTTTACGAGTGGGAACCGCATCCGCATTGAGCCGACGCGTTATCTCGCCGATACTGAGATTTTCAACCGTGTACATCTCATAGACTTGCCGAACGATGCTCGCCTCCGCATCAATCACCTGATACAGCGCCAGAGCATCCTCGGTCTTGCGGATGTACCGATATCCGTAGGGCGCGCCACTGAGCACGCTCACTTCGCCCGATTTGGCGCGATGGCGCTTGCCACGTCGCGAGCGCTCCAGGATTTGCGCTCGCTCATACTCGGCGATCATGCCCTGGAACTGAACCAAAAGGTGATCTTCGGGGCTCGTGCCCTGCGGGGCGTTGACGAACATCGTTTCAACCCCGTGTTTGGCAAACTCCTCGATCAACAGGATTTGGTATGCGTATTTGCGGCTCAGTCGGTCGGGCGAATACGCCAGTACGGCTTGGATTTGACCCTCCGCAACAAGATCCCGTGTGCGCTCAAGTCCCGGTCTTTCCAGCTTGGCGCCGCTAAAGCCGTCGTCTTCGAACACCCACTCGTTCGGCACTTCCAGCCCGTGCGTTTGGGCGAACTGGATCAGCGCCGCTGTCTGGCTCGCAATCGTGCGTTCCTCGCGTTGTTTCTCCGAGGACACTCGGGCGTAAATTGCGGCCATCTTCATGTTCCGTTTCCTTGGCTCGGATGCGACCGATCAGGCGTTCCCGACTGGGCACCAAAATGTCGTAGGCTTGCGCGAGCTTTGACTCGAGCAGTCGATCAAACCGATAGTCCAAACAGACTTCAAAGGCGGCGTGTCTTGCACGCCGCTCAGCCATGCCCTTTTAATGCGTCTAAAAACGCGTCCAGCGCCCGTGTGACCAATGCGCCGATCGTCAGGCCGCTGCGTGCGGCATGGGTACGCAATAACCGCACGGTGCTCGGCGGGAGCTTCAACGTGATGGGCACGGTCGGCTCCGTGATCTCCGCCGGCGCTTCTAACTGCGCAGCCTCTTCGAGATACCGATATGCTTGACGGGCGGACAGGTCGAACTTGGCGGACAGCATTTGCGCGGCTTCCGGCAATGCTACATTGCGCTCCAGTAGTCGATACGCAGCGTTCAACTGCCGTGCCTTGTCCGCTTTGGTCGAACGGGTCATATGTCGTAAACATATTACTTCTTGAGACGCAAATCAACCAATGGAGTACTTCGCCCAGCCTGTAATCACCCGCTCAAACTGAAAGTTACCTTTTGCGTTCAGGGAGTAGTCAGCCCCATTTTATCAAACGCTTTTCTGCACTACGCGTTCGATTTGTGGATGACGCGGACATACCCGGACCTTCCGTGGTGTCGATATGCTGATGACGGGTTGGTCCATTGCCGCACCGAGTCGGAGGCCACGGCCCTTAAAGCCGCCCTTCAGGTTCGACTGGCGGAGTGCCACCTGGAACTGCATCCGACGAAAACAAAGATCGTTTATTGCAAAGACGGGAAGCGAAAAGGTACCTATCCGAACGTCAAATTTGACTTTCTTGGGTACGGTTTTCGGCCTCGTCTGGTCACACGTGTCCGGGATAACACACTGTTTTGCGGATTCAATCCGGCGGTCAGTGTCTCGGCGCTCAAAGCCATGCGAGCGACGATCCGGGAGCTGAACATCCGTCGGCAAACGCAGCGATCGTTGAAGGACATCGCCGAGTTGCTCAATCCGCTTCTTCGGGGGTGGATCGCGTACTATGGGCGATTCGCACCATCGGCGCTGTATCCTGTGCTTCGATACGTCAATCTGACGCTCGTGGCCTGGGCCATGCGGAAGTTCAAGCGCTTTAAAGCCCATAAGATCCGAGCGGGCCGGTTCTTTGAACGGCTCGCCAAGGAGTGTCCGGATCTTTTTGCTCATTGGACGGTCGGTATGAGCGGTGTGTTTTGCTGATGGGAGCTGAGTGAGGCGAGAGTCTCACGCTCAGTTCTACGAGAGGCCGGTGGCTTCCGCCGGCCTACTCAACCAGGGTGCTGCCGTTCCAGGGAGCCGACCGCCTGGGGCTAGTTGATCGCTGGGAGCGTTTCAGCGAGGCGAACAAGCCGCATTGATCCTGTGATCTCCGCCGATGGCCTGCGTGCTGTAACGGGACGTGTGTGCGAGTTGGGGCTTCCGCTGGCGGTCGGAGGCCGCATCGTTAGTGGTCAGGCTCTCCCTTAAGATTCTCGGGCGTCGCTTGGTCGATCTCGTTTGCGATCCTGCGGATTGGGACGAGTGACGTTGGTCGGCTTACGTCGCGGCGTCCGCCTGCCTGTGCTATGCGCCGCTTCAACGCCGTACGAACCACCCCGGCGTGCATCGGGAACTCTGTCCCCTATCTCGAACACTCAAGATCCAGCAGCGAAACGAGCCAATTTTAGTTCGTTCTTCCGTTGATCATTTTTTAGCTAACTTTAGGCGGTTTCCAATCACAATCCATAATGAAATTTCATAGCATGAAACCATAATTTAATATGATTGACGCACGAACATTGAGCGTCCATTATCGCTCAAGCCTTCAACCGAATTGGCGGTAGTCCCGAGATGTATGAAGTGGGGAATCTAAATGAGGGTGGGTTTACTTGTAGGTGTCTGCGCTGGACTGAGGGCCACGACCTATAGATGTTGTCGGCATCGAATTAGTTTGTAACCCGATCGGCTAGCGGTTCGCGTCGCCGCTAACCGGCGCATGTTGTCCGTATGACAAAACGACCTGTTACGCATGGCCGACAATACAAGCCTCCCCGCTGTGCTCGAAATGTCGGCCGCTATTCAGGCCCGCAGCACATGCGACAAGGGATCACCAAGAGGTGGTGAATACATTCGTGGCCAAGCGGCCCCCGATTAAAGACGAATGACGCCCTGGCATCGTGGAGCCTGCAGTACGCCTGCCGGGAAATGATCAAGAGGGAAAATTTTGCTGGCTGGTACATAGGAGTAATGATGACTAAGAACGAGGTCTCGCACTACGATGCGGTGGTGGTGGGTGCTGGCGTTACCGGCATGTACATGGTGTACAAGCTTCAGGAGTTGGGTTTTTCCGTTCGCGGTTTCGACACCGCCAGCGATGTCGGCGGCACCTGGTACTGGAACCGCTATCCCGGCTGCAGGTTAGATACCGAGAGCTTCGCCTACGCTTACTTCTTCCTGGCCGGGATTACGCCCGAGTGGACGTGGAGCGAGCGCTTCGCTGGCCAACCTGAACTGCTTGCATACGCACGCTATGCGGCGGACAAGATGAACATCCGCAAGAACATCCAGTTCAACACCGGGGTCATTTCCGCGACTTTCGACGACCAGTCGAATATGTGGAGGCTAAGTCTCGATGGTGGGAGTTCGGTGACATGCCGCTTTCTGCTGACCGCCGTGGGCCTTCTGTCCGCCACGCGCCTTCCGAAGATAGCGGGGATCGAGAATTTCAAAGGTGTGGCGTTCCACACGTCACGCTGGCCGCGCGATCCGGATGGTGGCAATGAGGGGCAGCCCCTCGATATCGCGGGCAAGCGGGTCGGTATTATCGGCACCGGCGCGACGGGCGTTCAGCTTATCCCGCAGCTCGCGAAGACAGCAGGCGAACTCTACGTGTTCCAACGCTCGCCGAACTGGTGCACGCCGCTGCGCAACGGGCCTCTATCGAGCGAGGAGATGGGAAAGATCCGCGCCGATCGCAATGAGCTTCTGGAGTATCTCAAGACGACACCCGTTGGATTTCCTTACAAGCCGTATGAGCGCAACGGGGTCGACGAAACTCCGGAGGCGCGCGAAGCCTTTCTCGAAAAGCTGTATTCAACGCCCGGCTACGGCATTTGGCTCGCCAATTACCAGGACATCATCGTCAATCGGCAGACTAACGACTTCATCGCTGATTTTGTCGCAAACAAGATCCGCCAGCGCGTGAAGGATCCGGTGGTAGCCGAGAAGCTAATCCCCAAGGATCACCCTTTCGGCAGCAAACGCATCCCGATGGAGACCGACTACTACGAAACATACAATCAGGGCAATGTCCACCTGGTCGACATCAAAGAGACTCCGATCGAAAAGATGACTCCCAAGGGGATCCAGACGACCCGCGAGGAGATAGAGCTCGACATCGTCATCCTCGCGACAGGATTCGATGCGATCACCGGCTCGCTCGATCGCATCGACATCCGCGGCAAGGGCGGCGTGAAACTGGCGGATACCTGGGAAGATGGCCCAATCACTTATCTGGGACTCCAAGTGAAGGGTTTTCCCAATCTTTTCACCCTTGTGGGCCCGCATAACGGCGCAACCTTCTGCAATGTCGGCGTCTGCGGTAATCTACAGGTGGAATGGATGGCCGATATGCTGACCTACCTTCGTGACAACGGCATCTCCTATGTCGAGGCCAGGGAGGACGCGCAGAAGAAGTGGACCGACGACGTCTACGCCGACTTCGAACAGACGCTGCTTACCCAGGGCAACGCCTGGTGGGTCAAGATCAAGCAGCACGCAGACGGCACCACCACCCGCCGCGCGCTCGCTTATATCGGCGGCGGCCCGCGCTATCGCGAGATCTGTGACCAGGTCGAGAAACAGGGTTATGCTGGGTTCGAGCTTCGCCGGACGACCGACGCGTGACCGGTGCGTCGTCGTGAACACGCGCCGCGTTGATCCTCACGCACGCCGTGATGCGTGCAGCGGTGGCAGAAAGCCTGGAAATCTTCACCATCACTGGTGATCAACGCCTGCCAGCCGTCCACGGCATTTCACATAGACTGGAAGGCCGAGCTTTCAGCAGGCCAACCCGCTAAATGGTGTCGGAGTCGTAATATCCTATTGCCAAGCTCAAACGTTCCCGGCACTCAGCCATAATTCTTTCTATAAGTTCGGAGACCCTTGGGATATCGTCGATCAGTCCAATTGCTTGCCCAGCCCAGATAAGACCAGAGTCGATTTCGCCGGATTCCAGCGCATGCCGACCTCTTGTTCCGGCGACAAGCTGCCGGATATCTTCGTATTCATATCCTTCAGCTCTGTCTTCGATTGTGGCAACCTCCCTTGCGATCTCATTGGAAAAAATTCGTGCCGTGTTGCGCAACTTTCGGAAGATCAATTGAGTGTCTCGTTCCGAACCTTTGACAAGTGCGTTCTTAATATTCTCATGGATCGGGGCTTCTTGGGTCAGGCAGAACCGTGTCCCCATGTTTACGCCCTCGGCACCAAGGACAAGTGCCGCAGCCATACCCCGACCGTCGGCAAAGCCGCCGGACGCCACCATGGGAATCTTCAGAACACGAGCAGCGGCGGGAATCAAGATAAGTCCGGGAATGTCATCCTCACCTGGATGGCCTGCACACTCAAATCCATCAATGCTTACCGCATCGACACCCTTACGCTCAGCCGACAGTGCGTGGCGCACGGCCGTGCATTTGTGGACGATCTTGACGTCCGCCGCCTTGGCCTTGGCAATGAATTCAGCGGGATTGCTGCCCGCCGTTTCGAGAATCTTTATGCCGCTCTCAATGATCACGTCGAGATAGGCTTTATATGGAGGGGGGCTTGCAGTAGGCAGAATGGTAAGGTTCACCCCGAATGGCTGATCGGTTAAATCGCGGCAGCGCTGGATCTCTTGCCGGAGCGCTTCTGGTGTCGGCTGAGTGAGTGCGGTCAATATTCCAAGCGCACCGCTGTTTGATACCGCCGACACGAGCGCAGCGCGCCCCACCCACTGCATGCCCCCCTGAATAATGGGATATTTGACACCCAAAAGATCGGTTATTCTCGTACGCATTGAGTAGGGACACCCTCCATACCAGTGATGAAATGAATCAGTCATTGCCACCATGGGAAGAAGGGCGGCAAGGCAGACGCGCGCCTATTCAACGTACCTATGCCCCTCGCGCCGCAAAAATATGATCAGCGGCATCGCGCGAGGCTGGTGACAGCTGACAGTGTTTATGACGTTGCAGGAAGAACGTATGGCAACCTAGTTGGGGCAGGTTCTCACCCATCGCTTCCTTTGTCAAACGTAAATGAACAATAATTTCAATAAATGAAATTAAAAATATCTGATTTTGATGAACATCAGCCTGCGACCCCAGACTCTTGGATAGAGCTATTCTGGTGGGTAATAAATACTGCGGGAGCGACGACCGTAACCGCCGAGGACTCAAACCGATCTCTAAGATTCTCATCTCGCATACCGCGGCAAGAGGTTGCATGCTTGCCGCGTCGACGACCGCCACAGTCACCGGCATGAGGCCTCAGGTTACGCCAACTACATTGCGCTCCAGGGTACTTAACCCTTTCCTTTGACTGACGGCTCCCCAATTCCCACAAATATCGTAGAATGATATGCTTATGGTCTGGCATCCCGCGCGGCGAAAGGTGGCCGACTGCTCCCGATGTTCGCGCTGACCTCGGCCAAAATGCAGAGGACGTCTTCGGACGGTGACTGTGGTAAGGTATTTTGCGCTCGAGACGGAGCCTTATGAGAAGCAATTAAAGGTGTTTTCTTTGCGACGGATGATTGGCCAGTATGCCCGCATTTAAACCCGTAACCGCCTTAGTGCGCGGTCTTTTGGTGCTGAATGTCGTCAGCCGACGCAAGAAGGCTAACGTGCCTGATATTCACACGGAAACAGGACTGGATAAAGCAACGATCATCCGGATGCTGGAGACACTAATTCACGCTGGCTACGTTGCGAAGAATGGAATCGATGGAGCTTATGTCCCGACAGGCCGCACCGCGGACCTGAGCTCAGGCCTAAGCGTCCATGAGCGTGTCGCTGACTCGGCGGGCCCCATTATATCAGCCTTTCACCGCGAAGTCGGATGGCCATGCGATCTTGCCGTTCTCGATGATGACGCGATGTTTCTCGTATATGGTAGCAATGAGCGAGGCGCGTTGCGCGTCCAGCGGTCCGCCGGATCTCGCACGCCCTTGTTAATGAGCAGTCTTGGGCGAGCGTACCTCGCGAACTGCGAAAAGAACGAACAAGACCGCCTAATTGCCAAGCTTGCCAAAGTACCCGGCCCGGACACGCAGCCAGCGCGGCATCCTGTGGAATTGAGAGCGCAGCTCAAGAAAGTGCGCTCTCAAGGATTCGCTCTGAGCGACAAGCAATATGAGGCGCGCCAGAATTTTCCGACACTTCGGGGTTTTGCAGTTCCCGTCCGTGATAGCGGTACGGTTTATGGAAGCATGGGGATGATCATGCTCCGTAATTCCGTATCTCTGCGCGACGCCGTGCAGAAATATCTGCGGCCGATGCAGAAGACTGCAGCAGAAATTGCTCAACGGCTGGCGGAGCATCGCTAAGATGATGCGAGTACGTCAATCGACTGTCCGATGGGCTGCGCGAGGTTACTGATACTCGGATAATTCCAGGTGCCGTGAGGCTTGACAGCCGGCCGAGCCACGTCCTTGAGCGCTGCCGCCCGGATCAAGCAGTCTCATCGACCAATCGAGGCAGCCAGTCAGCCCCCGGGGGCGGGCATGACGTATAAGGCCACTCGATGGTGGTAAAGGCGTTATTCGCCTTTAAATACGGGGGGTCGCTTGACCAAAAACGCCGCCACCGCCTCGTGGTGATCCTTCGTCGTATGCGCGATGGCCTGCATGGAGGCCGACGTTTCAAGCACGACCGAAAGGCTGGAATTGTGGGCAGTGCGTAATAAACGTTTGGTCATACGGACAGTATGCGGCGGATTAGCGGCGATGCGAAGCGCCAGCCGATGAGCTTCTGCAAGGAGCGCCTCATTTTGCACGACCGCGGAGACTAACCCGCAGGCCAGTGCCTGCTCGGCCGTCAGAGCATCTCCGGTGAGGGCCATCTCACATGCTTTTGAAAATCCGACGATCCGCGGCAGCAACCACGCCCCTCCGTCACCCGGTACGAGCCCAACCTTCACGAAGCTCTCGGCGAACTGGGCGTTTGGTGCTGCAATACGCAAGTCGCACATGCATGCTAAATCACAGCCGGCGCCGATAGCCGGTCCATTCACCGCGGCTATGACGGGAACCTCCAGGGCTTCAAAAAGCAAGGGCAATCGCTGAATCCCGGCACGATAGTTTCTCCAGGTTTGCGCGGGTACCCGATCGTTGATTCCGCCGGACTCCCCCATTTTTTTAAGGTTGCCGCCCGAGGAAAACGCGCGTCCCGCCCCAGTGAGCACGACCACGCGAATTGACATGTCACGATCGGCGTCGGCCATCGAGTCCAGCAGCGCTTCGAGCATGTCGTCGTCTGAAATGGCGTTACGTGTCTCCGGTCGATTCAACGTAACGCACATGATCCCATCGACCACAGTGCGCAGTACCAAATCTCCCATTTCTCTCTCCCTACCGCAGGCCAAGTTCACGCGCAATGATGCCGCGGAAGCTTTCCTGTGTTTGTTCCATTAACGACATAAATTCAAGATGGAAAGCCGGACCATTCAACAATTCAAAGGCAATGCATGCCGTGTCATAGTATCACCAGACGAAATATGTGTTCATTATATCATGTTGGAGTTACAATGGAGAAACCCTGCTAGCGGTGCCGTTCGGATTCGCATAGGTGTTGCCCACTAGGATGATCGATAGTGCAAACTGACAAGCGCGCTTGTATTGCGGGTGCGTTCGAACACCCGACCCGCTTCGCAGCGGAGCGGTCGATTGCCCAACTGCACGCCGAAGCCGCTGCCGGCGCTCTGGCTGACGCGGGGTTGGGCGTCAAGGACATCGACGGTTACTTTTGTGCAGTCGATGCACCTGGCGGTGCGACCTCAATGGCAGAGTACTTGGGTATCCGGCCTCGGTATATAAACTCAACCGAATTGGGTGGCGCCTCGTATATCGCGCATGTAGCACATGCGGCCGAGGCCATCGCGGCACGACGCTGCGACGTAGCGCTCGTTACGCTCGGCGGACGCCCGCGCGCCAGTGGGACCACGCCCGTAGCTTATCCGCCGGGTGCTCCGGAGGCAGCATTCGAGCTGCCCTACGGGCCGAACATCCTTAATCTCTATGCGATGTGTGCCATGCGCCACATGTACGAATTTGGGACGACCAGTGAGCAACTCGCGTGGGTCAAGGTGGCAGCTTCGCATCATGCTCAACACAATCCAAACGCCATGTTGCGCAAGATCGTTTCTGTTGAGGAAGTCGTGAACTCGCCGGTTGTGGCCGACCCGCTCCACCGACTCGATTGCTGCGTCGTAAGCGATGGCGGCGGCGCTCTCATTGTCTGCAGGCCAGAAGTGGCTCGTTCGTTAAAACGTCCTGTTGTTCGCGTGATCGGTGCGGGTGAGGCGATAAAGCATGGCTCCGGAGGACATATCGACATGAGCTATTCGGCAGCGGTGTGGTCCGCACCTACCGCGTTCAAGGATGCCGGCGTCGCACCGTCTGATATCAGGTATGCCTCAGTCTATGACAGCTTCACTATTACGGTTGTGGTCCAGTTAGAAGATCTCGGATTTTGCAAGAAAGGCGAGGGAGGCCGCTTTGTGGCTGACGGCAACCTGATCTCCGGTGTGGGCAAGCTACCGATCAACACGGACGGCGGAGGCTTATGCAACAATCATCCGGGCAACCGCGGCGGTATGACAAAAGTCATTGAAGCGGTCAGGCAATTGCGAGGGGAGGCCCATCCGGCCGTGCAGGTAAAGGACTGTAATCTTGCACTGGCGCAGGGTGTTGGCGGTTCACTTGCGACACGTCATAGCAGCGCAACGCTCATTCTCGAACGAGCTTGATCCCATGAACAGCGCGAATCGAGTTATCAAGGCACCTGAAGTCAGTCCCGAGACGAAAGCGTTTTGGGCGGCCTGTAATGCGAAGGTCCTGTCCGTCGGTCGTTGCAAGAATTGCGCGGCTGCCCATTATTATCCCAGGGCGCTATGCCCATTTTGTCTGAGTATCGATACCGTGCTTGAACCCGTGTCGGGCGACGCTTGCATCTATTCGTACTCGGTGATGAGATCCGCGCCGGAACCCTATGCCATCGCCTTCGTCACCCTCGCGGAGGGCCCGACTATCATGACTAACATTGTCGATTGCGGCTTCGAGCGCATTGTGATTGGGGCAGCAGTAAAGCCTGTTTTTAAACCCGCTGAAGATGGCCACCTTGTGCCGATGTTTGGCTTGCGCGATTAGTCGCAGATACCCTCTATTGCTATCGGAGAATCTGGTTTATGAACGAGGCTTACATCGTTGCTGCGTTGCGGACCGCTGGCGGAAAGAAAGGCGGACGGCTAAAAGACTGGCATCCCGCCGATCTGGGCGGATTTATGATTGATACCCTGCTCGATCGGGGCCCGGTAGATCCACAATTGATTGAGGACGCTATATTTGGATGCGTGAATCAAGTCGCCGAGCAGGCAGCGAACATCGGGCGGCAATCTGTTTTGGCGTCAAAGCTGGCGGAACGCGTTCCCGGTACCACCATTGACCGGCAGTGCGGCTCATCGCAGCAGGCCCTTCACTTTGCTGCACAAGCCGTTATGAGCGGGGTGATGGACGTGGTGATTGCGGGGGGAATCGAAAGCATGACGCGGGTCCCTATGGGATTGAATACCGCCTTTCATTCCCTCCACGGCCATGGGCATTACAAAGGTCCCCGTGTCACCGCCCGCTATCCTGAGGTTACCGCGTTCAGTCAGTTCAGCGGGGCTGAAATGATGGTTTCAAAATATGGCCTCGATAAAGCAGCACTGGACCAATTTTCGTTGGAAAGTCATCGAAAGGCAGCGGATGCCACAAATGTAAACCGATTTGCCGCAGAAATTGTCGCGGTTCCAATTATTAATGCGACCGGTACGAAAGAGCTTCATGACCGAGACGAAGGAATTCGATTCGATGCGTCTCTGACTGCGATTGCAGGCGTTAAGAAGCTATCGGACGCGGGAGTGTTGACCGCGGCCAACGCTAGCCAGGTATGCGATGGGGCTTCAGGAGTCATTGTCGTTAATGAGCGAGGGCTTAAGGAAGTCGGTTTAGCACCCCTGGCTCGAATTCATCAAATGACTGTGCTCGGCGGAGATCCGGTGGTGATGCTCGAAACACCCATCGAAGCGACGCGGGTGGCGTTGAAGAAGGCGGGGATGGCGGTTGCTGATATTGATTTGTACGAGGTCAATGAGGCATTTGCGTCGATTCCACTCGCTTGGCTCAAGACTCTCGATGCGGATCCACAGAAGCTCAATGTCAACGGTGGCGCGATCGCGCTCGGGCACCCGCTTGGCGCTTCCGGCACGAAACTCATGGCAACATTGATCCACGAGCTTCGCGCGCGCGGGGCGCGCTATGGGCTTCAGACGATGTGCGAGGGCGGCGGGCTCGCCAACGTAACGATCATCGAACGCATATAAAATCGCGTAGATCAGCTTGTGAAGACAGACTTGCGTTACGACCTGCCAGTCGGAATTTGATTGAAAGGCGTACCTTTGTCAGCACGAAACTCAGGCGGTAGCCCGAGGACACGCTCGGCGATGATGTTCCGGAGAATCTCGTCGGTGCCGCCCTCGATTCGAGTGCCCGCCGAGCGCATCAGCATCGCCTGGAATCGTCCCGAGTCCGCGGCCTCTGATCCTGAGAGGACGCCATATTGCGACTGCAGATCGAGCGCGTACATTGCGATTTCCTGCATTGTAGTGCCGGCGACGAGCTTGCCTATCGAATTCTCGGGGCCGGGCATTGCGCCCCTCGACAGCGCCGAGATGCTGCGGGAAGCGGTGTGTTTAAGTCCACTGTCTCGGACAGCCCAGGTCGCAAGCTTGGATCGCACGGCCGGGTGGTCGATAGCTCTCCCCATTTCTGTCGGTAGGGTTTCGCATAGGGCCAATAATTCGGGGAATCCCGTGGGCATGCCGGCACCGATGGAAAGTCGTTCATACATCAACGTGGTCAGCGAAACGGTCCAGCCTTTCCCCACCTCGCCGAGGCGTTGAGCATCCGGAATTCGCACATTTTCCAAAAAGACTTCGCTAAATCCCGAACCCGCATTGATCTGTTTAATCGGCCGATATTGGACGCCAGGCGATTTCATATCGAGGAAGAACATCGTCAGCCCGGCGTGTTTTGAAACATTGGGATCGCTTCGCGCCAGCAGGATCGCGAAGTCCGCGAGGTGCGCTCTGCTGGTCCAAACCTTCTGGCCATTGATGATCCAATTCAATCCCTCGCGCTCGGCACGGGTGCGAATTCCAGCTAGGTCCGACCCGGCCACCGGCTCCGAGAAGAGCTGGCACCAGATCTCTTCCCCGGCGGCCAGTGGCGGCAAAAAACGTTCTTTCTGGCGCTCGGTCGCCCATTCCATGATGGTCGGGCCGCACATTCCAACGCTGATTCCGAACAGTCGCGAGAGTAACGCGTAGACGCCTTCTTCTTGTTGCCAAATGATGCGCTCAATCGGCGTGGCGCCACGCCCGCCGTATTGCTGTGGCCAATGAAGGCACGCCCATTTGGCAGCCTGCTTTTTTTTCTGCCACGCTTTTGATGCCGCGACGACGTCAGTGCTAATTAGCTTAAGGTCACCGAATGCAGCGCGGCTGAGTTCGTCAAATAATTCATTGGGCGCGTTGACATCAAGCCACTCACGTGCCTCGCGACGGAAGGCAGCCTCCTGAGAACTGTCATTGAAATCCATCAGAGAATTCCTGCGAGGGAGGCACCGTTCATGCCCTGATCGGCGATCGAAGCTGATCAATCAGTCGATCTTCCCAGCTCAAAATGCTGCCGAGGTTGATGGCGAGCAGGTTCGAACGTCGGTAGTATAGATGGCAGTCGCTGTCCCATGTGAACCCCATGCCGCCGTGCACCTGAATGTTGTTTCTCGAGCATAGTTGGAAGGCCTGCGTAGCACTTATTCTCGCCGCCGCCGCCGCTTGTGGAAGCTCCGCGGCATCGGTAGAAAGGGCCCAAGCAGCGAAATAGGCATTCGAACGGGCCAGCGTCGCCGCAACATACATGTCCGCCAACATGTGTTTCAACGCTTGGAACGATCCAATCTGACGGCCAAATGCGCGTCGTTCGAGGGCATAATCTCGCGCCATCTCCAGTGCGCGATCCGCCCCGCCGATCTGTTCGAACGCAAATAGTACTGCAGCGCGGTTCAACATTTCTTCGATTTGGGGCCAGCCTTGGCCGGTCTTTCCGATGGGCGTCGCGGGAGCCTTATCAAACGTCAAACGCGCATGGCCGCGGGTTGGATCAATCGTCGCCACGGGGACGCGATTCACGCCGTTTCCGGAAAGCTCCACAAGATACAAGTCGACCAGACCCCCCTCGTTGCGAGCAGCCACGATGCAGATGTCCGCGATCATGCCATCGACGACTGGTAGCTTAGTCCCGGTGAGGTGACCGTTCGAAACGTAGCAGTCCATCCGACTCGCTGACACCGCGCCGACTTGTTCCGACAGCGCGAAGGTTCCAATGGACGCACCACTCGCCAGCTTGGGTAACCATGCCCGCTTTTGCGCTTCGCTTCCCGCTTTTAGCAAGCACTCGGCCGCGAGATAAATTGACGACGAAAACGGAACAGGGGCTAACGATCGGCCTAATTCCTCCGCAATGACGCACAACTCGAGGTAACCGAGCCCCAGGCCCCCGTACGATTCGGGAATCGCGGTCCCCATATAGCCGAGATCCCCAAGTCCTCGCCATAACTGTGGGTCGTGTGTTGCTGCCGCATCCAGCACAACTCGCACCGTGGATCGGGAGCTGTTCGTCTCCAGGAATCGACGTGCATAGTCTTTGAGCTGCTTCTGCTCCTCGGAAAAGTCGAAATCCATGATTTCCTGTCCCGTTAATGCTTAACGATCGCCATGCAGGCGACATTAAGCCAATTAATTTGGTTAGGCAAGCCAAATAGTATTGTAAGCCGAACCATATCTATGGGATAGTCCGCCCAGGGGAGCTCGGGTTCTCCTCGATTCCGGAGGCATGAAATGGCGAAATTGTGTGAGGGACGGGTGGTGCTCGTCACCGGGGCAGGCCGCGGCATTGGGCGCCAGTACGCGCTCATGTTGGCTGCCCATGGGGCGAAGGTTGTGGTTAACGATCTTGGCGGTAGTCGTGACGGCAGTGGCACCGATACTTCGCCGGCGCAGCAAGTAGTCAGAGAGATTTCCCAGGCTGGCGGGAAGGCCGTGGCGGACGGCAATGACGTCAGCAGCTGGAGCGGATCCAAAGCGATGATCGATACCGCCATCAACGAGTTCGGTCAGCTGGACGTACTCGTGAACAACGCCGGCATCCTGAGAGACCGAATGTTGGTGAACATGCAGGAGGCTGAATGGGATGACGTGATGAAAGTGCATCTCAAGGGCACGTTCGCGCCTACGCATCACGCCGCTGCCTATTGGCGGGACCGGAGCAAGCAAGCCGGTGCACCGATCGATGCTCGGGTCATAAATACGAGCTCCGTCTCCGGCATCTACGGCAACGTCGGTCAATGTAACTATGGTGCGGCGAAAGCGGGAATCGCCACGTTCACCGTAATTGCATCGCGCGAATTATCACGCTATGGCGTCACGGTGAACGCGATCGCCCCTGTGGCGAATACGCGTTTGACCGAAGATCTGCGTGAATACACCGAGGAAGAAAAGCTGCGGCGCGATCCTCGTTGGATTGCGCCCGTCGTGACATGGCTTGCCAGTACGGAATCCTCCAGCGTAACCGGCCGTGTCATCGAGACAGGGAATGGAATTATTGCGATCGCCGAAGGCTGGCATCGGGGTCCCACGATCGGGCAAATTGCCGATCCGGCTGCTGTAGGCCCGGTGTTGGCGGATTTGGTGGCACGCGCTCGTAAAAATGCCGGTATCAATGGCGCGGATCTTGACTGAGATGTAAGCACCGGGCCATCGGCTGTCGGGGCGGGTAGAACATGGCAATTTCCCTCGAGAAAATTCTGGCCATTCGTGCGGACAACGCGCCCTTCGCCTATAGCGACCGCGAGAGCTTGCTTTACTCACTCTCCATCGGGTTGGGAGAGAACCCGCTTGATGAACAGGAATTGCAATTCGTAACGGAATGCGACCAACGGCCTCGAACGGTCGCGACCATGGCGACCGTGCTGACCCAATTTGCGGCGCTTAGAACGAGCGGCATCGACTATGCTCAAGTCCTGCACGCGGAGCAGCGGCTGACGGTGCACCGGCCTATGCCTCCTGCCGCCGATATTCTCGCTGACTACGCGGTTCTGGGCGTGGTCGACAAGGGGCCTCAGAAGGGCATCCTTGTCTACGTTGAAACTCGTGTGCGTACCGCCTCAGACAATCAGCCTCTATACACTACCGGCGCAACGATCATGGCGCGGAACGACGGCGGGATCGGAAGCGGCGGGATTTTAGCTCCCGCGGTCCACCTCATACCCAATCGCGCCCCTGATCGCACGGTAGCGATCGGTACTCGTCCGAATCAAGCGCTGCTTTATCGCCTCAATGGGGATCGTAACCCTTTGCACTCGAGTCCCGCGGCTGCATCTCTCGGCGGGTTCCAACGACCGATTCTGCACGGTCTATGTACCTACGGCATCGCCTGTCGGGCCGTATTGGCAAGCGTCTGCGAGTACGATCATACCCGCATTGGCCGCTTTGACGTGCGGTTTTCATCGCCTGTCTATCCGGGAGAATCCATTGCTACGGACATGTGGATCGACGGCGACACCGTGTCGTTCCGCTGTCGAGTGCCGGAGCGCGATGTCGTCGTGCTTAATAACGGCCTTTGCTTGCTCGTACCCCCGGTAAGGTCATGACCATTCGTATGCCCTCTGTGAACCTATGAACGAAGACACGGATAAAGCCCACGCTTCAAACTTCGCACCTGTTCGCGCCATCGCGACAATATCCCGCGAGTTCGACAAGGTCTCTCGAGATGCTCCAATTAGTATCACTCAATACCGATTCATGCTCTACCTCAAAGATGGCCCAAGACGAGCGGGAGAAGTTGCGGCGACCAGCCTGGTCACCAAGGCGACGATTTCAGGACACATAGCGATTTTGAGGGACAAAGGCTGGATTACGGCCGAAATGGAACCGATCGATCGGCGGGTTACCCGAATAGTGCTGACAGATGCCGGGCGAGCGGCGATGAAAGCTTTTGAAAACCAATTGCTGGACTGCCTCACGGCGTTGATTCGACCTGAGGACCGTGAGCGGGTGCTCCTCGACCTCACACGCCTCTATATGGCGCTGTCAGCCACGCGCGAATCTCGCTATGTCGACTTTGAATCGCCGGCCTATCAAGTCGTCGTGCCATCTGCCGATTTGGAATAATGAACCACAATCAATACGGAGCCCGCGAAACGATGCCTCTCAAGAAACCGATCGTACCTTATCTAAAGCTCTCCGATTCCGCGGGGCCGTGTCTTGAAGGGCTACGTTGCAGCAGTTGCTATGCGGTATTTATCGACACCCGGGAAGCCTGCAGTAAGTGCTATGCGCGCGGCGCGCTGGTACCGTTCAAGCTGGCGAGCACCGGCAAGCTCTACAATTGGACGATTGTTCATCGAAACTTCCCAGGTATCAAAGTTCCTTTTATCTCGGCTATCGTCGACCTTGACGGCGGCGGAACTGTAAAAGGCAATCTCATCGACATCGAGCCCGACCCGTCGAAACTCACTTTCGACATGCCCGTCACCGTTGTTTTTTCTGCGGTCCCGCAAACCGACGCAACGGGATCCGAATTCATCAGCTATTTTTTTATCCCTTTTTTTCAAGAGCGTAGAAACCAATGAACGACGTCTATATCGTCGGATCCGACATGATCCGGTTCGGTCGCTTTCCTGACAAAACTGTACCCATGCTTGGCGCTGAAAGTGCGTTGCTCGCACTCGATGACGCCGGCGTGTCGATTACCGATATCCAAGCGCTGTATTGTGGCAATCAACTCGAAGCCAAGGCGATGTCGGGTCAGCGCATCTTGCACCTCGTCGGGCAGACGGGTATTCCCGTCGTAAATTGCGCCAATGCCTGTGCTACAGGCGCCACCGCGATGCGTGAAGGCTGGATGGGCATCAAAGCGGGGGTGTACGACCTGGTCCTGTGCGTCGGCGTCGAGCAGATGGGCAAAGGCCTGCTCGGGAGTCCGGTTGCACCGAACGGTATCCCCGTTGAAGGCTTGCTAGGTTCCGGTACCATGCCGGCGGTGTTTGCCATGGTCGGCATGGAACACGCACGAAAGCACGGGACAACCTTCGAACAATTTGCGCAAGTCTCGGTCAAGAATCACTATCACTCACAATTCAACCCCAAGGCGATGTACCAAAAGGAAGCCTCGCTTGCGGAAGTCATGGGCGCGGAGATGATTGCCTATCCCAACACCAAGCTCATGTGCTCAGTCAATGTGGATGGCGCCGCGGCGGTCGTCTTGGCCTCCGAAAAAAAGGCTAAGGAGCTGGGGCTGATGTCCCGCGCGGTGAGAATTCGCGCCTCCATACTCACTAGTGATCCTTACTCGGAGCGAGATCTCGTCATGCACGACTTCAACGCCTGCACCAAGCTTGCGGCACGACAGGCGTACGAAACTGCGCAACTTGGTCCCGAGGATTTGGACCTTGTCGAATTGCACGATTGTTTCGCAACCGCTGAGATAGTCCACTACGAAAATCTCGGACTCGCGGAGGAAGGAAACGGAGCCGAACTGCTGGAAAGTCGCGCAACATACAACGGGGGACGAATTCCCGTGAACGTGTCCGGCGGACTGCTTTCCAAAGGACATCCGCTCGGCGCGACAGGAATCGCCAACGTGTGCGAAGTTGTTGCCCATCTGCGCGACGAAGCAGGGGCACGCCAAGTGAAGAATGCGCGGATCGGATTGACACATGTCGTTGGTATCGGCAGTGCAGCATCCATTCATATTCTCGAGAAAGCCTGACGTAGCCCCTCAAACTCCTTTGAGGAGCTTATGCAATGACGACGATGGCGACATCATCGGTCACTTTCCCGAGTTATACCATTGCTGCTCGAAAGGCAGCGCTGCAGGCGGCCGACATCGTGCCGCTCGTGATGGTATTGGTGCAGTTTACCGGCGACGCAGACCTCTTGGATCGCTGTGCACCGTATATCAAAGGCCCATCTGACGCGCAGCAGTCTATCCCGGCCGCGTTCAAGCACGAGATTATTTGCCGGCTCTTGACGGTCCTCGATCGGTATTCGAACGGTGAACTCGAGATGCCGAAAGTGCCGAACGACACGCTATTCGCTCGGATGATGAGTGTCGCCGTCGGTCGACCGGTGTCACCGAAGTACGTCGAAATCATGCGCGACGATTTTCAGTGTGGGGAAAAGGACGCAGGCGGCCTCCTTTGGAAGCGGCCGCCAGACCGCGAAAGACTCGAGCGATTCCGAGTCGCAATCGTGGGCGCCGGCCTTTCAGGAATTGTTGCTGCAATTCGATTGAAGCAAGCGGGAGTCGCCTTCACGATCTTCGATAAAAATTCCGAGGTCGGGGGCACTTGGTGCGAGAATCGCTACCCCGGCTGCGGCTGCGACACGCCTAACCACTTTTATTCTTACTCATTCGAACTACACCCAGGTTGGTCCGAGTATTACTCCAAGCGCGACGAGCTATGGAAATACTGCCGGCGCTGCGTCGAAAAATATGGCGTCGCGTCGCACTTGCGCCTGAACACCGAAGTGCTGGGGGCACAATACGACCAGAAAATGCATGCCTGGCACGTTACCTCGCGATCGCCGGGCGCACAGTCACTCGTCGAGTCGTACAATGCTGTCATCAGCGCCGTTGGGCAGCTCAATCGCCCTTCGGTCCCTTATATTCCTGGTGCCGAGTCCTTCGACGGAACCGCATTTCACACCGCCCGCTGGGATCCTAAAGTGGCGGTGGAAGGCAAACGGGTAGCCATCATTGGAAGCGGAGCAAGCGCCATGCAGGTGGGTCCCGCCATCGCGGACAAAGTGCAACATCTTACGATCCTCCAGCGCTCTGCGCAGTGGATGATTCCAAACGCAAACTATCATCGCTCAGTCACCGCGGAGGTACAATCGGTCCTCGCGAACGTGCCTTTCTACAGTCGCTGGTATCGGTTTCAACTGTTCTGGGCCTTCGGCGACGCCTTGCACGAACAGCTGTATATAGATCCGAACTGGCCGACACCAGACGTTTCGCTCAATAAGAAGAACCACGACTTTCGAAGCTTCGCTTTGTCCCACATTGAAAAGGAAGTCGGTGATGACCCGGAGTTGATGCAAAAAGTGGTACCTAACTATCCGATCTTCGGCAAGCGTTTGCTGATGGACAATCGATGGTACAAAATGCTCAAGCGCCCCAACGTGAGTCTAGTGACAACCGCCATTCGTTCAATTGATCGCAGCGGCATCGCGACGGAAGAGGGCAAGCATCACGACGTAGATATCATCATCTACGCGACTGGCTTCCAGGCGCAGAAAATGCTTGTGCCCATGGAGATCATCGGCCTGGGAGGTGAGCGACTGCACGATCGCTGGGGGGATGACGATCCCCGAGCCTATCTGGGCATCACCGTGCCGGGATTTCCGAATCTGTTTATCAGTTATGGGCCCAATACGAATTTGGCTCACGGTGGAAGTGCAATCTTTAATTCCGAGTGCCAAATTCGCTACACGATGCGCGCCATCCAGTTCCTGATCGAAAATGGATATAGCGCAATGGATGTTCGCCAAGATGTGCATGACCAATACAATCAAAAAGTCGATGCTGCAACCAGTCGAATGGTATGGGCGCACAAGGGTATGACGAACTGGTACAAGAACAGTAAGGGTCGAGTGACCCAGAATTCCCCTTGGAGCATGGCCGACTACTGGCACATGACCAAGGAGCTAAATACCGACGATTATAATTTCGATAAGAATTAGTATGCGGTTGCGATCACATTTCATCGTTCCACAGCGCTTTCCTCTAGCGGCACACCGGGATTTGTTTGTCCGATAATCCCGCCTAGCGCACGTGCCACCCGCTGTAGTGGTTTGAGGAATTGTTTGACGCCATTAGCTTCGGTGACGGCGCTTCTAAGCATTAATATATTGATCGAGGCATAAATTCGTTCCTTGTCGCGTATAGGGACAGCCAGACCCCAAATTGCCCCCTGATACTCCTCCGCGCTGTAGCTCGGATCCATCGTCGCAAACCCCTGAGATCTGATCTGAGCAAAGCGCTCCTCCAGGACACCGGGCTTCCTCGCGAGTTTGTTCCGGGGCTCACCCATCGTCGCCAAATATATGAGGACACGTTGGCGCTCCTCCGCACTGCAAAATGCAAGATATGCAAGCCCGAGCGATGTCACCAATATCGGCGCGCGATATCCCGCCTCGCGCCTGAAGTACAGTGGGCCATGCTCGCGACTGGTCTGGGCAACTATCATGCTGTCCCCACTATGAATGCCGATATCGGAAGGCCAACCAATCTCTTTACGAAACTGAGTAAGTGTCGGCGTTGTTGCTTCGCCAATACGAGTCACGACATCGTAGCCTTGACTCAGCAACAACGTGCGCCCGGTGGACACATAGGAGGACCGGGCCGTCTTCGCGACGTAGCCCGAGTCAATCAAGGTCTCCAACATGCGGATTACCGTGGCCTTGTGGAGTTTTGTTGCCTGGTGAATTCCCTGCAAGCTCATGCTCTTTCCACGATTGATAACCTCTAACACCTCAAGTCCACGCTGAAGGGCCGTCACCGGCCGATATGATGTCATGCTCTTTTATCCTTCATTTTCCCCTCGGTTCCGACTGACAGGATTACTAATGCTACGTTACCGTCAAGGTCCGAGGCCATCCGCACGGCTTCTCGCGTGCACGACACACATGAAGCAATGTTACCATGAACTTTGGCCCGCCAGTCGGGCGGCTTTGTGCGGATAGGGTTTCATTTTAGTCAATTCTCCTGAGTTTCAAATGGCCCGGCCAGGCAAGTCATGAGTAAGCGACTGTGACGGTCAACTAGATTGGGCGTGGTAACGGGCCCACTTAGCGGTTACCTCATTCGCACACAACACCACAAGTTTATCTCCGCGAACGACGTGGTTGACATCCTGCGCGCTCAGTCAGCCCAATCGAAACGGCTACTCTTAAGGCATTTGACCACATTGCAAGCGGGCATCGCAGCGCGTCTGTTGAAACGACTAAATTAATGATGCCAGCCCTACCTCGGTGTTGAACGGTACATCACGATCGATTGTTTTGGTGATGAAACGTCAATTCACAATTGTTTCGGGCCCCTCGCGGTTGTTTTGCTGCCAAGCAGGAGCCATACTTCACTAGATGAAACTGTGGTTCATTCATGTTGACGTATCGCCTTAGAGCGCATAAGGTGTGTACTAATAGACGTTGCTGCAGAATGCTGGGGGACCATTGGAGCGTGCTCAAAGGATGCGTCCTGGAAGTGACAGCTCAAGCCATTTTTTTCAAAAGTTACTTAGCTGTTAGTTTGGCGAACCTTTTACTCAGGCTCTGGAAGAAGAGGTGGGGTAGCGTGAGCGGGCCGGTATCAAACAATGACAAGGTTGTGGAGTGTGCCTAATGTCTAGTGGATTCGTGAGTACGAACGAGCACGTGATCGAACCACCCGATGTTTGGACCCTGCGGATGTCGAGGGAGAAGTGGGGCGATCGTATACCGCATGTCCACACCAAGGATGACGGCACGGAGGTGTGGCTGATCGATGGCATTGAGGCGCCTTTAATCGGGGCCGGTTCGGCATCTGCGTGCATGCCCGATCGGGCGGTCGAGCCAACGAAATGGCGCGACATTCCGTCGGTCATTACCGATGTCGGAGAGCGCGCGGCGGCCATGGAAGCAAAAGGGGTCAGCTATGCCGTGCTCTATCCATCCGTGGCCGGCATTGGCGGCGAGACGTTTGGCAAGATAGCGGATCCGGCGCTCGAGCTGGCGTGCGTGCAGTCCTATAATGACTGGCTCGTCGACGAGTGGGCATCGAACCCAAAATTCATCCCGCAATGCATCCTGCCGCTATCGTCCTTCGCCGCGATGGAGGCAGAGGTTCGCCGATCGGTCGGGAGAGGACATAAGGGGGTCATTTTCCCCGGCATTCCTGATCAGGTGCGCAAGGGCGTACCGCATATTAACGATGCGGGTTACGACGTGGTCTGGGGCGCCTGCGCCGAGCTTGGTGTTCCGGTCTGCTTCCACGCGGGCATCGTGCCATCGATGGAACTCGAACCGTATAAGGGTTACTCCCCGGCCATCGCCGCGGCGTTTCGCGCAATGACCCGTCCGGCAAGCAGCACGGCAATGCTGTCGAACTTTGTCATCTCGAAGATTTTCGAACGGTTTCCGAAACTGAAGGTGGTGTTCGCGGAGAGCGCAATGGGCCTCACCACCTTCAGCATCGAAGGGGGAGATTACGGCTTTCGTATGTGGCGTCTCGATGAGCGATATGGTTATAAAGCCAAGCCGTCGGACCTCTTCCGCAGCAACTGTTATATCGTCGGTTGGTATGATCATGTGAACTTGAAACAGGTTGCGAAATACCTCGGAGCGGACTCCTTGCTGTGGGCAACGAAATTTCCGCTTGGCACCTCCTCCTGGCCGGACGTTCAAAAGCAAATTGACGTATCGTTTGACGGCGTGTCGAAATCGGATAGGACCAAAGTGTTGTGGTCAAACGCGTCAAAGCTGTACAAGCTGAAAAACTAGGAGCGCAAAGTGAAGGTGAAAGAGCATGCGCGGAAAGTGGAAGAGACTACACGGATTGTGACGGTAAAGGTGCAACCGTTGACTCGGGAGGGGATGAAACCGTATGGGGACATCCTGGACAGCGATCACCCGATCTTTCCGCAAGTCGATGCGGGCCATGGCGCCATTGCCATGGAAATAAACACGTTGCATCGAAATAGCAGTGTCCGGCAGACGTTGGACCAAATGGCGGTGCATGGGACCTATACGCAAAGTTTTGTCATCTTGAAGGGCTCGATGATCATGGTCTATGCACCGGCTGCAGCGGACTTGACCTGCGATATCGAAGAGATGGAGTTTGACTACGATAACGTCGCCGCGTTTGTCCTGGTCGAAGGGGATATCGCGCACATCAATCGAGGGGTATGGCACGGTGCCGTGGTACTGAACGAGAGCTGCAGGTTCGTCAATGTAACGCGTAAGAATGCGGGCGAGGGCACCACCAATGTCATCGAAGTCGATGACGAGAATTTGGAATACAGCCGAAAATATATAGAACTCGTGAATATTCGGCGTCGTGATAAGCGGCAGATCGTTCTTGAACTCTGAAGTGT
>WNFR01002070.1_pt1 | contig 28117 bp, 20 predicted proteins | sample 5400221 | NCBI WGS metagenome assembly WNFR01 (sample SAMN13153357, study PRJNA577476) | soil metagenome | isolation source: 40 cm soil under Madrone tree | place: USA:California | collected 2016-06-14
CCGGCGCCGCGAGTCGGGCAATCCTCAGCCTTCGACTCTAGGGCATCCGTGATGGGCGATGCTGATTGCGCCGCCGGCCCAAGAGCAAGACGATGGCCCTCGGCACGAGAATCCGGGGGGGAATGTCGGGTAAGCCGGCTATATCGCAGGCTCCACTCATGCATCAACAGGTCACGCGGTCGGCGGGGCGATCTCGTCGAGGGCGAGGCCCTTGGCTTCGGGGCCGATCTGGGTCACCGCGACGGCGGCGATCACCACGATCACGGCGATCGCCACGAACACAGCGGTCAGGCCGAAGCCCTGCTGGATCCACAGGAAGGACGGGATCGCCACAAAGGCTCCGACACGACCGGCGGACTGGCAGAGCCCGAAGCCGGAGGCGCGGGCGTTGGTCGGGAACACCTCGGAGATGAAGATCTGCGAAGAATTTCCCGCCAACTGGATGAAGAAGATCATTCCGAACCCGATCGCCAGCACCATCCCCTCGCTCCCCGCATTGGCCCAGAGCAGCCCGAACACGGCGGTCAGGAGAAAGGCGGTGACGGCGGTGGGTTTGCGGCCGAAGCGCTCCAGCGAATACATCATGAAGGCGCTGGCGCACGGGAAGGCGAGGGTTATCCAAAAGATCGAGTTCAGCGATTTGGCGATCGGGAAACCCCGCTCGACGAGAATGTTCGGCAGCCAGGCGCCGAGCCCGAGCGCGATGCCGAAGAAGGCGAAAAAGCAGATCATCCCGGCGATCACGCGGCCCGGGTATTCGCGCAAGACTATGCCGAGCGGGTCGCTCTTGGTGTCGCTCGCCGCGTCGGTTCGCAGCGACGCGAGCGGCACCGTGCGCAGCCCCATGCGCTGCAGCAGGTCGAGCGCGCGCTGTGCCTGGCCATGGGTCGCCAGCCAACGCGGCGATTCCGGCAGCGAGAAACGTAAGACGAAAATCACCAGCGCACCGATGCCGATGATGATCCAGATGCCGCGCCAGCCGATCGAATCGCGCAAGGCGAGGGTCAGCAATACGCCGACCGGCCACGGCCAGGCGCCGCCGAGAAACTGCATGAATGCCGTGAGGCGGCCGCGAATGTTCTTCGGCGCGTATTCAGCGGTGTAGGAGAAGCACAGCGGCTGCTCGGCTCCAAGGCCGACACCCGCAAGGAACCGAAATACCAGAAGCCAGCCAAGCCCCGGGTCGAAACCGATGCTCGGGATTGGCGGCAATGCCGCGATGATCGTCGCCAAGCCGAACAGGAGCAGGTTGAACTGATAGACCGCCTTGCGCCCGAACCGGTCGGTGAACTCGCCCTGGCCCAGCGTACCGACAAACAGCCCGGCCACCGTGACGCTGCCGATCCACGGAACCTGCGCCTGGGTGACGAAGCCGCTTTTGATCAGGTCGGGGACGAGGGCGCCGAAGATCGTGAAATCCAGCACGTCGAAAAAATAGCCGGAGGCGACCAGCGCCAGAACCTGCCAATGGACCGGTCCCATCCGCGCGGCGTCCATCATCTCGCCGACATAGGCTTCGATGGTCTGGGCCGTTGCCGGCGCCGATTGTGCCATCTTCTGTCTCCCCCCTTAATCGAGCGCTCTTCGCACTGCCGCCCGGACGCTGGCCATTTTTGCCGCAGGAGACTAGACACCGCCGCGGAGGCTCCCAAAACGCCGCGTTGATCTGGGTCAATTCATCTTACGGGCATGACTGCCCAGAGGTAGGTCGGAGAGATGACCACACTGGGTCGATAGCACCAATTCGACGGAGCGTCCAATCGGGTCGAGGGCAATCGATGGTCTCGACGGACTACGAATGGCTCCACGGGGTGGAGAGCCGACCATTTGCGGCTGTGCGTCGGATGACGCCTCAGCGCCGATAGCGGCCGTTTAAGATGATCAGACTGAGTTGCGCTTAAAGCGTTTTAAGAGTGTGGTCGCCCTTGGGGCAGCGCCGGAGGGGTTCTCCCCTATCCCATGTGTCGCGGACATCAAGGGCGTGAGGGGCCGACCGGTTAGTCGAGCTCTTGCCACAATCCGAATCCCCCTTGCTGCAACGCGCTGCGCAGCTGCTCGAGGGAGGGAAATAGCGGCAGTACGCATAGCCGTAAGATCAACCAGCAGGCGTAGACGGCGTCCGGACTGTAGGCCGCACCGTCATACAGGAGCCCGTGCGCGACATCGTGGCGGATATGCGGGCCCGGCCGGATCAGGAAAACGTTTTCGATATCCGTCGTAATCGCCTTGGTGAAGGCCGCATCCAGCTCCTCGCGCATCTGCTCGAACAGCGATGAAATAGTACGGTCCTGTTGGGTCTGCATCGCATCGTCGAAGATCGAAACATCGTGCCCGTTGAGTTTGAGGAACCGGCGCAGCGATGCTTCGAGGAGTGGCGTTAGCGTATAGAGCGCGCTCGTGTAATCGCCCTGGAAAAAGCGCAGGAAGGCTCGGCTGTAGGTTAGGATCAGCTCCTGCGGCACGAAGGCGCTGTGTCGCAGGATCGCGGTGAGCAGCTCCTCCGGCAGGAAATACCGTGTCATGATGTTGCACCGTGCGACCTCGATCGCCGTGCTAATGACGTTCCGGCGAACCGACTCCTGCTGCGAAACCTCACGCTGGATCGCAGACGCGCCCGGATTCGCCCTGCCAGTTGGCGGCCTCCGAGCGGTGAACCACCTTGCCGTCCTTGTCGTAATGGACGCCCGCGAACAGCGATGGCAGTGGATGCTGCTGGATTGACTTGACCGCCGCTTCCGTCAGCGTGTCCGGATCGGGCGAAGCGGCGAACCCCGCGAAAACGAAGAGGGTGTCGAGAAGCGAGGCCCCGGCCACCGCCTCCTCGGCCTGCTTCGCGATGGCGGAAACGTCCGATTCATGCGTGAAGACCGACATCTCTTCCGGGATGCGCGCCTGCAGGTCGATCAACCGGTGCCGGAGCTCGGTGCGACGCTCCCGCTTCCCCGGAACGCCATGCAGCTGGCGGATAGCGTTGCTTAGCTCGTGCGAGGCCAAAATTGCGGCATGATGTCCCTGGGCCGCCAGCAGCCGCTCGGCTTCGGCGACCATCGCCTCGGCGGCCTCGGCAAGGCAACGGTGCGTGTCAGCGTCCCGCTTGGCCGTTTGGTAGGCGCGCGCGGCGAGTCGCCAGAGCGAGGTGCGAGCATGAAAATCGACCTCCGCGGCCGCCAGCACCTCCTCGATGCCGGCCGCAACCGGAAGCGGATCGGACACGCTGAAGTCGAGATCGAGTTCGGAGAACCAGATCAGCGGCGCCGCCAGCCGCCGCGTCGCGGCCAGCCCGCGGAGGCGAACGACGGCATCGCGCGCGCGAACGGTCTCGGGCTTCACCCAGCCGATCGCCCGCCCGATATGCAAAGCGCGCCGCAGCAAATCGCGCGCCCCGAATTCGAGCGCGCCATCGTTATGGGCGAAGGGGAATTTGAGGGTTCCGAGCTCGACTGCCTCGATGGTGTCGACATAGGCGGCGACGGCCATCGCGGCGAGCGCCCCCCGTTTGCGCTCCAGCAGCCAGCACATATCCGCCAGCCGGGCCTTTATCACCGGATTGACCGAGCGCGCGGCCATATCCGCCAGCAGCTTGACCGGCTCGCCCCGGAAATCCGCCGGGATCGCCGTACGGCGGTCGCCGCTTGGACATCAGTGGGCCGAACGGCTCCTCGCGCTCATGCGCCTTGAGGTGCATGCTCGTAGCCGCCGTCAGCATGGCGAAGATGCGCGTCGCGGCCGTCTCCACCGGCGGCTCTCCCTCTTTGTAGGGATGGGCCGCCCGCCTATAGAGGTCGCTAAGCGCGTCGCATGTCGCCGAAGTCGACCCCGCGATCGGGGCCTCGAAATCCAGGCCCGCAAGGTCGCCCTCGGTTGCCTGAAGCCAAGTAAACGGCCGCGGCCTGACATTCTCCACCGTTCCGTCCGTATCGACTGCACCGCCCGGCGCAAGGTCGGCATCGGCCGCGTCAAGATTGGTAATCTGGTCCTCCATTCGTCGAAAATCCGCTCTGTTCTCCGGCTGGACCCGCGCGGCCGCCGGTTTATCCGTTCAATCGAAATTAAATGCCCGAAACCGGTCGGTTCCCCCACGCGCCCCGCGCCGGGGCCAGAACCGGTTTTCCCAGGCTTTCCGATAGATAGGCCACCTTTTTTCAAATGGAAGCGTGAGCCGCCTCCTGCATATCGCCCTCCCGCCTCGCCCAATTCCCCGACTCGCGGTGGTGGTCCGTTAAGGGGCATACCCGGCCGAACGGTCAGCCCCGACGAGCGGCCGTTGTGGGTCGGGAGCGGACACGCACAGCCGACTAAATCCGATAGCCACCAGGCGGTGATGGGTGAGGCCGCTTGGCGTGATGACGCACTTGCCATCGTCGACCACCACCAACCGCTGGACGTTCTTCCTCCTCGCACTGCAGGCTAATCCGCCTCACAAAAAGCTATTTCTCGAAGTAGCATCGCTCTTCCAACTCAGTATGTTTCTGTCTTATCTGGCCGTGGCGCGAACATGTGGCTGTTGCTGATTGTCTTTTCGCCGTTCGTCCCCTTGCTGCTATCGCTCAAAGATGGATGGATATATTTCCCGATTACGCCGATATATTTCCCGATTAGGCTGAAAAAATTCCCGATTAGGCTGAAAAAATTCCCGGTTCGCCCGGCTACGGGAATTGGTTCGCAAGCGCTTGATCGGCCTGACGAATTTTGGGGGCAAACGGCCCCGATGGGGCGAAATTCGCGAATTTTCCCGTGGAACCGGGAATTCGGCCGAAGAGCGGCCGTGGCGCAACCTCAGGGCCCGTGGCAACGGCGTCTAGGCATCGGGGCGTCTGAAGCTCCGGAAGGCGTCCGGCACGCGGCGGATGTCCTGGATCAGCTCGCGCGGCAGGTGGCCCGGCTGCGCCGGGTTGGCGCGGGCGTTCAGCGCATCGGTGAGCCCGCCAAAGCGCTCTGCGATGGCCTTGACGATCTGGTCGTAGCGGCCGACCGCGGCGAACAGGTGAACGACGTCGTCGGGGACCTCCTTGGCCATCTCGTTCCACTTGCCCTGCCGGGTCATCGCGTTGAGCTTATGACCGAGCTCCTCCAGCCCGTGCGGCGCCAGCACCGGCCAATAGGCCTGGGTCGAGCCGTAGAAGGCGACGCGTTCGCGCACCCACTCGAACATGCGCGCCACCATCGCGTCGTCGGGGCCGGTGGCGAGAAAGCCGCCGCCCGAGATCTCGTAATTCTCGCGCCGGCTCCCGGACTTGGCGAGGCCTTCGGCGAGGCGCGGCATCACCGCCTCCTCGAGGTATTTGCGGGTGCAGAAGCCGTGGAGCTTGACGCCGTCGCATTCCTCGGCCGCGACTTTCAGCATTGCCGGACCGACCGCCGCGATCATCACCGCCGGCGGCGGCGCCGCGATCGGCTCGGGCGTGAAGGCCGGCGTCATCAGGGTGAAGCGGTAGTGCTGGCCTTCGTAGCCGAGCCGTTCGCCGGTTTTCCAGCCGCGCCAGATCGCGCGCAGTGACTGGACATATTCGCGCATGCGCGGCGCCGGTGGTGTCCACGGCACCGAGAAGCGCCGCTCGTTGTGCGCCCTGACCTGCGAGCCTAACCCGACGACGAACCGGCCGCCGGTGGCGCCGGCGAGATCCCACCCGACATTGGCGACGGTCATCGGCGAGCGCGCAAAAGCGATCGCGACGCTGGTGTGCAGCTCGATGCGCTCGGTCGCGGTCCCGGCCACGGCGAGCGCGAGGAACGGGTCGTGCTTGTTCTCCATCGCGGCGACGCCGTCATAGCCGTCGGCCTCGATCGCGCGGGCCGCCGACCCGACCTGGCGCAGATCCTCCTGCGGCAATGTCGTAAACACTCGCATCGGCGCCCTCCTCTTCCCGCTCGACAGATCGAGCGCGATCGGGCCACAACTCCCCCGCCGAACGCAAGGCTCAGGCTGCCAGCTCGATCCCGAAGGTCTCGGAGAACCCGCGTTTGCCGTTGTCCGTGACGAGCACGGCGCGGGTGTCGCGTATTCGGGCGATCCAGCCGAGCTCGAAAGAGCGCGCCGCGAGGGCGGCCCCGAGGGTGCCTGCGAGATGAGTGCGACGCTCGCTCCAGTCGAGGCATGGCCGACAGAAAGGACGGCGGGACCGGCCCCTCTCGCCAAGATCGATGCCAAAGCCGCGGAAGAACTCTTCTCCCTCCGGAGTGACGATGCCGCCATCATCGGAGAGCGCGACACGGTCCCGCTCGACCAGGGCGTCCGCCAACACGACACCAAGGCGCCCGGCCAGGTGATCGTAGCAGGTGCGGGCGTTCCGCAGCGCATCGCCGCCGCGCCAGCGCGGCTGGTAGCGAGAGGGGCCGTCCGCTGCGACCGCCATGATGCTCTCGAGCATTCTGGCGATCAGCGGCGAGGCAAGCCGGTAATAGGAGTGGCGGCCTTGCTTTGCCAAAGCGAGGAGCCGACCTTCATTGAGCTTGGCGAGATGCTCGCTCGCGGTCTGCGGTGCGACGCCGCCGGCATAGGCGAGTTCCGAGGCGCTAAGCGCCCGACCGTCGAGCAGAGCGGTCAACATATTGGCGCGGGCCGGATTGCCGACCAGCGCGGCGATTTCGGCGAGGGATGGCTGAATATCGTGCATGCCGGCGAAGATAGAGCCGTCGCATCGCGATGTCATCGCGCGACACTACGGAATCGGCCGTAGTGATCGAGGCAGACAACAGGTGAGGAGCTTACCACCTAAACGACGCAGAGCCGGCAAGCCAGGAGCAGAGGCAATGTTTGCGGTGATCTTCGAAGTGAACCCGAAGCCGGAACAATGGGACACCTATCTCGGCTACGCCAAGGCGCTCCGGCCCGAGCTGGAGCGGATCGAGGGGTTCCTCGACAATGAACGCTTTTCCAGCATGCGCCGCCCGGGCTGGCTTTTGTCGCTTTCGACGTGGCGGGACGAGAAGGCGGTCATTCGCTGGCGCATCTTCGCCCGCCACCACGAAATCCAGGAAAGGGGCAGGTCCGAGGTCTTTCGCGACTATCACCTGCGCGTCGGCGAGATCATCGCCGACAACCGGACGCCCGACGGCCAAAGCCTGCGCCAGCAACGCTTTGACGAGACCGCGGCCGCCGCCAAGCTCGTCGCGCTCTCCGAGGCGGCTCTGGAGGGGCTGCCGCCGGCGCCCGATGCCGTGACGGTTGCCGCTCGGCTGGGCGCGCCTCGACAAGCGGCGCTCCCCGGGCTGGTCGACTGGGACGTGTTCGAGAGCATCAATCAGTCCGGGAAATTCATTCTCCTTGCCTCATGGTGCGACGCAACGGCGGCTGACGCAGGACCGACCGTGACTGCCGGCACGATCCGCCACCGCCGCGTCCGGGTGATCCGCGACTACGGCATGTTCGATCGCGCGGAAGCGCCCCAGTACGGGGTCAGCGGCTTTTGGCGCTGGGTCGATTTGTGCGAGGCGGGCGGCGTCGATTCGCTTTGGCAGACCGACCGGGTGGTGAGCCGCGAGCCGATCCTAGAATGCATGTCGGTGATGGCGGCGCTCGCGGGGCGGACCCAGCGGCTCAAATTCGGCGTCAATGTGGTCTCGCTGGCATTGCGTGACCCGGTGCTGGTCGCCAAGCAATGCGCCACGATCGACGTCTTGTCCGAAGGACGGCTGCTGCCCGCCTTTGGCATCGGCAGCCCGCTGGCGCCCGAATGGCGAACCTTGAACCTCGATACCAAGACGCGCGGCCGCAAGACCGATGAGGGGCTGGAGATTATCCGCCGCCTGTGGGACGAGGACGAAGTCGATTTCGAGGGCGTCCATTATCACCTGTCCGGCGCCTCGATCATGCCCAAGCCGGTGCAGCCCGATCTGCCGATGTGGATCGGCGGCTCGTCCGAGGCGGCGATCCGGCGCACCGCGCGGTTTGGCACCGGCTGGCAGGCCGGCGGCGAAACGCCAGAGGATATCGGTGCCGTCGTCGCTGCGATCCGCGCGGCTGCCATCGCCCAGAGCCGTCCGATCGACGACGACCATTACGGCGCCGGCATCGCGTTTCGTTTTGGCCGGCCCGATGATCCCGCTCTCGAACGGCTGTTCGACGCCTACCGCAGACGCACCGGCCGCGACCCCCAAAAGCATTTCGCGATCGGCGACGCCGACGCGATCGTCGAGCGGATCGCCGCCTTTGTCGCCGGCGGCATCTCCAAATTCATCCTGCGCCCGGCCGCGCGCGGCGACGAAGAGCTGCTGGCGCAGACCCGGCGGCTGATCGAGGAGGTGTTGCCGCGCGTCGCGGCGCGCTGGCCCAAGCCGGCGAAACGTGCCCTCCCAATCCTCGCGGCGCAGGGAGCAGCCTGACCGGCGAGCGGTTCCGGCGCGAGGCGCCTCGTTCCGCTCCGCGGCAGCGGACCGCCGGTTGCTTTTTTGCGGCGGACGCTCTAGATCCCTGCCCCTGCGAACCCTGCGTCCCCATCGTCTAGAGGCCTAGGACATCGCCCTTTCACGGCGGTAACAGGGGTTCGAATCCCCTTGGGGACGCCAATTATAAAGAGACGCCGGTGATTCGACAGGCGGTCATCTTGTGCGGCAGCCTCGGGACCCGTCTCGGCGCGCTCACGGCGCAGATGCCGAAGCCGTTGCTGCCGGTCGATGGAGCTCCCTTCCTTGATGTGCTGCTGTTCGAACTCGGTCGTCATGGTGTGACGCGGGTGCTGCTGCTTGCCGACGCTGCGGGGCACCAGATCCGCGATTACGCAGCGTCGACGCCGATGAAGGCGCGGTTCGATATGGAGATTGACGTCTTGGTCGAGCCCGAAAGCGCCGGGACCGGCGGCGCCATCTGGCACGCGCGTAATCGTCTCGACGAACGGTTCTTTCTACTCGCCGGCGATTCCTGGTTCGACATCAATCTGCTCGAACTTGGCTGCCGGATCGAGGCCGATCCGTCCCTGAGCGGCGCCATCGCCTTAAGGCGCCTTGCAGACGCATCGCGTTATGGAGTGGTCGAAATTGACCGATATCGGGTTACGCAGTTTCGCGAGCGTTCGGGCCACACGGGAAACGTGCTCGTCAATGGCAGCGTCTACATCTATCGGCGTACCTTGATCGACCATCTCGGACCATGCTGCTCGCTCGAGCAGGATGCTTTGCCGCTTCTCGCTCATGGCGGAAATCTCTCGGGGGTGCCGTTCGATGGATATTTCATCGACATCGGGATCCCCGAATCGTTGGTTCGCGCGCAGCATGAGGTCGCGCGCAGGCGGCAGCGTCCGGCCGTCTTTCTCGACCGCGACGGTGTGCTCAATCACGACGACGGGCATGTCGCCTCACGCTCGCGTTTCCGCTGGATCGACGGCGCCAAACGGGCGGTTAAATTGCTGAACGATGCGGGATATTTCGTATTCGTGGTCACCAACCAGTCCGGGATAGCGAGGGGCTTCTTCTCGGAAGGAGACGTACAAGCGCTCCATGCGCAGCTTGCGGCCGAGCTTGCCGCATCCGGAGCTCACCTCGACGATATCCGCTATTGCCCGTTTCACCCAGAGACCCTGCTTCCGGCCTATACCCGCGACAGCGACTGGCGCAAGCCCGCGCCCGGGATGATAACAGACCTATTGCGGTGCTGATCGCGCCGCCAGCTTTTTGATTGGCGACCGAGAATCGGATTGCGCGGCCGCGGCCGCGGCGGGCATCGAAGGCCATCTGTTTCGCGGCGGAGACCTGTCGAAATTCGTCGCGAAGCTTTTGGGCGCAGCGGGATCATCCGGGTGTGCCCCTGAGCAAGATTCTTGATTGCGCATCCGGCGGAATTTTTGAGGGGGGAGGCAGCTGATGCCGCACATTCGCTATAGACGTGAGATGGCGGTGCGGCGCTCGCGCGATGGCGAAGCCGGCCCGGTTCGCGACGCAGCGCCCTGCGCGGCAATATCGTCATACAACGACTCGTACCGCGCGACGATCGACCCGAGGCCGTAGTCTCGAACGATCCTCGCGCGCGCCTCGCGGCCGCGCGAGCGACGCGCTTCGGGTCCGAGCGCGATCAGCGCCTCCCACGCGGCGGCGAGCGCCCGGGGGTCGCGCGGCGGCACCACCGTTCCGGTTCGGCCAAGCAGCTCGGCGGCATCACCATTGTCCGTCGCGACGCAGGGCAGCCCACAGGCCATCGCCTCGCCGAGGACGTTCGGGAAGCCTTCGCCACAAGCCGAAGACAAGGTTGGAATGTCGAAAGCGGCGTATACCGCGGCCATGTCGTTGCGCTCCCCGAGAAGCCGAACGCGATCGCCTATTCTGCGCCCGGCGATGGCCTTGACGAGAGCGCGGTTTGTCGGCTCGATCCCCGCGCCGACAAGGACAAAGCAAACCTCCCACCGGGTAGCTGCCAAAATTGCCGCGGCCTCGAGAAAAGTCCGGTGATCCTTCATCGGGTGATAGCGCGCAGGCAAACCGATCACGATCGTGTCATCGTTGATGCCGAGCTCGGCCCGAAGATGTCGCCGCGCCTCGAGGTTCGGCCGAAGCTCGTCTGTGTCGAACCCGTTCGGCAGATATTCCCAGCGGCGCGGTCTATAACCGATCCGCTCGTGAAAGCACCAGCCAGCCCGCGAGTTTACGATGACAGCGTCGGGCACGTGAGAGCACCAGCTCAACATCCGACGAAGGACGCCGCCGACCGGCGACAGACTCGCCAAACTCAAATCCGAGCAGCGAACATTCCACAAGAGGTGAGGCGTATGCCCGAGCTGCTTCACCAGCAGCCCCAGGAAATCGGCGTGATAGAGCCAGGTCTGCAGGATGTCGGGCCGCACCTCGCGAAGAATGCGATCGAGCCGAAACAAACCGCGCGGATCCGGCAGGCCGCGGCGAACGCCTAGGGTCATCAGTTCGACACCCGCCTCCCGAAAGGCAGGGCCGACGCTCCCCGCGCCAGTGATGCTCACGACCACCGACCGGAAGCGGTCCCGATCGGTGCGCCCGAGGAGGCGGTAGAGCATGCGCTCGGCGCCTCCGGTCTCGAGCCCGGTGATCAGATGGACGATGGTGATCATACGCAATCCGAGCAGGTTCGAGATCGGATGCGCCGTGCATTGCCTACAGCTCTCGCCGCGCTCCGGTCACGCTCCTGGCAGCCGATATTTGACCCCAACACGTCACGCAAGCAATGATGTTATGCACCGACATCGCGCGCACCAAGGAGTTCCGGGCCGGAGGCAGCTTCTTTGACAAATTTGGGGGTGTCTTGAAAGAGCTGATTGCACGCGCCCTGGGGAGCGCCGCAGCGACAGGGCAGATGCGCATTCTTGCGCGCTCTGCCGCGCGCACGGGCCTGGTCGCGAGAGGCATGGCAACCATCGCGCTGGGAAGCCTGTCGAACTCGCTCGGCAGAAGATTAAGGACTGTTCTGGATCGCGATGGCAGCCGAGCGCGGCCGCATCCCGCGGTGAGCCTACCCGAAGCATTCCCCGCTGTGGATCTTGCCGTTGCCGATCCGATTGCAGACATCCTCGAGGCGCCGGCATTTCGGCAATGCGTGGAGTTTTTCGCTGCGAATGAAGCGATCGAGCGGGCACTCGTCTCTCCAGTAACCCAGGCGTTACTCTTTACCCTCGTTCGCAACCTCCGCCCCGAGCACGTGATCGAAATCGGGACCTACAAGGCATCGACGACAGAGGCCATCTGTCGAGCTCTCTACGCAAACAATCGGGGGATTGTACATACCGTAGATCCATTTGGCGCCGGAATGGTTTTTGATAACCTCCGTAAATGGGCTCCGATGTTGCGACACCATATATGTTTTTATCCGACCGATTCGATGGATTTCTACAACCTCGCCAGGCACGACAACATACGCGCGGACGTGGTTTTTGTTGATGGCAATCATGATTACGAGTTTGCGCTCTTTGACATCGAATCTGCCGCCCGCCTGATTCGGCCCGGCGGTTTCGTCATCATCGACAATGTAAGTCAGGCGGGGCCCTATTTTGCCGCCCGGGATTTTCTAAGGAATCATCCGCGCTGGCATGAATGCGGACATTGCATCGACAACTATCGTCCGGGATTTCCATTCGATCCCCATCGGACGACGATTATCAATACGGATGCCTGCGCGCTCCGAGCGCCGACGAATTATTTCGTCGGGGACAGGCCAACAACCCGCGGGCAGCAAATCGTCACAGCCGGCAAGATCGACGGCATATCGCTTGCCATTGCACAGCCCGCGACGGGCACGCTCTTTCTTCAGTGCGTCGTCAGGGTATTCGGCACGCCGCCGACCGAAGCCACCATGGAGAACACAGTGACCATGAGCGGCACGTGTGGCGCAACCCGGGTGCCCTTGCAGTGGAAGTTTGATCCAAAGGATGTCCAACTTGTTCGCACGGCCGAATTATGGCTGGGCTGGCAGGGGGATCGGGAACTGGAGCTTGCCGAGGAACCGAATCTTTTCTAGCGGCGTTGATCGAAAGGCTGGTGAAACAACCCGACCGTGAGCGCAACCGGGACCAGCGCCAGCAGAAATCCCGCATAGAAGACGCTCAGCCCCAATAGCGCGCCGCGCCGCAGGCGGCGGAGCCACTCCGGGCGCTCTGCACGTACGGAAGGGAGTGACGGAGCCGAACCCGCCGCGCTGCGCACCACCGCCGCCGGCGCAAGCGCGCTGAAATCGACGAGTCCCACTGCATTGCGGGCAAAGCGATGGCCATTGCCGCACCGTACCGCTAATCCCTGCTCAGCGAGACCGGCATGGCAGACCGGACAGCACAAAACCATCTCGCCGGATGCCCCGACAGCGCGGCCGGGCTTGCGCAAGCGGAATTTCACCCGGTCACAGAGCAGCAGGTTGACAATTGGAACGACGCGCAACGGCTCGAGCAGTCGGCTGAGCCTCGGCATCCACCGCGCCGGCGCGACGAAGAGCTGGAACTCGAGCGCGGCGCCGTCGAAGATCTGGTGCTCGACGACCAACCCGGCGCGAGCGAATTGGCGGCGCCAGAACGCGGGCGGCCTCGTATGGTCGGCCCCGATCGGAGCGCCCCGCCGGCCGAAGAGCCGCATCACCCGCTGCCGCAGGTGATCGATCCACAAGCTGGCGCCGTTGGGGGTGGCGATTACGCAAACTCCGCCTGGCTTCATTACCCGGCCAAGCTCGCGCACCACCACCGCCGGATCTTCGACGTGCTCGATCACCTCATGCGAGGCAATGTAGTCGAAAACCGCATCGGGAAACGGCAAGCGCTCCAATGCCGCCTGATAAAACGCCGCATTGCCGGTCTCCGGTTTCGCAACAGCGCCCGCCAAGGCGACCGAGGAGACGTCGACACCCCGGATGCGCAGCTCGGGGGCCTGCCGTTGCAGATTGACCGCCTCGATTCCGGTCCCGCAGCCGGCATCGAGCAAATGACCGGTCACCCCGGCCGGGAACGCGAACAGGCCATAAAAATCGGCGCGAATGAGATCGCCGTAACCGCATTCCCACAGCACGCGGTAATGGGTCGCGCGCCGATCCCAGCTCGGCGCGGCGCCATGCAGCGCCTCGCTTGCTTTGCGATAAGCGGCGCTCTTGCCGCTGACGATCTGATCGACCACAGACGCCACCCTCCGCAACCGCGTTGCCGTCAGAAAAACGCCACCCCGACCGCGCCTTTGAAGTTATAGGACGGGACGCCGAACTCGTCGGCAAAGTCCCACACCGATGCGTTCCACGATACGTCATCGCCAACCACGAGGCCGCCCTTGTTGAGCTTACGCTTCGCCTGGTGGAACTCGAACATCATATGATTATAGGTGTGGTCAGAATCGTGGTAAAAGATGTCGATCGATTCGACCTTGTCGACCATCTTGGGCAACAAATCCTTGGCATCGCCATTCCACACCTCGAAGCGGTCGCGGTAGGCGTCTGGCACCAACCATCCACTGGTCTTGCCCTCGGGGATGACGACCCCGTAGACCTTTCCTTCTACTGTCCAAGCTGGATCATGGGGATTGAACACCGGCGGCAGGTCGATGACGTGGAGCATTCCCTCGGGACTGTTTTTGACCAGGCCAAGCATCATGAACGCGGCGGACAGCCCGTTGCACACGCCGGTCTGTACGATCGTCCGCGGCTTCACCCGTCGCACGAGCCAGTAAAGAAAGAGGGCGTCATCGAGATTGACCCAGCCGGGCACGTAATGAGCGCGGTGCTTGCGGCCGAGCTCGGCCATATAGCGCTCGACAAAGCTCCGTCGCTCGAAGACCTGCTGTGCGTGAGGGACCGAGGCTGCCTCGACAAGAGCCTCAGCGAGAACCGCGTCCCACCCTTGGTCCGCGACCTGGTCTCCGTCCCCAGCCCGGCTGAGCGCTCGGAAGGCGGAATTCTCGCACGGCCGGTGATGATTGAATATATGCGCGGGAAAATTGCGCACCACCCGCGCGTCATAGTCGGGGTGTGAGGTGTTGTAAGTCCGCTCGGCTAGCAGCAGCGGGATCTGCTGCATCGCCTCGCGCAATGTCGGTTCGCCGGTTGTAGCCGGCGGCGTATCCGTCGGACCCGCGGCCCCACCGCCGAAGACGCCGTCTATAAGGCGATTGAGCTTGCGGTTCAAGAGATCGGATTGATTGTCGAGACCAGCAATGACCTGATCGAATTTGCGGTTCAGCAGATCCGTCTGGTTGGCGCACCCCGCAACAAGCGCGCTGAGCTTCTCATCGACTCGGTTCAGCGACTGCGCCGCAGAATCTGTATTGCCCGCCATCCGTCTCAGGAGATCGACGACCTTCATGCTCCCCCCGTCTGTACCGTCGAAACATGTGCTGGAGCTCCGTGTAGCTCAGAACTGAAAATAAATGAATTGTGCGGATTCCCGTTTGCCGAGGACTGTTAGCCCCAAATAGCAGGCCGCTGCCAGTCCGACGCCGAGATAGGGATTGAGCGTCCTGAATAGATCGGGGAATTCTGCATCCTTGCGATACCCGATATAGTCGGTAAGCAGCGTCACTGCACCGAGCACTGCAACCCCGCGGCCGTACGTTCGAAAGAGATACAAGTCGCTCGATGTGAACAAATCACCGATCGAAGCCAGAAGCGGCATAATCGTAGCCGTTTGGGCGCGGAAAAGTATCCAACCGAAACACACGATGTGAAAGGTGATAAAAATCGAGATCCACTTGCCCGGCGAACCCAGCCAAGTCATCAGATATTTATGAATCGGCAGCACGCGGTACAGTATCAGCATCAGACCATGCCAAATCCCCCACAGTATGAACAATATGCCGGCACCGTGCCACAACCCGCCAAGCGTCATCGTGATCATCAGGTTGCGGTATTCCATCCAGCGACCAAACCGATTACCCCCGAGCGGGATATAGAGATAGTCCCGCAGCCAGGTCGACAGCGAGATGTGCCAGCGGTGCCAAAACTCCGTCGGCGATGCTGAAAGATAGGGGGTCATAAAGTTGCGGATGAGATCTACGCCAATCAGCTTTGCCGAGCCGCGGGCAATGTCGGTGTAGGCGGAAAAATCGCAATAGATCTGCCCGGCGAATGCATAAGCGAACAGCAAGCCGCCGCCGGCAAAGCCACTGTGCCCCAGGAAGACGCCGTCGATTGAGTCGACGATGGAGCCGAAATTGTCGGCGAGCACGACCTTTTTGAATAAGCCCCAGGCGATCAGCAGCAGCGCGTAGCGCGCATCGTCGGCCGACATCACCGGGCGAAGGCGTTCGAGCTGACGCAGCAAATTGTGTGCCCGCATGATCGGGCCGGCGACGAGATGCGGCCAGAAGGTGACAAAAGCCATGTAGTCGATCAAGTGACGCGATGCCCTCATCTCGCGGCGGTAGACCTCGATCGTGTAGCTCATCGTCTGAAAGGTGTAGAAAGAGATCCCCGGCGGCAGCACTACGGATAGCGCCGGGAGCGCAGCGGTGATGCCGGCGGCGGCCAGACCGAGATTGGTGCTGCTGATCAGCCACGGCGTGTATTTGAAAAAGGCGAGAAGGCCGAGATTGGCGGAAAGGCTCAAGATCAGCAGGCCGCGGCGGTAGCCTGCCCGGTCGGTCCGCGACAACAAGATGCCGACGATGAAGTCGAGCAGCGAGGTGACGACGAGCGGAAGCAGATACCAAGCTGCCCCTGCTGCGTAGAAAATGTAGCTCGCCGCCAGAATAACAACATTGGCGAGGATCGTCTTGCGAAACAGGTAATATAGCGCGACGACCGCAGGCAAAAACACAAAAAGATAGTTGAGAGAGATGAAGGTCACGACGTTTGCCCGCGCGCTGCCGAGGCGGCAAGGGCTCTCTTCATTGCATCGCAACCGGTGCGCCGTTCATCGACGGCTCGGGACAATAGCCGTCGAACTTACGCACCCCATCTTCGACGATCGTCGGAACATAGATGTGCGAGCTTTGCGGCCAGGCGACCGGTTCCCTGACATTCGCGGTCGGCGATGCGTAGGTGAAAATCATGGTTCCGTCGAGCTGGACCCATTGGAGGTCGGGCCGCGAATCGCAATGCGGCAGGCCGACGATCTCTACCGGAGTCGCCCGCAGCTGAGAGAGGTCGAAGTCGATGTTGATGTTCCGCTCGGCGAGGGATGTGACGCGCGCATGCGCATCTGCCATCATGTACTGGTAGGAGGGCTCTTCCGCGAGAAGGCCCAGCACCCGCCGCGAGATGAGTTCATTGTACGAGGGGTCGTCGGTCGAGGTATAGAGGTAAAATGCAAGCGCCGGCTTGAGGAGACGGGGGTCCGGCGGCCCCAGCGGTTTTGCCGCAACCAGCGGATACGGGCCGAGGTCCGTGAACTGAGGGTTGAAAGGCGCTATGGAAGCGGGATCACGTACAAGCCGCCCCAAGGCCTTACCGAGGCGCTCCGAACTGAGGAAGGTGTATTCTCGCGAGATGTGATTGTACATCCCGAATTTCTCGATGCCCCACCGGGTAATTAGCGGAAACAGAAATTTCACATCCGGATGCTGGCGCTGAAAGCGAGCAAGCGCCTCGTCGGCGCCAGGAACATTGGGGTCGCCCGGAACCACGGCGCGTGCGGAAATGGGTGCGAACGCGACAACCAGCCGCGCGCCGTAGCTTTGGACCATGTTAGCAAATTCGTCGAGATTGGCGTTTATCGAGGAAGGATCAATAAGACCCAGATGGTTGTACCAAGCCCCCCTGGTATCCGGATAAAAGGGGCTGCGTCCGTCCACTCGATCATAGCGCACGTCGAATTCCGGCAACCAGCCGAGCGTATCGTCGACCGTGTTCTGCAGCTGTAGAGATGGCAGGTGATTCGAAAGCGGCTCGCCAGCATGAAAACGCCGGCCCTCGAACAGCCAGAGCTTGGCATAGGGAGAGAGAAACGCGCTCGGCGGGGTCACACGAGATTTGAGCGAGACCAGATCGTCATAGGTGATCGGCGCGAGGTCGGCCGCAGCGAACACGATTTCTTGTGGCAATAGTTGGGGAAATACGTAAAGGATCACATACTTGAGGTTTCGAGACCGGCGTAGCATGTATTCTGCGATGCCCTGATAACCGATATACGCCTGGTTCGCCCCGGTATTCAGGCTGATAAATTTGAGCGCCCGCGTATAACGATTGACAACCGTCGACTGTAGCGAAAAAAACCCGGAGCTGTCGCCGACGGAAATGATGTCGGGGTCGCTATCCTCCAGATGACTGAGCCTTAAATACAGTTCACTGCGGTCGAAAATCTCGTTCCGATAAGAATCGTGCATAAGCCAAGTGGTTTTTTGCCAGAAGCCTGGGCGGTAGTGGAGCTGGATGGCGAGCTCTATCGCGCCGGCGATGCCGATAGCGCAGAGAGCAGGCAAAATAAGCCGGTTGAAGATGGTCGACCGCTGCATTATCAGACGGCCGAGGCGTGCCGAAGGCGTGCGGATGTCTCTGCGACGCAACGATATCCCCCAAACCCGGCGCCCGGTGACGGCAACCGGCTGCGATCGAGCCCACAGCGCAAGAACGTCCCCCTCCTGCTGACTGACTGGTACGGCACCCACTGCCGGGATAGCCAAACTTGCAAATTTATGGCATCTTACCCCGCCACCGAGATGTTCACTGCCGGCCGCGCGCGCCAACTCGGGGTCTTTGCGCTTATAGAACTCCCCTGCGCGGGCCGTCAACGGCGCGGAGGCGCGCGGCGGCTGAGCCTCACCGACGGAAGCTGCAGATTTCCGCTCGGCGGTGACGCGCTCGAGCATTCTTGCGCCGTCGCCGCCGGGAACCGAATTGCGGTCTCCGAGAACGCAGCGTACAAGAGCTTCTGGCGTGCACAAATTCGTACGGCAGGCAATGTGCCGAACGAGGCAAGGGGAGACTCATGGCGCTGGGAAGTGATGCCATAGAGCTCTTAATCCGGCTTAGACACGAGGGATATTGCGCCGACGGCGCTACGAGGTGCTCGAGCTGCCGACGGGTCAAGGATTGGTGGTGAAGCGATAATCGCCCGGCGGCAAGGAGCGGAGGTGGCAGGCTTGAGATTTCTGCTCGTCGGCGGCGATTCGGAGATCGCGGTGGCGACCTTGGCCCATCTGCGGCGCCAAGGGACGCTGGCGGTGGCGACGACGCGGCGCCGCGGCCATCAGAGCGAACGCGTCGTCCTCGACCTCGCTGCGCCGCTCGGGGATTGGCAGCCGCCCGTCGGGGTCGAGGCCGCCTGTATTTTTCTCGCGGTAGGGCACCTTGTCGACTGTCATCGGGACCCCCTCGGATCGAGGCTGATCAACGTCACCGGCACGATCGAGCTCGTCGAGCGGCTGGTGGCCCACGGGGTCTACGTACTCTTCCTGTCGACCAACCAGGTCTTTGACGGCACGCGAGCGCACGTGCCGACAGCGGCGCCGCTATGCCCGGTCAGCGAATACGGGCGGCAGAAGGCCGATACCGAGATCCGCTTGCAGGCAATGCTGGCGGAGGGCTCGGCGGTGGGGATCCTGCGCTTGGCGAAGATCGTCTCGCCCGGCATGCCACTGTTGCGGCAGTGGCAAGCGGTCCTCGTCGCCGGACAATCGATTCGTCCCTTTCACGACATGGTCATGGCGCCGACGCCGGTCGGCCTCGCCGCCGCTGCGATTGCCGCGCTGCTCGCCGATCGCGCCACCGGGATCTGGCAGCTGACCGGAAGCCAGGATGTCTCCTATGCCGAGATCGGCGGCTATATCGCGCGGCAGATCGGCGCCGAGCCGGCTTTGGTGCAGCCAGTCGCCGCGGCTTCCGCCGGCATGCCGGAAGGATCGACCCCGCGCCATACCACACTCGACAGCGGCGCGCTTGAGCGACGTTTCGCGATCGCTGCACCCGAGCCGTGGCCGACGATCGAGGCGGTTCTCGCCACCCCCTAGGCGGCGTCCCCGATCGGACGATCACATGGAGCAAGTCCCGCTTCGATGCGACAATGGTGCCGTCGGGCAATCCATCTGCAACGGGAGGTCGCGCGGCCGATCAGCCTTGTAGACGATGTGATCGCTCGCTGCTAGGCGGCTCTGGCATGACCTCCTTTGGCGAAAAAACTGTTGTGGTGCCGGCCGAATGCATGTTAAGGATTAAGCATACTGGCGTGTTGCTTGATTTTGATCGTTTGTGATTTCGATTTTCTGTAATCAGAAATAGCTTTGATTGCTGTCGTCCAAATTTGATGGATCATAGACCGCTTAACCTAGTAATGCCTTGAATTTGATGGGGTAGAGCGGAGGGGGAACTGAAAAAGTTGGACGTCGTCACCGGGGGCGGCGGGTTTATTGGTAGTCATCTCGTCGACCGGCTAATCGCCGAAGGGCGGCGGGTGCGGGTGCTGGACAATTTTGCTGTCGGGCACAAGGCCAATCTGCAGCAGCACCAACATGAGCCACGGCTCGAGGTCGTCGAGGCCGATATCGCGGACACAGCCGCCGTCGCCAGCGCCTGTGACGGCGCCGATCGCGTCTTCCATCTCGCGGCGCGTGCCGATGTTGTGCCGTCGATACAGTTTCCGGAAGCCTACTTTCACGCCAATGTGGCCGGCACCTTCGCGGTGCTGGAAGCAGCGCGCCGCCACTGCGTGCGGCGGCTGGTCTATGTGGCCTCATCCTCGTGCTACGGCATTCCGACCGCTTATCCGACCCCCGAGACGGCTCCGGCCGACCCGCGTTATCCCTACGCCCTCACTAAATATCTGGGCGAGCAGATGGTATTGCATTGGGCGCGGCTCTACCGCTTACCCGCGGTATCGATCCGGTTCTTCAACGTGTATGGGCCGCGTGCACGGACCAGCGGCACCTATGGGGCGGTTTTTGGAGTGTTCCTTGCCCAACTCCTCGCCGGCCGGCCGCTGACCATCGTTGGGGACGGCACCCAGACCCGCGACTTCACCTTTGTCAGCGACGCGGTCGCGGCCTTGCGGCTTGCCGCTGAAGCGGGACAGCGCGGCGAGGTCTTCAATGTCGGTAGCGGCAAGCCGACGAGCGTCAACGAGCTCGTCCGTCTGCTCGGCTCACCGCCCACAGTGCACATCCCCAAACGCCCGGGGGAACCCGACTGCACCTGGGCCGACATCACCAAGATCGGCACCGAGCTCGGCTGGAAACCGCAAGTGAGCGTCGACGACGGCGCCCGCATCATGTTGGATAATATCGATTATTGGCGGGATGCTCCGGTGTGGACGACGGAGCGTATCGCCGAAGCGACGAGCGACTGGTTCCGGCACCTGGGGGACAGTGGGGACAGAGGGGAGAGCGGCGAGCGATGACGAGCGAAGCAGAGCTTCATGTTCTACCCCGCAGCTTCCATCCGCCGCGGGTCGAGAATGCTCGTGACAAGGTTCGAACGATCGAAGAGCTGGCTGCGATCGCCGATCATCACCGGAAGGCGGGGATGTCGGTGGTGCAGGCGCATGGCAGCTTCGACCTCCTCCACCTCGGCCATGTGCGCCACCTCGAGGCGGCGCGCCGCCTCGGCGACGTGCTCGTCGTGACCGTTACCGCCGACCGCTTCGTCAACAAGGGGCCCGGCCGGCCGGTGTTCAACGAAGGGCTGCGGGCGGAAATGCTGGCCGCGCTCGAATATGTCGATTGGGTCGCCATCAACCCGTCGCCGGACGCGGTTGGCGCGATCACGACAATCAGGCCAAAAGTTTACGTCAAGGGCCAAGATTATCAGAACCCGGCAGGCGATGTCACCGGCAAGATCACGGCCGAGCGGGACGCGGTCGAAGGACATGGCGGGCGCTTGGCCTTTACGGACGAGGCGACCTTCAGCTCAAGCGAGCTCATAAATCGCCATCTCAATGTGTTCGAACCGCATATTCGCGAACATTTGAGCTCACTGCGCAGCGATGGCGGTTTGAGCGAGATATTGGCGCTGCTCGACCGAGTCCGCGACTATCGCGTGGTTCTCGTTGGCGACGCGATCATCGACGAGTATCAATACGTATTCCCGATCGGCAAGTCACCGAAAGAAAACATTATCGCCACGCGCTATCAGGACCACGAATTGTTCGCCGGCGGCGTCTTCGCTGCGGCAAACCATGTCGCCTCGTTCTGTGCCGAGGTCGACGTCATTACCAGCCTCGGCGCGCGGCAGAGTTTTGAGGACGTGGTGCGCGAGCATCTAGCGCCGAATGTACGCCTGCATAACGTCATGCGGCCCGGAGCGCCGACCACGCGGAAGCGGCGTTTCGTCGACCCTTCCTACATGCGCAAGCTGTTTGAGGTCTATTATATCGACGACGATCCGATGCCCGCCGAACTGCAGCAGCGGATCGACGACCGGATCGCCGATCTCGTGGGTGATGCCGACGTCGTGATCGCTACCGATTTCGGCCATGGCCTGCTGGGGCCGTCTTCGATCGACTTACTGACGCGGAAGGCGCCGTTTTTGGCGGTCAACTGCCAATCCAACAGCGCAAATCTGGGTTTCAATCTGATCACGAAATTCCCGCGAGCGGATTACGTGTGCATCGACGCGCCCGAGGCGAGGCTGGCGACAAGCGATCGAACGTCGCCGATCGGCGAAATCGCCCATCGCATGGAATCCATGATCAGCTGCTCGAAGATGATCATCACCCAAGGTAAGCACGGCTGTGTCACCTATGAGGGCGGCGGGGTGGTCCACACCATCCCGGCCCTCGCCAAGAACGTTGTCGACACGGTGGGGGCGGGCGACGCCTTTCTTTCGGTGACGTCGCCGCTTGTTGCGGCCGGCGGCCCCATGCACCAGATCGGCTTCATCGGCAATGTCGTTGGCGCGCTCAAAGTAGAGATCGTCGGCCATCGGCGGTCCATCGAAAAACCCGATCTCGTGAAGGCGATCACAGGGCTTCTCAAATGAGCTCAACCGCGACCGCGTCGAGCCTCGCTCGAAGCTATTTCGACACGCTGGCCGGGCTGCTGCGGAGTACCGCTGTGACGGATCGTGCGGGATGCGCATTGTCGCTCGATGACGGCATCGCCTGGATGAGGCGGGCGGCGGTCGAGACCCACGTGCGGGGCAATAAGATCATGTTCGTCGGGAATGGCGGCAGCGCCGGTATTTCCAGCCATCTGGCCATCGACTACTCGAAGAATGGCGGCTTGCGAGCAACGGCATTCAACGATCCTGCGGCGCTGACCTGCCTCGCCAATGATTTGGGGTATGAGCAGGTATTCGCCAAGCAGCTCGAGCTTCATCTGCGCCCCGGCGATTTGCTGGTGGCAATCAGCAGTTCCGGGCGCTCGCCGAACATTCTCAATGCTGTCGGCGTGGCGCAATCGGGCGGGTGCAGCGTCGCGACCTTCTCGGGCTTCAGCGCTGACAACGATCTGCGAACCATGGGCGATATTAACTTCTTTATACAGTCGGGCGCCTACGGCTTTGTCGAGGTCGCCCATCTTTCGCTCTGCCATGCTGTTCTCGACATCGAAATGGGCTGGACTGGCGAGGGGTGACCGCGCCGGCAACCCGGCGAGGTCTTGCTTTGCCGATACTTGATGGAAGGCGCTGATGCCAAATCGTTTTAGGCGGGTGTTGGTGACCGGCGGTGCCGGGTATGTCGGCTCGCGCCTGGTACCCAAATTGCTGGACGCCGGCTATGAAGTGACGGTGCTGGATCTTTATATTTTCGGCGACGACATCTTCGAGCAACTGCGGGGGAACGCAAAGCTGCGGGAATTCAAGGGAGATTTGCGTAACCCGGCGCAGGTAGCGCATGCGCTCGATGGCTGCGACGCGGTCATCCATTTGGCCTGCATCTCCAACGACCCCTCGTTCGATCTCGATCCGGCGCTGGGTCGGTCCATAAATTTCGACTGCTTCCGACCGCTGGTGCGTGCGTCGAAGGCAGCAGGGGTTCGACGGTTCGTCTATGCCTCCTCCTCGTCGGTATACGGCATCAAGAGTGACCCAGAGGTCACCGAGGATCTGCCGCTCGAGCCATTGACCGATTATTCGAAATACAAGGCGTTGTGCGAGACAGTGCTGGCGGAAGAGCAGGAGCCCGGGTTCGTCACAGTGACCGTGCGGCCGGCGACGGTGTGCGGCTATGCCCCGCGGCTGCGGCTCGATCTGACCGTCAACATCCTGACAAATCTGGCCGTCAACACGCAACGCATCACGGTCTTCGGGGGCGAGCAGCTGCGTCCCAATCTTCACGTCGAAGACATGACCGATCTCTATCTGATGTTGCTCGACGCGCCAGATCAAATTGTCGACCGTAAGGTTTGGAATGCCGGTTATGACAATCTGAAGGTCCGCGAGATTGCCGGTATGGTGCGTACCACGGTCGGCAACGGTGTCGAGATCGTCGTCACGCCGACCGATGACCACCGCTCCTACCACGTCTCTTCGCAGAAGATCCGTCGTGAACTCGGCTTCACGCCGCGGCACAGCGTCCAAGACGCCATCTTCGACCTCAAGGCGGCCTTCGAAAGCGGTGCTGTCCCCCACGCGCTGACCGACGACCGGTACTACAACATCAAGCGGATGCAAGCCTATCGGCTGCGGTAGGCCGGAGAGGTCGACGACCCATGCCAGATGACAGCGCCATCGCGCCGGATCTGATCCAGGCCCGCACGGCAGCGATATCGCCGTCCCGGCCTCGGCCGAAGCGGATCAAGGTGCTGCTCCCGGTCTGGGGCTACGACTTCACGCAGCAGTTCCTCAAACTCAGCCTGCCCACGCTGCTGGCGCCGGGCAACCTGCCAACGCTGGCACAGACGCTGCCGACCGAATTCATCTTTCTAACCGGACGCAAGGACGAAGCGATGATCCGCGAGAGCGCGGGTTATCGCCACCTGTCGAAATTCTGCAGCATCGGCTTTTATCCGATCGATGAACTCGTTACCGAGGGGAACCATTCGACAACTGTGACCCTGGCCTTCGCCAGTGCGGTGAGGCGTACCGGGGACGCGATGCTCGACACCTGCTTCTTCTTTCTGGTATCGGATTACATTGTCGCCGACGGGTCGCTCGCCTCGGCCATCAAGCCGATGCTTGCCGGCGCGAGCGCAGTACAGGCCGGAAATTTTCAAATCACCACCGAAGATGCGGTTCCGTGGCTCGAAGCCGAGATCGAGCGGAGCGAGGATGTCCTTGTTCTGTCGCCCCGCCAGCTTATGCGGGAGGCATTGTCTCGTATCCACCCGGCCACGGTTGCCAACACTGTCAACGTGCCGGTATCTCACAACAGTCATTGCAACCGCCTATTCTGGCGGGTCGACTCCGACACGTTGATTGGTCGCTTTTACCTCTTGCATATGCTGTGCATTCGTCCGGAAATAGTCGATTTCGTGATTGGCGCCTCCTGCGACTATTCCTTCATTCCGGAAATGTGCCCTTCAGGAAACGTTGGCATCATCACCGATTCCGACGAGTACTTGGTCATAGAGGCCCAGGCTCGCGACCACGAGGCCAGCTTCTTGCGGCTGGGACCGGCGAGGCCGAAGCGGCTCGCGGCGAGCCTCTCAGAGTGGACGACGGCGCTTCACCGCGACAATGCTTGCCACACGCTGGTCTTTCACGCCGCCGATCTGCCTTCTTCATTGAGCTCGGTGGCCGAGGAAGCAGATGCTTTCGTCTCTCGGGTAGGGGATTTGCTGAAGCGCAAACCGATGCCGCATCGCGGTCATCCCTATTGGCGCGGAGCAGTGGCAGCCCATCACAGTCAGATCGGACGTCGACCCAACGAGGACGATTGGCAGCTGATGCTGGGCAGACGAACGAGTTGGGCGACTCGGATGATGGGGCGGATGCACAACCTCCTGCTCGGCCGCGCGCCGAATGTGAGGCGCTGGCATCCGCGCTGGGCCGATTTCCGCAACCCGCGCATCGCGCTCGAGCAAATCCTCGAGGATCCCGAAAAGCGGCTGCTCATCGTGTCTGGTCGGCCGACCCTGATGACCAATTGGCTCGCCGATTCCTCGGGTCACGTGCATCGGATACCGATGTCTCGTCTGCTGAGGCTAAATCTCGAGCGGGGCGACGAGCTGCGCGGCAGATTTGACGCCTGTTACCTGGAAATCACCGATCGAGAGATCGATCGTGCTCACCTGGTGATCGATCAGATTGTACCGATGCTCAAATTTGACACGGATGTCCTGCTGGTTTCGTTCAATGACCACTGGGTCTCCGGAGCCGAGGCGTTCGGAGAAAACGTCACGAATAGTGTCCAGCAAATTTTCCATCGGCTCGATCTCTCATTGACGGAGATGCGCCTGGTGGCATGGAGCCGATGGCGCTGGTCGGCCAACGGCAAGTTGCTGCGGTTGACGCAGGGCATCTTCCATCGATCACCAATTCTGGTCCCGGTCCAAGGGATTATGATCCTGGTCCAGTCGCTGATCGCCTTTGGTAGTAATCTCGCAAGTCGAAGCGAGGCGCTACGTGGACAAGGGGGTGGGCAAATCGTATCGAGCGTGTTTATGAGATTGCGGGCTGCTCGCGGCAGAGGTACGGACGAGGCGGAAATCTACGATACGTCGGCACCCCCGCCGATCGTCACCGACGGTACAGAGGTGAATGAGCAAGGCACCGACAATTTCCGCTCCCAGACCAAGGAGCCGCAGTACAAGCGCTTGCTCGATGTCCAGCAGGAGGTCGGGATCAGCGCGCTGGGTCTGATGACGAACCAGGTTTGGCACGAGGATCCGCGGCGCCTGACCTTCATCCTGGCGCGCTACAAATTCGTGGCGAAGATGTTGAGCGGATACCGCGCAGTCGCTGAGGTCGGTTGCGGCGACGCTTTCGGCACTCGGATCGTTCAGCAGGAAGTTGACAGCGTGACGGTCTACGACTTCGACCCGGTATTCATTCGGGACATCCAGCGCCGGCAATCGGCGAAATGGGCGCTCGAGGCGCAAGTCCATGATATCCTCAAGAGTCCGCTCCCCCACCGCTACGACGCCGTTTACAGCCTCGATGTGATTGAGCACATTCCGGCGGACGAGGAGGACACGTTCATCTCCAATCTTTGGGCAGCGCTGGCCGATCATGGTGTTCTGATCATCGGCAGCCCATCGCTCGAATCGCAGGCCTACGCTTCACCGCAGAGCAAGATCGGGCACGTCAATTGCAAATCCGGCCGCGCGCTAAAGTCGCTGTTGGAGCGTTATTTTCATACCGTATTCCTCTTCTCTATGAATGACGAAGTCGTCCACACCGGCTTTTATCCAATGGCGCACTATCTTTTCGCGCTCTGCTCGGATCGACGGTAGACAGTCCCGTGCCCTGCGGTCGAACGGTGGCGATGCGCATTGGGATTGACTTCGACAATACGCTCGTCGATTACGATCGCGTCTTTCTTGGCGCGGCAAAAGAGCGCGGCCTGGTCGACGCCGCCTTCTGCGGATCGAAACGTGCCGTGCGCGACAGCATTCGCTCGTTACCCGGTGGCGAGCTTGCCTGGCAACGCCTTCAAGGTTACGTCTACGGCGCTGGCATCGGCGACGCGATAATGTTTAACGGGGTGGATTTATTTCTGCGGGATTGCCGTGCCAGAGGTGTTGATGTGTTTGTCGTCAGCCACAAGACGCAGTTCGGACATCACGATCCGAGGGGCGTCGATCTGCGCCAAGCGGCGCTCGACTGGATGGCTCGGCACGGGTTCTTTTGCAGCGATGGGTTCGGGATCCCTGTCGAGCGCGTGTTCTTCGAGAGCACACGCTCAGGCAAGCTCGCGCGGGTACGCGCGATCGATTGCACGCATTTCATCGACGATTTGGAAGAGGTGTTCACCGATCCGAATTTTCCCGCGCAGACCTTTCCGATCCTGTTCGCCGCAACGGGCACTCTTCGCGTCGGGACGGTATGTTCAACTTGGCAGCGAATCGCCGAGGTGCTGCTCGATGGGCGCCGCTGATCCTAGCGTCGCCGCGGCGGCGGCAGCGGCGCGTACCTTGCTCGGAGGCTCGGTCGAAGCCATCGATCGAGTGCAGGGCGCCGGCCGGAACAGCCGCATCTATCGCGTGCGTCGCGGCTCCGAGCACTTCGCCGTCAAGCATTATCCTTCGCCTCGCGAAGACCCACGCGATCGTCTCAAGACCGAGGTCGAAGCGCTGCGACTGATGGAACGAAACGGCATCACCGGTGTCCCACGCTCGCTGGCGAGCGACGCCGAGCGCGGCTATGCGGTTTTGAGCTGGATCGAAGGGGAGCCTGTCGAACGCGCGGACGAAGCCGACATCGACGCTGCCGCCAATTTTCTCGGCCTGATCCATCAGCTGCGCCGCGGCGCAGGGGCCGAGCGGCAGCCACTTGGCGCCGAGGCCTGCCTTTCCGGCGTCGAGATCGTCGCGCAGCTCGGACGCCGGCTGGAGCGGCTCGGCGGCGTGGCGGCAGCGAACCCGGCACTCGGCGAGTTCGTCGACCGAACAGCCGGATGGCTCTTCGCAACCATCCTCCCTGAGGTCGTGGCCGGATACGAGGCGCTGGGACTGTCGTTCGTCCTCCCCCTCCCTGGCGAGTCGCGCAGCTTGTGCCCATCGGATTTCGGTTTTCACAATGCCTTGCGGAACGCGAGCAGTCTGACCTTTCTGGATTTCGAATATTTCGGTTGGGATGATCCGGTAAAGCTGACCTGCGACTTTCTCCTTCACCCCGGGATGCGCCTGTCAGACTCGCTGAAGCGGCGGTTTGTCGCCGCGGCTCTGGTAATCTACGGTGCCGATCCGACCTTTTGGCGGCGCTTGAGTTTGCTGTACCCGCTTTTCG
>WNFR01004091.1_pt1 | contig 28108 bp, 20 predicted proteins | sample 5400221 | NCBI WGS metagenome assembly WNFR01 (sample SAMN13153357, study PRJNA577476) | soil metagenome | isolation source: 40 cm soil under Madrone tree | place: USA:California | collected 2016-06-14
AAGCGCTTCCGCTGCCGGACGAGCGCTACAAAGTGGACATTCTGCTGGTTGTGGCGCATCCCGATGACGAGGGCGCGGCCACGCCGTATCTTGCGCGCGCACGCGACGAACATAAGCGAATTGCAGTTGCGTTTGGCACGCGCGGCAGCAGCGGCGCGAATGAAGCCGGCGCCGAACAGGCCGCGGCACTCGGCGCCATCCGCGAGATCGAAGCGCGGAACGCTCTCATAGCGCTAGGCGTCACCAACGTGTGGTTTCTCGGCGGCAAGGATACGGCATCGCAGAATGTATTGCAGTCGCTGGCAAATTGGGATCACGGCGCCTCGCTCGAGCAACTTGTGCGCCTCGTTCGCCTGACTCGCCCGGAAGTCATCCTGACTTTTTTGCCGGGAACATTTATTGGCGAAGACCACGGGGACCATCAAGCTTCCGGCTTGTTGGCGACGGAGGCATTCGATCTGGCGGGCGATCCCACCTCGTTCCCTGAGCAGCTTGCCGGCCCGACCAAGCGCCTCGAACCCTTTCTCGAAAACTTGCGGCCCTGGCAGCCAAAAAAGATGTATTACTTTCCGGATGCGGACCGCGAAGATATTTTTCGCGGGAAAGGCCCGGAGTACTCCGTGAAGGAGATTTCGACGTCGAGCAAGCAGCCGTACTGGAGAATGGCGCTCGATTCGTTTCGCGCCCACCAGACGCAAGCCAAGTCCTTTCTCGACAAGATCGCCCAAATGGACGAAGCGCAAATCGAAAAGTTGGCCACCTCCGATGGCGGCTGGACGGACGCCTTGCATTTCGTGCTCGGCAAATCGCTTGTCGGCGGCAGCGTGACCGGAGATGTTTTCGATGGCATCACGCCGGGTGCGATTCCCTTCGCCCGACCCGATGTTTCTCCTGAACCTGCACGGCCGGAATTATCGGTGGAGCTGGGCGGCTCATACAGTTTCTACGCTGAGTTTCGGCGCGCTCACGGGCTCACGAGTCTGCCGCATCCCGAGCCGCCGGAGATCGCCCTTCAGGCTCCCGGAACACTGGTGATTCCATTGTGGATTCGCAATCGAACCACAAAAACTCAGGAGATCACGCTCTCCGCCGTGCTGCCCGCGGATTGCACGACGCAAAGCGGCACCGGGAAGTTTACGGTGGCGGCGAAGCAAGTCGCGGCCACGCGCATCGAAATCACTTTGCCCGCGCTTGCTGAAAATGGCGCCAAGAAGCAGGAGCCGCAGGAAATCAGCGTTCATGCGGAATGGAATGGGCAATCCATCGGAGAGATCAAGCTTCGCGTTGAACTTCGGAAACGCGCGCTGCCTCAGTAGGCCGCTTCAAGATTTTTTCGGACGCGCGGCTTCCATCGCTTCCCAGGCAGCTTCCGGCAGTAACAGCAGATCGTTGAATTCGCCGGCGCCGCGCAGCCATTGCGCGCCGTCGATCACCACGCATTCGCCGTTGATGTACTCCGCCATGTCGCTGATGAGAAATGCCGCGAGATTGGCCAGCTCCTCGTGCTTCCCGAAGCGCTTCATGGGATGCTTGTCCTTGACCTGCTCTTCGAACGGCTTCGAAGGCATCAGCCGCGACCACGCTCCCTCTGTTGGGAACGGCCCCGGCGCGATGGCGTTCAGGCGGATGTGATACTTCGCCCACTCCACGGCCAGCGAGGTGGTCATCGCCAAAACGCCCGCCTTCGCGCAAGCCGACGGAACGACAAACCCCGAGCCGCAATTGGCGGCCGCGTAGGTGGTTACGATGTTCAGCACACTGCCGCCGAGCTTTTGGGAAATCCAGCGCTTGCCAAATACCTGGGTGCAGTGAAATGTTCCGTTCAGTACGATGCCGACGATGGAGTTGAAGGCATTGGGAGTCAGTTTTTCCGTGCGCGCCATGAAATTTCCGGCAGCATTGTTGACGAGCGTGTCGATATCGCCAAATTGTTCCTCGGCTTTTGCTGCCGCGGCTTCGACGGCGGCATAGTCACGCACGTCACAAGTCGTGTACGCGGCTGCACCGCCCGAGCGGTGGATCTCGTCGCACGTTTCTCGCAGCGGCTCTTCCCGCCGGCCGACGACGAAGATGCGCGCGCCCAACTCCGCAAACCGCAACGCCATCGACCGGCCGAGTCCCGTCCCCCCGCCGGTAAGAAAAATCGCACGGCCCTTCAGTAAGTCCTTTTGAAACACGTTTCACCGCCTCGTGCAGACGACCACGCGCGCGTCACCTGCGGAACGCGATTCTAATGCATTATAATAGAGAGATTGCGGATGACTTTTTCGAAAAGCCCCCGGCTGCGGGTCGCAAGCCATTTAATCGAGCTTAGGGATGCATCTGCGCAGGGATGGGCCGCCCCATCGCTTTTGCATATTCGGCGGCGTAGAGCGAGCTTTCCGGAAATTCCTCGCTCAATTCGAGGAACAGTTTCTGCGCCAAGGGATTTTGCTTTTCTCTGCGAGCCGCCAATGCCAGCAAGATCTTGGCAAACGGCTGCAGATACCGTCCGTTTTCAATTGTTTTTTCGAGTTGCTGCATGCCAAGTTTCTTGTCGCCGTGGATTCCACCGAACCACAGCATGAAGCGCGCGCCGCCCGAAAGGCTTCCGATGATGTAATTGGCCGAGCCAAGGGCGACATACGCATCGTTCGCGTCCGGCTGCTCCGCCAGCAACTGCTTGGCGTGTTCGTTGGCTTCCTTGAGCCGCTTCAAGCTCTCGAGATGCTGCTTCTTGAGCATCAAGTCGGCGTTCGATTCCATTCCCGCGGCCAACGTCAGGGCAAAAAAAGCTTCCGGGTCCCTGGCGTTCCTTGCCAGCCGCTCTTTGGCTAGTTTTCGCGCCCGGTCCAGCGCGTCCTGAAAACTTTTCATCCGCGTGGGATCCGGTTTGCCTTCAATTCCATGCAGGAATCTCTTCTCATTCAAGAAAAAATCGCTGGAGAGCACATTCTGACGGTAAAGCTCCTCGAAGAGATAACTGGCCGCGAGGGCGACTTGGCCAAAGGGTTCTTCGGGATGCTGGGATTCCCAATTGTCAAATTTTTCGCGCGCGTCTGAAAAGTTCTGCGCGTAGAGGGAATGAAATCCCGACGAGAGTTCCTCCACGGTTGTGAATGCCGGACTCTGGGCAACCTCGTCAGGACGGGCCGGGCAGGCGGCCGTTGTCAACAACAGCAAGGAAATCGCGCCGTAATAACGCCAATTCATTCGAAGGCCGCTCTTCAGAAGAGTCCGGGCAAGAAACGCGGCTTGCCGGTCATCGCCGCGCGATAGTCAGGATTTGCGAAAAGCACGCGCTCTTCGGTGGACAGGCGTTGTGCCAGGACTCCGATGTGCGCAATGGCCCCCGCAAGCGCGGTGATCCACGCCGTGTGAATAAGCGGAAGAGCCAGCATCTCCGCAAATACGGCCGCATAGTTAGGATGCCGAACGTAGCGAAAAGGTCCCGAGGTCACCACGCCGAGGCGCGTGGAATCCACGACCTGAACGTTCCAGTGCTCCCCGAGAGAGCGAATGACCCACCAACGCACGGCATTCGCTGCGAGGAAGACGGCAAACATCGGCGCGGCCAGCCAGAGGATAAAGTGGCGCCGCAGGAGGATTACTTCCAGTGCGGCGCCAATCAGCACGGCGGTGTGAAGCAGCACCATCCAACGGAATTTCGGCTCATCGACTTTCGCCGCGCCACGCGCAACCATCTCCCTTTGGTGCCGCTTGGAGATGCGCAACTCGGCCAGCCGCAAAAACGCCACGGCAAGGAGCAGACCGAGAAACGCGGTGACGCTCAGGCCCATTGCAATAGCAGAAACTCCGCGCTGAAGCCCGGGCCAAAAGCCGCTGCCAGGGCGTATTCACCGGGCTGGAGCGGTCTTTTTTCCATCCACTCCTGCAGAATGAAAAGGATCGTCGCGCTGGAGAGATTTCCCATGTTTCCGAGAATGTCCCAGGATGGCTGGGTGTCGCACTTGCACAAACCAAGCTCCGTCTCGATGTTTCCGAGCAGCCGCGCTCCACCCGGATGCAGAATCCAGCCTTTGATCTCCTCGCGCTTCCGGCCGTGGCGATCGAGGAAGCCTTGTACCAGCCCGCCGATCCTTGTCCCGATCATTTCCGGAACATCTTTTGCCAGCAGGATGTGGAATCCGGAATCGCGTAGATCAAATCCCATGGCGCCCAGCGAATCGGGGAACGTGTAGGTCTCCGAGACGAGAATCTTCGGCCCCCGAGTTTGTTTTCCGCTGACTACCACGGCCGCGGCGCCGTCGCCGAATAGGATCGAAGAAATCAGGTTGGCTTGCGAAATGTCCTTGCGCTGAAAGGTAAGCGTGGGCAGTTCCACGGCGATGATCAGAACGTTCCCGCCGGGCTCGGCCTTCAAGTAATCCGCCGCACGTCCCAGCGCCATGGCTCCCGCGGCGCAGCCCAATTCCGTGAACGGCATCCGCCGGACATTCGAGCGGAATCCCATCAGATTGATGAGGTGGGCGTCCAGCGACGGAATCATGAAGCCCGTGCAGGACACCGTGATGATCATATCGATTTCATCGGGTTTCAAGCCGGCGCGCTCCAGGCACTTTTCCGCCGCTTCCCGGCCGAGCTTCACCGCGTGCTCGATGTATTCGTTATTCGTTTGCAAGAGCGGGCGTGGCTGGATGGTGTACTCGAGGGGGAAGATGGCGTAGCGCTTGTGAACCTGGGCGTTATCGACGATGCTCATCATCGCTTCGAGGCGGCGCTCGGGGATGTCAAAGACGCGTCCCAGGCAAACCTTTACGTCATCGCGCGTGATGGTGTGGGGCGGCAGCGCGGTAGCCGTCGCGGCGATGGTGGCATACGAGGCTGCGGCAGCTTCTGTGGATCGATTGCTCGCGGATTCCATCAGTCTCCTTGGGTGCGAAGCCGGCGCTAGCGGTTTTTCCGCCGCCTAAGCCATTTGGATGCAGCGTTTCCGAGGCAGGCTGCATTCAAGGCCATGACTTTATATCACTTTTTGCGGGGAACGCACCAGTTTGTGGGGGTAACGCCTACGAAATCAGCGGAACTAATGCGCAGTGGATACTGGAGAAAAAATTTCCAAGCGCGCTGACTCTGTATTTCGCCGGGCTCGCCAGGTGTGTTAAATTTTTCGCCGACGAGGTGCTCCCTGATGGCGTCCGTAATCCGCAATTTCGTCTTGCTGTGCACGATCACTGTCCTGGCTTCTGCGCCTTCCGCAGGCCAGCAGGCGGCGCTTCCCCCAACAACCGAAGGCGATTTCGTGGTCAAGAATTTCAAATTCCGGTCGGGCGAAACGCTGCCGGAATTGCGATTGCACTACACGACGCTTGGTAAGCCGGTGCGCAACGCGGAGGGCCTCGTGATAAACGCCGTCCTGATTCTTCACGGCACCGGCGGCTCGGGACAGCAATTCCTCCAGCCGCAATTTGCCGGAGAGCTCCTCGGTCCGGGGCAGCTCTTGGACGCGAATCGCTACTACATCATTCTCCCCGACGGCGTTGGTCACGGGAAATCCTCGAAGCCCAGCGACGGGCTGCATGCTCGCTTCCCGCAATACGACTATGACGACATGGTCGCCGCGCACCACCAGCTTCTCAGCGAGGGACTCGCCGTAAACCATCTGCGCTTGATCCTCGGCACCTCGATGGGTTGCATGCATTCCTTTGTGTGGGGAGAAACTTATCCTGATTTCATGGATGCTCTCATGCCGCTGGCTTGTCAGCCGGTGCAGATTGCCGGACGCAACCGCATTTGGCGCAAGATGGTGATGGACGCGATTCGAAACGATCCGGAATGGAAAGGAGGAGAATACTCGGCTGAGCCGCAGCAAGGTTTGCGCACGGCTGTCGATTTGCTCCTGATCGCCGGCAGCGCCCCCCGCTACATGCAGAAAACTCTGCCGACACGTGACGCCGCGGATAAAGATCTGGACGACTCTTTCAAATGGCGTTCTTCCGGGCTGGACGCCAACAATCTCCTGTATGCGGTAAATGCTTCGCGTAATTACGATCCCTCGCCGCAACTCGAAAAAATCACCGCACCTGTCATGTTCATCAATTCCGCGGACGATTTCATCAACCCGCCAGAGCTTGGCATTGCAGAACGCGAAATCAAGAGAGTGAAAAACGCGCGCTTCGTTTTAATTCCCATCAGCGACGAAACGCGCGGACACGGCACGCATACGAAGGCTGTCGTTTGGAAGCAGTATCTGACAGAGTTGCTCGAGAAATCAGCGCACTGAGAAGACCGCCCTGTTAGTTGGTGGTGGCTTGGCTGGCGCGAATTTCCTGCCAGCGGCGCGGCCGCTTGTTGGCCTGCAAAACTTTCTTGCGCAGGCGGATGGATTTCGGCGTGATTTCCACGTACTCGTCGTCGGCAATAAATTCGATGGCCTGCTCGAGACTCAGCTCGCGGTGCGGAATCAGGCGGATCGCTTCGTCCGCGCTGGAGGAGCGCATGTTCGTCTGCTTCTTTTCTTTTGTCACGTTAACGTCCATGTCCTGTTCGCGCGAATTCTCGCCCACGATCATGCCTTCATAGACATCGATCGCCGGCCCGATGAACAATTCGCCGCGTTCCTGGATGTTCCACAGCGCAAATGCGGTGGATGGGCCGCTGCGGTCCGCTACCAGCGCACCGGTTGGACGCAGTGCCATCTCTCCGCCGTATTCCATCCAGCCTTCGAAAATCGAATGAATCAGCGCCGTGCCGCGCGTGTCCGTGAGCAACTGGCTGCGCAGCCCAATCAGTCCGCGTGAGGGAATCTTGAAGTCCATGCGCACGCGGCCCGAGCCGTGATTGCTCATCTTGATCATCTCGCCGCGCCGGCTGCCGGTCGTTTCCATGATGATTCCGATGAAATTCTCGGGCACGTCAATCACCAGCCGCTCCAGCGGCTCGAGTTTCTTGCCGTTTTCCGTGCGGGTGACGATCTCGGGCTTGCCCACCATCAGCTCAAAACCTTCCCGCCGCATCGTTTCGATCAGAATCGCGAGCTGCAATTCGCCGCGTCCCAGCACGCGGAAAGATTCCGGCGTGTCGGTGTCTTCCACGCGAATGGATACGTTGGTCAGAAGTTCTTTTTGCAGGCGGTCGCGGAGGTCGCGCGAAGTCAGATAGGTTCCGTCTTTGCCCGAAAGCGGACTGCTGTTGACGGTGAAAATCATGGCCAGCGTGGGCTCGTCGATCAGCAGGGGTTCCAGCGGCATCGGGTTTGCCAAATCCGTAATGCTTTCCCCGATGTTGATGCCCTCAACGCCGGCAATCGCCACGAGGTCGCCTGCCGGGACGGCTTGCGCTTCATCCCGTTCGAGGCCCCGGAACGTATACAGCTTGGTGATTCGCGTCGGCGTCAGCCGGCCGTCCAGCTTGACGATGCCCACGTCCGCGCCGCGCTTCAGCGTGCCGTTGAACACGCGCCCGATCGCGATGCGTCCCAGAAATTCGCTGTAATCCAGGTTCATCACCTGAATCTGCAGAACTCCTTCCGGGTCTCCAGGAGGAGCAGGAATGTGTTTTACGATGGTCTCGAAGAGCGGCAGAAGATCTTTCGAACCGTCACCCGGCGTGCGGTGCGCCACGCCGTCGCGCGCATTCGTGTACACCACGGGAAAGTCGAGCTGGTCTTCGGTGGCGTCGAGATCGATGAAAAGGTCGTAGATTTCGTCGAGAACTTCTTTCGGCCGCGCATCGGTGCGGTCGATCTTGTTCAGGACGATCACCGGAGGCAGCTTCGCGGCCAGGGCCTTCTGCAGGACGTAACGCGTCTGCGGCAGCGGTCCTTCGCTGGCGTCAACCAGCACCACAACGCCGTCCACCATGCGCAGCGCGCGCTCTACTTCGCCGCCAAAGTCGCTGTGCCCCGGCGTGTCCACGATGTTGATCTTCGTGTCGTGGAAGAAAAGCGCGGTATTCTTTGCCAAAATGGTGATGCCGCGCTCGCGTTCCAGGTCGTTCGAATCCATCACGCGCTCAACGAGGGCCTCGTTGGCGCGGAAAATCCCGCTTTGCCTCAGCATGGCGTCAACCAGCGTGGTCTTGCCGTGGTCTACGTGTGCAATAATGGCGATGTTTCGAATATTTTGACTCATAGTTCCTGCTTGTCATGGCCCCGACCGAGTCGGGCCCAAGTCCTCTAAAGACAAAAATAGCTGCTGAAACAACCAGCAGCCCGGACGAAAGTCCTTTTATGTAGGTTGACCGCTTGACGGTCACACAACCTTAGGTGCGGCCCAGCTAGCGATAGTTTAACAGACTCGCTCCCCTGCAGCCAACAAACTAGGGAAGGCATCCTTGACGACTATACTTGAAGATGAGCATTGGGGGGAAAGCAGGGAATCCGGAATGGAGAGTAGAGCTCACTTAAATTGAGAATCGAAATACCCGCGCCCGACTCTAGGTAGGATTGGTTCAGAGGGCGCGAACGCGGGTATTTCGATGGTTTCTGGGACTACGGGCATTCAAAAGTTAACTCTCCCAAGTCCTCCCATTAACTTCAAGAATCCCGAAGCAGGCAGCTGACGGAATGATCTGATCTGCTACGGGGAGTTCATTCAACTTGAATTGCGTGAGAGCGTCAAACGAACTAACTCTGAAAATAATATGACCTCATAAAGCCATTATATTCAATATGTTAAGCCAGTGAATGAACTACCCTCTTCCCTGGACGCACTTCGAGTGGTATAGTCCGCCCACTGATTCCAGGGGACTTAACTCTTCGTGGAGCACCGTGTCGATCCCAGACTTGCCCTCCGGTTCGGCCTCTATGAGGTCGATCTTCTCCAGGGAATTCTTTCTCGGCAGGGCGTACGTCTCAAGATTCAAGAACAGCCCTTCCGCATCCTGGCTCTGCTTCTGCAGCGACCCGGTGAGATCGTCACCCGCGAGGAGCTTCGGCAGTTACTCTGGCCGCACGGGACTCATGTTAATTTTGACGGCAGCCTCAACGCCGCCCTAAAGAAACTCCGCGCCGCCATTCAGGATGATGCCGAGAACCCGCGCTTTATCGAAACCGTTCCCCGGCAGGGTTATCGTTTCCTCGCGCCGGTCCATTCCGTCAGCGGTACCGCAAGCCCCGCTTCTCCCTCGACAAATGTTTCTCCGGAGACTTCCGACGAATCCTTCGAAGTCCGCATGCGCCTCCATCCGGAGTTCACTCCCGAGCGAGCTGCCGAGCTTTACAGAGAAAGGAAAAAGGCGGAGCGCGCGGCGCGGTGGATCGATTTCAGTCTTCTTTCCTGCGCGATTGTTTTTGGTTCCTGGCTGCTCTTTTTCATCGTGTACCCCGTCCCTCGTCCTAGCGTGCAGCGCATGACGCGCATTACCAACGCCGGAGGAATTGATGAATGGGGCGGGATCGTGTCGGATGGCGCGAGGATCTTTTTTCTCGAGCGTGACGGCGGCCACTGGAATCTGATGCAAACCTCGGTGGAAGGCGGCAACGCGGAAAAAATGCCCGCTCCTTTCGAAAACACCCGCCTCTTCGCCCTCTCGCCCGACCATTCACAGTTTCTGATCGGACAGTTCACCCGGCGTGATGACGAGATGCCGCTCTGGCTGTGGCCCGTGCAGGGCGGTGAGCCGCGCCGCATGGGCGAAGCCATTGGCCACGAGCCCGCGTGGTCGCCGGATGGAACCCAGATCATTTATGTTCGCGGCCGCAGTCTCTATATCATCCATCCCGATGGGACGCAGCTCCGCGAGCTCGCGCATGGCCCCGGACTTCCGCATTTTCCGGCCTGGTCGCCCGACGGCGAAACCATTCGCTTCAGTATGGACAAGCGCGAGGATGGCACCCAAGCCGTCTGGGAAATGGCCGCCGATGGTTCCCGTTTGCATCCGATTCTCGCCAGCGGGAGGCAGCCGGCCTCTCAGTCCGCCGGGCAGTGGACCGCGGACGGCAGGTATTTTCTTTTCTCCGGCTGCGAAAACTACGATTGCAACCTCTGGGGAATCCGCGAAGCCTGGAATTGGCTCCGCCGATCGCATCTTGATCCTGTGCAATTGACGCACGGCCCTGATTCTTTGCACGTGGCCATCCCCTCGCAAATGGGTTCCCGCGTATTTGCTTTCAGTTTCCGCTCGAATCGCGAACTTCAGAAAATCGAACCGCAATCTCATCGTGCTGAATCGTTAATCCTCAATGCCAACACGGAAATAGCCAGCGTCTCTCCCGACGGCCATCTGGCTCTGTATACCGATCGTCCGGACGGCTCGCTGTGGCGGAGCAGCGTCGATGGCTCTCAGCGCCTGCGCCTAACCAAACCTCCGCTAGTCGCTTCTGCCCCTCATTGGTCGCGGGACGGAAAGCAGATTCTCTTCACTGGCGTGCGCCCCGGCTACTTGCGCCAGATCTATTTCCTCTCCGCGGATGGCGGCGGCTTGCGCGCGGTCCTTCCCGAGGGCCGCGAGGCCGCCGACGCCGATTGGTCGCCCGACGCAACGCAAATCGTCGTCAGCATGCGCGAAAAAAAGACGCAGCCCAAATTTGGTATCTACTTGTTCAAATCAAGCACTAGCGAGTGGACGGTCTTGCCGGAGTCCCGAGGATTGGTTGCACCTCGTTGGTCTCCCGATGGACGTTACATCGCGGCTCTCGACGAAACGAATCACCGGCTGCTTGTTTATGATTTCCTGACGGAAAAATGGAGTGACGTGGCCGAGGGCGGACTTCTCGGCGCTCCTTTCTGGACTTCCGGCTCCTCCGCCCTTTATTTTCAGGATCAACTCGGCAGCGAGCAGGCCATCTATCGCGTGAACATCGCGAATCGCCAGGTAGAGAAGGTGTTCAGTTGCGGCGAGATCCTTCGCGGCAGCCCCTCCCACTGCATCTTCAGCGGGCTTGGATTGGACGGTTCTCTCTATGTGATGGTGGAGCGCGGTTTGACGGACATCTACGCTCTCGACCTGGACTTACCCTGAGGATTCGCCCCTTTGCACCCGCTCCAGTGCTTCCGCTGCTCCGCACCGAAGAAGCAAAATTTACCGCATACAACGTCATGAAATGCCGCATTCTCTTCCCCTGCTGCGGTACGAAGTTCCTGATTTGCGGTCTTAGGGGCGCAATGCCGCAAAACGGCACTTCGCTGGCGGCATTGAATCCGCTAATTCATATAATTGACTTCTAAATTTAGCCGTTTTCCTTCTGTAACATCCCGCTTTTTACGTTCCTTCCTATTGCACCGCAATAGTGCGGTTCCGGGTCAATGGTTTCGTGGAACTTATCTATGAATTTTTTCGTATGAATACAAAACACTCGGCTGGTTTTTACGTCTATACAGCATAAGGGTGGGCGTATATGTCACCGGAAGTGATCTCCATGCTAGAACCGGACGAACCGGCCACTTCGGACCGGACACTCCTGTCATCCGGCCGCTATGTCCTCTTTGGGCCCTTCCGGATTGATCAGCAGCGGCAGGAAGTTACGCGGGACGGGTCCCGGCTCAAGCTCCAGGGCAAGGTTTATCAGGTTCTTCTGACACTCCTCGAAAAACCGGGTGATGTCGTCACCCGCGAAGAGCTGCGCGTGCGGCTCTGGCCCGCTGATACGCACGTGAACTACGACGCCAACGTAAACACCACCGTCAACAAACTCCGCCAGGCGCTTGGCGATTCCACCGATAAGCCGCTCTATATCGAGACCATTCCCCGGAAAGGCTACTGCTTTCTGCTGCAGCCGGAGGTTTCCGACGAGTCCCCCCATTCTCATTTCGCCCAGGGCCAGCCATCCGCTGCTTCCGCTCAAGATTCTTCTCGAAGCTCGCGCGGCCTGGCTCTTTCAAGGTCGGATGTTTGGATTGTGCTCGGGGTGATCGGCCTGATTCTTGCCGGAATGCTCCTCGGCGCGGGAATTACGCGGCTCTGGATCTCTCACGCGGCCCCTATGGCCCCTTACCCCTCGGCGATAATCTTCTCCCGCGCGTCCGCGGCCGCATTTTTCTAAATCGCCGCCGCGTGCCTCATCGAAGCATTCATTGCACCCGTCTCCCGAACATCTGTTTGCAGAACTGAAATCTATTCTGCCTGCCCTTTTCCTTCAACGTTTCCTCACCTCACCTCGCATCGTTCTCGTGTAAACTTTCCCGGTCAGAATGCTTACAGCCATCACGCGTGCCGTCAGCCCAGCCATCGTCAATTGCGAACTTTCCTTCATCGATCGCAAGCCCATCGATTTGGCCACAGCCCAGGAGCAGCACCACGCCTACGAGAAGCTTCTCGGCAAATTGGGCGCTCGCGTCATTTCGCTGCCTGCCGAGCCCGCCCTTCCCGACTCTATGTTCGTCGAAGACCCCGCCATCGTTCTCGATGAATTGGCGGTGATCCTGCCGCTCGGAACGGAGACCCGCCGCCGCGAGGCGCCGTCGCTTGCTCAAGCGCTCGCCAAGTTTCGAAAGCTCGAATACGTTTCTCTTCCCGGCACTCTCGAAGGTGGCGACGTCCTTCGCATCGCCCGACAGCTCTTCGTCGGCCTCACCAGGCGCAGCAACGCGGAAGGCATCCGCCAGCTTGCCGGCATTCTTGCGCCGCACAAGTACGAAGTCATCGCCGTTCCCGTCACCGGCTGCCTTCATCTGAAATCCGCCGTTACGTATCTCGGCCGCAACACGCTCCTTGCCAACCGCGCATGGTTTGACACCACACCGCTCGCCGGCCATGAATGGATCGACATCGATCCAGCTGAGCCTCATGCCGCCAATGCCCTTGCTCTCGTCGATACCATCATCTTCCCCGCGTCGTTTCCGCGCACACGGGCCCGCATCGAAGCGCGTGGCTTCCACGTCACTTCCATCGACATTTCCGAACTCCAAAAAGCCGAATCCGGCCTCAGCTGTTCCAGTCTTCTTTTCGCAAACACAAATTCCGCCGGCTTATGAGCCGACACCCACGAAATCCTGCTTGCCAGTGTTCGCACTCTTTCCATGGGACAGGTGTTTCTCCCGCGAAACTGCTCCCCCGGACTAAGGGAAAACCTGTTGAAGGGCCAGGGAGACCGCTTGCAGCGCCTCCGCCCCCATCTCCAAAATTTTCCTTCACTTCCATCCTGGCCCGTGCTATTCTTTCTTTCGTGATGTTGTCTATCACCGCCAAGCGGATTACGTCCAAGTCGTCCATGTCGACTACGACTAAGACGACTATTTCCGCTTCCGGCGCGTGGAGAAACAGCTAGCGAACTAGCAAAAAGTTTCCAACCCACCGCCAGAAGCGAACCTGGCGGTGGGTTTCTTCTTTTAACGCTCCAACGGTTGGAATCGCAGAGGAAAGCCAGGAGCGCAGGTCATGAGTCTCGAAAACGTACAGGAAGAATCAGCAGCGGAAGGAAGCCCCGCCGCCTTGCAGGAGCGACTGCATCGCGCCGGCGGGGCAAGCAAGCAACGCAGGAACCTCGTCGCCTTCAAGTTCGGCGGCAGTTCTCTTCTGGGTGCGGACCGCATGCTCCATGCCGCAGGCCTCGTTCGCGCCGCCACGCGGGCATCCAACGTCATCGTGGTCGTCTCCGCCATGAAGGGCGTAACCGATCATCTCCTTTCCATTGCTCGCACTCTCGCCGATGGCGAGCTCGCGCATGCCCGCCGCGAAGCCGAACTCGTCATGGATCTTCACCTCGTGGTGCTTCGCGATCTGCAGCTCAGCGAGGACGATGGCCTTCGCGTGCGCCGGGAGTTGCAATTCTTGGGACGGGACCTTCTTCACGAAGTTCCGGCCCACGGCAGCGTCGCCGCCGGCGCCGAGCGCTTCGACCGCCTCGCTTCCTTTGGCGAACGCTTCAGCGCAAGGCTCTTCGCCGCCGCGCTCGAAAAGTCAGGAGTCCCTGCGGTGCCGGTCACGTCCTCGGATTTCGTCCTGACCTGCGACACCTTCCGCGACGCGCAGCCGCATCTCGAACAAACGAAACAGCGCGGCCGGGACGTTCTTCTTCCGCTCCTTGAGGCCGGCGTCGTCTCTGTCGTTACCGGCTTTATCGGCGCAACGCCCGACGGCCGCATCACCACGCTCGGCCGCAACAGCTCGGATTTTTCCGGGGCCATCATCGCGCACGTCGTGGACGCCGACGAACTCGTCATTTGGACCGACGTCGACGGCATCTACACCGCGAATCCCAATGAGTCCGGCGAAGCGCGCCTCTTGCATGAGCTCAGCTACGATGAAGCCCACGCTCTCGCCGCGAGCGGCGCGAAAGTTCTCCACGCGAAAGTGCTTCCTCTCGCTGCCGAAACCGAAATGGTCGTCTGGGTTCGCAATACTTTCAATCCGCAGGCGCGGGGCACACGGATTGGTTCGCCGCGAGTACCGGAGCATCCTGCTACTGCGCGGATGGAAAAATCTCAGCACGGCGGTGCCGCATGAGGGCACAATCTCAAAATGGGGGTGACGGCAACATGCAGTCGAAACAGTCAGCGAATTCGACCGAGGTGAGTGTAGAAAACGCGGGCGCGCCGGTAAGGCGTCCTGAGAAAAAGTTGCGGGCCGGCGTCTTGGGCGCGACGGGAATCGTTGGTCAGCGTCTCGTAAGCCTGCTCGCCGGTCATCCCTGGTTCGAGCTCACCGAAGTCGCCGCCTCCGAGCGTTCCTCCGGCAAAACCTATGCTGAGGCCGTTCGCTGGCACCTCGGCGCGCCGATTCCCGAAGTGGCTCGCAATCTCGTCGTCAAGGGTCTGGATCCCTCTCTCGACTGCGACTTCGTTTTCTCCGCGCTCGATTCTTCGGTCGCTGGCCCCGCCGAAGAGGATTTCGCTCGCGCCGGCTATCCCGTCGTTAGCAATTGCAGAAATCACCGCATGGACCCTGATGTTCCACTGCTCATTCCGGAAGTGAACGCCGCCCATCTCGACGTCATCCCCTTGCAGCAGAAGAATCGCGGCTATGACACGGGCTTCATCGTCACCAATCCCAATTGCTCGACCGCCGGCCTGGTCCTGGTGTTAAAACCGCTCGCCGACGCCTTTGGCTTGGAAAAAATCTTCGTCGTCACGCTCCAGGCCATCTCCGGCGCGGGCTATCCCGGAGTCGCCTCGATGGATATCCAGGGCAACGTCGTTCCTTTCATTAGCGGTGAAGAAGAAAAAATGGAGGCCGAGCCGCAGAAGCTGCTCGGCAAATGGGATGGCTCGCGGTTCATTGACGCCGGCATTGGCCTCAGCGCCCACTGTAATCGTGTGCCCGTGATCGACGGCCACCTCGAATGCGTCTCCGTCGGCCTGAAAAAAATCGCTTCGCTCGACGAAGTCCGCGAAGCCCTGCGCAATTTCGAAGTCGGCGCCGAGCTGGCTGCGCTCCCGACCGCCCTGCGAAATCCCGTTGTCGTCCTCGACGACGAGAATCGTCCCCAGCCCCGCCGCGACGTTGACGCCGGCAACGGCATGGCCGCCGTCGTCGGCCGCGTCCGCGAGTGTCCCTTGCTCGATGTAAAACTCACGCTGCTTTCGCACAACCTTGTCCGCGGCGCCGCCGGAGCCGCCTTGCTCAACGCCGAACTCCTCGCCGCCCGCGGCTTCCTCAAGCGCCGCGTCACCCCGAGCGAGTCTCAACTCGCCGAACCCGTCTCTCGTTGACCGGCGCGTTTTCTTGATCGTGGGGCCGAGGCCCTCATGATTGCTTCGATATTTCGCAGCGCCTCAGTTTCCGTGCAGCGCGCCTCACAGGCAAGCGCATGACTTCCGAGCAAGTGGCAGCAGGCGCAGTGAGTGGTGACAGAAAACACACGGCTTGCGCGTTTGTTTTCTGGAGAGGGCACGGTGACCCAGGCGCTCTCCCGAGTAGCGCCGCTAATCTAGTGGGGAAGTACTTGCAATTGAGCAGTTCTCAATGCTATTAGAGTGACGTATGTTTCGGCCTTCGCACGGCTTCACTTGAACAGCCCGCTAACCGCGGGTCCCGCTGGCAGGTTTCCTTTCAAAGTTTGAGTTTCCTATCCCCATTTGCTGATTAGCGCCAGGCCGGATTGTCGATTTTACGAAGGAGGTTTTCGCCAATGATTTCTCGCAAGACCATTGCTTTAGGCTTTGCTTTTACTCTTGCGCTCGCTGTTCTCGGGGCGGCTTTTTCTGCTCCGTCGCAGACGAATGCTCCCGTACGCAACTTCGAATTTACTTATCTCACCAAAATTCCCGCCTCCCCTCTAGGCGCCAGAACTTTGAGGATTTGGATTCCGCTGCCGCAATCGGATCCATACCAGGCGATCGGCGGCTTGAAAATCGAATCTCCTTTCCCCTATGCGAAGCGCCGAGATCCGGAATACGGCAACGAGTACCTTTATCTGCAAGTTCCGGCGGCGCAGGTGAGCTCGTTGGCAGAGGTGCGCATGAGCTTTCAAGTGGCCCGCCAGGAACACCGCGTCGAGCTGGACGCGCACCCGGTCGGCGCGCAATCACCGGCGGCAGACCCGCCAGGTCTCCAGCGTTTCCTCCAGCCGGACCGCCGCGTCCCTCTCCAAGGGGCCATCGCGGATCTCTCTGCTCAGGAGACGCGTGGTATCCAAAACCCGCTTGCCAAAGCGCGGGCCATCTACGATTACGTGATCGCCACGATGCGCTACGACAAGTCCGGCACTGGTTGGGGCAACGGCGATGCGATCTGGGCCTGCACGGCCAAGCGTGGCAACTGCACTGATTTCCACTCGCTGTTTATCGGCATGGTGCGGTCGGCCGGAATTCCTGCGCGCTTCGAGATTGGTTTTCCGTTGCCAGCTGATCAGCATGATGGCGCCGTAACGGGATATCACTGCTGGGCGCAATTTTATGTCCAGCCCTACGGCTGGATACCGGTTGACGCCTCGGAAGCTTGGAAGCACCCAGAGAAGAAAAACTATTTCTTCGGGGCGCACGACGACAATCGCCTGCAGTTTACCGTCGGACGAGACATCCGCCTCGACCCTCCGCAGCAGGGCGATCCGCTCAACTACTTCATCTATCCCTATGCGGAGCTGGACGGAAAGCCGTTCCCGCTCGAGTCCAAGTTCTCGTTCCAAGACCGGACGAGCAGCAGCGATTGACGCTCCTGATAAAACCGCCGATCGCCGAAGGTAGTGACAATTTCTCAAAAGAGGTAGTAACATTTCGCGTTGTAATTCCAGCCTAAGGTCAGAACCCGAAGCTCGTATTCAAGAACGGCGGAGGGAAACCACACATGACAAATTTCTTTGTAAATGGAAAGCCGGTGCAGGTCGACGTCGACCCCGCGACCCCCTTGCTGTGGGTCCTTCGGGATTCGCTCGAAATGACCGGCACAAAGTTCGGTTGCGGGATGGCGCTGTGCGGGGCATGTACGGTGCACCTCGACGGAAAGGCCATTCGATCTTGCGTTGCGCCGCTATCGCGCGCGGAAGGCAAGCACGTGACCACCATCGAGGGGTTATCCGCCAATCTCACGCACCCGCTGCAGAGAGCCTGGATTGAGTTGGACGTACCACAATGCGGCTACTGCCAATCGGGCCAGATCATGAGTGCCGCAGTCTTGCTGGCAGAAAACGCAAAGCCCACGGATAAGGACATCGATGAAGCGATGGGTGGGAATATTTGCCGCTGTGGGACCTACCCAAGAATTCGCCGAGCCATCCATAGAGCCGCGGAGCTGGCGAGTGAAAGGAGGACAAAATGAGCGCGTCGGCAGTTGTAGGGCGGCGGGAGTTCATTAGAACCGGGGCGGCCATCGGCGGCGGGCTTCTTGTGAGCTTGCACGCGCCGCTGCCTGGCAGAACGAGTGATGCCTTAGCAGCGGGGGAAAAGGAATTCGCAATCAATGCGTTTGTGCGAATCGGGACAGACGAGAGCGTGACCGTGATCTCCGCGCACTCGGAAATGGGCCAAGGAATCTACACTTCTCTGCCAATGCTGCTGAACGAGGAATTGCAGGCAGACTGGTCAAAGATCCGCGTCGAAGCAGCGCCGGTGGACAAAGTCTACAATCATCCCGTGTTCGGAATTCAGATGACCGGTGGAAGTACGACCTCTCCGGCCGAATGGGAGCGCTATCGCAAGATGGGAGCCGTCGCTCGCATCATGCTGGTCGAAGCGGCTGCGCGTCAGTGGAATGTGGAGGCTTCGAGCTGTCATGTCGACAAGGGTGTAGTCATTCACGGCGCGACGGGCCGGCGTGCGACGTATGGCTCACTCGCCAGCGCAGCCGCTCAACTGACAGCGCCCGCAGACGTGCCACTCAAGCCTGCGAAGGAGTTCACACTGATTGGCAAGCCGACGCGGCGATTGGATACTCCATCGAAGACCAACGGCACGGCGCAATTCGGCTTGGATGTCAGAGTGCCCGGAATGCTCACGGCAGTAGTGGCGCGGCCGCCGGTGTTCGCCGGAAAGGTGGTGAAGTTTGACGCGAGCGAAACGCTGAAAGTTCCTGGTGTTAAGGCTGTAGAACAGGTCCCGTCCGGCGTGGCCGTGATTGCGGAGCGGTTTTGGCCGGCGAAGATTGGGCGGGACAAACTCGTCGTCGATTGGGACCTGGGGCCAAATGCCACTCTCTCCACGGAACAAATGCTGCGCGATTTTACAGAGATGGCGAAAAATCCTGGAACCATCGCGAAGAAGACGGGTGATCCTGAAGCCGCCCTCAAAACCGCGGCGAAAACAATTACCGCGGAGTACGACGTGCCGTATCTGGCGCACGCCATGATGGAGCCGCTGAACTGCGTTGTCGATTTGAAGGCGGACAGTTGCGAAATCTGGACGGGCACGCAGTTTGAAACGGTGGACGGCGCAAACGCGGCAAAAGTCGCGGGCTTGCCTCCGGAGAAAGTGCAGATTCATACCACACTGCTGGGGGGAGGATTCGGCAGGCGCGCGAATCCCGCTTCGGACTTTGTTGTGGAAGCCGTTCACGTGGCCAAGGCCGCCAAAGCTCCAGTGAAAGTTGTATGGACACGCGAAGACGACTTGAAGGGCGGTTGGTACCGGCCGATGTGGCATGACCGCTTCGTCGCGGGCTTGGATGCGAGCGGCAATCCTGTTCTCTGGACCCACACAATCGTCGGGCAATCGATCATGCAAGGGACGATGTTTGAGCAGTTCATGATCAAGGGTGGAGTCGATGGCACTTCAGTCGAAGGCGCCGCGGACATCATTTATGACATTCCCAACTTGCAAGTGGATCTGCACACACCCAAGATCGGCGTGCCCGTGCAATGGTGGCGCTCCGTTGGCCACTCGCACACCGGATTTTCCGTCGAGGCATTCTTGGACGAAGTAGCGCATGCCGGCGGAAAAGATCCCTACGAGCTCAGGCGCGCGCTGCTGGCGAAGCAGCCTCGGATGCGGGCAGTACTCGAACTGGCGGCGCAGAAGGCGAATTGGGGATCGAAGCTGCCGGCCGGAGTGGGCCGCGGCATTGCAACGCATTTTTCTTTCGATAGCTACGTGGCGCAGGTAGTCGAAGCGTCCGTGGAGAAAAACGGGGCGGTGCGCGTACATCGCGTCGTTTGCGCCGTCGATTGCGGGACGGTCATCAATCCGGACACCGTCAAGGCGCAAATGGAAGGCGGCATCATCTTTGGCCTGACCGCAGCGCTCAAAACGGAGATCACGCTGAAGGATGGAAGAGTACAGCAGGAAAATTTTCACGATTACCAGATGTTACGGATCTTCGAATCGCCGGAAATCGATGTGCATATCGTCCCGAGCAGCGAGAACCCTACAGGAGTGGGCGAGCCGGGTGTGCCTCCGGTCGCCCCGGCTCTGGCGAACGCAATCTTCGCGGCGACTGGCAAACGCATTCGCAGCCTGCCAATTCGCGCAAGTGACCTCGCGAAGGAGGGAGCGAAATCATGACTGCATTCACGGCGAACGAAAAACACCGGCGTTGGAGAAGCGAACCGGCCATAACTCGCGTGCTCGCAATCTTCGGGTTTGGCGCGGTTGCGGCCTTGTTCGTTACTTCATGGACAGCTCGTGCTGCCAAGCCCGACGCAAATGCCTCTCGCGCCGCTTTCCTGCAGATCTATCGTGTCTTAACCTCGCCGCGCTGCCAGAATTGTCATCCCGCAGGCGATGCACCTCTTCAGGGAGACGACAGTCATGTGCATCTTCAGAACGTAACACGGGGCAAGGACGGCCGCGGGGTGTACGGCATGCGATGCGATACATGCCATCAAGCGACGAATCTTCCCGGCGCGCACATGCCGCCCGGCAATCCGAAGTGGGCGCTGACTTCCCCCGAGCACAAAATGGTGTTTGTTGGACGCTCAGCAGGCGAGCTTTGCAGGCAGATCAAAGATGCGAAGCAGAATGGCGGACGATCCCTCGAAGAACTTCGTCGCCACTTCGCGGACGACGATCTTGTCCGCTGGGGTTGGAGCCCCGGGGAAGGCCGCATATTGCCGCCTCTCTCCCGGTCGGAAACCGTGGCGCAGGTGAAAGTTTGGATTGATGGCGGCGCAGCCTGTCCTGAGTAAGTCAATCTAACATCCTGCGCTCAAACAAATGCGCCCCAGCACTCACGCTGGTCGTCGCATCTTCTACGAGCACCTGCTGGTACCCGCGCTCAAATCTTCCACGTATCGGGAATCCAAGATTGCCGGTGTGCTCCTCGACGGTGTAATCATCCGGGCCGCTGTCTGCGTTAGAAATCCTGCGCTGTCCCGAAGGTCTCAGGCCGTAAGCCCGTCGATTTGAGCAGGCTTGGATGGCCGCACGCCCATCGTCATCAATGACCAACACTGTGGGAGCGCCTGCGGGCGTTTTCATGTGTGTCGACGTTGGCGGGCAGAGTAAGGTAAAAACTTGCGCCGCGCGGAGAGTTGTCGCCAGCCCACAAACGGCCGCCATGCGATTCAACGATGGATCGGCTGATGCGAAGCCCCATGCCGGTGCCGTGCTGTTTGGTCGTAAAGAAGGCCTCAAAGATCTGATCCGCCTGCTGCGGGGGAAGTCCCACGCCGGTATCGCTGACCGAGACCAGCAGTTGCTCGTTTTCCGTTCGCTGCGACTTGATGGCTAGCTCGCGCGCTCCATCCACATCCTTCATCGCATCGATGCCATTGATCATGAGGTTCATCAGCACCTGCTGCAATTGCACGCGATCCCCCACGACCGGGGGAAGATCTGCCTCCAGCTCCGTCCGGACTGATATCGAGTATCGCATGGCCTCGTTGCGCAGGAGGACGATCATCTCTCGAATGACTTCGTTTATATCAACCAACTCCCGTTGCGGCGTACCCTTTTTGAAGAGCAGGTGGATCCGACTGACGATTTCCCCCGCACGCCTTCCGTCATTCACCATTCTCGTGGCAGCCGCGCGTGCCTCTTCCAAATTCGGAGGGTTGGCGGCGAGCCAGCGCAAGGAGGTGTTGGCGTTGGTGACGGCGGCGGCAATCGGTTGTTTCACTTCGTGCGCCAGGGAGGCAGTCAGCTCTCCCATGGTGGTCACCCGGTTGACGTGTGCGAGATCCGACTGCGCCTGGCGCAGCGCCTCTTCGGCATGCACGCGGTTGGTAATGTCCGTCGAGGTTCCCACGAATTGCACCACATCCCCGGATGCGTTCAAAACAGGATGGCCGACGGTGTGGATGTATTTGACCGTGCCGTCCGGAAGAAGGATTCGCATTTCCACTTCGTAATCCGATTTTTCACCGATTGCTCGATCGATTGCCCGTTGCCACTTATCTCGATCCTCCGGATGAATGCGCTGTGCCTTTTCTTCCCAGGCCGACGTGCCTTTATCTGGGTCGAAGCCATATATGCGATACCATTCCTCGGAGAGATGCAAGGCGTCTCCTCCCGCCACCTCCCAAGCCCAACTCCCCGTACGCGCGAGCCTCTGCGCTTCCGCCAGATAGCTCTCGCTCCGCCGCAACGCTTCTTCCGCCCGCTTTCTCTCGGTGGTGTCCATCAACGCCCCGACAAACTCGATGCTGCCCGATTCATCGCTTAAGGCATGAGCCGCAACATGGACATACTTGACGGAACCATCCGGCATCACCAGGCGATATTCATGATCAAAATCCTTGCCATCCTGCGACGCGCGCTCGAGGGTCTGTTTCACACGGGCCGCGTCTTCCGGATGAACGCGCTGGAGAACTAGTTCCACGGTCGGTTTTGTTGCTCGGTCGTATTGGAAGATTCGAAAGGTTTCCTCTGACCAGATGGTTTCGCCAGTGGAAATCCTCCAGCCGAAGCTGCCGGTGGGGCTTAGTCGCTGTGCTTCCGATAAATAGGCCTCGCTCTGCTGCAACTTCTCTTCGGCACTCTTGTGTTCACGACTTTCTGCTTGCAACGCCTCGTTGGCTCTCTGGAGCTGTTGAACTGTTCCAATCAGGTCATCGCGCGCGCGCCTGAGCGATTCTGTGGCGCTCCTTTGCGCCGCGCTCAGCAATCCGGCAAACAGCAGCGAAACCGCAAGAGCGATAAACCGTGGTATCCCCTCGGGCTTCGCAGCCAACGAATGCATTGGAGGCAGGAAATAATAATAGAAAGCGAGAGCGGAGAGGGCCGTCGCGAGCAATCCCGGCGCAACTCCGCCGACCCACGCACTGAACATGACGGCGAAAAGAAACAGTGAAACCGGGGCCGCTTCCAAATGCAGCGCCGGCAACTGTGTGAGAATCAGAGCTGTGGCGACCGATAGAACCGTAATCCCAAAGCTCCAAATCACAGGCGGCTTGGGCCACAAAACAGGATTGGACCTGAACATACAGCTGCCTCGGCAACACAGCGATCGCGCTGCTCATCGCTGCATTCTTAAAGCTCGGTATTCATTTCCGCATCCAGGATCAGAATCAGCAGATGCGGAGAGACGACCTAACGAACGACAACGGGTGCGACGCGTCGAGCGCGCCCAGCGGGAACGTATCAACGCGGCCATGCGACTCCCGTTGCGTCAGGCACCGCCCGAGATCGGCTTCAGGCCGGAGGCAGTCTGGTAGCGCTCCACCGCGTTTTTGGCGGGGAGCTTCATGATGATAGTTGAGAGTGGTGCGGGAACCGCGGCGTTGCTCGTGTCCTTGCCGCGTGAAGCTCTTGGACCCTTGGATACCAAACTTGGTAGCTCCCGTCTGCGACGACGCCATGGCAAGCAAATAACCCTAAGATGAATGCAGTGTTACAACAAGAAACTCGATTGACTATTCCCGGTTGTCTTAAATGACAGGCTCAGCAGTGTTTTTGCCCGAGCTTGTGGACCTCACCAGGCGGTGTCGGATGGCGCGAAATGCGCTCAGTCATGGAGGCCTCCTTGTTGCTGTACTTGAGAATAATAGCATGTCCTTACCTGCGTTTCCTGCAGAGCGCTTCAGCACCGATTGCGGATACACCTCAGACTTGCGCACTCTTTGGCACTCACCAAAAGCTCAACTCTTTTGTTTTCAATCGATTCCGCACTCTTTGGCCAAAACACTCCGGGGGTAGAGGTACCCCGCCCTTGTGCCACGAAGAAATATCGTTTGAGGGGGAAGAAAATAGGGTGGTGAGGCCACAGCAGAATCGGCGGAGTTGAGGAGGTCGCGCTGGCTCTCAATTACCATCCGGAACTGCTTAGGTTACGACCTTCGTCAAGACGTCAGCGCCAGCCGCATATTGTTGCAAGAGCGCCCCAAGTCTTTGCGTCCAGCGTTCGAGATTCTCCGATCCGCCAAAAGAAACAATTACGGCGAGAACCTCTTTCGTCGCCGCCGTCACCATCGTTCGTTCCGAATCGCTCGTCGCGCTGCCGTGCGGCCCGACGGTATCAGCGAACACCGGCATTCCCTCCAGATTCAAATCGTATTTGCCGATGCCTTTGTATGTTTCGCCGGCGCGCCCCGCGCGAAAAACAATTTCGCCGGTAACGTGCGCCAGGTCATACAGCCCGATCGGCAACCGGCTCTCTACCGATACGAGATTAATCACATCCACGACCGCGTTGATTTGCGGCAAGCCTTTTCCCGCGACCACGCGCCGCAACAGCGCCTCTGCCGAACCGCGGTACCGCGACGGATCTTTCCCCAGAGCCTTGTAGGCCATGCGCGTCGCCTCCACCGGCGGCGACGCCAGTACACTGCGCGGGAAGGTCAATTTCTGAATTTCGCTCTCCCGCGCCTTCATCTCTTCGAGCAGCGCGGCGGGCGACGCCCCCGCCTCCACCTGCGCCGTCACGCAGCCCAACGCTGTTCGCGGGCACTTCGTTTTCAATTTCGGATCAATCGTTACCTTCATGGCGGCCTCAGCTTGCAACCGGTTTTAGCCGGGCCGAAAAGTGCCGCAAGAACTTTGCCTGGTGGATTTTTCGTAGCTGTCGGAACGGCTCGACGATCGTCTTGATGGGCATGCTCTTCCAGGACTTTCCCCGGACACACTACCACACCACCTGATTTCTCGTCGGGAGCATCATTCGCTGGACGCGTGCACTCGCTCCGTTTTGAACGGGCACTCGTGCTAAACTTTATGGATTCTAGGCCCGTAGCTCAGTTGGTTAGAGCGCTACCTTGACACGGTAGAGGTCTGGGGTTCGAGTCCCCACGGGCCTACCATTTACAGTCTCGAAGTTCTTCTAACAAATTGACATGATGTGCCAATACGACATGTGTATGTCAAAGATTGACATGAACACATGTTGTGGATAACGTTAGAAGGAGTATATTCGGGAGCGAAGAGGCTATCCATGGACCAAATGAACGTCTCGATTACCGATCAACTTGCTGGTTACGTTCGCAAGAAAGTGAAGAGCGGACGCTACAACAATGCGAGCGAAGTCGTCCGCGAAGCGTTGCGACGTATGGAAGAGGACGACGAGCGCGCACTACGGCTAGCAAAGCCCACCGCAGAGGACATTCTTACCGACCTTACGGAAGAGCAGCTTGACGGCATCCGCCGCCGCGTGCGTGCCAGCATCGACGGCGTCGAGGCAGGGAAATTCCTCGAATATCAAGGGCGCGAAGGACTAGAGAAGCTTGCAGATGGGGTGAAGGCAAGAGGGCGGCAGCTCCTTGCTCGGCAAGCCCCTGGCAAGTAAATGCGCTACCGTGTCTCAGAGGAGGCTGAGCAGGATCTTAATGAGATCTTCCTCTATTGGGCCAATCGAGCAAGCCTGGAGGCGGCAGACCGGATAATTGATAGAATCACAGAGCGTTTCTGGCTGCTCGGAGAACATCAAAATGCGGGCAAGCCTGCAGGCAACATCGCTCGCGGTGTGAAGTGTTTCCCTGCAGGAAAATACTTAATCTACTATCGCAATACGCGCGGCGGCACAGATATCCTCCACATTTTTCACGGTGCTCGGGATCAAAGGCGCGCTCTTAAAGCGGCAAAGAAACGCAAGTGATTGCTACTGCCCGGGGTTATTTTCAACCCACAACCCAACCCACAAAAAGTATGTCTTGTATGACTTCCGCGTACTTTGGCAGTCCCCGCGGTCTTCTAAGTTATTGTTGACACGGTAGAGGTCTGGGGTTCGAGTCCCCACGGGCCTACCATATTTTCCAGTGGGTTAGCGTCCACAACCTCAGTCAGCAAGGCTCCAAATGGCTCCACTAGACACTGCTGGCAGCCCGCACTGGCAGTTAGCAGCGCGACAGTTGCTCGACCGCAAGCCAAATTTCGGTAGAGGTTTTTGCGAAAGTGAGTATCGTTTCCGCATCCTCAGTAATGCCAAATTCATTCGGTCGCGGTGCGTTGCGCTGATCCGTCTATTGGGGAGGCTTCGGCCACGGCGGCTGAACGAGAGCCGGGATAGCGGCCACGGTCTTGGCGTCCGGCGCCCTGAAGGAGAGTTGCTCCGCGAGGAAGGTGATGCGGTCGCGGGTGGCTTCGAGGTTGAGCGCATGCGGCGCGCTGTAGATCTTGAGCTTCTTCGGTTCGCTCACGAGCTCGAAGTATTGCTTCGCCAGGTCGCCATTCAGAAAGGGTTCATCGGTTGCGTACTGCAGAAACATCGCCGCTGGCGCGGCGTGGGAGACGTATTTTCCAGCATCCATCCAGGAATATTTGGCGGCAAAGGTATCGAATTTGGCCGGTCCGATCTTCTGGCGATATTCCAGGAAGGACTTCGTTTTCTTATCGATGTCGAAAGAGAGATCACCGGCCATGATGACAAAGGCTTTGAAGCGCTTTTCTGTGCCGCTGAGGAAGCCACCGGCCGAACCATCGCAACTGTGTCCAACGTAGGCAAGGCGCCTTGGATCGACGTCCGTGCGCGCGAGAAGGAGGTCGGCACCTCGGCGGAGGTTCACGTCCTGCTGCACTTCCACCGCGATCTGCTGCTCGTTCAAAGGTGTGCTGTCTTCCACAAAGCCAGGATGAACGATCACATGGTCAGGCAGTAGTGAGATGACCCCAGAGTGCGCCAGCACGATAGCTTCGTCGAGGAACTCGGTGCGATTCTTCTTCTCTGACCCGGGCATGCACCAATGACCGAAGATCACTGCTGGAAACCGCCCTTGTCCAGGAGGGACTATCAGAAAGGCGGTAACCGTGCCGCCGTTCGGGCCGACGGCTGTGCTCCGATCGCTGACGGGACTTGAGAAGGAGATGTCATAGATCGTTACACCGCCCCGCTCCTCGGTTCCAGCTTGCTGGATGTTCAGCGGTGCGTTCTTGTCGTAATCCCAATGGTGAAGGAGTTGGTCATAAGACTCCTGGGAGAAGGCAGCAGCCACTAGCAGAAGGACGACGCAGGTGAAACCTAGACATCGGATGAACATTACACGAGACCCCACCATCCCGAGTCCTTAGACGCATTGTCACCTATTTTTATTCCAGCTTGAACTCATGCACGGCGCAACAAGAACGGAGTTATTGGTGGGGACGACTCCCGTCTCAGACCCGCAAGTCGTCACTCAGGTAGATCGTCCGAGCGAATGAGAATAGACCCATCGACTTCGGTGTCGCCAGCAATATATTTCCGCCGTACCTCCTGTTCGATGGCCTGGCGGTTCGCTCTGAACACCTCGAGTTTATCCTTACCGTCTCCATGGAAGTGATCGTCCAGGGCTTCCCTGCTGATGGCACACCGCACCCACGCTTCGCCATCTTGCCCATAGAAAAAGACAATGTCGCGCTCGAAAACAAAAGTCTCTTGGGGCGCAGAAAATGTCAGGTCGTGCCGCTCAAGGCGCCATTGCACGCGGTGGACCATAAAGGTTGCGAACGGATGGATGTCCATACCGGTGCTGGCGTGGTCCAGGGCGCTCAGATAAGACTTGCGATCCCTGATGCGAATCACCGTCCAAGGATAGCCGCCCGAAGCCAGCATAACATTCATCAGAAAGCGCGCCATGCGGCCGTTCCCATCCGGGTACGGGTGGACATAACCGAAAAGCCAGTGTCCCAACACGGCGCGTACTGAAGGCTCAGGTTCCTTTTCCAGAAGGTCGAAGAACGCCGGCATGGCGTCGCGCACCGCCTCCCACCTCGGCGGGACGTAGCGCGACCCGCGCAGATACACGGGTATGTTTCGGTATCCGGCCAATGCCCCCGCTTCGATCAGGCCGGCTGTGACGGAGGGCTGGAACAATTCGCGATACCAGTCGTTGTGCACAGCGCGCGCGAGCGCTGCGGGGTTCTCACCGGCTATCACTTTCTCTACTCCTTTTTTCACGAGCTGGAACGCTTGCCAGTATCCTCGCGCCGCGAGGGCGTCTCGATTTCTGCGATCACCAGCGTCATGCTCGGGGTCCCAGCCGCCCTGCCGCACTCTCTCAACCAGGGCAGGCGTGACTGAATAGCCTTCGATGGACAACGAGTGGTAGGCATCGGTCCGATAGATTTCGTTGACGAAGCGAAGATACGCTTCATTGTCTGTCGGAAGTCCCGGCGCTTGGGGGAACACTGCGAGGACCTTGCCACGCATCGATTCCCAAAGCATCTCAATGCGACCGACGATCGGAGTCGCAGGACGGCGCGGCCTGCTGAATATGTGTCCGGCTTCAAATGGACTGCTCTCCCGCACATCGTATCCGGCGCCCTTCATCGCGCGGAGAATCTCGTCCGCGAGGTCGCCGCGCCCGGTTTGGCGGAAGGCTTTGGCAAGATAACCGGCTTTCGCGGAATGGCCGCCGTTCAGGAGAAGCCGAAGCAGGTCCGAGGCGTCAGCAAGGCTCGCCATCACCACTTGCGTCTCGATGGGATACAGCTGAAAAAATGATTCCGGCACGCGTACCAACGCCGCTGGCGGCGAAAACAGACGCAATCCGTCCCTCACCGTGAGAGCCGAGGTC
>WNFR01008409.1_pt1 | contig 28102 bp, 25 predicted proteins | sample 5400221 | NCBI WGS metagenome assembly WNFR01 (sample SAMN13153357, study PRJNA577476) | soil metagenome | isolation source: 40 cm soil under Madrone tree | place: USA:California | collected 2016-06-14
GTGCAGGGGGTGGACCTCTGGCTCAACGTGCCGCGCCCACCGCTCGAGGCGTGCGGCACGAGCGGCATGAAGGCGGCCCTGAACGGCGTGCCGCAGCTGAGCACGCTGGACGGGTGGTGGGCTGAGGGTTACGATGGGCCGAACGGCTGGGCCATCCCCCCGGCGCCGGCGGGTCAGGACGGCGATGCGGCCGACGCCGAGCAGTTGTATAGCTTGCTCGAAACCGAGGTGGTGCCGCTGTTCTACCGCCGTGATACCCAGGGCGTCCCGCACGGCTGGGTGGAGAGGATGAGACACGCGTTGCGCACGGCGGGCGCCCGATTCACCGCGCAGCGCATGGTGCGGGAATACGTCACGGAGTACTACCTTCCCGCGATGCGGGGGGAGCAGCCGGCGGACGATCCGCCGACGGCCTGAGCAAGAGAGGCAGTGGAGGCGCATATGGGCGCGACAACACCAGCCCCGAAGTCCCGGCGGCGGAGCCCCGCCCAGCCGCGCCGGGCCCCGGGTCCCGCGGCGCCGCGGCCCCAGATTGCTGCGGAGGAGCGGATCGGCGTCACCCACCTGACGGCCGAGTACTGGCCGTTCGCCCGCACCGGTGGGCTGGGCGAGGCGGTGGCCGGCCTGGCGACGTGTCAGGCGGCCGCCGGCCTGCCGACGACGGTGATCATGCCGCTGTACCAGATCGTTCGGGAGACCACGCCGTCGCTGGAGCGGACCGGTTCGCCGCTCGCGATCACGCTGGGCGGGCACACCGAGCGCGCGTGGCTGTACCGCACGCCACCGGGGCCGGGGGGCGGTCCGCAGGTCTTCTTCGTCGAGCATCCCGACTTCTTCGACCGGGCGGGCATCTACGGCGACAACGGCGGGGACTATCCGGACAACGCCCAGCGGTTCGCGTTCTTCTGCGTCGCCGCGCTCACGGCGCTTCCCGAGATCGCCCCCGAGACGCAGGTGCTGCACGCACACGACTGGCACACCGCCTTGGCGCCGGTGTACCTTCGCACCGCGTTCGCCGCCGAGCCGTTTCACCGGCGCCTTGCGGTGGTGATGTCGGTGCACAACGCCGGCTTTCAGGGGCATTTTCCGCCCGAGACCCTGGCCGCGCTGAGCCTGCCGGCCGAGCTGTACAACGCGGACGTGTTCGAGTGGTACGGCCGGATGAATGCGCTCCGGGGCGGGATGGCCCACTCCGACGTCGTCGTGACCGTCAGTCCCTCCCACGCGGAGGAGCTGCGCACCGCGGAAGGCGGGTTCGGGCTGCACGACCGGTTCACCGGGCTGGGCGATCGGCTGGTGGGGATCCTGAACGGCATCGATCCGGATCTGTGGAACCCTGAGACGGACCCGGAGCTCACCGGGAATTACTCGAGCGAGGATCTCTCGGGGAAGCGGCGCTGCAAGGCGGCGCTGCAGCGCGCGTACGGCCTGGCCCAGCGGGCACACACGCCCCTCTTCGGCATGAGTGCGCGCATGGTGTCCCAGAAGGGACTGGACCTGGTGCTCGGCGCCGACCTGCTCGGGACGACGGAGGCGCAGTTCATCTTCCTCGGGGCCGGGGAGCACCGCTACCACGAGGCGCTGGGGAACATCGCCGCCGCGGCCCCCGATCGCGTGGCGGTCGAGTTCATGTTCACCGATCGCGTCGAGCACCGTTTGCTGGCCGGTGCCGACGCGCTGCTCATGCCGTCGCTGTACGAGCCGTGTGGACTCACGCAGATGCGCGCGCAGCACTACGGCGCGGTGCCCGTCGCCCGCCGGGTCGGTGGCCTGAAAGACAGCATCATCGACGGCGTGAGCGGGTTCCTGTTCGACGAGTACTCGCCGGCGGCGCTCGCCCAGGCGATACGCCGGGCGATAGACGCATATGCCGACCGGACCGTGTGGCGAAAGCTCGTGCGCGGGGCCATGGCTCAGCAGTTCGGCTGGCACCGGTCCGGGGAGCAGTATTTCGCGCTGTACGGCCGCGCCCTCGCGGTGCGGTCGGCCTCCCTTTCCAGCTGACCGGGAACGCGATGGAGTTCGTCCTCGCGCTGCACAGTCATCTGCCGTACGTCCTCAATCACGGCCGCTGGCCCCACGGCAGCGACTGGCTGTGCGAGGCCGCGCTGGACACCTATCTCCCGCTCCTGGAGCGGCTCGAGGAGCTGGCCGCCGAGAGCACCCCGACCCCGCTGACGATCGGCTTCACGCCGGTGCTCGCGAACCAGTTGGCGAGCCCCGCCTTCGCCCGCGAAATGGAGGCGTTCTTCGCCCAGCGCCTGGCCGCCTGCGACGACGCCCCGGCTGGGCTCACGGCATCCGGCGATGGCGCCCTCGTGCCGCTCGTAGACTATTGGCGGTCGCGGCTCACCCGGCTCCGGGCGCTGTTCCGGAGAATCGACGCCAATCTCGTGTCCGCCTTTCGCCGCCTGCAGGAACAGGGTCGTCTCGAGATCATCGGATCCGCGGCCACGCACGGCTACCTACCGCTGCTCGGCCGGGACGAGAGCATCCGGTTGCAGCTCGCGGTGGGCCAGCACGAGCACCGGCGCCTGTTCGGCGTCGCGCCGGTGGGATGCTGGCTGCCGGAGTGCGCCTATCGCCCGCGCGGCAAGTGGCGGGGGAAAAAGGTGCGCCGCGGCACCGAGCAGCACCTCGCGGACGCCGGGTTTCGCTACTTCTTCACCGACGCGCATCTCGCGCGCGCGGGCAGCCCGCTCGGCGCCTACGGCGAGATTCCCCTGGGCGCGGAGCGGTTCGACGCCGAGCGGCACGACCCCGGCTCCCTCCCCGCGGCGCCAGGTCGGGCGCGCGCCGCGCGTTCGCCATACCGCGCGTACCGGGTCTCCGGTCGCGGCGTGCGCCCGCCCGTCGCGGCGCTGGTGCGCGATCCCCGCTCCTCGATGCAGATCTGGAGCCGGCACCAGGGCTACCCGGGCGACGAATGGTACCTCGAGTTCCACAAGATCCGCTGGCCCGGCGGCCTCAAGCTGTGGCGCGTCAGCGGCGCGAACGTGGATCTGGGCGGCAAACGACCGTACGAGCCACCGGTCGCGCACGAGCGAGCGACGGGGCATGCCTCTCACTTCGTTCATCTCCTCCAGACCCTCGCGCAACAGCAGGCGGGCGAGGGCGGCATTATCGTGGCGCCGTTCGATACCGAGCTGTTCGGACACTGGTGGTTCGAGGGGGCGGATTTCCTGGCCGCGACGTACCGCGCGCTGCGCGGCTCCGGTAAGGGCGGCGTCCGTGCGGTGACCGCGTCGCAGCACCTCGAGGCCCACGCGCCCGGCACGGCGTTGCAACTGGCTGAGGGCTCCTGGGGAGCGAACGGCGACCACAGCATGTGGCTGAACGACCAGACGGCGTGGACGTGGGAGCGGATCTGGCGCCTGGAGGATGCGTTCTGGGACGCGGCTCCGGCGGCGCTCGCTTCCGCGGCCGCACGCCCCGTGCTCGCGCAGGCGGCCCGCGAGCTGTTGCTGGCGCAGGCTTCCGACTGGCAGTTCATCATCTCCACGGGCGCGGTCGTCGATTATGCGGAGCGTCGCTTCACGCTGCACTGTGACGACGCGGAGCGGCTGATCAAGGCGCTTTCCGGCGGAGATCTCGAGGGCGCGGCTCGGCTGGCCGACGAGCTCGGACGCCGCGACGACCTGTTCCCCAACGTGCTGGCCCAGGTGGCAGAGGCGCTCGGCCGCTAAGACGCATGCGGTCCATCGTGATTCACGGCCATTTCTACCAGCCGCCGCGCGACGACCCGTGGCTCGGCACCATCCCCCGTGAGGCGTCCGCCGCGCCGTACCACGACTGGAACGAGCGCATCGAGCGGGAGAGCTACGCCCCCATGGCCGCCTCCCTCCCCTCCCTGAGCTTCGACTTCGGGCCCACGCTGCTGGCATGGATGGAGCGCTACGCTGCGGAGACGTACGCCGCGGTGCTTGCCGCCGATCGCACCAGCGCGGCACTGCACGCCGGGCACGGCAACGCGATCGCGATGCCGTACCATCACACGATCCTCCCGCTCAGCTCCCGGCGAGACAAGGAGACCGAAGTACGCTGGGGGATCGCCGACTTCCGCCGGCGCTTCGGGCGCGAGCCGGAGGGGATGTGGTTGCCTGAGACGGCGGTGGACGACGAGACGCTCGACGTGCTGGCCGTCGAGGGGATCCGCTTCACGGTCCTGGCGCCACACCAAGTGGAGCGCGTGCCGGCGGGCGGGCGCCCGGGCTGGCATCGCACCGCCGGCGGCCGCCGCATCGCCCTGTTTCTCTATGACGGCGCGCTCTCGCACGACGTCGCATTCGGGCCCTTGGTGCGCGACCCCGCGGCGTGGATCGAGCGGCTCACCGCCCGGAAGGGTGCGAACGGCGGATCAGCCGACGTTCCGGAGGTGCTGGCGATTGCGACCGACGGCGAGACGTTCGGGCACCATCACCGGGAAGGCGCCGTCACGCTCGCCCGTGTGCTCGATGCCTTGAGCAAGCGCGCTGACGTGCGGGTGGACAACTTCGCGGCATTCCTCGCCCGCCATCCGCCGCAGGAAGACGTGCGGCTCGTGGCACCGAGCGCGTGGAGCTGCCCGCACGGCGTGGAGCGCTGGCGGTCGGACTGCGGTTGTCGCGTGCACGGCGATCGTGCGACGCATCAGCGCTGGCGCGCCCCGCTGCGGAACGCGCTCGATTGGCTGGCGGCCGAGCTGCACCGGGTGTTTGAGCGGGAGGGGGGCACTATCTTCGCCGCAGACCCATGGACGGTTCGTGACGTCTACGGCGCCGTCCTGGGAGCGCCGGACGACGCCGTCACGCGCTTCATCGGCGAGCGGCTGCGCCGCCCCGACGATCGGAGTGCGCTCGCGCGTGCCCGTGAGCTGCTCGAGCTCGAGCGCCACGCGCTGCGCATGTTCACCTCGTGCGGTTGGTTCTTCGATGACATCGCCGGGCTCGAGTCGCTGATCGTGCTGCGCTCGGCCGCCCGGGCCATCGAGCTCGCAGGCTCGGACGCTGTGCGCGTCGAAGCGGGCCTGCTGGAGCGGCTGGCCCAGGCGCCAGGCAACGATCCGGCGGTCGCCACGGGGCGGGAGCTGTACGTGAAAGGCGTAAAGGCTGCGGCGCCGGCCCGCGGCGTGCCCACCTGACATGGATCCGGTACGCTTCGTCTTCGGGGTGCACTTCCACCAGCCGGTAGGCAACTTCGACCACGTCTTCGAGGACCACCTGCGGGACGTGTACCTGCCGCTGGTCGAGCGGCTCACCGCGCAGCGGTTCCTGCCCTTCGCGCTGCACATCTCGGGGCCGTTGCTCGAGTGGCTGGAGGCGCACGCCGCCACCTACCTCGATTCGATCGGTCGCCTGGCGGCGGACGGCCAGGTCGAGCTGCTGCTGGCGGGATTCTACGAGCCGGTGCTGGCGTCGCTGACGCGGGCTGATCGGCTCGACCAGATCGGCTGGATGCGGGAGGCGATCCGGCGCCGCTTCGGCGTCGAGGCGGCCGGCCTGTGGCTCACCGAGCGAGTGTGGGAGCCCGATCTGGCCGCCGACCTGGCGGATGCAGGCGTGCGGTATCTCTTGGTAGACGACCGCCACTTTCTGGTGAGCGGATTCGAGCGGGACCGGCTGCACGCGCCGTTCCTGACCGAGAGCGGCGGCAAGCGCGTCGGCTTGTTTCCGATCGACGAGCGGCTCCGCTATCTCATCCCCTTCAGGCCGCCGGCGGAGATCGCCGGCTACCTTCGCGAGCTACGGAGCGCGGGCCGTCCGCTCGCGGTGTTCGTGGACGACGGGGAGAAGTTCGGCGGCTGGCCCGGCACCAAAGACTGGGTATACACGCGCGGCTGGTTGGCACAGTTCTGCGATGCCATTGCGGCGCTCGTCGCGGCCGGCGAAGTCCGCCTTACTACGCCGGGGGCGGCGCTGCGTGAAGTCGCGAGCGCCGGGCTCGCGTACCTCCCGACCGCGTCGTATCGCGAAATGGAAACCTGGGCGCTGCCGGCGCACGCCGTCAGGCGACTGGCCGCATTGGAGCGCGACCTGGGGGAGGAACGGGTGGCAGGGCCCGACGGCGCGTTCCTACGCGGCGGCCATTGGCGCAACTTCCTCGTGAAGTACCCCGAGGCGAACCGCATGCACAAGAAAATGCTGGCCCTCTCGGCGCTGTGCTGCGAGCGCGGGGACCCGCCGGCCGCGCGGCGCGCCATCGGCCGCGCCCAGTGCAACGACGCCTACTGGCACGGGGTGTTCGGGGGACTGTACCTGCCGCACCTGCGGGCCGCGATCTGGCGCAACCTGGCGCTCGCCGAGGGCGAGCTGCGCCGCGGCGAGGGGCTGACGATCGAAACGCTCGATCTCGACGCCGACGGCGCCGAGGAGCTGTGGATCCACTCGGGGAGCGTCTCGGTGCTCGTCAGCCCGCGCCGCGGCGCCGTCATCGAGGAATACACGGTGTTCGAGCGGGGCATCAACTATGCGGACGTGCTGACGCGCCGGCGCGAGCCGTACCACGAGCCGCCAGCCGGTCAGCCGAACCACGTCGAGGCGGCCCACGCGACTGACGGCACGCCCAGTATCCACGACCTCGAAGCGGCAGCCAGCCTGCAACGCCTGCCGCCGATCGACCGTTGCGACCGCGCGCTGTTCGTGGATCGCGTCCTCGGGAGCGACGTGACGCTCGATTCCTATGTGGGTGGAGCCTTCGACTCGGTCGCCTGCTGGGCAGGCACGGCGTTCGATGCGAGCCTGGAGCGATCGGCGCAGGCGGTGGAGGTCGTGCTCCATCCCGGTCGTTCGTCTGGGGGGCTGCTCGAGAAGCGTATCAAGCTCGACCAGGCGGGGGACCTGACGGTGCGCTACCGCTGGGATCCCGCGGCGTTCCCGCCAGATGCCTTCTTCTGTCCCGAGATCTCCGTCTCGCCTGAGGTGAAGCTCGATCTCACGCCGGCGGCCGACGTGTGGACGTTTCCGATCGCGACCGTGTCGCGCTCGGAGCGCGGCTTTGAGGAAACGGTGCAGGGCTTTTCGTACACACCGCGCTGGCCGATACGAGCCGGGGAAGGCCAGGTCACGGTGCGGGTCCGCGGCTGAGAGCCGCGAACAAACCGCCTAGGCCGCCGGCCTAGCGTTGCACCAGCTCCAACAGGTCGCGCACCACGAAGTCGGGCTGCGGATCTCCGGCTCGCCGACCGGCGCCGGCGGGATCGAGCCACACCGTCGCGAGCCCCGCCCCGGCCGCGCCACCTATGTCGCACCGCAGATTATCGCCGACGAACACGATCTCGGAGCGCGGCACCGGGAGTGCACTCACCGCTTGGTCAAACAGCCGGCGTGAGGGCTTGATGCTGGAGCCATCGGACGAGAAGACCGTGACGGCAAAGAGGTCAAGCACGCCGGCGCGCTTAAACTCCCGCAGCCAGAGGTCCTTCCTGGACAAAATGTTCGCGACCAAGCCGAGGGGGTGGGAGCGAGCCAAGCTTCGCAACGCTATCGCGTAGGAGTCCGGCACCTGGCCGCGTTCATGTTGGGCGATAGCGTCCTCGAGGAGCTTCAGCTCTCGGTCGTCGAGCCCCTGCGTGTGCGGCAAAGTGCGCAGCGTATCGAGAACTCGCGGGAACGAATCGCACCGCTCGGGATCGTTGTAGATCCGTTCCATGGTCTCGTAGCAGGCCGGAATCGTCGCCTGGACGACGTCAGGCGCGAGCCGCGATCCGCCGAGGGTACGATACGTAGCCGCGTAGTCCTGGTCCGGTCCGAAGCGGTCGCCACCGAACATGAGTGTTCCGTTCATGTCGAGCAGCACGGCGCCAAAGCGGGACAGGATGTCGGATGTGGCCACGCGCGTCCATTGTGTAGAGTCTGTTGTTTCTAGCGAGTCGGCGTAATCACTACATTGCGGTACTCCACGGGCCCATGATCGCCCTGCAGCATGATCGGCCCCGGCTTCTCTTCATAGCTGTCGAGCGCCCCGCCCGTGATCCCGGGAATGGTGGCGCGACAAATCACCTGATGTCCGTTGAGCACGACCGTGACGATCCGCCCGATCAGCGTGATGTCGTAGGTCTGCCACTCGCCGGCGCCCTTCGCGGCATTCTCGTTGGGAATCAGAAACCCGTAGATCGCGCCGAGGCCGCCGGTCGACGTCTCGCGCCCGGTCGAATCCTCGATTTGCGCCTCATAGCGCCCGCGCAGATACACGCCGCTGTTGCCGCTCGGCGGATAGCGGAACTCGAGGTGCAGCTTGAAGTCGCCGTAGGTCCCGTCCGTCACGAGATTGCCGCCGCGCTGCGTATTGGTCAGCACGCCGGCCACGGCATTCCACTGGCTCGCACCGCCCACGGCATGCCAGCCGGCGAGGTCCGACCCATTGAAGAGCTTGACCGCCCGGCCCCACTGCACCGGGCCGCGCCGCTCGAGCGACGGGGCGCGGTGCGCGCTCCAGGCGAGCTTGTCGCCGTCCGGAGTAGTCACCGAGCCGGCCAGTGTATCGCTGACAAACGCGCCGGCGAACTGAAAGGCGCCGTTGCCCTCCTCCCACTGCGGCGGCACGGAAAACCGCAAGGTGTCGTTCGCAAAATCGAGCCGCGAAATGGGCCGCACGCTCCCCACCACGCCGACGAACTGGCCCACCAGCACGCGGTTGCCCGACCAGTGGACCTCGAGCCAGGACGGGGCACGACGGCCCGCGTTCGTGACAATCGTGAGATCCCAGCGCCCAGTGACCGCCGGCCGAACGGGCTCCTGGGCAACCAGGGGGATCGATAGCAGGCAAGTCGTTACGCTGATTAACCAGGAGCGAACCATGTTGCCCTCTCAGCCGCGACACGTTGCAAAGGGACGGACCGCGCCTGAGCGGCGGCGCGCTGCAGGAGGATTCATTCCCTAATCTACGCAATCTACGCGCGCCGCCGGCTTCAAGCGCTTGTTAGGCCGCTGCCCCGCGCCGGACGTAACTCGATCGTCGTCGCGCGAGACTTCGGGCTCGCGAGATCCTTCGCAAACCTCTTTTCCCACGATGTGGCGTACTTCTTGAGATACGCGCGATCGACTGCGGCCTTAAGACGGGCACTCCGGGTCCGGACGGCGTGCACCGGAATGGTACGATCGCCTAGTAGAATGAATCCGCGCGGATCTTTGAGGAACGTCCGATACCAGCTGCGGGCCTTAATGCTCCATGACCGGACGAAGAGCCGGCCCTCGACCACCACCCCCCAGATGCCAATAAACCGGTGCTTCGCTCCCGCCTTGATGCGGACCGTCTTGCCGTCGCCCAGTGTCGCGAGAAGCGGATCTGAAAACCGGCGGCGAGAGGCCATGCGAACTCCGGAACGAGCAGCCGCCTAACGGATCGCGCTTAAGCTGCGGGCGCAATGCCCGCGGGCGCAAGGCGGTGGAGCCGCAGATAAAAAGGCTGGCCAGCGAGCCAACTCAATTCCTCCCTACTTGTGAGCGCCCGCCAGCTTCAAGCGCTTGTTAGGCCGCGCCCTTGTTGCGGCGCAGTCGGACTCGCGCGACACCAATCGCCAGGCAAATCACACTCGGCCAGAACGTGAGGAAAGCAAGCAGGCCTGGACCGATGGGATTCGGATTGGGATCGGGCCACAGCCCGATCGCAGCGGCCACGATGATGAGGATCAGCGGCCCGCAGCCAAGGATGAAGAGACCGAGGCCGACGCGAACCCAGCGGGACTGCAGATACTCTCGCATGTAGTCTCGGCTGTCAGGGCGTCGGCCTAACGCTCGGCCCTGCCGGGTGCTGTGGGGCCTGAACAATGCCGTACTCCGCCGCTCCCATTGGTGGAATATATTCCCACCCATGCGAATCGGCGTGCTGGTAGCGCTGCTGTGCGTGGCCGCGTGCCGGACCCGGCCGCTCGACAGAATGGCGCAGCGAAGTGACTCCCTGGAATTTGCGCGGCTCGGGCCACAGGACTCGACCGACGGCGCCCTCGACGGCACCCTACTCATCCCCCGGGTGGTCGCGGAGCCGAGCGTGGTGCTGTTTTGGCTGCGCGCGGCCGACACTATGGCCGCCGAGGACCGCGCCGATACCTTCGACGACCTGAAGTATTACACGGAACAGGTCGCGCCCGCGCTTGAGGCGGGCGGGATCAAGCTGCTCGCCACCAACGCCGAAACCGTGTACGTCGCGCTCCCCAACAAGACGCGCCGCGCCATCCTCCTGTCGGGCCTCGACTATCCCTACGGGTACCTGTTGATCGATCCGGGCGGACCGGAGCGCATCCTGACGGGCGTGTACGCGGACACCGACCTCCTCGAAGAGCTGCGCGTCTACTTCGACCTGCCGGACGATACCACCAGCGCCCAGCCGCGCGTCGCGACCTGAGGCCGGTGCCGGCCCCCCCTGATACCCCCGACCTGCTCCTCGCCGGCGGCGATGTGCTGCTGCACGACGGCGAATGGCGGGTGGAGCGGGTGGACGTGATGGTCCGGGAGGGCAGAATTGCGACGGTCGGCAAAGGTGAAAGGCCGAGCACTCGCCTTCAGGTGCGCGACTGCAGCGGCTGTCTCGTCATGCCCGGCCTCATCCAGGCCCACGTCCACCTCTGTCAGACGCTGTTCCGCGGGCTCGCCGACGACCTGCGGCTCGAGGACTGGCTGGTGCGCCGCATCTGGCCGCTCGAGGCGGCCCACACCCAGGAGACCGTCTACTGGTCTGCCATGCTCGGCGCCGCGGAGCTCCTGCTCGGCGGCACCACCGCCATCCTCGACATGGAGACGGTGCGGCACACCGACGCGGCGTTCCGGGCGCTCGAGCGGATCGGCATCCGGGCGGCGGTGGGGAAGTGCCTCATGGACGCGCATCCCGAGGGTGCGCCGCTCGAGCTGGCGGAGTCGACCGAAAACGCGCTCGCGGAGGCCGAGGCGCTGGCCCAGCTCTGGCACAACCGCGCCGACGGCCGGCTGCAGGTGTGCTTCGCCCCGCGCTTCGTCCCGAGCTGCTCGGGGCCGCTGCTCCGGGCTGCGAGCGAGCTGGCCGAGCGCTTCAACGCCCAGCTGCACACCCATGCTGCCGAGACGATCGTCGAGCGCGAGACCGTGCTGCGCACCACCGGCCTCGAGGAGATCGCCTACCTCGACTCGGTCGGGATCTCCGGCCCACGCGCGGCACTGGCCCACTGCGTGTGGGTGGACGCGCACGAGACGGCGCGCCTGGCGCGCCAGGGCACCACGGTGGTGCACTGCCCGTCGTCCAACCTGAAGCTCGCGAGCGGCGTCGCCAAGATTCCAGAGCTCCTGGCCGCGGGGTGTCGCGTCGCGATCGGGGCCGACGCCGCGCCCTGCAACAACCGGCTCGACGTGTTCGCCGAGATGCGCCTCGCCGCCCTCATCCAGAAGCCACGGCTCGGCGCCGACGCGCTCCCCGCCGGCCGGGTGCTCGAGCTGGCCACGCTGGGCGGTGCCCGCGCGCTAGGGCTCGAGGCCGAGCTCGGCTCGATCGCGCCCGGCAAGCGCGCCGACCTGGTGATCCTCGACCTGCGCGAGCCGCATCTCCACCCCGCGATCGGCGATCCCGTGTCGCTGGTGGTGTACGCGGCGTGCGCGAGCGATGTGCGCGATGTGTTCGTGGATGGAAAGCCGGTGGTGCTCGGCCACGAGCTCCTCACCGCGTCCATGGAGGAGATCGTGCGCGAGGCGGATCGCTGCGCCGCCGAGCTCTTCCGCATCGCGCAGCCCGCATGAGTGCGGCGGCGGTGCTGGCGCTCGCGCTCGCGCTCGTGGCCCAGGGGCCCGCCGACTCGGGTGCCGCGTTGTTTCACGCGTGGTGCAAGTCGTGCCACGGGGCGGACGGGCGCGGCACGCCGTCCGCCGCCACCCGGCTCGAGGTCCCGCCTGCGGACCTACGGGATTGCAAGGGCTCGACCGCGGAGCCCGAGGACCGCTGGGTGGCGATCGTGACGCAGGGCGGCGCCGCGTTCGGTCTGTCGCTCGACATGCCGGCCTACGGCGAGGCGGCTACACCCTCGCAGATTCGCGCCGTGGTGCGCTACGCCCGCTCCCTGTGCGGCGAGCTCGGCTGGCCGCCCGGCGAGCTGAACTTTCCACGGGCGTTCCTGGTCGAAAAGGCCTACCCGGAAGACGAGGTCGTGATTGTCGATCGGGCGCGCGACCAGGAGTTCATCTACGAGCACCGGCTGGGCCAGCGGTTCCAGCTCGAGGCCAGCGCGCGGTCTGCGTTCGACGGGGCGCCGAACTCGTTCGACGGGGTGACCGGGGCGCTCAAGTACAACGCGTGGCACAGCCTCGAGCGCCGCGCGCTGCTGAGCCTCGGGCTCGAGGCGACCCCGCCCCTCGGCCGCGCCGACCGCTGGGAGGTCGAGCCGTTCGTCGCCTTCGGCGCCAATCCGGGACGAGCGCTCGTGGTACAGGGCGAGATCGTCGGGACGTGGCAGGAGACGGAGGGCGTCACCACGCTCTCCTACCGTCTGGGCGTGGGGCGGGAGCTGGGGCGTGTTGTACCGATGCTCGAGGCCGGCTGGACTGTGCCGCTCGACGGCGAGCGCACGCTGTCCCTCTATCCGCAGCTGTGGATGCAGCTGTCGCGGTTGGGACACGTGGCGGCGTCGCTCGGGGCCGAGCTACCGGCGGTGGGCCCCGAGCCACGCCGTCCACGACTCATCGCCTTCGTGTTGTGGGACTTCGGGGACGCGCCGCTGTTTCGGGGGTGGTAGCCCCCCACCGGCCGCGCGTCACCGATGGTCAGCCCTTCAGGTGCGCCTTGACGGCTCCCTCGGCGTGCGCTTCGACGAACCACAGCCACTTGTCGGTCCCGCGCGAGATCTCCGTGCAGATGTCCGACGAATCGACGTCGCCCAGATCGGCCGTCTGGTCGATGGCCCGGCGGATCCGCTCCCCGAAGTTGGACAGCGCCGACGACAAGGCCCAGACGTGCTCCTCGCCCGTCGAGATCGAGAGCGGATACTCCGGCAGCTCCGAGCGCTCGGCCACGACCCGCGCGGTTCCCTCGGCGGTCCCGCCGAGCTGAACGACGCGCTCCGCGAGCAGGTCGACGTACTCCTCCACCGCTTCGTCGATCTCGTCGAACAGCTTGTGCAGGGCGATGAAATTCGGGCCTTTGACGTTCCAGTGTGCCTGCTTCGTTTGCGTCTGGAGGTCGATCGCTTCCGCGAGCCGGTTGTTGAGCAGATCGCTCACCTGGCTGCGCACGCTTTCGGGAAGGTCGTTCATGGTCTCGTGAGACATGGTACCAATCCTTTGAGTGACGGGTTGATCAAACGTTGGTCTTGTTTAGGTGGCGCGAAGCAGCGCGGCCCGCAACGTCCGGGCGTCGCCCGGCTCCTCGTGGCGTCGACCGTTGATGAAGAACATCGGCGTGCCGCTCACTCCGCTTCGCATGCCGCTTTCAATGTCCTCGAGCACTCGCGCGCGATGCACGTGCCGCGCCAGCTCGCGCTCCACGCGCGGTGCATCGAGTCCCAGCTCGCGAACGTACGCCAGCAGGTGATCGTCGTCCAGCGCAGTCTGTCGTCGGAACAACAGGTCGTGCATCTCCCAAAACTTCCCCTGCGTGCCCGCCGCCTCGGCGACCTCGGCCGCGGCCTCCGCGTGGGGGTGCGCCTCGATCACAGGGAAGTGCCGGAATACAAAGCGAACACGCTGCCCCATGTCGTGCAGCACACTCTTGAGCTCGGGAAACGCGCGACCGCAGAACGGGCACTCGAAATCCGCGTACTGGACGAGGGTGACGCGCGCGTCGGGAGATCCCCGGACGTGGTCCCGCGCGCCCACGTCGGCGGCGAGTAATGTAGGGCGCTGCGCCGGCACGCCTATTGACCCTAGCGTTGCTTGATGAACGTGCCGTCCTGCAGCTCGGCGTACGCCCGCCGCAGCTCGTCCGGCGTGTTCATCACGATGGGGCCGTACCACGCTACCGGCTCCTCGATCGGCTTCCCCGACACGAGGAGGAATCGGATACCGGCGTCGCCGGCCTGGACCGTCACCGCGTCTCCGCTGTCGAATAGCACGAGTGACCGATTCTGCACTTCTCCGCCCACATTCCCCCCAGCCACCGCCGGGCCCACCTGCTCGGTGCGGACGGCGCCCGGCTCCGAGGCGTCGCGGAACGTGCCACCACCCTCGAACACGTAGGCAAACGCGTGCCCCGACGTTTCGACCGGCAGCGACTTGCGCTTACCCGGCGGGACCCACACGTCCAGATAGCGCGGGTCCGCCGCCACTCCCTCGACCGGGCCGGCCTTTCCCCAGAAGCTCCCGCAGATCACGCGGACGCGCGTGCCGTCGTCGTCGGTCACCTCGGGGATGTCGCCGCCCGAAATGTCCTGGTAGCGCGGGCGGGTCATCTTCAGGGAGGACGGCAGATTCGCCCAGAGCTGGAACCCGTGCATGCGTCCCTGTGGGTCCCCGCGCGGCATCTCCTGATGGAGGATCCCGCTGCCCGCGGTCATCCACTGCACGTCACCGGCCCCCAGGGCCCCCTTGTTTCCGAGGCTGTCACCGTGGTTCACCGTCCCCGCGAGGACGTAGGTGATGGTTTCGATGCCGCGATGCGGGTGCCAGGGAAACCCCGCGAGGTAATCCTCGGGGTTCTCATTGCGAAAGTCGTCGAACAGCAGGAAAGGATCGAACTCTTTGGTGTCGCCGAAGCCGAATGCGCGGCGCAACCGCACACCGGCGCCCTCGATGGTCGGCTGCGACTGCAGTACTCGCTTGATCGGTCGAATGGACATGGTTGCTCCTCGGAGTCTCAATTTAACGCACTAATCCTGAGAACTCCGGCAGCGGCCCTGGGGTTCCGGTTACGCCGTCCCATTCACGTTGAACCGTTGAGTCGTCTCCGTGAGCTTGGCCGCCGCGACCGAGAGGTGCTGCGAGGTCGTGGTGAGCTCGCCCAGCGAGGCGATCTGCTGTTCCGTCGCCGCCGATGTCTGCTCGGCGCCCTGGGCCGCCGTCTCGGCGATCCCCGCGACTTCTTCCATCCGCTTCACCACCTCGCGGATCCGCTGCGTCTGTCCTTCCGTCTCGCCCGCGAACGCGCTGGCGAACTTCACCGTGGCGTTCAGGTCGCCGAAGATGGCGTCCAGCGCCTGCCGGGCCGCCGCGGAGACGGCGCCCACGCCCTGGGCGGTGCGGCGCCCCTCGTCCATCGCCGCGATCACGTGCCCGATCTGGTCCTGCGTCTGGCGCACGCGGGCCCGCACTTCTTCCGCCGAGCGGGCGCTCTGCTCGGCCAGCTTGCGCACTTCGTCGGCCACCACTCGGAATCCCAGGCCGTGCTGGCCCGCGCGCGCCGCCTCGATCGCCGCGTTCAGGGCGAGCAGCTCGGTCTGACTGGCGATGCGCGTGATCGCATCCACCAGCTTGCCGATCTCGCGCGAGCCCAGCTCCAGGGTGCCGGCGGCGCGGGACACCTGGTCGAGGTGGTCGACGAGGGTCACGAGCAGTTCGCTCGCCCGCGCGATCTCCTGGCCATGGCGCTGCGCCTGCTGCGCCACGCCGGCGATCTGGCGCTCGGCCTCCTGCGCCCGCGCGTGCAGCTGCGCCGCGACGTCCGCCGCGGCTTCCGAGTCCTTGCGCCCGTGCCCAATGAGCTGCCGCTGGCGCGACGTGCCTTCTGTAAGCCGTTCCGCTTCTTTGGAGATTTCGTGAGACGCGGCCTGCAGCTCCTGGGCGGACGCGGCGAGCTGCTGGGCCATTGCGGCGAGATCTTGAGACTGGCCCTGAACCTGTCGCACCACCCCGGCGATCGCGCCGGTGGTCCGGTTCACGCTCGCGCCGAGGTAGCCCAGCTCGTCCAGCTCGGCGTCCTGCACCTTCGCCGTGAGGTCGCCGCCCTCCACCTGTGCCAACGTGCTCCGCGCGGCCTGCAGCCTGGTGACGAACCGGGCCAGCGTCGGCACCAAAGCCGCGCCCACGAACGCGAGCACCAGGGTCTCCTGCGCGAACGCGCCCCACGCCCAGCCCGGCGCGCCCTGGCTGACCCGGAGGGCGGTGACGAGCCCGAAGCCCGTGAGGTTGACGAGCAGCGCCTGCCACGCCTCCGTCTGGCCGAGGTACAGCGCCGCCTGGAGCGGCGCAATCAGGTACACGATGTACAGCAGGTGTCCGGTCGGTCCCACCGCGTAGAGGATCGCGGAGATCATCGCGGCGCCTACCGCCATGTCGGCGTGTGCGTGCCAGGCGCGGAACTCACCGCCCCGCGCCACGCGGAGCATCGCGTAGCTGAGGCCGGCGAACACACCGGCGAAGCCCAGGATGAAAGGCCACGAGGCGGGCGCGACCCGTGCGACACGGAGGATCGCGAGCAGGACGGCTCCCAGCACGACGAAGCGCCAGCGCGCGCGCGTGTTCGCAAGCACATAGCGACGCTGTTTGGCGCGGTCCTCGTCGGTGAGTTGGTGGGTCAGGTCGGCCGCGTCGGGCATGGAGGGGAAAATGGCCCGGTACGGAAGGGAGTGGTAGAGGGCGGGCCCTATTCGCTCATCGAGTCCGGCTCCGCCACGCGCACCGGGCGGACCGGCAGGTGAAGCGAGCCGTCACCCAGCTCACCATCGTCATTCCGGCCCCAGCAGTACACGGCGCCGTCCTCGGTGACTCCGCAGGTGTGCGCATCGCCCGCGTCGATCTGGACGAAGGGGATCCCGCCGAAGATTTGCCGCGACGTGACCGTCCGCGCCGGCAGCGCGTCGTTCACGCCCAGCTGGGACTCCTGGTTCGATCCCCAGCACGTCAGGCGGTACATGCTCTCCCGGGTCAACGCGCACGTGTGGAAGCCGCCGGCCGTCACCGATACGAGTCGACGCCCGGCGCCGGTCTCGAGTGGCACCCAGCTCCCGACACCCGACCCCTGCCCCAGCTGGTGACTGAAGTCGTCCCCCCAGCAGTAAACGAGCCCGCGCGCGGTGAGGCCGCAGGTATGACGCGCCCCCGCGCTCAGGGAGACGAACTCGTGGATATGAACGACCGCGACGGGAAGGCGGCTCGCGTTCCTCGTACCGTTCCCGAGCTGGCCGGCAGCATTGCTGCCCCAGCAGTATGCGGTGCCTTCGGGGGTCACACCGCATGTATGGGACCATCCGGCGCTCAGGGAATCGAACGAGAGCCGCCCGGCGACGGGGAGGGGTCGCGAGGAACGAGCCGTGTCGCCCGTCCCGAGTTGCCCGTCCTCGTTGCTGCCCCAGCAGTATGCGGCATGATCGGCGCCGATCCCGCACGCGTGTCCACGGCCCGCGCTGACCTGGAGGAACACGAGCCCGGCCGCGGCGACCGGGAGCGGCGTTTCACTCCGCTGGGGCGTGCGACTGCCGAGCTGTCCATACGGGTTGCGGCCCCAGCAGTAGGCGACGCCTGAGTGTGTAACCCCGCACGTGAATCCGTCCCCCGCGCTGAGCGACGCGAAGGTCAGGTGCCCGGTCACGGCCGCGGGCCTCGTGTGGGATAGCCCATCCCCGGTGCCGAGCTCACCGGCCGTGTTGTCGCCCCAGCAATAGGCGACGCCGCCCGATGCAATGCCGCACGTGTGACTCGCACCGGCGGACACCGTTCGGAACACGAGGCGGGGACGAGCAGGATCGTGGCTGACCACCAAGAGCAGCAGGAGAGCTGCAGCCGACGATTTCATCGGGCCTCCGGAACGAACCCAGCGCTCGCGCGCATCCGCATTACATCCGGAACAGGTAGCTCAGCTTGAGAAAGAACCCGTCCTCGGTGCGACTCAGGTTCCGGAACCGGAACGCGTCCGCCTCGGTGAGCGACGCGCCGTAGCCCAGGAAGACCACGGTCCCCGGCGTCGGCTTGTAAGAAAACAACACGTCGTTCCGGAAGTCGTTCGTGACTTTCGCTCGCGCGGCGGCGCCGTTCACGAGGAGCGGTTGCCCGGTACGCGGATCGAGCAGTGCGGCCTGGTCTTCCGCGAAATATTGCCCGATGTAGCGCACAAAGATCGCGCGCGTCAGCTGGTACTCGAGCTTGAGCCGGGGGATGTTCGCGGTTGAAAACCGGCTGCCGTCGCGCGCGCGGGTGAGGCGCTGGTGCACCCAGCGCGCCTCGAGGCGCAGGGCCGGCGTGGGACGCAGGGCGGCGACCGTGGTGAGGGCGACCTGTCGGCCCTCGGATGCCTCGGGGAAGATGGCTACGGCCGAGTAGCCCAGCACCACGCTGCCCGACACGGCCCGGTTCGGTGCGTTCACGATGAATGCCGCGCCGGGGAGTTGATACAAATCGTGGGGCAACACGAAGGGCGCGGTGCCGACCGTGTAACCCGAGAAGTCTGCGGCGTCGAAGCCGAAGTGGTTGAGGCTGAGCGTTACCTGGGCCTGCCACCCGCCGCGCAAGGTCGCGATCCAGAAGCTCTGCAGGGTGTCCTCGATGGTCCGATTCAACCGGCCGAAGTCGCGGTAGCGCCAGATGGGGGCCAATCCGACGATCACACTGAACTGCTCGACCAGCGCGCCTGGCCGGCCGTACCAGCTGAACCGGTTGAACGTGCGGCCGGCGACGAAGTCCGTCCGATTCACGAACCCACTCGTGTCCTGGAAGTTCTTCTGGATGCCCAGCAGCTCGAAGTGGTTCCCGTACGCGCGACCGGTGCGGTCGCCGAAGGTGACGGTCCAGAGCTTGCCCGCGCGGCTGCCGCTCGGTGCCCGAGTCCACGCGCCGGCGACCTGCACCTCCGAGAACCAGATCTTGCGCCACACGACGTGCGCGTCGACGCCCAGCACGCGGTTGTAGTCGTCGCCGTCGATGCGGTCGGTGTAGGCAATGCCGAGCGTGGACGTCGGCCCCAGGTCACGCCGCAGGCGCAACATGTTGTAAATGGGGTGCGCGCCCGTGGCCGACTGGTCGCTGTTGTCGACCGCCCCGAGATAGGCGATCCCCATGCCTCCGATTTTGCCGGCGAGCTTTGCGCCGAACACGGGCTGCGCGACGCGCCGCGTGTAGATGAGACTGTTGGGCGTGTCGAACTGCTCGAGCCCCTCGAGGAAGAACGGCCGCTTCTCGGGGTAGAACAGGGCGAATCGCTGGTTGAGCGTCACCTGGCCGATGTCGGCCTCGACCTGCGAGAAGTCCGGATTGGCGGTCGCGGTAGCCCCGAGATTCTGCGTGACGCCCCAGCGCACGTTGCCCGCGACTTCGGGCGTGCCGCGATAGTCGTAGCCCGGCGTGGTCGGAGCGCCGTCGACTTTGGTGGTGAACTCGGGCGTGAGATCGAGCACCAGGCCGCGCCGCATCGCGCCGAGGCCGACCAGGCGGCCCGCCTGAATGAGAAAGCTCGCGTTGGCGCGGACCGCGGGGGTCCAGGTCTCCTCGTAGCCCGAGTGCTGCACCGCCCGCACGATCTGAAGGCCCCAATCCTGGGGGTCGGCGCTCTGATAGCGCAGGCTCTTGAACGGGATCCGCACCTCCACCTCGTAGCCCTGCTCGGTGACCCGACCGCGCGACTCGTAGACGTAGTCGGGGTTCAAGTCGATCGTCGCGTCGAACCGGCCGCCGGCGCTCGGCCCCCCGGCGGCGCCGGCGGCGACCCCGTCGCTCCACACGCCGTCCTCCTGCACGCCGAGCGGATTCACGGCGAACATCGTGGCGCGGCGGTGGTCGAGATAGGTGTCGAGCAGGATGGCGACGTGGTCGTCCGCGTCGATGTTGTCGCGGTCGGCCAGCGTCGCACGGACGACGCTGCCGTGGCGCTCGAACGCGCGGATCCCGAAATAGATCGCGTCGGGGGCGTACCAGACGAGCACCGCGGTCGAGTCTTCGGCGGGACGGCCGTCCACCGGCCGGTACTGCGAGAAGCCCGTCAGCGTCGCCGCCCGACTCCACACCGGCTCGTCGAGCACGCCGTCGATCTTCGCCTCCGCCTCGAAGCGCGGGATGCGCACGTCGAGCTGCTTCGCGAGGCCACTGTAAGTCGGGCCGCCGTCCGCGGCGCCCTGGAGGACGAGGAGGAGGGCGAGCATGGTGCGGAGTCGCCGGAGGGGCGTCGAAGCGCCACCTACGAATCGTCGGCCTGCGGGCGCTGGCCTACGAATCGTCAGCCCGTTGCCCCGCTCCCCACTCCGCACTCCGCATTCCGCACTATTCGTATCTCAGTGCGACAATCGGATCGAGACTCGCGGCCCGGCGTGCCGGCCAGATGCCGAAGAACAGCCCGACCGCGGCGCTGAAGACGAACGCCAGGAGAATCGCGAGCGGCGAAATGAGGGTGTTCCAGTGCGCCAGTTTGGACAGGATCAGCGCGCCGAGCGAGCCGAACAGCACACCGATCAGGCCGCCCACGAGGCACAGCACCAACGCCTCCACCAGGAACTGGAACATGATGTTGAAGGGGGTGGCTCCGAGGGCCTTGCGGATGCCGATCTCGCGGGTGCGCTCGGTGACCGAGACGAGCATGATGTTCATGATCCCGATACCGCCCACGAACAGGCTGACGGCCGCGATGCCGGCGAGCAGGTACTTGAATGTGTCCGTGGTCTGCTGCAGCGTCGCCAGGATGTCGGTCTGGTTGCGAATCTGGAAGTCGTTGTCCCCGCCCGGGCGGATCTTGTGCTGGCGCCGCAGCACGCGCTCGATCTCGATCATCGCGAGGTTCATGTTGTTGACGTCGTCCACCTTCAGCGTGATACTGCGCAGCCGGTCGGTGCCGATCACCCGGTAGCGCGCGGTCTCGAGCGGGATGAGGATCTGCTCGTCGGGGTTGGAGAAGCCCTGCGCGCCTTTCTCCGACAACACGCCGATCACCTCGAACGGAATACCGCGGATCAGAAGGTCCTGTCCGACGATCGCCTGGCGATTCGCGTTGATCATCTGGGGAACGGACGCGCCGAGCACGGCGACCCGCCGGCGGGCCGCGTCGTCGCCGGCGGTGAACATGCGGCCGGCCGTAAGGACGTAGTTGTGCACGGGCGCGTAGTTCGGCGTCGTCCCCACCACGTTGACGTTGATGTTCTGGGTGCCGAGCTGGACCTGGAGATTACTGGTCAGCTCGGGAATCACATCGGTCGCGTAGCGGGCGTTGTTCGCGAGCGCAGTGTCGTCGTCCATGGTCAGGCTCACGCGGCTGCCGCTGGCGACGCCGCGCATGAAGCTCTGACCGGGAGACACGCTGAGCAGCGTGGGGCCGAGGGCCTGGATCCGATCCTGCACGGACTTCTGCGCTCCCGACCCCAACGCGATCATGGTGATGACCGCGCCGACGCCGATGATGATGCCGAGCATCGTGAGCAGCGAGCGCAGCTTGTTCGCCCGTAGCGCCTCGAGCGCGACCCCGATGATCTCACCCAGTAGCACGGCTATCTCGGCGTTGTGCCCGACAACACGAGCACCGTATCGCGGTCGGTGAGGCCGCTCGTCACCTCGGTGTAGTCCTGGTCGGTGAGACCGGTGCCAATCGATACGGCGACGATCTTGCCGCTGCGCAGCGTGAACACGATGTCGCTGCCCGGAGCCGCGCTCTGACGCTGCGCGCTCGGCGCCTCCGCGGCGTGGAGCTTGCTGCCGTCCCCCGAAGCGACGGTGTCCCGGCTCGCCGTGGGCGCCGCCTCGGTCTGCCCGAGCTGCTGCTGCACGGTCTTCGGGTCGAGCCCCAGGACTTGGGCGGCCGAGGCCACGTTGCGCAGCGTGCGCAGGGCGGCATTAGGCACCGCGAGCACGCCCTGGCGACTGCCGACGTGGATCTCGACCTCGGTGTTCATCCCGGGCTTCAGGAGGTGCCCGGGGTTCAGGATGTTCACCTCGACCGGAAACATCGTCACGTTCTGCGTCACCTGCGCTTGCGGCTCGATCTTGAGCACCGTGCCGGTAAACGTGCGATTGGGGTACGCATCCACGGTGATCGTCACCGGCAAACCCGGTTGCAGCTTGCCGACGTCGGTTTCGTCCACCAGGGCGGAGACTTGGACGGTGTCGAGGTTTGCCATCTTGAGAATGACGGTGCCGCCACCCACGTCATTCGTCGGGCTCGAGATCACGGTGCCGAGCACGGCGTCCAGCTCGAGCACCGTGCCCGTGTTCGGCGCGCGGACTTGAGTGTCCGACATCGCGTCGCGGGCGGTCTGAAGGTTCGCCTCGGCCGTGACCACCGCCGCGCGGGCCGTCGCGGAGGAAAGCTGGGCCGAGTCGTGCCCGGCCTGGGTGATCGATTGGCTCTGGAACAGGGCTTCGCTGCGCTTGAGCTGCGCGGTCGCGTTGTCGAGCTGCGCCTTCGCCACCGCCAGGTTCGCCTGCGCCTGGGTCAGGTTGTTGCTCGGGATGCGCGGGTCGATCCTGGCCAACAGCTGACCCTTCTTGACCTCGTCCCCCGTCTGGACCGGACTCTCGAGGATCTCACCCGAGGCCTTCGACTTCACGCTCAACGTGAGGATCGGCTGGATCGCGCCCGACGCGGTCGCCGTGACGACGATGTCGCGGTGCTGGACGGGCACCTTCTGGTACAACAGTGCGGGCGCCGCCTTGCGGCAAGCAGCCACTCCGAGGAGCAACGCTGCGGACGCCGCCAGGAACCGGGAGCGCGGCACGATCACCTCGGCGCGGCGGCGGGCTGCTGTTGCTGCCGCAGCCCGGGCAGCCCGCCGCCGGTCACGGTCTGGAAGCGTTGCCGGAACTGCTGCTGCGACTGCACGAGCGACGCGCTCGGTAGCACGAGCACCGAGTCCGTTTCCGTCAGGCCGCTCGTCACTTCGATGTACTCCTGATCGGACAGGCCCGTCCTGATCGAAACGGGAACCACCGCGCCGCCGCGCAACGCGAACACGAAGTAACTGCTGGCCCGCCCGCCCCCGTTCCGCCCCGCCCCGCGCCCCCCGCGCCCTCCGCCTGCCCCGGCCCCCGCGCCGTCCCCTGCGGCCCTACCGGCTCCCGACGGCTGGCCTTGATTCCGCAGCTGCGCGAGCAGCGCCTGCTCGGCTGCCGTGGGCGTCTCCCCGCTACGCATCTTGTCGATTGCCGCCTGCACCTGCTGCGCCGTCACGCCGGCCGGCAGCGTGATGGTGCGACCGCTCCTCGTCGTGAACGTCGCAGCGGTGCCCTGCGCGCCGGCTGCCGGTTGCACGCCGGCGAGGTTCCGCTGCACGGCCTGCGAGTCGAGCCCCAAGAGCTGCGCCGCCGAGCCCACATCGCGCTTGGTCCGGAGCGCTGCGCTCGGGATCGCGAGCACACCCTGCCGACCGCCGATGTGGATCCTGACGTCGGTGTTCATCCCCGGCTTGAGCAGGTGTCCAGGATTCGCGATGTCGATCAGTACCGGGAACATCGTGGTGTTCTGGACGACCTGCGCCTGCGGCAGGATTTTCAGAACGGTGCCGCTGAACGTGCGGTCCGGATACGCGTCGACGATGATCGTGACCGGCATCCCCGGCCGCACGCCGCCCACATCGGTTTCGACGACCGCGGCGGAGTCCTGCACGGTGTCGAGGCTCGCCATCTCAAGAATCACCGTGCCGCCGCCGAGCGTTGGGCTCGAGATGACCGTCCCGAGCACCGCGTCGACGGCGAGCACGGTGCCGGTGATGGGCGCGCGGACCTGCGTGTCTTCCATCGCGTCCCGCGCGGTCTGGAGATTCGCGTCGGCGTTGACGACGGCCGCTTGGGCCGTCGCGTAGGCGAGCCTCGTGAACTCGTAATCGGTCTCCGCCAGCGACCCGCTCTGGAACAGGGCCTCGCTGCGCTTGAGCTGCTCGGTGGCATTCACGAGCTGGGCTCGGGCCTTGTCGAGGCTCGCCTGCGCCTGGGTCAGGTTGTTCTGCGGCAGCCGCGGGTCGATCTTGGCCAGCAGCTGGCCCTTCTTCACCTCGTCTCCCGTCTGCACCGGCATCGCGACGATCTGCCCCCACGCCTTCGACTTCACGCGGAACGTGAGGATCGGCTGGATCAAGCCGGTGGCGGTGGCCGTGACGACGACGTCGCGGCGTGCCACGGGGACTCTCTCGTACAGCGGCGCGGTCTGCGCCTTCTGGCAGGCGGCGACGCCGAGGAGCAGGGCAAAGCATCGCTTCACGACCGTTTGCCTTTCGTCTCCACGTCGCGCTCGACGAGCCCGTCGCGCAGGTGGATCTGGCGGGAGGCGTGCGCCGCGATGTCGGCTTCGTGGGTGACCAGCACGATGGTTTGGCCGGTGTCGTGCAGCTCCCGGAACAGGCGCATGATCTCCTCGCCGGTGGCGGAGTCGAGGTTGCCGGTGGGCTCGTCCGCCAGCAGGATCGAGGGATCGTTCACGAGCGCGCGGGCGATCGCCACCCGTTGGCGCTGCCCGCCCGACAGCTCGTTCGGCTTGTGCGTCATCCGGTCGGCGAGCTGGACGCGCTCGAGCGCCCGGGCCGCCTGGGCGCGTCGCTCCTTCGCGGCCATCCCCGCATAAATCAGCGGTAGCTCGACGTTGTGCAGCGCGCTGGCGCGCGGCAGCAGATTGAACGTCTGGAACACGAACCCGATCTCTTTGTTACGAATCCGCGCCAATTCATCGTCCGACAAATCGCTCACCTGCTGCCCGTTGAGCCAGTATTCGCCCGCGGTCGGCGTGTCGAGGCAGCCGATGAGGTTCATCAGGGTCGATTTTCCCGAGCCGGAGGGACCCATGATGGCCACGAACTCATTGCGTCGCATCTGGATCTCGACGCCGCGCAGCGCGTGCACCACCTCGCCGCCCATGTCGTAGTCGCGCGTGAGCTTGTGCGTGAGGATGACGGTGTCGGGCAGCGGCGTGTCGCCGGTGCGGAACGTGCTCGGCTGGACGGTGGTCACAGGGGGTGTCCTACCAGCGCCTCGACCTGGGCGCGGGCGATGAGGTAGTTGTAGCGTGACTGGACCTGGTTCACCTGGGCCTGCGTCATGTTGGCCTCGGCCGTGAGTAGATCGAGCAGGGTTCCGGCGCCGAGCTTGTAGCGCTCCTGGGTGACGCGCAGCGCTTCGGTGGCGGCCGCCACGTTGGCGCCGGTGATCCCGAACTGCGCGTACGCGGTGGTCACTGCGGCGAGCTGTTGTGTTAGCTGGGCGCCGACCTGGCGGCGCGTATCCGCCGCCGCCGCCCGCGCCACGTCCTGGGCCACGGAGGCGGTCACCTGGTTCGCTTCCCGCGTGAACCCGTTGAATAGCGTCCAGCTCAGGGAGAACCGGAGCGCCCAGTTGTTGACGTAACGCTGAGTCGTTGACCAGGGCGCCAGGCCAAGACGACCCAAGCTGTCGAGCCCTGTGTAGCCGTTCGCGTACGACGCCGACAACGTGGGCCAGTACTGCGAGCGCGCGGCGCCGACCTGGGCTGCGGCGGCGCGGGCCCTCGCCCCCGCCTGCTGCACCTGGGGTGAGGAGTCCAGGGCCTGGGCGCGCAGCGCCGTGGTGTCGGGAAGGGACGGGAACGCCGTATCGGGGACTGCGCGCACCGGCTGGTCCACACCGACCTGGCGTCCGAGGTTGGCCTGGGCCGTGGCGAGATTCGCGTTCGCTTGCAGCAGCGCGAGCTGCGCGTTGCCGAAATCCACCCTCGCAGTGAGCGTGTCGGAGCGCGTGGCCGCCCCGGCTTGGAACTTGTTCACGGAGATCTGCAGCTCTTCTTTGGCGCGCTGCAACTGCGCCTCGGCCACGCGGACGAGTTCCTCGTCGGCGAGCGCCGTGAAGAAGAGCTGCGCGGTCGTCGCCGTCACTTGGTAGCGCTGGTTGATGAGTCCGGCATCGGCGGCGTCCTCGGTGGCGGCGGCGGCGCGCTTGTTGGCGAGTCGCTGGAAGCCGTCGAACAGGTCCAGGCTCAGCCCCAGCGAGCCCGAGTACGATGTGTTCGAGGGCACCGTCACGATCTGCCCCGTCGCGGCGTTGTACCGGCTGGTTGACGCTAGATTGGACGAGCCGCTGGCGGTGATCGTCGGCAAGAACGCGCCGGCGGCCGAGCGCTGGTCGGCGCCGGCGGTGCGCACGTCGCCGCGCGCCTGGACTATGGACGGCTGCACGTCCAGCGCACGGCGCACCGCCTCCGCGAGCGAGATCTCGAGCTGCGGCTGCTGCGCGGCGACTCGGGTCGCGGATAAAGCCGACACGAGTGCCCCGATCACTCCCGCCCGCGCCCCGATCACTTCTTTCGAGTCCCCGTGTCGGCCTTCTCCTGCTCCTTTTGATGCCGGTACCGGGTCACATGGTCGCGGTACTTGGCCTGCTGCTCGGGAGTGAGCTGGCGGGCGACTTCAGAGTCCATCTGCGCACGCATCGAGTCGAAGCGCGGGCGCACCGTCTCCCACACCGCGGTCATGCGCGTGCGGTGGCGCTGCACGATTGCCCGTACCGAGTCGCGCTGCGCGGGGTCGAGCCGCAACTCCTCGTTCAGCTCGTCCATCATCCGATCGAGGCCGCGCCCGCGCTCGGGCGCCGCCGCTGACGCGTACCGGACCCAAAGCGCCCGGCCGCCGGCCCCGACGGCGAGCCCCGCCGCGAACGTCGCGACGAGGAATGCCACAGCCCATGTTGTGGAACGGTTCAGCATGACGGTCCTTTCCCTTGCTAGTTGTTGCCGATCACGGATGCGAGGACGACTTCGACCTCTCCCGGGTGCGCCGGCGGCGCGATCAGGACATCCGAGACCGTCGGGCGAGCGGCAGCGGGGGACGCCGCGGTCGTGCGGCCCACGAAGTAGCCTGCGGCCAGCGCGACGACGAGGGCGGCCGCCACGCCGGTGCGCGCCCACCGGGCGAGCACGGCGTCCCACGACGGCAGGCGCACCTGACCCGCCAGGGCTACAACGCGCGCGGTGAACGCCAGCGCGTCGCCGGGGTCGAGCGCCTCTCGCAGCGCCCTCCCGAGCACCAGGTCGGGCCGGTGATCGAACGGCAATGGATCCTTCATCCCTCCTCCTTCCAGTCCGCCAGCAGCACCCGCAAGCGGCGCCGCGCGTGGAACACTTCCGATCGCACCGTTCCCTCGGGGATCCCGAGGACCGTGGCGATCTCGCCATGCGAATACCCTTCGACGTCGAACAGCACCACCGCCACACGCCGCCGCTCCGGCAGCTCGGCCAAGGCCTGCCGCAACCGCTCGTTCAGGGCCCGGCGCTCGGTCGCCGTGTCGGGCCGCGGGCCGCCGGCCGTGAGCCCGACGTCGAGCGGCTCGACGCGCCGCACCGAGCGGCGCCGCCGCCGGTCCGTGGCGGCGTTGGCGACGATCCGCAGCAACCAGGGGCCGAACGGACGCCGCGCGTCGTACTGCTCGAGCTTCACGAGCGCCGACAGCATGGCATCCTGCGCGGCGTCGTCCGCGTCTTCGGGATTGCCCAACACCGCGCGTGCCACGCGGCGCGCCACGCCAGCATATCGCTCCACCAGGACCCCGAACGCCGGACGGTCGCCGGCGACGGCACGGGCGACCAGGTCGGCCTCGTCCTGCTGAGCTATACGCGCAGCCTGCTGCGTGGGTTGGGGGGGGGATCAGCCATCGTCCGCGTCCCGCGTGCGGCGCCGCTCGAAGGTGTAGAGGCCGAAGGCCAGGGCCAGCGAGAACGCCCCCGCGGCGAGCACGATCGCCATCACCCGCGGGAACGCGAGCAGCAGCACCCCGACGCCTGCAAACACGAGCGCCGCGGTCGACGTGATCGCGCGACGCAGCCCGCCCGCCACGCGGCGCAGCGTGACGACAGCCACCGCCCCGAGCTCGTACCCGGAGCGCTTGTGCGGCTGCTCGGGAACGGGCGACGGTGCGGCGGCGGGCGCTCCAACGAGCCGGGGCGGGAGGAATCGGCGACGGGCCTGCAGCACGATCTCGCGGCTGGACGCGAGGTCGCGCAGGAACTGCTGCGCGAGCGCGGCGGCGAGCTGATTGCATTCGGCGAAGAGATCCAGCTCGTAGTTCCCGAGCAAACTGGAGACGTTGAGATTACTCGACCCCACGCGCGCCCAGCGGTGATCGACCAGCAGCGTCTTGGCGTGCAGCATGGGTCCCTGCCACTCGAAGATGCGGGCACCCGCGCGCAACAGGTCGCGGTAGCCGATCCGAGTGGAATCCCGCAGTACCGGGAGGTCGCTCGTGCCGGGGACGAGCAGGCGCACGTCCACGCCGGCCCGCGCGGCGTCGAGCAGGCTGGCGTACAGCGGCGGCGGTGCGATCAGGTACGCATCGGTGATCCACAGGCGGTCCGTCGCGCTCGCGGCCAGGAGCTGGACCGCGCG
>WNFR01001096.1_pt1 | contig 28098 bp, 27 predicted proteins | sample 5400221 | NCBI WGS metagenome assembly WNFR01 (sample SAMN13153357, study PRJNA577476) | soil metagenome | isolation source: 40 cm soil under Madrone tree | place: USA:California | collected 2016-06-14
CTGCGTTGAGCAAGCGCAGCTTGCGCTCGCGGTAGAAGCTGATATCGGGTGCAAACAGCACGCTCGCGCTCTCAATAGGCAAGACCGCGCGCAGCTCGGTGGGGTCCGCCTCGATGGCCCACAGGGAGTACGGTTCGGCAACGGTGAGCAGCGCGTCGCGGTAGCCGAGCTGCGCCTCGAGGGCCAAGTGTTGGTCGGGCGGCGGCGCGGTCACGATCCGGTCCACCAGCGAAGAGCAGAATCGCACGCGCGCCTTGAGCCAGTCGCGGAACGCCTGCGGCCGGTCCTGCCGCGACGCCAGTTCATCGACCATTGCCGCGAGCCGCGGTCCGTTGTCCGGGACGAGCTCCGTCGGGATGACGAACACGGGTGGCGCATCCAGTGTGCGGGTAAATCGGGCGTGCAGCGCGTCCGTCAGCCGACCGGGGAAGGGTGCGTCGATCCGGAACCCCGCCTCCGAGACATTGCTGACGATCACTTGGATCTCGGGCCGCGCCGCTACGTCGCGCACGACGTTCCACTGACTGTCCGCGGCGAGCGCGCGCGAGATCGCGCCGATGAGGCCGACCCGCTCAAGTGGCGCGCCGCCGGACAGGCCGCGCTCGACCAGCGTGAACAGCCCGTCCTGGGCGTTTAGAGCACTGGAGCGGGCCGCTCCTTCCGCGGTGCTCTGCACGACGGCGATGCGGCCGGCATGTGTGCCTGCCCGGTTTGCCGTGTCCACGGCCGCGTCGCACAGCGCGCGCAGCAGCATGCCGCTGCCGAATTGGAGCACGCGCTCGGGCAACTGGTCTCGTGCGTAGGTTCTGGCGGGCCAGAGGGCGCGGGTCAGGAGGGGAAGCACACCGGATAAGCTATTCTATCCCATGACGCGCCGTCGCCCCACCCACCCGCGCTTCGACTCCTCCGACGACCTCCTGGGCGCGCCGCTCGCCGGCCGCATCGACCTGCACGGCATGTCCGCTGCGCAAGCCGAAGCTGCCGTCCGCGGCTTCATCGATACGTGGCGGCGCCGAGAGCCCGGCGCAGTCGTGCTGATCATCACCGGGAAGGGAAAAGGGTCGGAGGGTGGCGCAGTCCTGCGGCCGGCAATTCGCACGCTCCTGAAAACCAAACTCAGCGGCTACGTGTCGGACTGGGCATTGGACAATTCGGAAGGGGCCTACAGAGTCAGAGTGCGCTGAGCGCCTGCGCGACCTTCCTTACCTTGTCCGCATCTCTCACACTGAAGTGTACTTCGCGCACCCCCGTCTCCCGGACGAGCCGGGCGACGGTTTCGGGATTGATGCCGCCGCCGGGCAGGATCACGATCCTTCCGTTCGCTTGCGCGACCAACGCCCGAATCTGATCCGCGCCCTCGGCCGCCGTCGCTGCGCCACCCCCACCCGACGTCAGCAGGCGGTCGACGCCAAGGCTAATGAGCCGCTCCAGCGCTTCGGTGCGATCCGGGAAGACGTCGAATGCACGATGAAACGTCACGGGGAGCGGCCGAGCGGCGGCGATGAGATCGCGGGTGCGATCGAGGCTCAGGTCTCCGGTCACGATGCCGTGCGCGCCCGCACTCCTGGCTCGAGAGATTTGCTCCAGCATCGTGCGATGCTCGGCGTCTGTATAGACGAAATCGCCCGCGCGGGGACGCACGAGGATGAAAACCGGAATAGGAAGTTGAGCTTGAAGGAGGTTCAGATCGGGAGTCGTGCCGCCCTGCGCCAGATCGGTGCAAAGCTCAATGCGGTGCGCCCCACCCTCGGCCGCCGCGAGCGCGGCGTCCAGCGACTCGACGGCCGCCTCGATGAGAATGGTCACAGGGCGAATTTACCCCATGCGCGAGCGCTAAACCTGACTATTATCCATCATGCCTCAGACCTTCACCCGCCTCCGCACGCCGATCGGTGAGCTCGTTCTCACCGCTTCCGACACGGCGCTGACCGGCGTTTTCTTTCCGACCTCGCGGCGCGGGCCGGCGCCGACGCACCAGGCGCATTGGGTGGAAGCCAGGGAAGGGCCGGCCGCCGACGTGCTCGCACGTGCGCGCCAACAGCTCGAGGAATATTTCGCGCGTAGTCGCACGAATTTCGAACTGCCGCTCGAAGCGCTCGGCTCGGCGTTCGAGCACCGCGTGTGGAACGCCCTGCGGCAGATCCCGTATGGCACGACCACGAGCTACGGCGCGCTCGCCAAACTCCTCGGCGACAAGCACGCGACGCGCGCCGTCGGTCTCGCGAACGGGAAGAACCCGATTCCGATCATCGTCCCGTGTCATCGGGTGGTGGGATCAAAGGGCGAGCTGACGGGCTTCGGTGGGGGATTGGATACGAAGCGCTGGCTGTTGGAGCACGAGGGGGCGCTAATGGAGCTCGGGGTTTAGGGCCTGCATCTGGTCGAGGAATCCCACCTGCCCGCGCAGGATTTTCTTCCGAGCCTCAGCCAACCCGAACCACGCCGCGCGATCGACCTCCGGATATTCGCGCCCTTTCAGCACGAAGCTGTTGCTGCGCACGCGCGCCGGATCGGCGTCGCCTTTTACCGCCCATGCATGCACGACTTTGCCGCCCGGCTGCTTGAGCGGCTTCAGCGGGACGAAGTCTCCCGACGCCGTGAGGCTCGTTTCTTCCGTGAACTCGCGCTTGGCTGCATCCAGCGGATCTTCGCCCTCCACGAATTCACCCTTCGGAATCGACCAGGCGCCCTCGTCCTTCTTGGCCCAGAACGGTCCACCGGGATGCACCAAAAAAACCTCGAGGATCCCGAGGTTTTGGCGGTAGAGTAGAAGTCCAGCGCTGGTTTTTATTTGTGTCGGTAGACGATGCGGCCTCTGGTGAGATCGTAGGGCGATAAGGCGAGCGTCACCCGATCTCCCGCCAGAACCCGAATCCGAAACTTGCGCATCTTGCCCGCGATCGTCGCCAGCACTGAATGCCCGTTGACCAGCGTGACCCGGAACGTCGAGTTGCGGAGCAGCTCCGAAACCGTCCCTTCGATTTCTAAGGCGACTTCCTTCGTCATTGCGTAGACTCCTCGCGTTTACCGGTGCGGCGCTCGACGAAGGCGGTGTGGCCGCAGGCGCAATGTTCCATCATGCGGCCGTTGCGGTCGGTGCGGAACTCGAGATACTCGCCGCAGGTGGGACAGCGCGCGGGCCCGCGGTCCGGAACGAGCGGGCTGCGCGCGGCCGAACGATTGCTGCTAATTGCGGGATGCCGATCGAATGCGATGTATCCCGCGAAGCCCGCTCGCCGCATTCTCAGGCGCTGGGCCATACACCGTTGCGTCACCACAGACGCACAAACCGCTGTGCGGCGCGACCGGGGGCGTCGCCATCGGCGACTCCCGGTACGTCGTCCCTGCTGGATTACCAATGAACCCGCCACAAGAATGACAGTGAATCTCCAGCATGAACGCTCCTTCGCCTCGCTTTGCGCGTGACCGGCTGAGTCTCAACTGGCACAACTTACCGGACTGTACTAAGTTTGTCAAGTTATGCATATAGTGTATCAACATATTAACGGGGACTGGTTAAGATGGATGTAGCCTTGGTGATCCGGCAGCGCCTCGATGAGCTGGACCTCGATCAGCGCGATCTGGCCGACGCCGCCGGCGTCACGGAGTCGTACGTCTCGCAGCTGCTCACGCACAAGAAATCACCGCCGGCGCCCGACCGCACCGACATTTACGACCGCATGGACCGCTTCCTCAAGCTGCCGCACGGCGAGCTGGCACGCGTCGCCGATGCGCATCTGAAGGAAGAGCGCAAGCGCCGGTTCGGCGACGTCGCGCCGCTGTTTCCGGAATTGCGCGCGCTGATCCTGCGCAAGTGTGCGACCGACCAGGTCGAGCCGGTGCGCGCCATCATCGAGCGGCAGTCGTTCGGGGAATTGGAGAGCCTCGTCGCGCAGACGCTGCTCAACGTCGTGCACCTGGGCAGCGACGTGATGCACGTTACGCCGAAGCAGCGCGCTCGCCTCGATGCGGTGATAGACGCGTGGGAATGGGATCCGGCGACGTTTGCGCTCACCGTTTCGCTCGCGACGGGCGAGCAGAAGCGCTTCGAGTACAGTGAACGGTTGAACGGCGGCCAGGAGAAGGGACTGGTCGAGTTTCTGCGCGATCCGTTGCTGAGTGGTACGGCGACGGACGAAGAGCTCGCGTTCTTGAAGTCGTTGCAATTCAAGGATCGCCGGCCGACGGCCCTCTACTATTATCGGGAGCTCCAAAACCTCCGGGACCCGCTGCACTTTCGCGCGTAACTTTCAGGCGTGCTTCTCTCGGCGCTTGTCTCTACTTCGAACCAAGTGGCGGCCACCTCCGGCCGCCTTGCCAAGATCCAGCTCCTCGCCGATCTCCTGAAACAGGCAGGGCCCGACGAGGTCGAGCTCGCCATCGCGTATCTGTCGGGCAGGGTGAGGCAATCAAAGATCGGCGTCGGGTGGGCGACGCTGCAAAAGGCCAAGTCTCACGTCGGCACGACGGCACGACTGCAATTACGCGATGTCGATGAGACGCTCGAGCAGATTTCTATCACGGCGGGGAAGGGCTCGGCGGCGGAAAAGCAGCGCTTGCTCGGTGCGCTGTTCTCGCAAGCCACCAAAGAAGAACACGACTTCTTGTTTCGATTGTTGACGGGAGAGCTGCGCCAGGGCGCGCTCGAGGGAATCATGGTCGAAGCGGTCGCCAAGGCGCGTGCGCTGCCCGCAAGCGACGTGCGCCGCGCCATGATGCTCGCCGGCAACCTCGGCGCCGTGGCCAAGGGCGATCTGAAGAGCTTCGCGATCGAGCTGTTTCGCCCGATCAAGCCGATGCTCGCGAAGACGGCCACGGATGTGGAAGAGGCGCTTGCGGAGCTCGGTCCGGCGTCGTTCGAGTACAAGCTCGATGGCATTCGGATTCAGGTGCACAAAAACGCGGACAAGGTGCGCGTTTACTCGCGCACGCTGAATGACATCACCGCTGAGCTCCCCACCGTCGTCGACATATCGACAATTATGGATATGTCAGAGGTCATACTGGATGGCGAAGCCGTGGTGCTGACGGCCGACAAGCGACCCGTCCGCTTTCAGGACACGATGAAAGGCCTCGGCGGCGCTGTCCCGTTCTTTTTTGACATCCTGTATCTCGATGGAACATCCCTCCTGGATCAGCCGTACTCCGCGCGCAGCAAATTGCTGCCTGCGAAATACCGTCCGCCGCGCATCCTCACCGGAGACGCGCAAGCCGCGCAAGACTTCTTCGACGCCGCAGTCGCCGCGGGCCAGGAAGGCCTGGTGGCGAAAGGTCTCGAGTCGAAGTACGAGGCCGGCCGGCGTGGCGGTGCGTGGTTCAAGATCAAGAAGGCGAACACGCTCGATCTCGTCGTACTGGCCGCGGAGTGGGGCCACGGCCGTCGCCACGGCAAGCTCTCCAACCTCCACCTGGGCGCGCGCGACCCGAGCGGCGGGTTCGTGATGCTGGGCAAGACATTCAAGGGAATGACTGACGAGCTGCTCGAGTGGCAGACGAAGCGGCTCCAGGAGATCGAGGTGCGCCGGGAGGGACACGTCGTGCACGTCCGGCCGGAGCTCGTCGTCGAAATCGCGTTCAATGGTCTGCAGGACAGCCCGCATTATCCGGGCGGGCTCGCACTCCGATTTGCGCGCGTGATCCGCTACCGGGACGACAAGAAGCCCGAAGACGCCGACACGATCGAGACCGTCAGGAAGCTACACCGCGAAGGTGCGCCGGACTCCGACGGCAAATAGCGGCCAGGGCATCACGCTCTTCAAACGCGGGAGCCAGGCGGCATCGGTCCCCACCCGGTAACGAAGTCCGGGCGAGCGGCTTTGGATGACGCGCAGCACTCTATTTGCGACCGCCTCAGGCGAGATGCCGTGCTTCACGTGGCGGCCAAGGGCGGCGGTGGCGCTTTGACGGACGCCGTCATAGGCCGCGAGCGGCGTGGCCGCGACCTGCGTGCTTTCGCCGATCTGCGTGGACACGAAGCCCGGCTCGATCAGCGTGACGTTGATGCCGAAGGGCCGGAGCTCGTGCCAGAGTGCTTCCATGTATCCCTCGAGCGCGAACTTGCTGGCCGTGTAAAACGATCCAAAGGGGATCGCCGTGATGCCGGCGAGCGATCCGATCGTGATGATCTTGCCCGCGCCTGCTTTGCGCATGGCCGGCAGGACAGCCTTCACCATCCGGACGACGCCGAAGAAGTTGGTCTCGAGCTGCGCTTTCGACTCGTCGAGGCTCGTTTCTTCGGCAGCGCCCATCAAGGAATAGCCGGCATTGTTGACGAGCACGTCGATCGGACCTACGCGGTCGATGCAGGCGCGCACAGAGTCATCGGAGCGGACGTCGAGCGGGATGAGCTTGCCGGTGGGTTTCCGAGACGTGCCATAGACGTTGAAGCCCCGCTCGGTGAGCAGTTGCGCGATCGCCTGACCGATGCCGGACGAGGCGCCCGTGACCAAAACTGTCTGTGACATAGATTCTCCGGGGGGAGGATGATGATGCTATTCCTGCTACTCCTACTACAATTCCCGCGCAGCCAACACGGTTCCGTGAGTCAGCATATCCAGGGCACGGAAGTCACGATCTCGTACAATCGTCCGGTCGCGCGCGGCCGCGAGCTGTTCGGCAGCCTCGTCCATTACGGGCGAATATGGCACCCCGGCGCGGACTCGGTTTCCACGATCTCGTTCAGTAAGGATGTGATCGTAGACGGCCACAGGCTCGCTGCGGGACGCTACTCTCTCTGGACCATTCCTGAGGAGCCGCCCAAGCCGTGGACGGTGATCTTCAACCGCGGCCTCGGCGGCTGGCACACGAGCTATCCGGGCGAAGCGCAGGATGCCCTGCGGCTGAGTGTTACGGCCGAGACCGGGCCGCACATGGAGACGCTCACCTATTACTTCCCGGTCGTCGACGCGGACTCGGCGGTGCTCAGGTTCCAGTGGGGGACGGTGGTAGTGCCGATGAAGATCAAGGTCACGCAGTGAAGGTCGGCGAAACCCTCTACGTCAATGGCCGCGATCGAGCACACAGGCAAGGGACCGGCGAAGCTTCCGGCAGGCAGCGGCTCGGCTATTTCCTCAAGATGACGAAGCTGAATAAGCGCTTTGGGATGGTGCAGTGAGCCCCATCTCCTCCAGAAACATCGTTCCGCCGGCATCCCGGCCCGACCGCCGTTCGCAGCGTGTCAGCACCAGACGGTCGCGCGCGCGCGTCATCCCGACGTAGAGCAGCCGGCGGGCTTCCTCGATTTCATCCTTCGTGGATTGATATCCGAGGAGTTCGTTATCCTCGACGCCGACGATGTAGACGCGCGAGAACTCGAGCCCCTTGGTCGAGTGGAGCGTCAGGAGATTGACGCGATTGGGCGCGGCTGCTTCGCCTTCGGACTTTGACAGCGCAACGCGCTCGAGCAGACGGTCGACGCTGTCTTCGAGATTCGCGCCGCCATCATCCATCAGCGCCCGCAACCGCGCTACGGCTGCCGGATACCGCTGCGCCGGATCCGGCTCCGCGCGCAGTTTCATCATGAGCGCGCGCCCACCGAGTCGCTGAATGACTTCTTCGACGGTCGGTGCGGTAGCGCCGCGGCGCTCGCGGTCCATTGCGTAGAACTCGAGCGCGTCGCTGTAGCGACCCAGCGTTTGGTAGCGCGCGGTGTTGAAGAGATTGGCCCGCTCTCCAGTCTTGGGTCCGTCTTCCAACGCCAATGCCAATCCGAGGTAGTCGAGTACGTTCGCGAGCACGGCTTTCCGCGCGCGCACCGCTCGGTGCTTCTCGAGCTCACGATACACCTGCGCCAACGTCACGGCGTCGTCGAGCGCATGGTGCGCTCGGCCGGCGTCGATCCCGAACCGATGCGCGAGCTCCTCCTGCGTCGCGCGATCGCGCGACAAGGAGCGCGCGAGGAGCAACGTGTCGTAGAAGGCCAGATTTGCGACCGCGGGGTCACCACCGGCCAAGCGTTTCAAGACCGGAATGTCGAAGTGTTGGCCGTTGTGGGCGATGAGAACGTCTGAACCGACAAACGCAAGAAACTGCGGCAAGACCGCGTTGAAAGGCGGGGCATCCTTTACGTCTGCGTCCGTGTATCCGTGGATCTGCGTCGCGCGCGGGAAAATGGGACGGAAGGGGTTCACGAGGGAGTGGAACCGCTCCACAATCTCGCCTTTCACGACGCGCGCCGCGCCGATCTCCACGACGCCGCACGTGGCGACGTCGTCATCAGTGGTCTCGAAATCGAAGGTGACGTAGCGCTCGAGCGCCGTGCCGATGTCCTTAGAGCTCAGGAGCTGGAGTGCCTTGAACACGGTGAGTGCATCGGAGGCGACGTGCGTCGTGCGTGGTGCGTCGTGCGTGGTGCTGCTAGGAAGCCTCCGCACGCCAGCCGCCGCGAGCATGCCTCGCAACGCAATCTCTGCTCCACCCCGTGGTTCGAGCACGATGTCCTGTTCACTCGTAATCGCTTGCTCGATCTCTTTCGCCAGCTCGACTGCTTCCGGAAGCGCGGCGGGATCCGTCAGCTCGTCGTGCCGTTCCTCGAGCACGTTCTTGAACGGCCCGATGCTTTGCGACAGGATCTCCTCGATGACGGCGGGCAGCGTCGGGTGCGAGCGAGGCAGCGAGCGCAGGTTCTCGATCTGGAAAATCAGCCGCCACAGCTTCTTGGTATCGGGATCGTGCCGCGGCCGGCGCTGCGCGAGCGCGCGCACCTGCACGAGGAAGTCGCCCCCCCCGGGGCCGATTGCGGCCTCCACCTCCTGCAAGAAGTGCTGTGACAGGACGCTCTGCGCGAACGCGTGCAGCGCCGCCGGATCGTTGGGGCTGCGCACCACGCGCAGCGCCGTCATAACGTAGCCGATGACGGCGTCTTCCATGAGCGAGCGGCCGCGAGCGAGCCGGCAGGGAATCCCGGCGCACAGCAGCCGGCCCTCGAGGTACTCGCCCAACTTGTGCTTGCGATAGAGGATTGCGTAGTCGCCCCAACCCTGGCCGTCGGTCACGATATCCTCGAGGAGCCAGGAGGCTTCTTCCTCCTCGTCATGGAAGGAGTACGCGGCGACCTCGTGCGCCGACTCCTTGTCGGCGGTGAGCTGCTTTTGGAAGAGCTGCGGATTCTGCGCCAGCACGCGTCGCGCCGTCTCGAAGATCTGTCGGGAGCAGCGACAGTTCTTGTCGAGGATGATCGGCTCGACGTCGTAATCGCGCTTGAACCGCACCAGCACGTACGGATCCGCGCCGGTCCAGGCGAAGATCGACTGCTCGTCATCGCCTACCGCAAAGAAATTCCCATGCCGCTCGGCGAGCTTCTTGAGAAAGTCGTACTGCACCGCGTTGACGTCCTGGAATTCGTCGACCAGCAAATAGTCCCAGCGATCCGCGATCAAACCGGCGAGCGGCTCGGCCTTCGTGATCAGCTCGTCGAAGTCGACCATGTTGCGGTGCGCGAGCCAGGAGCAGTACTCGCGAAACAGCCGCGCCTCGTCGGGTTGCAGCTTGTAACCGCTGAGCCTATGCCGGCCGAAGCGGTTGAGCACGCCGCCGCGGCGCTCCGCCGGCACCCGCAGCCGGCCGAGTACGACGCCTTGGTAGACCTCATCGGCGACGCCGAATCCTCGTTTGAGGCCTGCCGCAGCGGTGTGCTCGCGCAGCAGCGCGAGGCACAGCGCATGAATCGTCCCGCGCGTGACCGCTTCGGCCTTGTCCCCCAGCGTCTGTTTGAGCCTCCCAGCGATCTCCTCGGCGGCGCGATTGGTGAATGTGACGGTGCAGATGCGCTGCGGATCGATACCGGTGCTGATGAGATGCTGGATGCGCCCGATCAGGCAGAACGTCTTGCCGGCGCCCGGCCCAGCGACGACGAGCGTTGGGCCGAGGGGCGCTTCGATCGCGCGACGCTGTTGAAGGAGGGGGGTTAACGACACGAGCGAATCATACTAGGTCGAACGGACCTCAGCTGAAAAACACCACCGACACCAGCACAAACAGCGGCAGCAGTATTCCAACGCTGTAAGCCATGTAGCCGAAGAAGGACGGCATCTTCACGCCGTTCTCTTCGGCTATCGCTTTTACCATGAAGTTCGGCGCGTTCCCGATGTAGGTGTTGGCCCCCATGAACACCGAGCCCGTCGCAATCGCCGCGAGCAGCTTCGCTGCTTCGGGATTCAGTGCCAACGTGCCGATATAAGCGCCGTGGGGCGCCACGCCCTGGAGTCCTGCGGCACTTGCCGCGAACGCGAGGTAGGTCGGCGCGTTGTCGAGCACACTCGACAGCGCACCCGAGGCCCAAAAGAAGTGGGCCGGCCTCGTCAATTCAAAGTCGGGTCGTTGCGCCCACGCGTTGAGCATTTCCAACACGGGCGCCATGGTCGCGAAGATTCCCGCGAACAGCACTGCGACTTCGATGATGGGTCCGAACGAGAACACGTTCTTGGCGCGGCGGTCCTGCGAGCCGGCGAAATAACCGAACAACGCCAACAGCACGATCAACACCTCGCGGATGTTCTGCCCCCACGGCCGCCCGACCGCCGCCGCCTGTCCCGCCGCCACGATGGTGACGATCACACCGAGCAGGACCAGGATCTCGACGCCGCCCGTGATGCCGAGCGGCTCGTGAATCAGCACCTCCTCATGCTGCGAACCGGGCAGCTCGTTCTCGTCTCGATTGAGCGCCCATCGGTCCCAGAGGTTGAAGATCACGAGCAGGCTGCCGTTGATCAGGAGCCACTGGGGCCAGAGGCGGAGCGTCCAGTCGAACGGCACGCCCTTCAGGAAGCCGAGGAGCAACGGCGGGTCGCCGACCGGCGTGAGCAGGCCGCCGCAGTTGGCGACAACAAAAATGAAGAAGATGACGATGTGGGCGACGCGTTTGCGGCGCTTGTTGGCGCGCAGGAGCGGCCGGATCAGCAGGACCGACGCGCCGGTGGTGCCGAGCAGGTTCGCCAGCACGGCACCGAGCCCCAGCATCCCCGTGTTGACGAGCGGCGTCCCCGCGAGTGAGCCTTGAATGTGGATGCCGCCCGTGACCACGAAGAGCGCGCCGACAACGACGATGAACCCGATGTACTCGTGGAACTTCTCGTGCAGCAGCTCGGGAGCGTGGATGCCCAGATACACGAGTATCGGGGCGGACACGAATACCACGACGAGCGCCTTGTTCCGGTTCTGATGCCACCACCCGGGCGCGGCGAGCGGCGCGAGCGCGATGACAAGCAGCAGCGCCACGAAGGGCAGGGCAGTGACGAGCGGAAGCTCAGCGCCGGGCATAAGTTGGACCCATGCTGCTGATAATGGTGGTGCTTGCGCAAGTCCCCCACGGCCCGATCGAGCTGCAGCCGGGCATGATCATCACGCACTCTGTGCGTGTTGTCCCCAAGACGTATCGCCTCGCGGGTGCTCCGATCATCGTGCGGGGCGACAACATCACCGTCGATTTCGGCGGCGCCACCCTCGAAGGCACGGACCCCCAGGCCGAGCCCGATCAAGCGCGCGACACCGCCATCGTCATCGACGGCGGCACCAACATCCGCATCGTCACGGCCAACATCCATGGATTCAAAGTCGGTATCCTCGCGCGCGGCACTCGGCAGCTGACGCTCCGGAACAGCGATCTCAGCGACAACTGGAAGCCACGGCTCTTCAGCCTGGTGGAGCACGAGAGCCTGGTCGATTGGTTGTCCTTCCATCACAACGAGAAGGACGAATGGCTGAGGTTTGGAGCCGCGATCTATTTGCAGGACGTCAAAGGCGCCGAGGTACGTAACAACGTCGTGATCGGCGGCATGAATGCACTGCTGCTGGTGCGATCCAATGGCGTGACGATTCGGGACAACAAGTTCTCGTTCAACTCAGGCCTCGGCATCGGCCTGTACCGCTCTTCGGACGACACGATCATTCATAACGAGGTCGACTACAACGTCCGCGGCTACAGCCATCGCTTCTTTACGCGCGGCCAGGACTCGGCCGATCTGCTGCTGTTCGAGCAGAGCTCACGCAACGTCGTCGCGCTCAACTCGCTGACGCATGGCGGCGACGGCGTCTTTCTCTGGCCCGGACAAACGACGATGGACTCGGGGACCGGCGGGGCGAACGACAACCTGTTCTACGGCAACGACGTGAGTTATGCGACGGCGAACGGCGTCGAGGCGACGTTCAGCCGCAACGAGATCATCGCGAACCGCGCCTGGGGCAGCGAGTACGGCGTGTGGGGCGGCTATTCCTACCAGAGCGAAATCGTGGGGAACGATTTTCGCGGCAACCGGACCGGCGTCGCCATCGAGCATGGGCAGGACAATGTCATCGCCAACAACCGATTCGATCGCGACTCCACGGCGATTCGGTTGTGGGCCGATTCGATCGAGCCGTCCGACTGGGGCTATCCGAAGCATCACGACACCCGGAGCCGGAACTACCGGATCAGCGGCAACGACTTCAGCGGCAACCGCACGATTCTGAACGTCCGCAACACCACCGGCGTCGACACCGTCGCCGCGATCAGCCGCCCCTTGGCGCCGCCGGTTGTGGGCAATTTGCGCCGCCCGTCCCCGCCGCTCGCGCAGCGGGACCGCTCCGCGATCATCGTCGACGAATGGGGACCATACGGTTGGGAAACTCCCAAACTCTGGCCTGCCGATTCCACGCGTGCGATCCCCTTGCACCTGGTCACTCTTGGGCCGCCCGGCACATGGCGGCTCCGTTCGCTCCGTGGAGTGGCGACGCTCTCGCTCGCCGCGGGACGCATTGGCGATACCATCGCCGTCATGCCCAAGCGCGATTCGACGGGCGACTGGGAAGTGACGGTCGAGTCACGCGGGACGCGGTTTTCGTACAGTCGGTTCGAGCCGAAGATCGATTGGGAAGTGAGGTTCTTTATCTGGAGTGATTCGTCAAATTTCTTCGAGAAGCCTGTGAGTTCGGCTGACCCCGGGGCGACGCCCCGGGGGGACTCGGTCCCCCCCGGGCCACCGGCCCGGGGTCAGCCGAGACTCGATTACATGTGGTATCGTGCGCCACGCGGCTTCCGGGCTTTGCCGCAAGCTCACTGGTCTCTCCAAGCCTCCGGTACCGTGACTCTCCCTGCGGGCACCTACTCACTCCGAACCATCAGCGACGATGCCGTGCGCGTGTGGATCGACGGAGCCTTGGCGATCGACGCCTGGACCCCGCACGAGTCGCAGGTAGACTACGCGCCGATCACGGCCGGAGAGCACAAACTGCGCGTCGAGTATCGCCAAGTGGATGGCTGGGTCGAGCTCCGCGTGGACATCATACGTGGCTCGTCACGGAGTCCGGGCTCGCCCGGCCCGCATTAGCTAAGGGGCCAGCGCCTTCCGAATCAGTTGTGCCACTCGCTCCGCGGCCGGCGGATCGAGATTGGCGAGCACGATCACATCGTAGCCGCCCCGGAGATCGCCTTCGACCGCGGCGTTGAGTCCCGGTGCGCCGCCCGCGATGCCCACTCCTGGCGGCGGCCCGGCTGGGATCTTGCCCGCGCGCAGGGCGTTGACGAGCCGCAACAGATCGTGGGCCGTCGAGTACCCACCACCCGCTGAGCTTCCTTTGCCCGGCAGGAAGTCGGTGTTGGGTTTGAGTGGCGTGCTGGGGTCCGCGTCTTGCGCACCGCGCGTATAGCCAATCGCGGTATTCGCCGGCCAGCGATCGATCCGCCAGCTCCCCGTCTGCGTCATCCCCGCGGGCTCGTAGATGTGGCGACGCACGTATTCGTAGTAGTTCTCGCCCGACAGCTTTTCGATCAGCAGGCCGAGCACGATGTAGCCGGCATTGGAGTATTGCTGGCGGGATCCCGGCTCGAACTGCAGCGGCTGATCCTTGAACAGCTCGAAATAATCCTGCAGGCTCACGACATCGTGGCGCGTCTTCCCCGGCGGCGCCGCAAAGATGTTGCCTTGAATCCCGGCGCGGTGCTCCAGGATCTGGCGGATCGTCACGCGCCGCGCCACGTCCTGATTGGGATAGTCGGGCCAGGCGCGCGCGAGCGACGAGTCGATGTTGAGCTTGCCGGCCGCGGCGAGCTGCCGGATGGCGATGCCGGTGAAAAGCTTGTTGATCGAGCCGAGGTTGAAGGAGGTCTCGAGATCGTTGGCGCGACCGGCTTCCCGGTCCGCCATCCCGTAGGCGCGCTCGAACTGCGGCGCACCGGCTTGTGCGACGAGCACGACTCCTGAGAACTGGCCGAGTCGTGCCAGGCTATCCAGGGAAGCTTGCCAGCCCTGAGCTTGGGCCACGAAGAGAAGCGAGAGTGTGAGTGTCATGCTAAACCAGACGCACAGCCGCTCTGAAACGTCGCTTAGATTCCGGTCTTATGGAGCACGAAGCCGCCATCATCGCCGGTGCCGGGCCGATTGGCCTGGCGTGCGCCATTTCTGCCAAACGTCGCGGCATCGATCCCCTCGTGATCGATGCCGGCGCGCTCGCGAGCTCGATCGTCCGCTACCCGATCAACATGACGTTCTTCACCACGCCCGAGCGCCTCGAGATCGGCAATCACCCGTTAGTGTGCGCGGGTGCCAAGGCTACGCGCGAAGAAGCCCTGAAGTACTACCGCGGCGTCGCTCGGGTCGAAGGCATCCGCGTCCGCTCGTTTACAACACTGATAGGAAGGAATGAAATTGAGACCCGGTTGGGGCGTGAGCCGATCTCCTGGGACAAGCTCGTGTTGGCGACTGGCTATTTCGATCACGTCAACAAGCTCGGCGTCCCGGGTGAAGACCTGCCGCACGTCCACCACTACTTCGACGAAGCGCATCTCTCCTATGGCCTCGACGTCGTCGTGATCGGCGGCAAGAACTCCGCGGTCGAAGCCGCGCTGCAGCTGTTTCGAGCGGGGGCACGGGTCACCATCATCTATCGCGGCACGACATGGCCCAAGAGCGTGAAGTACTGGCTCCGTCCCGACCTCGAAAACCGCATCAAGGCCGGCGAGATCCAGGCCCGCCTCGGCAGTCAGGTCGCCCTAATCACGCCGCGCGACGTGCTCGTGCGCGGCGCGCTCGGCAACGAAGAACGGATTCCGGCCGCGCGCGTGTATCCGCTCATCGGCTTTCATCCCGATTTCGAGCTGTTCCAGCGCATCGGAATCGCGTTCGATGCCGAAACGGGACGGCCCCAGATCAATCCTGCAACGCTGGAAACGTCGGTCCCGGGTGTGCACGTCGCGGGGAGTGTGACCGCGGGCACAAGGATTTCGGAGATCTTCATCGAGAACGGCCGCTTCGATGGCGAGAAGATTTTCGGCTCGTCGGCCGAACGGCAGCGCGCTCAGGACCTATACCAAGGGATTAGAAGGGAAACGGGGGAGTAGTCCCTTCCCATACGGTATCCTCGGGCTAACTTGCGAACAATGTCCGAACTGCGCACCGCCTTGGCGGACGCCCTCGGCCCGCTGTACCGGATCGAGCGTGAAGTGCGGCCGGTTGGCGAGTACCGGCTCTTTGTCGCAACGCAATCCCAAGACGGCACCGAGCTGCTCGTCAAGATTTTGCCGGCGGCGTTGTCGCTGGGCATCGATGACCTGCAATTCGAACGCGCCGTATTACTGGTCGGCGAGCGGCTGCAGCATCCCAATCTCGTGCGGCCTCGCGGTGCCGGCCGCGCCGGTTCGTTCGTCTATCACACCCGTCCCTTCGTCCCCGGCACGACGTTGCGCGCCTGGATCGGCAACAATGGCGCGATCCCGCTCGCCCGGACCGTCGAAATCCTCCGCGGCGTTCTGAGCGGTCTCGCGCACGCGCACGCCGCCCAGATCTGTCATGGCGAGCTGAAGGCGGAGAACGTGCTGCTGGCCGACGAAGGCGTGCTCGTGGCGGACACCGGGATCGCCAGCGCGCTCGGCAAGCCGGCGACGACGCGCAATGACATGGCGGCGGTGCAGTTGCTGGCGCGAGAAATGCTCACCGGTGCGAAGCCCACGATCGGGGAAGAACCGCTGGAGCAGACGCGGACGCTGCCGCTGTGGCTCACGGAGTGGATGCGCTCGCGCTGGACGGATGCGGTTCGCGCGCTGGCGGGGATGCGACCGCCGCCACCTTCTAGCTCCCAATCCTCGCAGCTCTTCGCCTGACACGTTGTTGTCTTGCCGCAGCAATGGTTTCGCTCCATGTCTCCATTCCTTGGCGAGCGATGACTATGTCGGCCGGCGCGTCGGCAGGCGGGCGGTCCCACGCTTTCTCGACGACGTCTTGATCGTCGGAACGGAGCAGGGGGGCCGAGACTCGGTCCTCGGTGTGCGGCCGCCGCCCTATGCGGCGCCGGCTTTTTGCGGATCTCCGCGGTGTCGGGACGCCTGATCTGTTCGTGGGTCAAGCGGGCGGCGGAATCGCTTACTTCAGCGCCAAGCCCCGACACTTCTGAACGCCAATTGCGTATTGTTCGACATCCCTTGTCCCGGACTCCGAGATGCTAAAGCCTGTTGTGCAGCTCGCCGCGGTCGGTCTCGTCGGCGTTGTGCTGTGGAAGCTTGCTGCGGCTTTCCTGCTGCCATTGTTCTTTCTCGTCTTCAAGATCGGCTTGATCGTCGCCCTGATCATGTTGGCCTTCTGGTTCTTCAATAAGAAGTCACGTGGTAAGGAGGACACGCCCCCCGCGTCGTCGTAGTGTCCTCCGCAACACAATCGAGGCGCGCCCAGCCTGCATCTGGCCTGGCGCGCCTCGTGCGTTCTCCCCCCTCGAAAGGGGGGGCCATGACCAACTGGAAAGCCGTCACTATTTCGCTGGGGCTCGCTGTGGGCTGGATCATGGGTAATCCGGCGGTTGCGCTCGGACCCGCTCCAGAACCGCAGGCGGAGGTCCAGATGAACATCGCGCGCGTCGAGTCTCTTACAGAGCATCTGCGCAGCAATCCTGAGGATGTCAGCGCGATGGAGGACCTCGCCGCACTGTACATGGCGAACGGGTCCAACGACGCCGCGATTGCACCCCTCGCTCGAGGGCTGCAGCTCGATCCGCATCGCCGCAGTCTCTGGGTGGCGCTGGATGTCGCGGTCATTCGGTCGGGACGGAAAATGATCAGTGATTCGGATTTGACCCGACGGGCGGCGGAGTTTTCTTCCAAACTGCGCGATTAAGCGTAACAGGCGTGGAGATGCGTATGCATTTCCACGCCTTTCTTTATTGGTCTACCCAAGTCGAGCGCACATCGTACGTGACGTTGTAGACCAGCTGATTGATCAAGTGACCATACGCGTCGTTCGGATCCCGCGCCGAGAACTCCGGTGTGCCGCCGATGAACGAGAGGCCGCCGACCTCTTCCGTCGACGACGAGCTTCGGCGCCACATTACGCCGCCGGTCCGCGTGTTCACGAGCCACACCGACAGGTCGACGGTGACGGTCGCTCGCAGCACTGGCGACAGACTCGCCGTCAACCCGCCGTGCGGCTTCACGTTCGAAATCTTGAGGTGCCCGAAGAAGGCGACGGGGCAGCCGTTGGTATCGGCCCCCGACGCGAAGACGCGGCTCGAATCCGCCGACTTGAACTCGCGCATCTCGATGCCGCTCTGCGCGGCGAGCACGTATTCCTCGAAGCGATGCGTCGCGAACTCGTGGAGGTTGCCCTTCGCGTTCTCCACCGAGAACTCGAACAGCCCGATATTGTGATGCGGGACGAGATTCAGCGTTGGGGGGAGGAGCACCCGCTGCCGCACCGGCCGGCGCGATCCGCCGCATCCGACAATGGCCAGGATGATGAAGGAAGAGACCAAGAGGCGACGCGCACGCATAGGGACCCTCACAGGAGGAGGAGCTCGGGGGTCCAACATAATGAACGGCGGCGGGGCGGTGGGAATCTGCATCACCACGCCGTTCTACGCCGTTATACGCCTTCGATTTAGGGTCTTGGCTCTCCCGAAGTCCACCGTTCCGTCGGCACGTCCGCCGGAACCGGTTGGGCTCGGATGTAGGAGACCACCTTCCAGATCGCGCCCGGCGACATGACGCCGCCGTAGGCGGGCATGCCGCGGGGACGGCCGTAAAAGATCGACTGATACAGTGCGCCATCCGTCCCGCCGTACCGCCACCGGCCGTCGACCAGACTCGGTCCCACCCAACCGAGGGCGCCGCCGCCGTGGCAACCGTCGCAGTTCATCGCGCTGAAGACCTTCGAGCCGTCGGCCGCGTTCGCCGAGTCGATCGGCAGCGGGTTCTTGACCTCACCTGCGGGAGGCTGGTTGCCGCCGGCCGCGACGTGGTCGGGATAGCGGACTCCTCCACTGGCGTCGGACCGACCGCACGCGACCAGCAGTGCCAAACCGACGGACGACGCACCACGCACGACGCACGGTCTCAAAGGCCGAAGATCCAGACAATGCCTCCCTGGCTCGTGTGCCGCGCGAGATCGGACGCGAAATCAGCGGGCGGCCGAACGTCGGCGGGATCGTCGGACCGCACGTCGCCCGACAGCAGGAACCAGTCGCCGCCGATGCCGGCATACACCGCGATGTACTGCTTCCCGTTCGGTCCGCGGAATGAAATCGGCGCGCCCACGACACCCGAGCCCACTTTGAACTTCCACAACTGCTTGCCGGTCCTCGCATTCGCGGCCTTGAACCAGCCGTCGAGCGTGCCGTAGAACACGACGTCACCGGCGGTGACAACGCTGCCGCTCCAGACCGGGAACTTCTCTTCGATCTTCCAGACCCTGTGGCCGCGCGCCGCGTCCCACGCGATGAACGCGCCCATGTACCCACCCGGCCCAGGCATGTACGGCGTCGTCGCGCCGATATACGGCGTGCCCGGAATGCGCGTCACGGGGGCCGCTTCGAAATTCATGCACAGGTTGTTTGTCGCCGTGTAGAAGAGTCCGGTGCGCGGGGAATAGGCGGAGGGTGACGCGGGACTCTTCCCGCCCTCTAGACTCGGGCAGATGCCCTTCACGTTGCCGCGCGACGCGCCCGTAGTCTTGGTCGTGTCGACGATCGGCAGTCCCGTGCGCTTGTTGATTCTTTTCGCCCACGTCACGTTCGCAAACGGCTCGGCGACCAGGAGCTCGCCCGTCACGCGGTCGAGCGTGTACGCGAAACCGTTCTTGTCGAAGTGCACGAGCACTTTGCGCATGCGCCCGCCGACCACCATATCGACGAGAATCATCTCGGCGTTGGAGTCGTAGTCCCAGCTGTCGTGTGGCGTGAATTGATAGGCCCACACCAGGGTGCCGTCGCCCGGCCTGCGCGCGAGAACGCTGTTGGTCCATTTGTTCTCGCCCGGACGCTGCTCCGTGTTGTAGGGGCCGGGGTTTCCAGTGCCGAAGTAGATCAAGTCGAGCTGCGGGTCGTAGGAGATCCAGCCCCACACCGGCGCGCCGCCGCGCCGCCACGAATCGCCCTCCCAGGTCGACACGCCGATGTTCGGATCGCCGGTGTATCTGCCCCGGCCTGGGCGCGCCAGCATCAGCGAATCGGGACCCATGTTGTGCGCGGTCCACAGGATCTTGCCCGTGGCGACGTCGAGACCCTTCACCCAACCGTAGATCCCGAACTCGCCGCCCGACGGTCCCACGATCACGCGATTGCCGGCGACGAACGGCGCCATCGGCGTCGTCTCGCCCTGCTGCATGTCCCCGATCTGGGTCTTCCAGAGCTCGCGCCCCGAGACGGCATCGACCGCTACGGTGTGCCCGTCGAGCAGGTTGTAGATGATCTTGCCGTCCGCGTACACCGCCCCACGGTTGATCGCGTCACAGCACGCGAGCCCAAGCGCAGTGGGATTCACCTCGGGCCGATACTTCCATTTGAGTGGGTAGCCCTCGCTCGTCAGATCGAAGGCGTACAGGACGTCGGGGAAGGGAGTGACGACGTACATCGTGCTGCCGACGACGAGCGGTTGGCCTTCATGCCCGCCGAGCACCCCAGTCGAGAAGCTCCAGACCGGGCGGAGTCGCGGTGCGTTCGCGGGAGTGATTTGCGACAAGCCGCTGTAGCGCGTCGCGGCGTAGTCTTTCGCCGGCATGGTCCATTGTCCGTCGTCGCGAGCAGGGATTCCCTGGAGGATGGGCAGCAAAAGAAGAAGGAAAGGCGCCGGACGCATATTGTAATGATACCCGTCCGTCGCTAGAGCGCCCACCGCAGCGACAGGGCCGCCGAGCCATAGCGCCAGGCCCCCGCGGTCGTCGCTGCTTCACGCGCTACCATCGAGTCTTCCCCTTCGAGCTCGAGCTGGAGGGCGCGCCCGGGAGCGAGCGGCGCGGTGATGAGTGAGTACCAGCGCAGCGCGCGGCTCCACGGTCCCGGCTGGCCTCCAAACTCCGCGACCCGCTGCGCGCCCACGCCGACATCGAGAGCGAGCAGCCAGCCGCTCGCGGTCTCGATTTCTATGTAGGACCCCGCTTCCACTACCTGGCCGAGCCGCGGCGCGAAGTAGCCCGCGGTGCTGGCGTGCGAGTAGCGGATCTGGTGGACCTGACCCGACAGCTCGATCGCCGGTGACAGCGCAACCGCGACTACGCCGCCGAGCGCGGTGCGATGATTCAGATCCGCGGTATCGCGCAGCAGTGCGGTCCGCCCGAGGCCGCGCAGCTTGAGCGTCCGCGTCACGGGGATCTCTACCAGCGCTCGCAGTTCAGTTCGCAAGACGCGGTTGTTCACGAGCAACGGGCTCACTGCCAGCGCCGCGCGCTGGGCGCGGACATCGACGGTGACGCCGTGCGTGGAGCTGCGCCAGCGCGCGCGCACCCGGCCCGTGGGAACGACGGTCGCGCTCCCGCTGTCGCTGCGTTCGAGTCGGGTCCCTCCAAGGGCGCCTTCAACGGTGGCCAGCCGGCCCGCCCGCCACGCTGCGCGCAGCGCGAGCTGCTCTAGCCCCACGGTACTGACGCCGTCCGTCACGCGATCACGGCTCGCTTCAACGCCGAGCCGCAACGGCCCACGCGCCTGGAGCTCGACGCTACCACCCAGACGGAACGTCGTGTTTCCGTCCGAATCGCGGCTGCCACTCACCACTGGCGTGACTGCCGGGGCGGCGGCGCGTGCGCGGGGGAATACCTTGGCCCGGCCGGCGACGGCCTCCGGCTCGCCGGGCGCAAGCCGCAGCGCGGCGTCGTAAGACCGCAGTGCCTCTGCATACCGCCCGGCGCGGGCGAGCGCCTCGGCCGCCGCCATGTAGCCCCACGGATCTTCAGGCTCGAGCTCGACGTAGCGCTGGAACAGCCGCAGCGCTGCAGCGGGGTCGTCGCGCGTGAGTTGGGCGAGACGATAGGTCGCGTGGGAGTTCTCCGGATCCGCAGCGAGCACGGCCGCGTACTCCCGGGCTGCGACGCTCTCCGCTTTCGCTGCCCAGGCCGAGTCCGCGCGCGCCAGAAGAGCAGCCACGCGGCCGGGACTTTGCGCCAACGCCCCACGCGGGCCGGGGACGACGAGCCCGAGGATGAGGAGCAGCGCCACGCGCCGGAGCTCCTGCACCACGCGTGGGTCGGCGCGGCCTGCTGGCATGGTCTTCGGGAGCGGCGACCGCCTGCCACGGTGTACCCAGAGCCGCAGTAACTCGACCCCGGCGAGCACGCCGGCGAGCGTGCCGAGGGCGAGCGCGACGCTCGCGATGCGAAGCACGTTACCCGAAGGTAGGGAGGTGCCGAGGCCGGCGATTGGCCGCGCGGCCGCGAGCGCGTGGCCCAGCAACCACCCCGTCACCCACATCGCTGCCAGAATCCCGCCGGCGATCGCCAGCTGCGCTGCGACGACGCGCCAGTTGCCCCTCCCCGGCGACCGCCCGCGGACACGGCGGTACGCTTCGCGAAGCGGCATCGCGAGCGCGCTCGCGAGATAGAAGATCCCGCCGATTCCCGTGCCCGGCAGCCCGGCGATCACCGTCAGTGTCCTTTTTTGTAGTGCCGCAGGGGGCGACCCAGCAGCTCGGCGCATACAGCGCGCAGGAAGAAGACAGCGTTGACGGTGCGGAGCAGGAAGAACGCCGGAACGCTCGCCAGGGCCCGCCCGACCTCTCGCCGCGGGACCGCACCTGCGAGCACAGGAACCAGCACGGCCGGGGCGTCGATCACATAGCCCAACAGGACCCAGGGGCTCGCGAGCAGGACGGCGAGGGCGGGGAGGGCGACCAGATACAATGCGGCGGCGACCGTGGCATCCCAGAACGCCACTGCGACGGCGGAGCGGAGGTACGGCACCGCGAGCAGGTCGCGCCAATGCAACCTCACGTTCTGGACGAACCCGTGCGACCAGCGCTGCAGCTGGGTCCCCATGAGGCGGAAGGTGCGGGGCTCGATCGGGTAACACACCGCTTTCGGCACGAAGCGCACCTCGTACCCTGCCTGATACAGGCTCCACGTGAGATCCATGTCTTCGGCCAAGGTGCGGTTGGACCAGCCGCCCTGGGTGCGCAGGATTGCCGTTCGGTACATCGAGAAGCAGCCGGATGAAATGAGCGGCTTCCCGTAGTACTCCTGCACCTGCTTGTAGAACGTGAACGCGAACAGGTATTCGATATAGCGCCCGCGCTCCCAAACGCTGCGGACGCGCTGCGGCAGCACGAAGCCGCACGCGGCTGCGACGCCGCGCTGCCCGAAGGCCGGGAGCAGCCGCTCGATCGCATCGGCCGCGAGCACCGTGTCCGCGTCGACGGCGATGGTGAGTGGGGTGCGGACGTGGCGCAGTGCGAACGTCTGCGCCCCGGCCTTGGAGCCCGTGTTCGCCGGTGGGCGCACGACGGTGACCCCCAGCGCCCGGGCGACATCGGCGGTCCCGTCGGTGGAGCAGTCGTCCACGACGATGATTTCACGCGGCCGTGCGGTCTGTGCGTGGAGGCTCCGGATCGTGTCGGCCACACTGGCCGCCTCGTTGAAGGCGGGCACGATCACCGTTACGTCAGCACCGGTAAAGAAGGAAAGCATTAACTGAAGAGGCAGGCACAGCTATCCCGGTAACCGTAGAACGTTCGGTTATGGGACGCGCGAATCCCATAACCGAACGCTTGCCGCGCACTCTCCAACCGCAACGACTTCCAAGACCGCGAGTTAGCTGAGACCGGGGACTGGTACGGTCCGTGCCTTGTCTCGGGCACGTGGACATCCCACGCGCGCCAACCAAAAACCGCAAACGCTATGTCCAAGGCGGTATCGCCGCCGGCGGTCTGATCCTGGTCACCGTCCTGCTCGCCAGTCTCAAGCCCGCCGCGCCGAGCGTCGATCGCGAGGTCGTGTCACTGGACGCAGTCCGCCGCGGGACGATGGTGCGTGAAGTTCGTGGACCGGGCACGCTCGTGCCCGAGCACATCCGCTGGATCTCGGCGCTCACTCCCGCGCGCGTCGAGCGCATTTTCGTCCAGCCCGGCATTCCGGTGCAGGCGAACACGGTGCTGCTCGAGCTTGCGAACCCGGACGTCCAGATCGAAGCGCTCGACGCCCAGCGGCAGCTCACGGCCGCCGAGGGTGATCTCGTGAATTTGCGCACCAGCCTGCAGGGAGCGCGTCTCACGCAGGCCGGCGTCGTCGCATCCACGCGTAGCGAGTATCTCTCATCGAAACGCGCCGCCGCCGTCGCTGACTCACTCACGATAATCGGTGGCCTCTCGCGCAACGAGGTCACCCTTGCCCACGAAAAGGCGGACGAGCTCGAGGCACGCTTCGACATCGAAAAGCAGCGCCTAGACCTCCTGACGTCCGCCGTGGACTCGCAGCTCGCCGTACAGCGGGAGCAGGTCGTGCGGCTGCGCGCGATCACCGCGTTCCGGCTCAGCCGGCTGAGCTCGCTGCAGGTGCGTCCCGGCGAGGAGGGCATCCTGTCGGAGCTCAACCTCCAGCCGGGCCAGTGGGTGGTGCCGGGGACGATTCTCGCGAAGGTCGTCCAGCCCGGAAAGCTCAAGGCCGTGATCCGCATTCCCGAGACGCAGGCGCCCGGCCTCGCGATCGGACAGATCGCATCGGTGGATACGCGCACCGGCATCGTCGCGGGACACGTCATTCGCATCGATCCTTCCGCACAAGAGGGAACGGTGACCGTGGACATCGCGCTGGACAGCACTCCCGCGTCGGCGCGGCCGGACATCAGCGTGGACGCCACGATCACGATCGAGCGATTAAGCGACGTGTTGTTCACGGGCCGTCCCGCGTATGGCCAGCCCAACAGCACGATCGGGATGTTCAAGCTCGTCGAAGGGGGCCGATACGCCGTTCGCGTTCCCGTGAAGGTGGGTCGCACCTCGGTCAACGCGATCGAGATAGTGCAAGGGCTCGCGGTCGGCGATTCGGTGATTTTGTCGGACATGACGCGCTATGACAATGTGGAAAGGGTGAAACTGAAATAGGGGCTAGATCAAGGAGAGAACCGAATGGTGGGTAACGGTGCGGCACTCATCCAGCTCAACGGAGTTCGAAAGGTCTTCCTCACCGACGAGGTCGAGACGCACGCGCTCGCGGACGTGCACCTCGAGATCCGCGAGGGCGAATACGTTGCGATCAACGGCCCGTCGGGATGTGGCAAGACGACGCTGCTCTCCATCCTCGGGCTACTCGATACGCCGAGTGACGGGAGCTACCTGCTCGAAGACAAGCCCGTGGCCAACCTGTCGCCGGCCGAGCGGGCGCGGATCCGCAACCGGCGAATCGGCTTCGTGTTTCAGGCCTTCAATCTTATTGGCGATCTCACCGTCGCCGAGAATGTCGAGCTGCCGCTCACCTACCGCGGCATGGCGGGAGGGGAGCGCACGAAGCGCGTCCAGCAAGCGCTCGAGAAGGTCGGCATGGTGCATCGCGCCAAGCATTACCCGGTGCAGCTTTCGGGAGGCCAGCAGCAGCGCGTCGCGGTCGCTCGCGCGGTCGTGGGAGACCCGGCGATCCTGCTCGCCGACGAGCCGACCGGAAACCTCGACTCGACCAACGGCGAAGCGGTGATGGAGCTGCTGCGGACGCTGAACCGCAGCGGCGCGACGGTCTGCATGGTGACGCACGATCCGCGCTACGCGAAGCACGCCGACCGCTCCATTCATCTATTTGATGGTCGTGTCGTCGACGAGTCCCAAGCCCCAAGCCCCTAGCCCCATGTTCCAAGACCTCCGCTACGCCCTCCGCACGCTGGCTCGAAGCCCCGGGCTGTCGCTGGCCGCGGTGCTGACGTTGGGGCTCGGCATCGGGGCGAACAGCGCGATGTTCGGCGTCGTGGACCGGCTGTTCTTCCGGCCGCCGGCGCACGTGGTCGATCCGAATCGAGTCGTGCGACTCTACGTCACGACCACGGATTCCCCGTGGGGCACCAACACTTCGCCTATCGGGACCTATCCGCGCTACGAGGACCTCCGGGATCACGCGCGGAGTTTCGCAGCCGTCGCTGCCTACGGCAGAGGGAGCTTTAGCCTCGGGCTCGGCCCGCAGGCGGAGCCCGTCACAGGCCGGTTGGTCACGGCGTCTTTCTTTTCTGTGCTCGGCGTCCGCCCCGAGCTAGGGCGTTTTTTCGGCGCTGACGAAGACAGTGTGGGACGCGCCGCTCATGTCGCGGTGCTGAGCCGAGAGTTTTGGGTGCGCCGGTTCGGTGCGGACCGGGCAGCGCTCGGCAAGACGGTGCAGCTGGGGCGCAACGTCTACACCGTGATCGGCGTGACGCCCGAAGGCTTTGCGGGGATCGACCTTGAGGTGCCAGACCTGTGGCTGCCGCTCACCGCCGCGGCCCCGGAGGTCATGGGGCCGGCTGCGTTGGGTCCCAGGTTCTTTTGGCTCTCTGGGGTCGTCGCCCGGCTCCGTCCCCGCGTCAGTCTCGAACAGGCGGCCGCCGAGGCGACGGCGATTTATCGCAGCCAATTTGTCCAGAGCGGCGATTCCACAGGCACGGTTTCCCTGGGCTCTGTGCACGAGGCCATCGGACTCCTCGCCAGCAGAGACGCGAAGCTCTCCGTTTGGCTTGGCGTCATGTGCGCGATCGTCCTGCTGATCGCCTGCGCCAATGTCGCCAATCTCCTGCTCGCGCGGGCGGTGCAGCGCAAGCGGGAGATCGCCATCCGCCTGGCACTCGGCGCAAGCCGTGGTCGCCTGGCCCGACAGCTGCTCGCCGACAGCGTCGTGCTCGGGGTGCTCGGAGGGGCCGCGGCCTTGCTCATCACGCTCTGGGTTGGGCCCGTGCTCTCCACCTCTCTGCTCTCCGATTCCACGACGACCGCAGGCCTCGACACGCGTGTCCTGCTTTTCACGACCGTGGCAGTCCTCGTGACCGTAGTGCTCGCGGGGTTCGCCCCGGCCTATCACGCAAGCGCGCCCGATCTGTCCTCGGCGCTCAAGTCTGGGGAGCGCGAAGGGACCTTCCAGCCGTCGCCCGTTCGCACCGGCCTGCTCGTGGGCCAGGTCGCGCTCACTCTCGTGCTATTGACGGGCGCGGGACTGTTCGTGAGCAGCTTGCGTCACGTGCAAGGTTTGCGACTGGGATTCGACGCGGACCGTTTGATCGTGGCTTCCGTGGATCTGCAGCGGCTGGGTTACAAACGCGCTGCAGCCAACGCTCTGTACGAGGACATGCGGGAACGCGTCAAGCGGCTGCCCGGCGTGAGTGGAGCGAGCCTGGCCGTCGGGCATCCCTTCGGTTCGGCGTTCGTCGTATCGCTCTTCGTACCGGGCCTGGACACGCTGCCCCGAGCGCCGAGCGGCGGACCGTACTTCGAAGCGGTGACGCCCGACTACTTCCGGACCATGGGGGCGGCCGTGCGTCGCGGTCGGGCCTTGGTCCCGACCGACGTCGCTGGAGCGCAGCGGGTCGCCGTCGTGAACGAGACGATGGCCCGGCGCTTTTGGCCCGGGCAGGATCCGCTCGGCAAGTGTTTGAAGATCATCAGCCCGGCAGCGCCGTGCACCGAGGTCGTCGGAGTGGTTGAGGACGCTCGCCTCAACCAAGTAACGGACGAGGGTGGCGCTATCCAATACTTCATCCCGCTTGCGCAAGCCGACTCGGTCACGAGCTCGCCGGTCACGGCCCTCCTCGTCCGCACCAACGGCCCGGCAGACGCGTTGGTCGGTGCCGTACGACGCACGATCCAAGAGACGGCGGCGGACCTTCCTTATCCGAGCATCGACCCCATGCCGCGACGGTTCGCATGGCAGCTCCGTCCGTGGCGCCTGGGCTCGATACTCCTGAGCCTGTTCGGAGCCTTGGGCCTCGTGCTCGCGGGCGTAGGGCTCTACGGCGTACACAGCTACGTCGTGTCCCAGCGCACCCAGGAGATGGGTATTCGCATCGCGCTTGGTGCGGGACGGCGCGAGATCCTCGGGCTCGTCATGGGGCAGGCGCTTCGTGTGACAGGGTGGGGTCTCATGCTCGGCACCGCGGCTGCGCTGGCGGTGGGTCGTGCGATTGCTTCGCTCCTCTACGGCGTCAAGCCACACGATCCGCTCGTGCTTTCGCTGGTCATGGTGATTCTCGGGGCGGTCGCGGCGGTTGCGAGCTACCTCCCCGCCCGCCGAGCGACGAAGGTCGATCCGATGGTGGCCCTGAGGTACGAATGAACACCCTGCTCCAAGACCTCCGCTACGCCCTGCGCGGGTTGCGACACAACCCGGCGTTCACGACCGTGGTCGTGATCACCCTGGCGCTCGGCATCGGCGCCAACACCGCGATCTTCAGCGTGGTGGACGCGGTGCTGCTCAAGCCGCTGCCCTATCCCGACGCGGACCGCCTGGTGTCGCTCGACACGAAGGTGCCGGGACCGGGCAAGGACATCTTCGGGAGCGCGATGTCCTACCCCGACATTCAGCAGTTGCAGGCACTCACCAAGGATTTCGCCGGTGTAGCTGCGTATACGTACGCGCGCTACAACTACGCGGGCCGCGAACAGGCGAGCGAGCTGGCCGCCACGGTCGTCTCGCCCAACCTGTTCGAAGTGCTGGGCGTGAGTCCGGCTATCGGGCGCGGGTTCACCGGCGCCGAGCTACACGATCAGCTCGCCGTGCTGAGCTACCGTATGTGGGCCACAGCATTCGGGAGCGACCGCGACATCGTGGGCCGCGTGATCAACCTCGACGGCCAGAGCTTCACGATTGTGGGCGTCATGCCGCGCGGCTTCGCGTTCCCCAACGAGGATACCCAGCTGTGGGTGCCGCTGGGCGAGGCGCTGCGCTCCCATCCGCAGGTCGAGTTCAATCGCCAGTTGTACGCCTTCGAGGCCGTGGCGCGCCT